>Ga0315900_10011861_pt1 | contig 10765 bp, 7 predicted proteins | sample LakEriMetagenome_FD_203521 | JGI IMG/M metagenome (GOLD analysis project Ga0315900, IMG submission 203521) | Freshwater fungal communities from buoy surface, Lake Erie, Ohio, United States - Buoy 12 MA114 | ecosystem: Environmental > Aquatic > Freshwater > Lake > Lake biofilm | place: USA: Lake...
GCTGCGTTGGGCAGTTCCACCTTCGACGCCGCGGGCGACGTGACGGCGCTGCGGGATGCTCGCTGGCTGGCGGACATCGCCCGCCAGGTGCGGGCCGGCGTCGCGCCGGACGACGACCTGGCCGCGGCGGTCGCCCTCTTCCGCTGGACGGTGCGGTCGCTGGCCCCGGTGAGCGATCCGCCGATGGTGCCGACGGCCTCCAATCCCGGCAGCCGGTGGATGCTGCCCGGCGAGATCCTGCTCGCCGGCCGGGCCAGTGCCGCCCAACGGGCCTGGATCTTTCTCGAACTGCTCCGGCATGCGGGCCTCGAGGGCGTGATGCTGGCGACCGGCGACCAGGAGTCAGGCCCGCCGCGGCCCTGGCTGCCGGCGCTCGTGTCGGGTGGCGAGGCATATCTGTTCGAGCCGGCTTATGGCATGCCGATCCCCGGCCCGGGCGGCGTCGGTGTCGCCACCGCCCGCCAGGCCGCCGCCGACCCGGGCGTACTGGCGAGACTCTCGCTACCCGATCGGTCCTATCCGGTGCAGGCGCCCGACATGGGGCGGCTCGCGGTGCTCGTCGCCGCCGACCCATGGTGCCTGTCGCGCCGGATCGCCGACCTGGATGCCGAGCTCGGGGCCGACGCCGGCTGGCGGTTGGTCGTCGCGCCTACGCCGCTGGCGGATCGGGCCCGCGCCGCGCTGCCCCGCACCGCGGACGCCGGCCTCTGGGCGTTTCCCTGGGAAACACTCGCCCGCCGGCGGGATGCGGCGGCGACGACGGCGATGCTGGGCCGCGAATTGGCGCCGCTCGCAGTCGCCTTCAGCTCGACCGCTGGCGAGCGGGCCGCGCGGATGGGGCCGCGGGTGGTGCGACCGCTGATGGCCGCGCGGATCCGCGAGTTTCGCGGCGACCTCGACGGCCCTGACGGCGCCAAGGCGTCTTATCTGGCGGCCCGCCCGAGCCGCCAGGTGATCGCGGCCGCCGTGGCTGCGGCGCCACCGGAGCAGGCCGAAGCGCTCAAGCGGCTCTACGGCCAGATGAAGGAAGATGCCACCTACTGGCTCGGCGTGCTGACGCTGGGCGAGGGGGAATATGCGGCGGCCGTCGACTATTTGGAGCGGATGACGCTGGCCGCCGCGCCCGACAGCCGATGGGCCGATGCCGCGCGGCTCAACCTGGCGGAGGCGTTCGTGGCGCTGGGTCGGGAGGCTGAAGCGGTGCCGTTGTTGCGGGCCGACGCGTCGCCGCAGCGGTTCGGCAGCCGCCTTCGGGCGGATGCCTTGGCGACGCCTGGTTCCGGGGTGGCCGCGGAAGCCGGGGCGGATCAAAAGTGAATCCCGGCCCCTGAAACGCCGATTTCCCCGGTGTCGGCGGTGGGCCGCGTTGCCGGCCCGAGCGACAGCGGGTAACCTTCAGGGCTCCCCGGAGGAAGGAAAAGGATCATGAAAGACGGCATTCACCCCAAGTATGGCGAGACGGTCGTCCGCTGCGGCTGCGGCAACACGTTCTCCACGCGCAGCACCGTGCCCGAGATCAAGGTCGACATCTGCAACGTCTGCCATCCGTTCTTCACCGGGAAGCTGAAGTTCGTCGACACGGCGGGCCGGATCGAGAAGTTCAAGAGCAAGTTCGCCGGCGCCGGCTACGCGAGCCTGAAGAAGAAGAAGGCAGGAGCGGCGGCGGCCGAAGCGCCCGCGTCCTGATTCATGCGCGACGAGCTGGAAGCCAAGCTCGCCCGGTTCGAGGAACTGGAGCGGGCGATGGTCGATCCCGAGGTGCTCGCGGACCAGCAGCGGCTGTCGGCGGCCGCCCGTGAGCACGGCACGCTGGCCCGTCTGGCTCTCAAGTACCGGCAGTTCGTCGGCTTGGAGCGGCAGATCGACGACCTTCACGGGATGATCCGCGGCGCCGACCACGACCTGCGGGCTTTGGCGGAGGCTGAGCTCCCCGAGCTCGAGGGCCGCCGGGAGCAGGAGTGGGACGAGCTCCTCGAGCTCTGCTCGGACGACGAGGACGCCGACCGCGCGCGGTGCATCATGGAGCTGCGGGCGGGCACCGGCGGCGACGAGGCGGCGCTGTTCGTGCGCGACCTCTACGAGATGTACCGCCGCTACGGCGTTGAGCGGGGCTGGAGTTTCGAGGTCCTTGACGCGAGTCCCACGGAGCTCGGCGGCTTCAAGGATCTGGTGCTCGGCGTCTCGGGCGAGGCCGTGTATCGCAGGCTGCAGCACGAGAGCGGCGGTCACCGCGTGCAGCGGGTGCCCGACACCGAGACCAAGGGACGGATCCACACCTCGGCGGCGACCGTGGCCGTGCTCCCCGAGCCCGAGGACGTGGAGGTTTCGCTCTCTCCCGACGAGTACCGCAAGGATCTGTTCTGTGCGAGCGGCCCCGGCGGCCAGCACGTCAACAAGACCGCCTCGGCCGTCCGACTCACGCATCTCGAGACGGGGATCGTCGTGCAGTGCCAGGACGAAAAGAGCCAGCACAAGAATCTCGCCAAGGCACTGCGGGTGCTGAAGACGCGGCTCTATGAATACCGCCGCAACATCGAACACGAGAAGCGGTCCGCGGAGCGGAAGACGCTCGTCGGCTCGGGCGACCGCAGCCAACGCATCCGCACGTATAACTTTCCGCAGAACCGCGTCACCGACCACCGCATCAACGAGAGCTTCACGCTCGACCAGGTGATGGCCGGGCGGCTCGGGCTGGTGCTCGACGCGATCGAGCAGCATGCCCGGCGGGAGCGGAAGGCCGCCATGGAACGAACCGCCAAGTCCGCCGGCTGACGCGCCCCCAGGAACCCGCCCATGGCCGCTCCCCCGCAGCCGGAATCGCCCGATACCGCCGAGGTCTGGACGGTCGGCCGTCTGCTCAACTGGACGACCGACTGGCTGACGGCCCGCGGGGCCGAGTCGCCGCGGCTCGACGCCGAGGTGCTGCTGGCACACGTGCGCGGCTGCCCGCGGATCGCCCTCTACACCGCCTTCGACACGCCCGTCGCCGAGGCCGAGCGTGGCCGGTTCCGCGAGCTCGTGAAGCGGCGCGGGGCCGGCGAGCCGGTGGCCTACCTGGTGGGCAGCCGGGAGTTCTTTTCGCTGCCGTTCGCGGTGGACAAGGCGGTGCTCGTGCCGCGGCCCGAGACGGAAGGGCTCGTGGTCCGCGTGCTCGACCTGTGCCGCGCCGCGGCGGCCCCGCTGATCATCGACGTGGGCACGGGGTCCGGAGCGATCGTCGTGGCCTTGGCCAAGCACCTGCCGCGGGCGACGTTCGCGGCCACCGACGTCTCCGCAGAGGCGCTCGAGGTGGCGCGGTCCAACGCCGAGCGGCACGGCGTCGCCGAACGGATCACCTTCCTCCACGGCGACCTCCTTGCCGCCGCGGTGGGGCCGTGGGACGTGATCGTCAGCAACCCGCCGTACGTCCGCGAGGACGAGTTCGCCGCCCTGTCTCGCGACGTGCGCGACCACGAGCCGCGGGGTGCGCTCGTGGCCGGCCCGACCGGCGTGGAACTGGTCGAGCGGCTGGCGGACGCGGCCGCCGCGACGCTCGTGCCCGGTGGCTGGTTGGTCGTGGAGATCGGTCCGGCCGTGGCGGCGGCCGCCGAGACGGCGCTCGCGGCACGTCCCGCTCTCGAGCCTGGCCCCACGCTCAAGGATCTCGCCGGCCTGCCCAGGATCGTGCAGGCGCGGCGTCGCGACTGACCGGCGACCGCGTTGCGTTCGCTCTTGGAGCGGTGATCTCCGACCTTGTAGCGGCGGTCTCTGACCTTGTAGCGGCGGTCTCTGACCGCCGATGCCTGCCTCTCCTGCGCATAGTCCCTGCCTTCCGGCTGCGGCGCGCCGCCGCGGCGGCTTGGTGCATGAAGTGCCGCGGCCGCGCCGAAAAGAGACGGGTCGCTCCTCGGTGCCCCGCCCATGGCTTCCACGCGCCTCCGTCACGTCGCGGTCTTGTGCCTCGTCGCGGCGGCGCTGATCACCCCGTTGGAAGTCCCTGCCGAAGAGTCACGCGACGCCGTGCAGGCCGTGTCGTTCCTGCGGGCGCCGGAGATCGACGAGCCGTTGCCGCCGGCCACGCCCGGTGACGACAACTTCGTCTACCGTCTGGTGCACCGGCTCATCCCCGGCGACGAGCCGCGGCGGCCGCCGCCCGCCGACGTGGCGTTTCCCGGCCCGGACACGGCGAACTTCCCCGACAGCCCGTTCACGCTGCCCAAGGGCCGCTCGATGATCGAGACGATCCCCTGCTCCTATGCGTTTCCTGGGCCGGGCACGCCGGCAAGTTGGTCGTGGCCGTTCCTGATGCGCACGGGGCTCACCGACGACGTCGAACTGCGGCTCTATTCCCAGGGGCCGACCGTCGTGGGCGCCGCCGCCGGTGAGCCGGGCTACGACGGTTTCGCGCCGCTGGTGTTCGACATCAAGATGCACTTCTGGGGAGAGCGCGACTGGATGTTCTGGCCGATCGTCGGCGTGGAGGCATATCTCTCCAGCGGCATCGCGTCCCGGCCGTTTCGGAACGGTACCGAACCCGGCCTCCAACTCCTCGTGGATCACCGGCTCCCCGGCGACATCATCGTGGAATGGAACGTCGGCTACTACGGCACCGGCGACCCCTCCCTGCCCGACGACTTGAGCAGCCCGTACGTCGGGGCCTCGTGGGCGGTGCAGAAGCAGGTGCGCGAAGACTTCTCCGTCTTCTATCAAGGGTTCTACAACGGCGCGAACTTCCCCTACTTCCCCTCCGATCTCGTCAGCGGCTTCGGGGCCCAGTGGAACGCCACCCGTCGGCTCGCCCTCTTCGGCAGCTACAACTGGTCGCTCGACGGCCTGGGCAGCCCGTCCGGCGGCTACGCCGGATTCGCGTACGCCTACTGACCGGCCTGCGGACTGATTGGCACGCGCCATTTCCCGCTCGAACGTTTTTTGGGTCCATCCGGGTTTCCCGTGGGTCGGGGCTGCCCGTGCCCCATCGCCGGACGATCGATCCTGCCCTCCGGGCAATGCTGTTCGGCACGGCACGTGCGGCATTTCGATCGAAGCCCCCGGCGGAAGCCGGGGGACTCCGCGTTCCGCGACGTCCCGCCCCCAATGCAGAACGGTATCGCTCAACACCCCGGTGTCCCCGGGCTTCCGCCCGGGGCTTGTTGGGCTTGGGGATTTGAATCGCAACCACATTTCGTGCCGAACAGCATTGCCTTCCGGGCCTTCGCTCTCTCGAGGCTGCCTGCGCTTCGGCAGGGCACCGAGCCGCCGTCGGCGGCTTGGTCGCCTCCGCTGGTCAGCCACGCCGGCTCCCGGGGCACGGGCACCCCCTCCTGGATCCTCTCACCCACGAACGACTCGGAAGGAACAGATTTTTTTGCCCCTCCTGCCCTCGGCGCTCGCTTGAAGGAATAGGTGGCCGGTGGTGCCGCCGCGACCGCAAGTCTGGCGAGGGCGAGGCGATGGATTTGGGACACGCTACGGCATGGGTGGAGGCGGCCTGGGGCCGCGGGGCTGACAGGCTCCACATATGGACCGCGCGGGCGTGGCGTGTGTGGTTGACGGCACGGGCTCACCTGCGGTCGGATCCGCTCCCCTGCCGGCCGCTGGTCCTGGTCGCGGCGCTGTTTGCCGCCGGCTGTGCCGGGGTGCGGACCCTGCCTGGGGTGCACGGGGGCTGGGCCGTGCCGGCGTGGGGCGCGGCGCTCCTCGGTCTGGCGGCATGGGCCGGGTGTGCGTGGCGCGGCCGGATGCGGGCGGCGACGCTCGGCCTGCAGGCGGCGATTCTGTGCCTCGGCGCGGGGTGGAGTGCGGCGCGGTTCGATCTGTTTCGGGCCGACGACCTGGCCTGGCATCTCGGGGAGGCCCCCGTGCCGGTGGCCGTCGTGGGGATGGTCGTGGAGTCGCCGCGGTCGTTGCCCGCGCCGGCCGGCGACCCGCGGCGGGCGGCGGCGATCGGCCCGGCGAGCGAGTGCGTCGTGGTCGTCGAGCGGCTCCGGCACGGCAGCCGCTGGCGACCGGCCGCGGGGCGGGCCGCGATCGTGATCGACGGTGATGCCCCCGACCTCATGCCCGGCAGTCGCGTGCGGGTTCTCGGCCGCGGGCTGCGGCCCGCGCCGGCGGGCAACCCGGGCGAGTTCGACTTCCGGCTCCGGGCCCGCGCGCAGCGGTGCTTGGCGATCGTGCGGACGCGGGCCGCGGATCTGCGGGTGTTGTCCACGCCCCCCTGGTGGTGGCCGCCGGTGGCGCTCGAACGGCTTCGGCGGCAGGGCGAGGCGGCGCTCGAGCGACACGTGGCGCCGCAGCGGGCGGCACTCGCCGCGGCCCTGCTCTTGGGCCGGCGCGACGCCCTGCCCCGCGAGGAGACCGACGACTTCCTCGTCACCGGCACCGTTCACATCCTCTCGATCTCCGGCCTGCACGTCGGCCTCCTCGCGCTAGGCCTCTTCAAGGTGCTGCGGCTGGCCTGCCTGCCGCGGCGCTGGTCGCTCGTGGCCGTCGCGGCGGTCACGGGGCTTTACATGCTCCTGGTGCAGGCCGAGACGCCCGTCGTGCGGGCCACGCTCCTCGTCTGGCTGGCGTGCATCGCGGCGGCCGTGGGCCGGCGGTCGACGGGCATCAATGGCCTGGCCGTGGCGGCCTTGGTCGTGCTCGCGTGCCGGCCGGGCGAGGTGTTCAGCGCCGGGGCCCAGCTTTCCTTTCTCTCCACGGCCGTGCTCGTCGGCGTAGCGCGGCTGCTGCCGCCGCAGCGCGGGCCGACCGACCCGATCGACCGGCTCATCGAGCGCAGCCGGTCGCCGGTCGAGCGGCTGGTGCGTCGCTGCGGCTGGAACGTGTGGACGCTGTTCGCCGCCGGCGCGGCGGTGTGGCTGGCGACGCTGCCACTGGTGGCCGCGCGGTTCCACGTCGTCAGCCCGGTGGGCCTCGTCCTCAACGTGCTCGTCGCGCCGTTCGTCGCGATCGCTATGGCCTGCGGGCTTGGCTGCCTGCTCGCGGCCCCCTGCTCCGCCCTGCTCGCCGGCTGGTGCGGTGCCGGCTGCGATGCAGCGCTGGCCTGCATCGGCTGGCTCGTGTCGTGCGGCGCGATGGTGCCCGGGGGGCACGTCTGGCTCGCGGGGCCGCCGATGTGGTGGGTGGCCGGCTGGTATGCGGTGTTCGCCGCGATCTTGATCGGCCTGCCAATGCCACGGCTCGGGCGGCCGATCACCTGGGCGGCCGTCGCGGCCGGCTGGATCGCCGTGGGGCTCGCGGCCCACGTCGCGATGCGGTTGCTGGAGGGCGGGCCGCGGGAGATGCGGGCCGTGGTCGCGGCGCTCGGGCATGGCTGCGGGATCGTCGTCCGGTCGCCGACGGGCCGCTGCCTCGTCTACGACGCGGGCCGGCTCGGTGCGCCCGGGGCGGCCCGGCGGGCGATGGCCGCGGTGCTGTGGGACGAGGGCGTGTCGCGGATCGACACGCTCGTCATCTCGCACGCGGACGCCGACCACTTCAACGCGGTGCCCGAACTGCTCGAGCGGTTCAGCGTCGGCGAGATCGTCGTCACCGCGGCGTTCTGCCGGAGTCCCGCGGCCGGCGTCGCCGACCTGCGTGCCCGAGCCGACGCGCGGGGTGTGCCGATCCGGACGGTGCGGGCGGGCGACTCGTTCGCGGTCGATTCGCTGTGCCGCGTGCGCGTGCTGCGGGACGGTGCCGGGGCGGTCATTGCTGCCGACAACGAGCGCAGCCTGGTGCTGGCCGTCGAGGCGGCGGGGCGTCGGCTCCTGCTGACGGGCGACCTCGAGGGGCCGGCGCTGGCCGATTTCGTGGCGGCCGGCCCCGACTCGTGCGACGTGCTCGTGGCCCCGCATCACGGCACCCGCACGAGCCTGCCGGCCGACATCGCGCGGGCGACACGCCCGGGCCTGGTGCTCGTCAGCGGCGTCGGTGGCCCGGCGTGGCCGGAGGTGAGTTCCGCCTACCGCACCGCAGCCGGCGATGCGACCGTGCTCAAGACCGGCGGCGAGGGCGCGATCGCGGTCACGCTGACCGCGGCGGCCGTGGACGTATCGCGGTACTCCGACGGCCGCTGGCGGCCGCTCGCGGAGTGATTCACGCCGGGCCGCCGTGTCGCGCGGCGGCGGTTTCTGGAGATGCCGCCGGCCGCGGCTCCAGGTGGGGCCCCGAAAAAACGGCGAGTTCGGCGGTCAGGCCGGGGCCGAAGGCGAGGGCGACGCAGGGCGACGCCGCGCCACGGGCGATCAGCCGCTCGAGAATGAACAGGATCGTGGCGCTCGACATGTTGCCGTGCCACGTGAGCACGTGATGCGAGACGTCGAGCGCCCCGGAATCCAACGCCAGGGCCTCGGCGACGCTCGCGAGCACGCGGGGACCGCCCGGATGGACGGCCCACGACCGCACGTCGGCCGGCACGAGACCGTGGGCCGCGATGCCAGCGGCGACGAAGGGGGCGATGTGCTCGGCGATCGTCGCCGGGACCTGGGCGGAGAGCGACATTTCGAAACCATGGTCGCCGATCAGCCAGCCCATCTGGTCGGCCGAGTCGGGAAGGATGCTCGACGCCTGGCCGACGATCCGCCAGCGGCCGGTTTCGGGGCCACGCGCGTGCCCGGCGCCGACCCCCACCGCGGCGCCCGCGCCATCGGCGAAGATGCTGTTGGCGACGACGTGGTCCGCCCGGGGCCCGTATTGAAAGTGCAGGCTGCAGAGTTCCACGCAGATCACGAGCACGACGGCCCGTGGATCGGCCGTCGCGAATGCATCGGCCACCCGCAGGGCGTTGAACGCGCCGTGGCAGCCCATGAAGCCGACGTGCGTGCGTTGGACGGTGGCCGGCAGCCCGAGACGGGCGACGGCGTCGAGGTCCACGCCCGGATTGGCGAATCCCGTGCACGAACAGGTGACCAGATGCGTGACCTCGGCCGGAGAGACCGCGCCCGCCTCCAGGGCACGCGCCGCGGCCGCACAGGCCAGTGATCCGGCCGCCTGCCGATAGCGTTCCATGCGGGTGGCGGTCGTGGGGCCGGCGGCGCCGTCGTCGCCTGCCGGCGGATAGAAGCTCTGCGCGAACGCTTCTTGCGCCGGTGCCTCGAGCAGCACGGATCCGCGGCGCTCGATGCGGGTCTGCCGATAGATCGCGGCGAGCGTCCGCTCCCGTCCCGGTGCGGCGTTGTTGAACGTGGCCGCGAGAGCAGCGGCGTCGGCCTGGGCGATGTTCCGCTCCGGTGTCGAGGTTCCCAGGCCGAGCAGCGTGAAACTCATCGCAGCCTCCCACCGCCGACGATCCAGGGGACGACCCGGGCAGCGATAGCGGGCGCGAGTCGCGCGGCATGCACGGCTCCGGCAGCGAGCCACGGCCGCCGCACGAAGGCGGCCACCCGACGGCACCGCGCGTGGTGGGCGGCGAACACGCGGGCGTGGGCGTTTGCAAAGCGGGTGCTGCAGTCGATCGCCGACGGATCGGCGAGGAGCGCGCCGGCCAGGACGCGGGCGCTGGCCAGCGCCCAGCCGATGCCCTCGCCCGTGAACGGCTCGACGTACGCCGCCGCATCGCCGATCCGGAGGATCGTGCCCCGCCTGCTGGCGATGAGCGGGGTCGTGTGCGTGAGGCGCGGGGTGGCGCGGATTGCCGCCGCGGCGAGCCCGTCGCGAGCCACGCTTCTCCGTGCGATGCCGCCGACCTCGGTGAGGATCGTGTCGATCACGGCTGCAGACGCCCCAAGGGTGGACACCGCGGCGGGATCGACCGCCGCTGCCACGTCGATCCGCCCGTCCTCGAGCCGCACGATGCCGGTGTAGCCCGCGCGGCCCACGGCCATCACGAGTTGTCCCGCGGCGAGCGTGCCCGCATCGGCCGGCAGCGTGGCCCCCAGGCCGATGAAACTCTTCCGCGCAACCCGCCGCGGCCGTGATGTGTCAACGGGGGCGGTGGGTGCGCTCCCCGGGCGGATCCTGACCGCGTCGGCGAGTCCAGCCGCGATGACGACGATCCCTGCCCGGAGCGTGGCGGGCGCCGCGGTCGGGCCGTGCAGGGTCGCGGTGGCACCGACGTCGGCCTCCGCCACCGTCGTGACGGTCGCTTCCGGCAGCCAGGCCGCACCCGCGTCGATCGCGGCGTGCACGAGAGCCGTGTCGAGGGCCTCACGCGACACCGTCGCCCCGCCGGAGACGGCGATGCGGGCCTCGCGGCCAGCTGCCGCGACCCAGATGGCGTCGAGCGGCACGCGCCGCGGTGACCGTTCGGCGGGCAGTTCGAGCGCGGAAAGTTCGCGCACCGCAGCGGGCGACAGGCAGCAGCCGCAGACCTTCGGCCGGGGAAACGCGGCGCGATCGACGAGCAGCACGCGCCGGCGCCGGCGGGCGAGCCTGATCGCCGCGGCCGCACCGGCGGGCCCGGCACCGATCACGACCGCGTCCCACGCGACCGCGGCCGCGTGATCGATGTCGAGCGTGGCGGCGATCATGGCCGGCCCCCGCTGGCGTCCGCGCGCCACTCGATGACGGCGCGCTGCGGCCAGGCGGCGCGGATGCTGGCCGTTGCGAGCCCGGCCTGCGCGACGAGCACGCGATACTCGTCGAGCGTGCGGGCCGCCCGCACCGACCCTGGTCCATCCGCTCGGGCGACCCGCGACGTGGTCAGCCCGTACGTGGCGAGGTAGGCCAGCACCAGCCCACGCCGGCTGCGGATGAGATCCGACACGACGCCCCCCGCGCGGGCGGCCGTCGCCATGCCACGTAGCACCTGGGCCGCGGGGGCGTCATCCAGATGATGGAGGAACAGCGAGCTCACAGCGACGTCGCA
>Ga0315900_10011862_pt1 | contig 10765 bp, 5 predicted proteins | sample LakEriMetagenome_FD_203521 | JGI IMG/M metagenome (GOLD analysis project Ga0315900, IMG submission 203521) | Freshwater fungal communities from buoy surface, Lake Erie, Ohio, United States - Buoy 12 MA114 | ecosystem: Environmental > Aquatic > Freshwater > Lake > Lake biofilm | place: USA: Lake...
CCCGGGGGTGATGTCATCCAGCTCGCCGGCTATCGCGCCAGCACCTCCACCCCAACCTTTGCGGGAGCTCAGTGGAACACGGCGCTTGAAATCTCCAACTCCCTCCTGGGCGACGACACCTACCCGCAGGGTGCCGGATGGGCGATCCAGAAGTTCACCAAGACAGGCGTCGGTTACTGGACCCTGCGTCTCGCCGACGGCACCAGCAGCACCTTCAGCACCGCCCTTGGCAGCTCCGGCCAGGTCGGGGTGCATCTCATGCTCTATAACAACGCCGGCTCCCTCCAGGGCTACCAGGTCTTTGATCCCAACAGCGGTCTCACCGCCGGCAGCCTCGGCTGGATCAGGTCCGCCTTTGCCGCCCGCATCTACGGCTCAGGCTTCCCGCTGCACTATCTCACGGCCACCGGCGCACGATACACGCCACCGACCTCCGGCAGCATGATCTTTGGCATCACGCCAGGCACTAATAATGTGCGCCTTGTCTTTTCCGAGGCCGGTCTCGGCTCACCCTACACCCAGCTCTTCAGCCTGGGCGCTGGCAACCGCGTCACCATCCCCACCGGCACTTCCGCCAACCCCTATGGCATCCGGTTCACGATCAACTTCTCCACCGGTGTCATCACCGGCACAGGCACAGCCATGGACTATGTGGAGAACCAGCCGCAGAACTCCCGCTCCGGCAGCTTCAGCGCCTTGCTCATCCCCGGACGTGAACAGGCCGTGGGCCATTTCCTCCTCCCGACCAGCCGCAGCAGCAGCTCCGCCATCCTGTCAGGCAGCGTGATCGGTGAAGAGGTGAACAACTGATCCGTCCGCCGGCTCCTCGTCCGGACGGAACGGAACGTGTTTTTCGGCAAAAATCGCCGTGCTTCATCCTCTGCGGGAAGATATGGGTGACACGCCCCGTCCCGCATGAAGTCCTCCCTCACCGGCCTGCGTCCGATCCTCGTCCGCCTCTGGCGGCTGGGCTTGCTGGCTGCCGCGATCCTGGTCATCCGGAATGCCGCGCAAACCCGTGAAAACCTGGCCGCCGCCAATGCCCTCGCCCCGGAGAGGCTGCGTGACTTCTTTCCCGACATCCACTCCCTGGGCCCCGCCAGTTCCTCCAGCGGCTGGCGGCCGGCCCTGGATGACTCTGGTCAAACTCTTGGTTATGCCACCACCACCCGCCCCGGGTCCGAGAAGATCATCGGCTACTCCGGCCCCAGCCACTGCCTGCTCGTCTTCGACCTCAAGGGCTCCCTCCGTGGGCTGCGCCTGCTGAAAAGCCACGACACCACCGATCATGTCGCCGAGGTGGTCGCGGACCGGAAGTTCTTCACCCAGTTCCACAACCTCAAGCCCGGCGAGGGCCTGAAGCTGCCGCTGCACGTCGTCACCGGCGCCACCCTCACCAGCACCGCCATCGCACAGGGCGTGCTCGAAAAGCTCGGACAGTCGGCCTCCGGCTCGCTGCGTTTTCCCGATGAAATCACCCTCGCCGAAGTCGAGCGACTGGAACCCGATGCCGACAGGCTGGCGCCTTCCATCCTGCATCGCGGCGGCCTGGACGTGCTCGATGCCGCTGGCCGCAGGATCGGCATCGCCGTGCGCACCTCGCCGGTCAGCGACACCATCGTTGGCTACAAGGGGCCGACCGACACGCTCATGCTGCTCAGCGCCGACGGCAGCACGCTGAAAAAAATCGCCCTGCGCAAAAGCTACGACACAAAGCGCTACGTGGCCTACGTGACCGGCGACAGCTACTTCCTCAACCTCTTCAACAACAGCACCCTGGAAAGGATGGCCGGGATCGACTTCAAGGAGGCCGGGGTGGAGGGCGTCTCCGGCGCCACCGAAACCAGCTGGTCCGTCGCGGAAGGCCTGAAGCAGCGCGCCCGGAGCCTGCTTGCCAACCAGCCCGCCGGATGGCTGAGGCAGATCCGCTGGCGCTGGCAGGATGTCGGCCATCTGCTCGTGCTCGCCTCCGCCTTCCTCATGGCTTTCACCCGCCTGCGCGGCCGTCCCTGGCTGCGTCATGCTCACCATGCCTTCCTGGTCCTCTACGGCGGATTCATCGTCGGCGAGCTGCTCTCCCAGGGCCTGCTCGCCGGCTGGGCCGCCCATGGCACGCCGTGGAAAAACGCGCCCGGCCTGCTGCTGCTCGGCGTGGTGGCCCTGCTCGCTCCGGTCTTCACCGGCCGCCAGCTTTACTGCCACCACCTTTGCCCCCATGGCGCGCTGCAGCAGCTCCTCGCCCGCCGTCTGCCAGGCCGCTGGAACCTGCCACCGCGCGTGGAAGCCTGGCTGCAACGCCTGCCCTTCGCCCTGCTCGCCCTGGTCCTGGCCACGGCGGTCCTGGATCTCAACGTGGACCTCAACGCCCTCGAGGCCTTCGACGCCTACCAGTTCCGCATCGCCGGACTGGCCAGCCTCGTCATCGCCCTTGTCGGCCTCGCGGCCTCGCTCTTCCAGCCGCTTGCCTACTGCAAATATGGCTGCCCGACCGGCGCGCTTTTCAAGCTGCTGCGCTTCACCGGCGACGCCGACCGCCTGGGCGCCCGGGACTGGCTCGCCGCCGCCCTGCTCGCCACCGCCACCCTGGCCTAGGCCGTTTCTCCGACGGAACGGCAGTCATGACCGGCAAACCCGGCGCCACAACGACGAACGAGCAAGGCTGCGCAACCCCAGCATTGAGGCGGATGTTTGGGGCAACGGTCGATCGATTCATCCGGCATTTGGCAAGCGCCTCCGCTTCACCCGGGAAACCGGCTGATTCGGCATTCGGTGATGCGGCTGCATTCCTCGAGACAAGACGGAGGCTCGCCGGAAGACAGCCGGTGGTGAAGCGAGGCTTGGCGAGCGAGAACCACCGGACGATGTGGCCTAACCATCACGGGAACTGGGGAGCGCCCTGGAAGGGCGCGAGAAGTCGGCGATGAAGGCAGTGCCCGAGAAACTGAAACAGATTCTGCAGGGGCCGCACACTGAGAATCCATGAAATCGTTTTACAGGTCGGCGTCCGCGTGAACTCCCGACGCCGTGATGCCCCGGCGCACGATGCAGCGCTTCAGGCTCGTACCGGCGACAACACGCGCCCCGGGCCAGACCACGCAGTCCTCCAATTCCGCATCCGCCTCCACCACCGCGTCTTCACCGATGACGTTGAGCCCCTTCAGCCTCGCGGATTCCGAAACCTGAGACTGAGGATGCACCGCCGCCGCAGGCGCCCGTCCGCCAGCGGCCAGGGCCTGATGCGCCTCCAGGTAGGCCTGGCGGCTGCCGAGATCCCACCAGTCACCTTCATCCAGCACCACCGCGCCGATGCGCTCGCCCTGCTGGATGGCCTTTAAAAAGACCGGGATCACCGACTCCACCTTTCCCGGCGTGAGATGCGCGTGAAAGGCAGGGCTGCAGACATAAATGCCGGTGAACAAATGCGTGCCCGGGTTGCCGGTGCCCAGCATCCCCCGGATGTCGGTCACGCAGCGCGAGGCGGCGTCATGGCCGATGTGCAGCGCCGGCCCGTGGCTGCGCAGGGCCAGGGTCACCAGGTTGCCGCGGTCGCGATGCTCCTTCAGCAGAGGCTCCAGAGGCAACGTGGTCAGAATGTCACCGTTGTAGACGATGAAGGGTTCATCCCCCAGAAGGTCGCGCACGTTCGCAATGCCGCCGGCGGTCTCCAGCCGTACTGGCCGCTCCTCGCGAAAACGCACCGGCCTGCCGCGATAAAGGCCCTCTGGAAAAGCGTGCCCGTATTCCTCCGGCAGGTGATGCGTGTTCACCACAAAACGCTCCACACCCGCGTCCAGCAGATGATCGAACGCATAGGTGATCAGGGGTTTGTGGAAGACGGGGATGAGAGGCTTCGGCAGTTGTTCGGTCAGCGGCCGCAGCCGCTCGCCCAACCCCGCGCCAAGAACGAAGGCTTGATGCACCCCAGCGCTTTAACCCGGCCCATCCCAGGCGCAAGTACCGCCGCCTGGCGATTCCAGTCCCGGGCAAGAAAATCAGAATGATTCAACTCAAGCCCCGTTTTTATTCATCCTCCATGCTCCTGCGTTACCTCCCTCTTTTCCTCGCTCCTGTCGTCCTTGCAGACGGCCCCAAGGACAACCTCGCCGACAACGTCCGCCCGATCCCGCCTCCCGGCGTCGCCGTTCCCGAGGCTGATGCCAAGGCGCTCCAGCAGGGCCTGGCCGATCTGCGCGCCGCCATCGACGCCGCCGCCAAGGCGCAGGCGAAGAACCCCCGGCTCGCCGACCTGCTGCCCGATGTCGAGGTTTATCACAAGGCGGTGGCCTGGGCCCTGAAATACAACGAGGTCCACAAGCTCGCCGAGCTCAAGGCCGCGCAGGAGATCCTCGCCGAAGGCAGGCAGCGCGCCGACCAGCTCAAGAACGGCCAGCATCCCTGGACAACCCAGAAGGGCCTCGTCGTGCGCGGCTATCGCTCGAAGATCGACGGCTCCGTCCAGCCCTACGGCATGGTGATCCCTGAAAGCTACAGCGGCGCCCCCTCGCGTCTCGACGCCTGGTGCCATGGCCGTGGCGAAACCCTCAGCGAGCTCGCCTTCATCGACCAGCGCCGCAAGCAGACCGGCCAGGTCGCCCCTGCCAACGCCCTGGTCCTGCACCCCTACGGCCGCTATTGCTGCGCCAACAAGTTCGCCGGCGAGGTGGACCTGCTTGAAGCACTCGACCACGCGAAAAAATTCTACGCCATCGACGAGGACCGCACCATCGTCCGCGGCTTCAGCATGGGCGGCGCCGCCGCCTGGCAGTTCGCCGTCAATTACGCTGACAAATGGTGCGCCGCCAACCCGGGTGCCGGATTCGCCGAGACCCCTGAGTTCCTCAACGTCTTCCAGAGCGAGGACGTCAGCAAAATCCCCGGCTACGAGAAGACGCTCTGGCATTGGTACAACGCCACCGACAGCGCCCTCAACCTCTTCCAGGTGCCCACCGTCGCCTACAGCGGCGAGATCGACAAACAGAAGCAGGCCGCCGACATCATGGAGAAATACCTGCGCATGGAGGACATCGAGATGACCCACATCATCGGTCCGCAGACGGCGCACAAGATTCATCCGGACTCGCTGGTCGAGGTCGAAAAACGCCTCGCCGACATCGCCGCCGTCGGCCGTGACCGCAGCCCGCGCGAAATTCACTTCGCCACCTGGTTCCTGCGCTACAACAAGATGCACTGGATCACCGTGGACGAGTTGGAGAAGCAGTGGGAGCGCACCCGCGTCCACGCCAAAATCACCGGCGACGCCGAGGTGACGGTCAAGACCCAGAACGTCGCCGCAATCACCCTCGACATGCCCGCAGGCCACTGCCCGATCAGCATCCGTGAGAAGCCCACCGTGAAGATCGACGGCACCTCACTCCAAGTGGCACGCCCGAAGACCGACCGCTCCTGGGTCGTCCATCTCCGACGCAGCGGCGGCAAATGGCAGCAGGCCGCCGCCGCCCACGAGGAAGGCAGGCTGGTCAAGCAGCACGGCCTCTCCGGCCCCATCGACGACGCCTTCATGGACAGCTTCCTGTTCGTGAAGCCCACCGGTTCCGCGCTGAACGAAAAGCTTGGCGCCTGGACCCAGGCCGAGATGGAACGCGCCTCCTTTGAATGGCGCCGCCAGTTCCGCGGCGACGCACCGGCCAAGGAGGACAAGGCCGTCACCGACGCCGACATCGCCGCGAACAATCTTGTTCTCTGGGGCGATCCCAAGAGCAACTCCGTGCTGGCACGCGTCATCGCCAAGCTTCCCGTGCAATGGACCGACGGCAAGCTCACCGCCAACGGCAAAACCTACGACGCCTCCACCCACGCGCCCGTCCTGGTCTATCCCAATCCGCTGAATCCAAAGCGCTATATCGTGATCAACAGCAGCTTCACCTACCGCGAGTACGACTACCTCAACAACGCCCGCCAGGTCGCCAAGCTGCCTGACTGGGCCGTCGTGGACATCAGCCAGCCCAGGACCAGCAGGGCTCCCGGCGGAATCTCCGACGCCGGCTTCTTCGACGAAGCCTGGCAGTGGCGGAAATAAGTCCCCATGCCCGGAGGGCAAGCCACTGCACGGCGGCAACAAAAGATGACTTCAGGGGCGTGGGAGCTTTCTCACACGAGATGACCTCCCGCGACCGCTGCAAGCAATCCTCGCGTCGTGAAGCCACCTTCATTGCATCACGCAGAGGTTTTCTCAAAATCAGATTCCAGTGATAAAATCATACTTGGGGACATTGGTTCGAAACCAAAAAATATATAACCTTCCTGAAGCTCATCTGCCACGATTCGACACAAGCGAGGCACAATACGGCATAGGCTTCCATCGTTGTTATGGAGTCATGCGAATCGTCATCCCTCTCCTGGCCGCCAGCACCGCGCTGGCGGCGAACCTGCCGTCGGATCATGCCAGGCGCATGGAACGCGGAATGCGCCTCTTCGACGGCGAGGTGGCGTCGATCCTGAAACAGAACTGCCTGAAATGCCATGGTGGCGAGAAGGTGAAGAGCGACTTTGATCTGACCACCCGGGACGATCTCCTGCGCGGCGGTTCACACGGAGCTGCCGTGGTGCCGTTTGATTCCAAAAGCAGCCTTCTCATGGCCCTGATCCGCCACGAGAAGGAGTCGAACATGCCCGACGGCAGCCCGAAGCTCCCCGAGAACGTGATCGCCAGGATCGCGGCCTGGATCGACGACGGCGCGCCGTATTCGTCCCCTTTGATCGCTGGGAAAAAACCGAAGAAGGATGCCAGCGTGGTCACCGAGGAGGACAGGCAGTGGTGGGCCTTCCAGCCACTGAAAAAGGTGCAGGCGGAAGACATCGACGAGCTGCTGTTGAAGAACGCGAAAAGAATGACCTTCGCCCCGCCTGCGGCGAAGACTGTGCTGGTCCGCAGACTGCACCTGGATCTCACCGGCCTGCCGCCACCTGCTGAACAGGACACCCTGGAACTACCCGTCCTCATCGACCGCCTGCTCGCCTCGCCTCAGTACGGCGAACGCTGGGCGCGCCATTGGCTGGATGTGGCGCGGTATGCCGAGAGCACCGGCTTTGAGCAGGACTATGACCGGCCCCATGCCTATCATTACCGCGACTTCGTCATCCGGGCGCTCAACGAGGACATGCCCTATGACCAGTTCGTGAAATGGCAGCTCGCCGGGGATGAATACGAGCCGAAGAACCCGCAGGCCCTGGCGGCCACCGGCTTCCTCGGCGCAGGCGTGTTTCCCTCGCAGATCACCGCCAATGAAGTCGAGCGCACACGCTACGACGCCATGGACGACATGCTCAGCACGACGGGCAATGCCATGCTCGGCCTGACCATCGGCTGCGCCCGCTGCCACGACAACAAGTACGACCCGATCCCGACCGCCGACTACTACGCCATGCTCAGCACCTTCACGACAACGACACGCATGAACGTGGACGTTCACCCGGACGGCAGGGTGACCTCCGCCGTGACGACGATGGACAACAAGAAGAACACCCCTCCCGTGAAGGGTGCCACGCGCATGATGATCTGCGCGGAAGGCTACGATCCCATCGTCATGCACACCCAGGGCGGCCCGTTCTTTGACAAGACCTACCTCCTGAAGCGCGGCAGCACGGACATGAAGGAGCGCGAGGCCACCCAGGGATTCCTGCAGGTGCTCTCCAGGCCCCAGGACTTCAAACGCTGGCAATGGCGGCCGCCTGCGGATTCAAAATCAGCCGGCCGACGCCGCTCGCTCTCTCACTGGATCACCGACGTGGATCGTGGCGCCGGCGCGCTGCTCGCCCGGGTGATCGTCAACCGGCTGTGGCAGCATCACTTCGGCACCGGCCTCGTGCCCACTCCCAACGACTTCGGCAAAACCGGCACGCCCTGCACCCAGCCCGAGCTGCTCGACTGGCTCGCCGGGCGCCTCATTGCCGAAGGCTGGAGGCTCAAGCCCATCCACCGCCTCATCCTGAACAGCCGCGCCTGGCAGCAGGGCAGCTCACGCGATGCGGTGAAGGAGACTGCCGACCCGGCGAACGCTCTCTTCATGCGCTTCGTCCCCTATCGTCTCGAGGCCGAGGCGATCCGCGACTCCATGCTGGCCGTCAGCGGCAGGCTCGATGAAACAATGTTCGGCCCCGGCACCCGCGATGAAAACAGCCGCAGGCGCAGCATCTACTTCAACATCAAGCGCAGCCAGCTCATCGGCAGCCTGGTGGCCTTTGACCTTCCCGAGCCCCTCGTCAGCCAGGGAGCCCGCCCCACGACCACCGTCGCCCCTCAGGCGCTGATCCTGATGAACAGCCCGCAGGCCCGAAGCTGGGCGGAAGGCCTGGCCGGACGGCTTCAAGCCGCAGGTGACACCCCGGGACAGATCACCCGCGCCTACCAGCTTTGCTTCCACCGCAGTCCTGTGGCGGCAGAACTGGATGCCGGGATCACCTTCCTGAAATCCGGAGCCTCACTCGCCGACTACTGCCAGGTGCTGCTCGGCCTGAATGAATTCGTCTATGTAAACTGATCTCATCCGCCATGAACCCTCCCACCCTTTCCCGTCGTGACATGCTCGCCCGCGCAGGCGGCGGATTCGGCATGCTGGCCTTCGCGTCCATGCTCGAAGCCGCGCAAAACCCCTTTGCCCCCAGGGTGCCGATGCAGGTCGGCGGCAGGGCGAAGTCCATCATCTGGATCTTCACCAACGGCGGGCCTTCCCAGGTGGACACCTGGGACTACAAGCCGGAGCTGGCCAGGCGTGACGGACAGACGCTCGAGGGCTTCGATCCCAAGACCGGCTTCTTCCCAGGCTCCGTCGGCGGATTGATGAAGTCGCCCTTCGGCTTCAGGCAGTACGGACAGAGCGGCACCTGGTGCAGCGACCTCTTCCCAAAGACCTCGATGCACGTGGACAAGATGTGCTTCATCCACAGCTGCTGGACGGGCTCCAACAACCACTCCCCCGCCCTGTTCATGATGAACACCGGCGCCACCCGCATGGGTTATCCCTGCGTCGGCTCCTGGGTCACCTACGGCCTTGGCAGCGAAAGCGACTCACTGCCCAGCTTTGTCGTCATGAGCGATCCGCTGAACCGCGGCCTGCCCAAGGGCAGCGCGGCCAACTGGGGTGCAGGCTTCCTGCCGAGTATTTTCCAGGGCACCTGGCTGAAGCCCAGCGGCGCGCCGATCGACAACCTCGCAGTGCCGGCCTCGCTGACCCCACAGCGCCAGCGGGCCCAGCTCGACCTCATGGCGCGTCTGAACCGCCAGACGCTGACAGGATCGCCCATCGAAAGCGAGCTGAACGCCCGCATCGAGAGCTTCGAACTCGCCTACCGCATGCAGACCGCCGCACCCGAGGCCTTTGCCATCAAGGACGAGCCGGAGCACATCCGGAAACTTTATGGCGTGGACGAAAAGCACTGCGGCCACTTCGCCACGCAGTGCCTCACCGCCAGGCGCATGGTCGAACGCGGCGTGCGCTTCATCCAGATCTACAGCGGCGGCATGGAGAACCAGCAGAGCTGGGACGGTCATCGCGACATCCTCGGCAACCACAGCGGCTTTGCGGCCGAGAGCGACCAGCCCGTCGCCGCCCTCATCAGCGACCTCGAGCAGCGCGGCCTGCTGGACCAGACCCTCGTCATCTGGGGCGGCGAGTTCGGCCGTCTGCCCATCGCCCAGAAAGGCGCCCAGCCCGGTCGCGATCACAACCCGCATGCCTTCACCGTCTGGATGTGCGGCGGCGGCGTCAGGGGCGGCCATCATCATGGCGAGTCCGATGAGATCGGCTTCAAGGCCGTCCTCGACCGGGTCAGCGTGCATGACCTGCATGCGACGATCCTCGCCGCCGCCGGCCTGGACCACGAACGCCTCACCTTCAAGTTCCAGGGCCTCGATCAGCGCCTCACCGGTGTCGAAAACCCGAAGGTCGTGAAGCAGGTGTTTGCGTGAGCTGCGCGGGCTAGACACCTGCCAGCCATGCACACTCTGAACAGCATCTTGCCTCGAATTTCTTTACCCAACATTTCATGCAACCACCTGGAGCACCTCACGGCTTGCCGCCCTGCTTCTGAGTGGCGGCATCGCTGGCAGAAGCTTTATCAGCTTTTTCAATGCAAAGAAACATCCACATCTCGCGCGGCTCACCTTCCAGGGACAGGGCCAGAGGGTGCGATGTTGCCAGGGTCTCGAGCCGCTGCAAAATCCAGGTTCCCGGCGCCATGTCCACCTTGCCTTTCCAGCTTCGGAAATGAAACACGGGTCTGGCGAGCTCCCCCTTGGGCGCCACCGTCGGCCGGTCGGTGACAACCCTGCCCGGCATTGAGGGGATCTCGAACCCGTGAAATCTGAGCGCTCTTGCCTGCACTTCGACATCACAACGATGATCTGTCCAGCGGACTGGTTTCACCTCCACGTTGAAGCCAGGAAACTCCAATCCATACGAAGCAGGATGGAGCCCGTTTTTGTCCAGCTCCGTGGGAAAGGCGACCCCCTTGCCCACATGAAGTTCCATCATGGCCCCCTGGCTCACCTTGGCGCAGGCCTTGGGAAGCTTCATCACCTTCGCTTTTCCATTCAGGGAAAACAGGTCCAGCAGCACGCTGGCTCTTTTCTCCGGCATGGCAGCGCGGCCCTCCCCAGGAAGGCCGGCATCCCTGGCTTGAGACGGCGTCAATTCCACGAACAACGTTTTGAAGCCAACCCCGGACTCCGCAGAAGGGCGTGCCGTGTCCGCCCTGCAAATGCCTCCGGCCAAAAGAAGGATGAAGCCGACCACCCCTGGAAACACAA
>Ga0315900_10011863_pt1 | contig 10765 bp, 9 predicted proteins | sample LakEriMetagenome_FD_203521 | JGI IMG/M metagenome (GOLD analysis project Ga0315900, IMG submission 203521) | Freshwater fungal communities from buoy surface, Lake Erie, Ohio, United States - Buoy 12 MA114 | ecosystem: Environmental > Aquatic > Freshwater > Lake > Lake biofilm | place: USA: Lake...
GCCAAGCGGCTCGTTGAGGTCGCCGAGCACGACAAGCAGTTCGGCGAGTGTGAGGTGAACTTCTTCCCCAATGCCAAGGTGAACGGCCGGATCTGCACCTGCATCCAGGTGGTGCACCCCGTGCCGCGGCGCAACTTCCGCTTCCACCTGGCCCGCGTGTTCATCGACGACGAATACACGATCCCCGTCCGCTACGAGGCCTACGACTGGCCGCAGGAGGCGGGCGGCCAGCCGGTGCTCATGGAGGAATACACCTACATGAACGTGAAGGTGAACAACGGCTTCACGGACGCCGACTTCGATCCGAAGAACACGGCCTACAAGTTCAGCAAGTAAGCCGGTCCGCTCGCGGCCATGGTCGCCGCGGTGGCTGCTCGCGTGCGGTAGACTGTTTCCGGGTGGAGGTTCGCGGAGGTGCCGCGTCCCCGCCTTGGAGGCTGTGCGATGGCGGCCGTCGCTCGTTCGCTTCTCGGTGTGGTGCTGGTCTGTGCCGCGGTCGTGCCTTCTTTGGCGGCGGGCGGGGACCGGCCGAACATCATCCTCATCCTGGTCGACGACTTCGGCTACGAGTGCCTTGCGGCCAACGGCGGGCAGTCCTACCGCACGCCGCATCTCGACCGGCTCGCCGCTGGAGGCGTGCGGTTCGAGCGCTGCCACGTGCAGCCGATGTGCACGCCCACACGCGTCGAATTGCTGACCGGTCTCTCCAACGTGCGCAACTATCACTCGTTCGGCGTCCTGCCCCGCGATCAGACCACGGTCGCGCAGGTGCTCCGCGGGCAGGGCTATGCCACCGGCGTGTGCGGAAAATGGCAGTTGGGTCGGGAGCCCGACTCCCCCCGGCACTTCGGCTTCGACGAGGCCTTCCTCTGGCAGCACACGCGACGGCCCCCGCGCTATGCGAATCCAGGCCTGGAACGCGATGGCGTGGAGCAGGACTGGCAAAGCGGCGAGTACGGGCCAGACCTCGTGAACGAGTTCGCACTGGACTTCGTCGCGCGTCATAAGCACCGTCCGTTCTTCCTCTTCTATCCGATGATCCTCACGCACGACCCGTTTCAGCCGACTCCGGACAGTCCCGACTGGGATCCAGCGGCCCGGGGCGATGACGCCCAGAGCGACGTGCGGCAATTTGTCGAGATGGTGGAATACATGGACAAACTCGTCGGCCGGCTCGACGCCCGGCTCGCGGAAGTGGGGATCCGCGACGACACGCTCGTGCTCCTCCTGGGCGACAACGGCACGTCTCAACGGGTGACGAGCCGCTTCCAGGGGGCCGACTTCCGTGGCGGCAAGTCGAAGACCACCCACCGCGGGACCCATGTGCCCCTGATCGCGAGTTGGCCCGGGGCGGTGCGGGCCGGCCGCGTCAATCGCGACCTGATTGCCGCAGTGGACGTGCTGCCCACGCTCTGCGCGGCCGCCGGCATCGACGCGCTGCGAGCCTCCGATGGCGTCAGCTTCCTGCCGCAGATCCAGGGGCGGGCCGGTACGCCCCGGGAATGGCTCTACGCCTGGTATTCGCCCCGGCAGCGGCGCGACGACGCGGTCGCGGAATATGCATTCGACGAGCATTACAAGTTGTATCGCGATGGGCGGCTCTACGACCTGGTGGCCGACCCCGAGGAGCAGACGCCGCTGCCGGCGTCCGGCCGTGCCGCTCCGGCCGCTGCTGCGGCGGCGAAATTGCAGGACGTGCTCGACCGGTTCGCGAACGCTCGGCCGGAGAGGCTCGACCACGAGTTCTAGGCCGCGCGTCGGGGCGCCGCCATCGGGCCGCCTCGGTCCCATATCGTGTGCGCGATGGCTGATGACATGGGCCGGGCCGGCGCGTGAGGAGCCCGGCCGCCCGGACGGCGGCCCTTCGGCCAGCGATCCACGATCGGGATCGTGGATCGCGTAAGCCGGCGAAGGCCAGGATGGCTTCGCCGGCGCGACTACTCAAAACGCATGTGCTTCACCGACTCGCCCGAGTCGCGGAGTTCGACGAGGGCGTCGATCCCGATCTCCAGGTGGGCCTCCACGAAGCGGGCTGACACCTCGCGGTCGCTGCGCGAGGTTTTCACTCCTTCCGGTGTCATCGGATTGTCGGACACGAGCAAGAGCGCGCCCTTGGGAATGAGATTCGCGAAGCCGACGACGAACAGGGTGGCCGTCTCCATGTCGATGCCGATGGCCCGCGTCATCCGCAGGTAGTCTTTGAACTGCTCGTCGTGTTCCCAGACGCGGCGGTTGCTGGTGTAAACCGTGCCGGTCCAGTAGTCGAAGCCCCGCCGGGCGATCGTCGCCGAGACGGCCGCCTGAAGGCGGAAGGAGGGCAGGGCGGGGATCTCCGGCGGTAAATACTCGTTGCTCGTGCCCTCGCCGCGGATGGCGGCGATCGGCAGGATGAAGTCGCCGATCTTCGTCTTCTTCAGACCGCCGCACTTGCCGAGGAAGAGCACCGCCTTCGGCTGCACGGCGGAGAGCAGGTCCATGACGGTGGCCGCCATGGCGCTGCCCATGCCGAAGTTGAGGATCGAGAGGTTCTCGGCGGTTGCCGACTGGATCGGGAAGCCCTCGCCGACGACTTCCGCGCCAAACCGGCGGGCGAAGAGGGTGACGTACTGGGAGAAGTTCGTGAGCAGGACGTACTCGCCGAACTTCGTCAGATCGCGGCCCGTGTACCGGGGCAGCCAGTCGCGGACGATGTCGGATTTGTCTTTCATGCGGTCAACGATGACGTCGCCCTGCGCGGCTTTCGAGAGTCGGGATGCTGCGGCCCGTCGGGCGAATCACTGGCGTGGGGGCATGAGGTGCGGCCAGGCGGCGGCGAGTTCGGCGAGCGGTGGCAGTTGGAGCGGCGTGCCGGGAGCGAGTGTGATCCGCGGATCGCGGGCGCGGTTCCAGGCATAGAGGGCGCGGTACAGGCGGCCGTCGCCGTAGGTCCGCTCGGCGAGTGACCACCATGTGTCGCCCGGCTGCGCGACATGGCCGCCGGCCAACGGAGCCAGTGTCGCTTCGCGCGGCGGCTGGGCATCGAGCGGCATCGGCGGGGAAAACGCGCCGGCTGGAGCGAGTGGCGGGGGCGGTTCGGCCGGTCCCGGATCATCGTCCGCCTGTTCGAACGAGGCGGCGGCGACGAAGGGATCGCGACGGGGCGGGGGACCCGGTTCCGCGGCGGCGATGGGCGCGGTGTCCCGTCTCTCGAAGCCGCTGTCTCGCGCGGCGTAGCGATCGGCTGCAGCGGCCGGGGCCGTCGTGTCGGCGTCGATCGACGGGGTCGCGGGCACCAACGGAGGTGCGGCGGCGAAGTCGCTGGCTCGCATTGTCAGCCGCGGGGGCTCGACGAGATCGTGCGGTTCGGTGCCGGCCAGTTCGGTGTGGATGTCGGGGCCGGCGCCGGCGGGAGGCCGCGGCACGAAGAGCTTCATCGACAGCACGCCCATGAACACTCCGGCCAGCAGGCCGAGGAGTCCGAGCAGGATCTTGGTTTCGCGTCCCATGAAACAGCGTGCGGGCGGTCCGGCGGAAAGGCGGCGGATTGTCGTGAAGCAAAGCCGTCGCCGCCAGATCGGGCGGTTGCCACACGCGCGGAAGCCGGGCAAGCAAGGCAGGCTGGGCGAGCTTCCTGAAGCGTCTGCGGCCTAGGGCGATTTTCGTTTTGCCGTAGCGACGGGTTCGCAGTTTGCGAAGGGGAGGCGAAGGGGTCGGCGAACGCTCGACGAGCGTGTGGCCGCCGCGGCCACAGCGAGGAGACTTTTGCCGCCCCTGAGCCGGTGCTACACGTGCTCTAGGTCGCGGCACGTTGGGCGGCGCGGAGTTTCGCCGAGCGGCTCCGCGGGTTGCGCAGAACCTCGTCGTTCGAGGCCTCGACGGGCGACCGCGTGAGGCTCTCCCAGACCTGGCGGTTGCGGAAGGCTTCCTTCACGAGCCGGTCTTCGAGCGAGTGGAACGAGATCACGACCATTCGGCCGCCCGGCGCGAGACGCGTCGGGATCCGCTCGAGCGCGATCCGCAGGCTCTTCAGTTCCTGGTTCACCGCGATCCGCAGGGCCTGGAACGTGCGTGTGGCGGGATGGATCCGTGACGGCGGCGTCTGTCGCGGCACCGCCGAGCAGACGACCCGGGCGAGGTCCCGGGAGGAACGGATCGGGTTCTGTTCGCGGACGGCGGCGATGCGGCGGGCGATCCGCCGGCTGAACCGTTCCTCGCCGAACTCGTGGATGATGTCGGCGAGGCTCTCGGGACGCATGCGGTTGACGATCCGCCAGGCCGGTTCGCCCTCGGTGGGGTCGAACCGCAGGTCGAGCGGGCCGTCGGAGTCGAAGGAGAAACCTCGCGACTGGTCGGCGAGCTGGTCGCTCGACAGGCCGACGTCGAGCAACACGCGATCCACCGTCTCGAGACCGACCGCGTCGAGCACCTCGGGCAGGTCGCAGTAGTTGGCCTGGGCGAACCGCACGGGCCGGCCGGCGAGCTCGCGGGCGCCCCGCTCGATCGCGGCCGGGTCGCGGTCGATCGCGATCACGAGCCCGTCGGGGCCGACCGCATCAGCGAGCAGCCGCGTGTGGCCGCCGCCGCCGAGCGTGCCGTCCACCACCCGCATGCCGGGCTTCACGTCGAGGAACGACATCACCTCGGCGGGCAAGACGCTCGTGTGGATGCTGGTGGATGGGTCGGAGGGAGTCATCGAGGGCATCGTACCAGCCGATGCGCGGGCTCGCTCATCCGGCGTTGCCGGCGCGATGGTCCTGGTAGACCTTGAGCCAGGGCAGCGTCCACGGATTCCACGTCGGGTAGCTCGCCGAGGCGACGCTGACGAAAAGCAGCACGGCGGCGAGGATCCGCCGCGACCGGGTCGTGCCCAGGGCGTCGGCGGCCGGCAGCATGGCGAACAGCCACAGCGGCGCGAACCACAGCGCCCAGCGGAAGCCGGTCGCCGTGCCGCCGTAGTTGCGGTCCTCGAGCGGCCGCGTCACGTAGAACACCAGGCACACGACCGTGCAGGCGAGGATCGCCGCCGCCACGGCCCGCTCGTTGGCGGCCGCGGCGTCGCGGCGGGCGAGCAGCAGAGCCAGGCCCGCGAGGCTCGCGAGCCACACGGGCGTGAGCGAAAAAATCCCATGATGGCCGACGAGCACATGGAACGCGTAGACGGCCCGCGACGGCTCGCCGCGGTCGATCTCGCTCTTGGCGACCGTGGGCCTCCAGTAGCTGTCGATCACGCGGCTGCCGCGGCGGAACTGGTAGTCGTACCAGCCACCCTCGACGTGCCGCTCGGCGTAGGCGGGGCGAATCGTGCCGTGGGCCGCATAGTTGGTGCCCAGAGCCGCCGCGACCACGATGGCCGCGCCCGGCACGGCCGCCAGGAGCACCGCCCGCGGCGCTTTCCAGAGCAGCAGCAGGCCGACGAGGCCGCCGAACGCCAGCGCGGGCAATTCGCACGCGGCCATGAACGCCGCCGCCAGGCCGGCGACGAAGAACCACCGCAGCCGGCGCTCTCCCTCGCACACGATCCGGAGCGTGGCGTCGAGTGCGACCATGGCGGCGAACGCCGCCGGCCAGTGATTCGTGAACACCACGGCGTAGGCCGAGAGGAGCGTGCCGAGGGCGGCCGCCGCCACGACGAACACCCGGCCGAAGTCGGTCGTGCCGTACCGCTCCACGATCCGGGCGAGGATCAGGAGATACAGCACGAACGGGATCACGTTCCAGGTAAAGAGGAGGATCCGGCCGAGCTCGTGGGGGTGGGTGCCGAGCGTCTTGCCCGTGAGGCGATGGAGGAGCCAGTATTCGCCCGCCATGAGCGTGGCGAGCAGGGGAGGCTTGCTCGAATAGAGATGCCCCTCGTCGGGGCCCGGCGCCGGGTTGCCGCGGCCGTCGTGCTTGACCATGTCGATCGTGTCCCAGTTGGGTTGGGAGACGATGTCGTCGATGGCGTAGGTGCCGTGCTCCACGAGCGCCCGCACGGTGCACCAGCGGCTGCGGTCGTTGCCGCTGAGGAATGGCCGCTGGAGAGTGCGGAGCTTCGGCACGGTGCCGGGCGCCGCCTTCTTGCGGGCCTCGTCGTTGAGGTGCTTTTCCAGCCGCACGGTGTCCACCGAGTTCACCGCACACAACCTGCCCGTGACGTCGCCGGCCGCCAGCGCGACGAGCAGCAGATAGACGCCACGGCGCAGCGCGGTGCGCGGATCGGTTGGCGGGGAAGGCGAGGGCGTCATGAGAGCCGCCGGGGAGGGATTTGTGGGGGCGACGGAATATGAAGTTATACTCCGAAGCCTGGTTTGTCCGTGAAGTCGGGGGTGCCCCCGCCACGTCTCCGGACGTTCTCTCCGGCCCTCCGGGCCTACGCTCACTGCATGTCCGCGGCGCTCCGGCATCCGTGCCTCCGCTTGCTCCCATAGCCCGGCGACATGGCAGGGGCACCCCCTCGCAGACCACCTGTTCTCCCTTCCGAAAGTGCCGGCATGCCTCCCGAGATCTCGTTCGTCATCCCGTTCAAGGACGAGGAGCCCACGCTCGTGGAACTCTGCGAGCGGATCGCGGCGGCGACCCAGCCGACGGGCCGATCGTTCGAGGTGATCTTCGTGGACGACGGCTCACGCGACGGCGGGGCGGCGCGGGCCGCGGAGCTCGCCGCGCGGCATCCCGGCACCGTGCGGCTCATCGAACTGCGGGGCAACTTTGGCAAGAGCGCAGCCCTGGCGGCGGGGTTCGAGCGGGCCACGGGTGACGTGGTGTTCACACTCGACGCCGACCTGCAGGACGATCCCAAGGAGATCCCGAGGTTTCTCGAAGCCCTCGACGGCGGCCTCGACGTGGTCAGCGGCTACAAGCAGACGCGGCACGACCCGTGGCACAAGGTGCTGCCGTCGCGGGTCTTCAACTGGATGGTCCGGCGGCTCACCGGCGTGCCGCTGCACGACATCAACTGCGGCTTCAAATGCTATCGGGCCGAGGTGCTCCGCGACGTGCGGGTGTACGGCGAACTGCATCGCTTCATTCCGGCGCTGGCCGCCTGGAACCGGTTTCGCGTCGGCGAGATCGTCGTCGAACACCATCCGCGGCGGTTCGGGGTCTCCAAGTTCGGGGTCGGCCGCTTCTTCCGCGGCCTGATGGATCTGCTGACGGTCACGTTCCTCTCCAAATACGACCGCAAGCCGCTCCACTTCTTCGGCTGGCTCGGGGCGGCGGCGTTCCTCGCCGGTCTGGCGATCTGCGGCTATCTCACGGCCGTCAAGTTTTCCGGGCAGAGCATTGGGCAGCGGCCGCTGCTCACGCTCGGCGTGCTCCTGATCGTGATCGGCGTGCAGATTCTCGCGACTGGTCTGCTCGCCGAGTTGATCGTGCACGTGGCCGGCGACGCGCGGCCCTACCGCGTGCGCCGCACCGTGGGATTCGACGCCGCCACCGGTCGCGGCTGAAGGCTGCGATGGGCGACGCCGACCTCTATGACTACGACCTCCCGCAGGCGCTCATCGCCCAGGAGCCGCTCGCCGACCGGGCTGCGGCCCGCCTGCTGCACGTGCGCCGTGCAGACGGTGCGATCGCGCACCGTCACGTCCGCGACCTGCCCGAGATCCTGCGGCCCGGGGACCTGCTGGTCGTCAACGACACCCGCGTCGTGCCCGCGCGGCTCGTGGGCAGGCGGGCGCAAACCGGCGGCAAGTGGGAAGGGCTGTTCCTGCGGGAGCAGGCCGAGGGGCCGCATGCCGGCGCGTGGGTGATGCTCGCCCAGACCCGTGGCCGGCCCGAGATCGGCGAGCAGGTGATCCTCACGGACCGAAACGGCGCCGACGCGCTCGCGATCACGCTCGTGGGGCGGGCCGACGGCGGGGCGTGGCTGGCGGTGCCGGATGCCGCCGAGCCCTTCGCCGCGTTGCTCGAGCGGGTCGGCCGCGTGCCGCTGCCCGGCTACATCCGCGGCGGCGCGGAGCACGCCGGCGATCGCGAGCGGTATCAGACCGTCTTCGCCCGGGAGGCCGGCTCGGCCGCGGCACCGACGGCGGGGCTGCACTTCACGGACGAACTGCTCGCGGCGTTGGCCGCCCGCGGCGTGAAGCGGGCGAGCGTCACGCTGCACGTCGGCCTCGACACGTTTCGGCCGATCACGGTGGACAACATCGACGACCATCCGATGCACACCGAGTGGTGTGTGTGTCCGGCGGAGACGGCGGCGGCGGTGGCGGCCACGAAGTCGCGCGGCGGCCGCGTCGTGGCGGTGGGCACGACCGCGATGCGGACGCTGGAAACGGCCGCTCGTCGCGCCGGCCCGGACGGCACGTTTCCGGCCTGGGGCGGGCCGACCGACCTCTTCATCCGGCCCGGGTTTTCCTTCCGGGCCGTGGACTGCCTGTTGACGAACTTCCACATGCCGCGGACAACGCTCATGGTGCTGGTGAGCGCCTTCGCCTCCCGCGGCCTCGTGGCCCGGGCGTACGACGAGGCGGTCCGCGAGCACTACCGGTTCTTGAGCTACGGCGACGCGACGTTCTTCGAGTGACGCCGCCGCCGACAAGGAGCAATGCGATGAGTCTGCCGCAGGAAGACGTGCTGGTGGTGCCCCGGGCCCTGTTCGACAAGGTCGGAGCGTTTCAAGGATTCTGTGCGGACACCGCGGCGTACCTGCCGGCGCTGCTCGACCCGCGGCACACCTCCTGGCGGCCGCGGGCGACCGTCGAAGACGATCCGTCGTTCAAACAGTTGATCCCCTACTGCGTGCTCGCCTGGCGGGATGTGGCCGGAAGCCCGCGGTACTTCGCCTACACCCGCGGTGGCGGGCAGAGCGAGGCGCGGCTGCGGGCCAAGCGGTCGGTCGGGATCGGCGGCCACATCTCCAGCACCGACGGCGAGCACGGCGACGACACGTCGTACGAGGCCGGCATGCGTCGGGAAATCGCCGAGGAGATCGCGATCGGTGGCGGCTGGACGAGCCGCTGCGTCGGGCTCATCAACGACGACTCCAACGCCGTCGGCAGCGTGCACCTGGGGATCGTCCACGTGCTCGAGGTGGAGCGGCCGGAGGTGGCGTCGCGGGAGAGCGAGCTGGTGGAGTGCGGCTTTGAGACGCTGGAGCAGCTGCTCGCCGATCGCGAGCGGTTCGAGACCTGGTCGCAGATCACGCTCGACGCGTTGGCCGAGGGTAGACTCGGCTGAACGGTGCCAGCCGCCGGCCGAGCCATGATCTACCTCGACAACCACGCCACCACCCGGCTCGACCCGCGCGTGCTCGAGGCGATGCTGCCGTGGCTCACCGACCAATACGGCAACGCCGGCAGCGCTACCCACGAGATGGGCCGCGAGGCCCGGGCGGCCGTGGATGCCGCACGCGAATCGTTCGCCGCTGCGATCGGGGCCACGGCACGGGAGATCGTGTTCACCAGTGGCGCCACGGAGAGCACGAACCTCGCGATCCTCGGGACGGCTGCGCGGGTCCGGGCGATGGCGGATACAGGATCGCGGCCCCACGTCGTGACGCTCGCCACCGAGCACCACGCAGTGCTCGATCCCGTCGAGCATCTCGAGCGGCAGGGCGTCGCCGTCACGCGGCTGGGCGTCGTGCGGCAGGGAGAGACTGGAGTGCCGGGGCGGATCCGGCTCGACGAACTGGAAGCGGCGCTGCGGCCGGAGACGTGTCTCGTCTCGGTGCTCCTGGCCAACAACGAGATCGGCGTCGTGCAGGAAGTGGCCGCGATTGCGGAGATTGCCCATGCCCGCGGGGCGGTCCTGCACGTCGACTGCGCGCAGGCGGTGGGCCGCATGCCGGTCGATGTCGACGCGTTGGGCGCCGATCTCGCGAGTTTTTCGGCTCACAAGTTCCACGGGCCGAAGGGCGTGGGCGCCCTGTACGTGCGCCGCCGCGGCCGGCCGGTGCGGGTCGAGCCGCTTGTGTTCGGCGGCGGTCAGGAGCGCGGCATGCGCAGCGGCACGCTCGACGTGCCGGGGATCGTGGGGCTAGCCGAGGCGGCGCGGCTGGCGGGCGCCGGCCTGGCCGACGAGGTGCCGCGGATGCGTGCCCTGCGGAATCGGCTCTGGGAGCGGCTCGCCCACGGGATTCCCGGCCTCGCCCTCAACGGTCCGGCGTTCGACGCGCACGACGCCGCCGGCCGCCCGCTGCGGCTCGTCAACAATCTCAACGTGCAGGTGCCCGGCGTGGACGGCCAGACCCTCCTGGCGACACTCGCCCGCGACGACCTCGCCGTGAGTTCAGGGAGCGCCTGCTCATCGGATAGTCCGCGGCCGAGCCACGTGCTCCTGGCCCTCGGCCTCGACGACGACCAGGCTCGGGCGAGCCTACGATTCGGCCTCTCCCGATTCACGACGGCTGAGGAAGTGGACACGGCCGCCGCCCGCATCGCCGCCGGCGTCACCCGGTTGCGAGATTGACTCGCTCTCAAAGAGCGTTCGGCAGTCTGGTGGTCGATGCTCAGGAGGGGTTGCCCGTGTCCTCGAGCGGGCTGGGGGAGCAAGCGAAGCCATGGATGGCGAAGCGCAGCGGACACGCAGTGAGCGGACGCCCGGAGGGCGGACGCGAACGTCCGGCGAGAGGGCACGGGCAACCCCGACCCACGCGGCAGGACGCCGACCTTTGCCTTTCGGCCGACCAGGGCTACACTTTTCACAGGTCGGGCTGCGTTATTTCGGCCCCGACGGTCATCGCAGGAGAACAACGCCCATGTCGGTCATGCTCACGGAAAAAGCCGCCCACGAAGTCAAGAAGATCATCGCCGACCAGAAGCTCGACACGGCGACGGTGCTGCGGATCGGCGTGGCCGGCGGCGGC
>Ga0315900_10011864_pt1 | contig 10765 bp, 7 predicted proteins | sample LakEriMetagenome_FD_203521 | JGI IMG/M metagenome (GOLD analysis project Ga0315900, IMG submission 203521) | Freshwater fungal communities from buoy surface, Lake Erie, Ohio, United States - Buoy 12 MA114 | ecosystem: Environmental > Aquatic > Freshwater > Lake > Lake biofilm | place: USA: Lake...
AATAATTAACCATTAATAATTAACCATTAATAATTAACCATTAATAATTAACCATTAATAATTAACCATTAATAATTAACCATTAATAATTAACCATTAATAATTAACCATTAATAATTAACCATTAATAATTAACCATTATTTAAACGCGTCTAGTCCGGTGACATCCATACCGGTGATGAGGAGGTGGATATCGTGGGTGCCTTCGTAGGTGAGGACGGTTTCTAGGTTCATCATATGGCGCATCACGGGGTATTCGTTGGTGATCCCCATTCCGCCGTGGATTTGGCGGGCTTCCCGGGCCACTTCGAGGGCGGTGATAACGTTGTTGCGTTTTGCCATCGAGATTTGTGCAGGGGTTGCTTTCCCTTCGTTGGCGAGTGTACCGAGGCGCCAGGTAAGTAGTTGGGCTTTGGTAAGCTCAGTAATCATCTCGGCGAGTTTCTTTTGGGTAAGCTGGAAGCCACCGATTGGACGGCCGAACTGGATGCGTTCTTGGGAATAGCGAAGTGCAGAGTCATAGCAATCCAGACCTGCTCCGATAGCGCCCCAGGCGATGCCGTAGCGGGCTTTGGACAGGCAGGTAAGAGGACCGCGCATACCGATTACATTCGGAAGAACATTTTTCTTGGGAACCCGAACATCTTCGAAGATAAGTTCACCGGTGATGCTGGCGCGGAGCGACCATTTTCCATGGATTTCGGGGGCTGAGAACCCTTTCATACCCTTTTCAACAATCATTCCAAGTACTTTTCCATCTTCATTTTTGGCCCATACAACGGCGATATCGGCTACTGGGGAGTTGGTGATCCACATTTTAGCACCGTTGAGGATATAGGCATCTCCATCGTCTTTTACATTGGTTACCATTCCACTGGGGTTGGAGCCATGGTCAGGTTCGGTTAATCCAAAACAGCCAATCATCTCACCGGATGCCAATTTGGGAAGGTAGTGTTTCTTTTGCTCTTCGGAACCAAACTTATAGATGGGGTACATCACCAAGGATCCCTGTACGGAAGCCATAGAACGGATGCCGGAGTCACCGCGTTCCAATTCTTGCATGATGACACCATAAGCGATTTCGTCCATACCACCGCAGCCGTACTCGGCAGGAAGGGAAGGTCCGAAGGCCCCAATTTCGGCTAATCCTTTGAATAGATGGGTTGGGCACTGCGCTTTATCGGAGTAGTACTCAATGATGGGGCTTACTTCCGATTTAACCCATTCGCGAACTGCATCGCGGGCAATTTTATGTTCAGAAGACAGCAGGTCATCCACCCCGTAGTAGTCGTGGTGTTGATAGCGATCTTCTCTGGCTGATTTAGGTACATTGGCCACATCGAGGCCGTTTTCGTGGTGGATTGCCATAGTGCGAATAAAATGGTTACAAATTTGAGCCGCAAAGGTACGACGAATTACTTTAGTGCTACCAGCCAACCCGCGATTTTGTCCAAATCTGCTTTTGGAACAGTGGGTTGGGCCGCCATGGCAGGATAACCAGGCCAGTTGTTGGGCTCCGGTTTTTTAATTAACTGAACTATGCGCTTTTGGGTGTACCCCTTTGCAGCAATTTCCGTCCACTTGGGTCCAATCATTTTGCGGGAGACCGAGTGGCAAGCGGCACATCCATATTTATTGAGCAAGGATTCTACCTCTGCTGGGATGGTTGGATCGGCAGCAGGCTGAGAAGGGGTAAATGCTGCTAAAAGCAGGCAAAATGGAATAACGAACAGTACCTTTTTCATTTATATCATTTTATTTAAGGGCAAATTTAGTAACTACCCTGTATTTTGCGTGGTTTGTATTCGGTATTAACGCGCTTTTAAGTAGAAGTTGGCGTTCAGATTAGCCGTAATACTCTTTTGAGGTTGATTATTTTAACGAAAAAAAAACAAGTAACCGTACAACGAAAACAAGCTTCTTTCGTTCAATGATTTGAATAAGTACTTCATATAATAGAATGGTTTAGTTGGCCCCGAGACCCCGCAAGGTGTTGTTTCGGGGCTTTTTTGGTCATAGTGCTTATTAATCGCGCACATGAATGGCCGAATGCAGCTGCTCGGTTGGCGAGGATACTGTCTGGTTCAGGTAAGTGTTTTGGTAGGATGGTCACCCCGTTTAGGTACCATCGGTAGGTTTAGGAAATTAATTGCCCAGTTGGGCTGCTGGTTTGTCTAATTAAATCCGCCCCAAAAAAAGAACATTTGATCAGGTAGATCAGGTGCCTCCTTGGACGATTGATTTCCCTAACTTAAGGGTATTGCTTGGGGTGCTATTTTAGGCTGTACTTCGTAAAAAAAATGTTCGCTAGCACTTTAAGCATCTCTTTATTACCCTATTTTTTAAGGTTGAAAAAATAAATTTTTACAGTATATTTTTTGTATTTAAAATATTGAATTTCAATTTTATAAATAAATTTTAACAAAAATTTATTTATAAAAAATAAGTTTTTTTGACTTAAATTTTGGTCAAATTTAAAATTGAATTTACCTTTGGTCCATTCAGTAGTTGTTTTGTTTTTGTTACTGAACCTTTTCTTGGTATTTCATGGGATTATAACATACAAAAGCCCCGTCTGACAAAGGAGTCGGACGGGGCTTCGTACTTTATATGGGTGCTTTACCGGAGTAAGGTAACGGTTCCAGAGAGCACTCGTTCTTCCTCTTGGCAGCGGAATCGCAGTCGATACAGGAATACCCCGGGATTAACGGGCTTCCCTCCAAAGGTCCCATCCCAGGAATCGGTGACGCTTTCGGCATTGAACATACGGCCTCCCCAACGGTCAAAGACTTCGAAGGAGATAAATTCAGAAATTGCGTAGGGGTTACTGATCAAAAAGCGATCGTTTCGACCTTGTGAAAACCCGGGTGTGAACGCATTTGGGATAAAGATTTTGCTGCAGTCCAAGGTGTCGGGGTCGATTACTTTAATTCGGAGCGTATCTGTGGCGATGCAGCCATCCGGAAAGATAAATTCGCTTAAATAAGTGGTTGATAGGGTAGGGCTCAGGACTGGATTGGCCGTGGTGGGATCAGAAACCCCGTCGGTGGGGGTCCAGCTGTAAGAAGTGGCACAGCTGGGGGTAGTATTGACATCCAGGCTGTTACCTAGGTAGAGCAAGGTGTCGCTGTTGACTATTCTGTCAGGGTATAGTGAGAGTAGGTTATTGATATCTGCGGTGCTATACGCCCGATTATAAAAGCGAAATTCATCCAATTGTCCGTAATAAACGGTATCCAGCGGGCATTTGGGTTCACTCAAAGAAAGGCTGGCATTGTTGGAAATATCCAGTCGTACGGAGCTATTTTTTTCGTCTTGTTTTACACCGTCTACGTACAGGGCGAAACGGGTGCCATCGCGTACGATTGTGATATGGTACCAGCAGCGGTTTTCGTCCAGCTGGGCTTTCAAGGTGACCAGCATAGAGTCATTTTGGCTGATGCCGGTAGACAATATGTTGCTGCTTTGGGCGGTTTGGCCTTGTCGGCGGTAGCGCACCCAGAACGCTTTGTTAGCGGAGCAGTCCTCTTGTTTGGACATAATCATTTGTACTGCACCTGCCAGGCCGGAGGGAGGTTGGCCGGGCTTCATGTAGAAACTAACGGTGAAATTGCTGGTGGTGAAAACATCGGAGACCCTGCCGGTAAAAAAAACGGCATCTTCGGAGCCATTGAAGACCAAAGAGGAATCCCGGACACCGCAGTCGCATTGAGCATCCGACCCTATCGTTGCGGAGGATCCGTTGGCGCTGGCATCTGCCCCGGTACAATTACTAAAGGGGAAATGCCCTGCCAGTTTTTCATTGATATCGCTGGTCTGCGCGTAGAGGGTTCCTGCCAGCAGCAAGCTAAAAACGAAGAGTAATTGCGTTCGCATAGACGATTCTATTTTGATACTGGGGAAAAACGAATCAATTCTTGTAAAAGTATGGAAGAATTTAGAAATCAACGTGTACCAGCTTGGAAAAATCCTTTATCCGTCGTTGAATGTCCGTTTCATCCAATCCTAACAAGCCGTTGATGCTAAAATGCTCGACACAGAAGGAGCCCATTGCAGATCCACAGATGACGGCTCGTTTCATGTTTTCGAAGGAGGTATCGTTGGTTTTGGCGATCCAACCCACCAATCCACCGGCAAAGGAGTCACCGGCTCCAGTGGGATCCACTACTTCTGCCAGGGGTAGGGCGGGTGCGAAGAACATTTCTCCTTTCGTATCAAACAGGAGGGCGCCGTGTTCGCCTTTTTTAACGATCAAATAGCGGGGGCCCATGGTTAGGATGACTTCTGCCGCTTTAACCAGGGAGCGTTCTCCAGAGAGCTGCCTGGCCTCTTCGTCGTTGATGGTGAGTACATCGATGCGCTGCAAAACCTTTTTGAGGTCCTCGAGGGCGATGTTCATCCAAAAGTTCATGGTATCGAGGATCACCAGCTTGGGGCGTTCCTCTAATTGGTCCAGTACTTGAAGCTGTACCTGGGGCGTTAGATTGCCCAGCATCAGGTAATTTGCTTTGCGATAAGCTGGAGGGAGAATGGGATCAAAGGTCGCCAGCACATTTAATTGAGTATCCAGGGTGTCACGTCCATTCATATCGGCATGATACCGGCCGGCCCAGAAAAAGGATTTTTCAGTAGGCTTAATTTGCACTCCTTCAAGATCGGCCCCTTGTCGCTGAAGCTGGTCGAGCATTTCTGCTGGAAAGTCACCTCCTACTACGGAGACCAGCTGAATAGGCTTTACAAAATAGGAAGCCGCTAAGGAAATGTAGGTACAAGCCCCGCCAACTACTTTTTCTGCGCGGCCATAAGGGGTTTCAATATCGTCAAATGCAATGGTGCCAACAGCTAATAAACTCATGTAAACTGGTTGAATTTAGGAAAAAGGGCTGGGAATACCCTGAATGAAACGGCGGCTTTGAGCAAAGAACTCCCAATCCGGTATTGTACTCCGCCCAAACCCGGCTCCATTCAAGCCCTCCCTCGCCCATGCGTATGTTGAAGTTAGATGTAAGAATGGATTAAAACAAAAAAAGGCCACCTCGCGGTGGCCTTAGCGCCTCATCAAGGACTTGAACCTTGGACCTACGGATTAACAGTCCGCCGCTCTAACCAACTGAGCTAATGAGGCTTGTTTTCTTAAGCGGGGCAAAGGTAATATCATTCCAATTAATTGCGCAAATACTTTTTAAAATTTTTTTCAAAAAAAATAAAGAATAGAGGTTGCTGTGGTTGGGCTGTGAATTGGCTTTTTTCTTAATGGTTAGGCTGGGGTTAAGGGTGCTGGGCTTGCTTTATCTTTGTGCTTTACAAAATAGATGGTTTATGAAAGCGGTTTACACCATTGGGCTTTTAGTGCTTTCCAATATTTTCATGACGTTTGCCTGGTATGGGCACTTAAAATTTCAGCATCTTCCATTTTTCCAGAAAGCGGGCCTGCTGGGGGCGATCTTGGCGAGCTGGTTGATTGCTTTTTTTGAATATTGTCTGATGGTACCTGCCAACCGCATGGGATTTGATGCGAATGGAGGACCGTTTTCCCTGGTACAATTAAAAGTAATGCAGGAAGTCATCACCTTATTGGTGTTTAGTATTTTTACGGTGGTGTTTTTTAAGAGCGAGCCGTTAAAGTGGAACCACTTGGTGGGGTTTATCTTGTTGGTTGGTGCGGTTTATTTTATCCGAAAATAATGGGCTATTGAGATTGAAGGGCTACGCCCCTTGGATGGGTGCATTATTCCCTATCGCTGCGCTTAGATTACAGGGCTAAAGCTTACTGCCTACTACAGTGGATTTCCTCAGCATATTGGATACCAAGATCAGGTTAATCAGCCAATTTAGTGGGGTTTTCATAAAAGCCTCCCGAATAGGAGGCAAGAGCAGCGCTGTATCAGGCCTTGGCACGCACTCATGGGGCGTAGCCCCTTGGATGAGCGCTTCGTTCTAAATCGCTGCACTTAGATTACAGAGCTAAAGCCTTCCGGCGTTTGGTTAATGTCTTGTGCTTCAACCAACTTTTGCCTCTGGATTAAACCCACCCCAAAATGGAATATTTGATAAGAAAGACCAGGTGCCTCACGAGGCAATTGATTTCCTTAACTTAATGGTGGTGGGCTACGCCCCTTGGATGGGAGCAAAAGCGGGTGATTGCCTCAGGTATTTAGGTAGGGGACCTGCCTTTCTTCGTTGGGGCAGGTCCCCTTTTTAACTACAGCATAAAACGGCTGCTGCTGTACATTCCAAAGATTCCCAAGCCATTTTCCAGGTTGTTAAAGACCGATACGGGCTCTACAAAGGGATTGCCGCTTGTATTATACTGTTGGTAGTAGGAGCGTGACCATTGATAATACTCTTTGGTGCAATTGCGGATCCGGATAAAATACCGCGGTTGAAATTCGTTGGCAAACAAGTAGTAGCTCGTTTCCAACTTAAAAACATACGGCTGGCCATTGAAGCTACGATCGCTGATGAGGCGGGTATTCCCCCAACCTTCCAATAGGACTGGATCGAAGGTTCTTTTGATGTAAAGGTCTTCTGATACCGATTCGAGGGTGTCAAAAGTAGGATTGCCTTGCGGGTCGAAGCCGGTGAAGGATAAGTAGGTATAAATGGCCCCCAGGCTGAGTTCATAGTAGTTTTCGCTTTCGGCGGGATCCTGAAAACTAACTTCGATCTGGTAAACGATCTCTTCGGGTTGATTCGTGGGCGGTCCTTGGGTGACTTTACTACTCAACAGGGCGTTAATGGGGGGAGGGGCTGATTGCATGGCGGTTACAGTAGGGAAATCGGGATGGCTCACTTTGATTTCGTACTTTTTTCCTACCTCAACAGGATTGGGTAGCGCTCCCAGGTAAACGAAACTGGAATCCGGGCTCAGTGGGCTGAGCGTGGTTATTTTTTGACCGTCTTGCCACCATTCCACCTGAGCGCCGGCTACTTGCCATTTTTCTTCCGTTTCAACGGTTTCCAGGATGCCATAATTTCGGGTGAGGAGGAGTTTGATCGTGTCGTCTCCTGTTTGAACGAACTGATGAAAGACCAGTTTGGGTTCGTAGGCGGGTGGATCAATTTCGACTACTTGGTTAAAAAATTGTTCGCAGGAGTTCATAGAGACCAAGAGGGTGCTTGCTGCGAGCAGTGTTACTATAGTGCGTTTCATAATTGTTACTATCAAATTTGAAAAGTGAGTAGGGGCGTCTGACTAGAATTTGAAGCCCCAGCTTAGGTAGGGGATGACGGGGAACAAAGCGGCTTTTTTGAGGACTTCTTTGTCTTGAAAGGTGCCGTCCGGCTGCAGAACGGGTTCGTTGTCCCGGAAGAGAAAGAACGGATTAGCACGGTTGTAACCATTGTAGGCGCCCACTGACCAGGTTCGGGTGTATCTTTTTTTCTTTTTGGTAAAATCCAACCCAACGTCCAGTCGATGGTAATTGGGCATTCGGAAATTATTTCGGTTGGGGGTATGTTCGTTTTCGTAGAGGAAATAGTTGAACGATTGGCTGTAGGGTAGGGGGCCTTGGTAGCGGGCATTTCCGAAGGTAACGGCATTGCCGGTTGCGAATACCCAGGTGGAGGCGAGGGAGATTCGTTCGTTGAATTTATAGGCGGCGGTGATTTCGAAATCATGTCGGCGATCAAACTTGTAGGGGTATTTTTCACCGTTATTAATTTGATCAAATTGTCGCCAGGCCCAGGAGAGCGTGTAGCCCACCCATCCAGTGAGTTTGCCGGCTTTTTTTTGTACAAAAAATTCGGCTCCATAGGCGGTACCTTTTCCTTGGGAGATGCGGTCTTCCCAGCCTTGAAACTGGAACGCACTGGCGCCTTCATTAAAGGCGATGACGTTATTCATTTCTTTGTAAAACACCTCAATACTGGTTTCGTACCCTTTCCAGGTTTTGGCTGCGCCGAGGGCGGTTTGCCATGATTGTTGGGGCCGGACTTTCGAGGTGGTAGGCAACCAGAGGTCGGTGGGCAGTCCGATGGTTTCGTTGGTGAGCAGGTGGATATATTGCTGCATGGTACTATAGGCAGCTTTTAGCGACCATCCACGTTCGAAACGGTAGCGCAGGTTGACGCGGGGTTGGAGGGCGGAATAGAATTCACCTTTTACCTGAAAACCGGAGAGGTGCAGTCCAGCGTTGATTCGAAGTCGGTCGGTTATTTTCCAATCATCTTCGGCATAGAGGGCAAATTCAGCGGCCTCGATATCGGGTTCAACTTGGTTGTTGGTGATATTCAGGGTATCGTTGGAGTCGACGGAGTAGATTTTGGAGCGGAAGTTACCGGGCTGGAAATTGTGCAAGATTACCCCGGCACCCATTCGGACATAATGGTCTGGGTTGGGCACATAATCCAGGTCTATTTTACCTGCCCAGTCGTTAATTCCGGAGTTGTAATTGAGCTCAAAAGCAGACTCTTGGGTAATTTTTCCTTGTTGGTCGAGTGTTTTATCTTCGTTTGCGAAGTTGGTATTAAACTGGTACCGGCTGTAGGTGAGGGTCGTATTGGCGAAGAGTTTGGGGTTGAAGGTATGGTTCCAGCGGAGGGCGGCGGTTCGATTTCCCCATCCCAGTCCATTGGCAAATTTGCTTTCGTAGCGGGTTCTGTTTTGTTGGTCTTCGTTTTTTTCGGAAAACCGCAGGTAGAAGGCATCGCTTCCGCTGTAATAGCTTAAGTAGAGTCGGTCTTTGTTGGAAAATCGGTAATTCACTTTGGCATTGATATCGTCAAAATAGTAGCCGGTGACACCCTCGCTGCCGTCTGACCGGAATCCTGCTTGGATAAGGGGGCGTGCCAGGAGGTCGATATAGGTTCGTCTTCCGGAGACGATAAAGGAGGATTTTCCTTTTTTGAGGGGGCCTTCGAGCGTAAGTTTAGAGGCCACTAGTCCGATGCTGCCTTCTCCGTGAATGGCTTGGTCATTTCCTTCTTTCATGGTGATATCGATGACGGAGGAGAGTCGGCCGCCATAGCGTGCAGGGAAGCCTCCTTTGATGAGTGATACGTCCTTAATGGCGTCGGTATTAAAGACCGAAAAGAAGCCGAATAGGTGGGAGGCATTGTAGACGGGCACTCCATCGAGCAGGATGAGATTTTGGTCGGGGCCGCCGCCGCGCACGTAAATACCGCTTTGGCCTTCGCCTCCGCCGGATACACCGGGCAGTAGTTGTAGGGCTCTGAGGATGTCTTTTTCTCCCAGGAGGGCTGGGATATTTTTAATTTGTTCGATGGGGATATCGATACGGCTCATTTGCGCCCGCTCTTCGATTTGTTCATAGCGTTCTGCGACGATTTCCACTTCTTGCAGAACGGAGGTTTCTTCAAGGGAAATAGAAGCTTCCAGGTTGGACTTTAGTGAAAATGCTTGAAGAAGGGGTTTATAACCCACATACGATACACTGATTAGTATGGAATCGGCGGCGGGGAGGGTAAGGCTGTAGAACCCAAAGGTGTTGGTAACTGCTCCTTTTCCGGAACGCAGTTCGCGGATAGTGGCTCCGATGAGTGCTTCTCCGCTGTTGCGGTCGGTAATGGTGCCACTAAGGGTGTACTTATTTTGGGCGTTCAAAGGGGCAAGGTGGATTCCAAGGCACAACAGAAGTAATAGTTGTATTTTTTGGAGGAAAGTTAGGATCATACGTTCGTTTTTTGCCACTTAGACGTTTAAAAGCCCGTCAGAGCTGTATGGGGGATCCTACTTTAACATTGTTTTAAGTTCTAATGTCAGAAAGTAGCCTCTTAGTTGTTTACGGAATGCTTGGGCGGGTAATTTTCCTTGTTTTTTTATTAGTCGGGTGTGGTTGGGCGGCATGGTCGCTGCAGGGGCAGGGAGGTGCGGCTGGAAGTTCTCCTTGTTGGAGGGTTTTTCCGGCATATAGGGTGAGGGCACTCAAGGGGTCGAGTGTTTGGTTTGGTGCACTGTTCAGGCGGCAGAGCACCCGGAGTGCTGTTTCGAGGTACTGCTCGTTATCCACGAAATCGGTAGCCCCAAAAGGGGCGTTTCCTCCGGACTCCTTTATTGGTTTTTTTGATGGAAATAGGTTCACTTGAGGCGCTCGCTTGGTGGTAGCGGTTATAGGCGACAATGGAGTAGGTATAGGACGCGCCTTCTTGGAGGTTGCGGTCTGCCCATTTCCATTGTTCTTCTGGAAAGGCGTAAGGTGTGAGTGCGAGTAGGTTTTCTGGATTGTTAAAATCGCCGGCTTTTTCTCCCTTAAATCGGTAGATACCGAAGTAGTAGGGCATTTCATCAGGGCTCAGTACTTCGCAGGCGCTCCAGGAGAGCCGGACGGAGTCGCGTTCCGTCTTGACCCGACAGAATTGGGGGGTGACGGGGGTCGTAGGATGAGTTAGGTGGAGAGCTGGGATGAGAGCGGGTGTTTTGAAGAGGCTTTTTCGGAGGCTGTCTTGTACGCCCAGGGTATTGTTGCGCAGGGCTTTGATGGAGAAAAAGATACTCCCGTGCACGCCCGGTGTTTGTCGGTTGAGGGCGATTTGTCGGTTGGTCTGTTCTTTGTTGTTCCAGTTGTTGTCTTTGTATTGACTGCCATTCCCGATTTTATGAGCCCCGTGACCGATGTACAGTTGTTTGCCATAGGTATTTTGGCTCCACCAAGTTGTCAGGGCGTGGTAATCTGCTGCTGGGAATCCGATGCTCCAGTATAGCTGAGGAGCCACGTAGTCGATCCAGTTTTTTTGAAGCCAGAGCAGTACATCGGCATAAAGGTCGTCGTAGCTGGAAAAGCTGGCGTTGGTAGCAGATCCTTTA
>Ga0315900_10011865_pt1 | contig 10765 bp, 10 predicted proteins | sample LakEriMetagenome_FD_203521 | JGI IMG/M metagenome (GOLD analysis project Ga0315900, IMG submission 203521) | Freshwater fungal communities from buoy surface, Lake Erie, Ohio, United States - Buoy 12 MA114 | ecosystem: Environmental > Aquatic > Freshwater > Lake > Lake biofilm | place: USA: Lake...
CTCAACACCAGCATCCTCTAGAGCCTGCTTGGTTCGCTCGATTTGGATCTGTAACCCTCCGTGGGCGAGCATAAAAGGCAGTTGATGGTCGATTAGGATTTTCATGGTCCGAATAAGACGCTTCTAGCGACGACGGAGGGACGCCCGCCCGCCTAGAAGTCCATGCGCAATTGGTGCACTACGCGCCGGGCGGCACGGCTAGCCCACAACTCGCTAGTCCATCTCGTCGCGGTTTTGTTGGCCTCACGGGCTCCGGTATCCCAGGCAGCCGCTTCGCGCGCGAGTGCTTCCGCAAATGAGTGCGCTGACTCCTTCTCCGCTAAGGTGCCGTCCGTCTCGGCTAGCCATTGCAGAGCCGGAACATCATCGGAATCTAAGGCGACAATAGAGCATCCGCAGCAAGCCGCTTCAAAAGAAGCCAGATGAAAAGACTCGTGGTGTGAAGAGCAAAACGAGATGCGGCTTTGCCTGTAAAGCGATGGCAACTCGGAATTCGGAATAGCGTCAAGAAAGCGAACCGGAAGATTATCGAGAGCGGCAGGGTAGAACTTGGCATGCCTAAGCTCAGTTGCTCCGCGTCCCACCACTAACGCTTCGTAGTCAGTTCTGTGTGCGAGGAACGCAGCCAACGAGGAAAGAAGTATCCCAGGATTCTTCTGAGCCCAGTCCTGTTTGCGCCAACGCGCCACACAAACCACACGCTTGCGCTTCTCTTCACCGTCATAGCTGAAATGCTCGGGAATGGGTGGTGGCGAAAGCACGATGCGGTCAGTGATATCGCTGAATCCAAAAGTATGCGCGTAATTCATTGTCCTTCGCAGTGCGCCCGGCGACCCTGAACCAATAACGTCGGCAAGAGACAGCTGCTCTAGACGAGGAACAGCGAATAGACTTGGAATAGACTGTCTCAGTGCCGCTAGGAGAAATCGAGGCATGCCAATAGCCCGCCCATAGGTTCTCGTGTTGAAGTTCCAAGTGTTTCGAAACCATGAATACCCATCACTCCACGGATTCCAAATTCCGGCTGAGTCGATGTAAAGCATCAGCTTCGCTCCGCTGTCTTTGATAGCACGAGCAATTGGGGTGTATTTCGGAACTGCCCAAGCGAAGAGGACAACCGCATCTACACCTTGCTTTTTCCACCACAAAGCCTTCGCTAGATCGGTATAGTCGGCCCTAATTAACCCCTCTTCATCTTCTGGGTGTGATGGCTGCGGCATCACTGCTCGCGACTCCACGCCTATGTCCGCCAAGCTACGCGAGAGGAGCCCGCTTTCCCTCGAAAAAAAGGTGTGGTCCCCTTTGAAAGCGATAGGCGTGCACGTATAGAGGCGCATCGGTCGACGGATGAGAACAAGTCTGCAGAACGCGCCAGACGCAACTAAACTGTCAGCTGGCGACTGCGAGGGATAAATGCCGAATTGTGGCTAAGATCCTTGTTGAATCCTTTGGCCAGAACACCGTCTGGTGAACTTATCGAAAAAGCTTCATAGTCTGCCGGAAGTAGGCAGGAAATATCTGCTTCGTCGAAATTGAGATGCTCAAGAAAAATCAGTGGTTTGTGTGTTCGGATGGTTTTGGTGAGTCCCCGCAGAACGGCCAGTTCATGGCCCTCGGTATCGATCTTGATGATGTCTGGAGCTGGTGAGCCTTGCGCAATGAGATCGTCTCCGGTTATGCAGCGCACACGCAAGCGGTGCGCCCCCGGTGCGCTTTTTTGCGGCTGAAGTGACCCCATAGTTGTTGCGCCCGCCGGAACAAATAAATCTGCATCCTCTGATTTGTCCGATAAAGCTGCAGGAAATCCTGTGGCATTAGGGTAGGCAATTAGCGCGTTGATGCACATTCTAAACATGTGCTCGTTAGGCTCGCAGAAGATGATTCGTTTGATCTTCGGCGACTGAATGAGCAAATAACTAAAGAGCCCACAGTTGGCGCCAATGTCCCAAACAACGGCATCGCCATCCGTTGCGAAGTTGATCGCGTTAATCAAAGCTGCCTCTTGGAACTCCTCACCGAGTAAATGGTTGACCCAGCTCATAGATGATACGTCTCGAAAATCTACGAGGATGGAATGACCTTCGGGGAGGCGTATTGGGTACCTTTGAAGTGATTCCGCCAGCGGCGCAATTTTTCCGATCAGGTAGCCTGCACCTTTCAGGCCGAGTCGACCATGCCAGAATCGATAGAGCGCTAGCAGTAAATCCGCGAGTGGATTCGCTTTGCCAGGTTTAGTTCCATGTTCCGCTTGCTCATTCATGCCGCTTGCGCTTTTGTGACTCGCCCCAAAGTTTCGCTCATTTCAGCTAAATCGACCTAAGCAACCGGTCGCGTGGCCCCTTCTCAGCTAAAACAAAATCGTGCCAAGACTGGTTGCTGCGGACTTGGAAGGTGCGGAATTCGATGTTCCGAAAGTCCATTTCCTCGAGACGCCGGGCGAGCCATGGCCTTTCGCAGGCTAGCCCGCGCATGATCAGCTTGCCGCGTTTTCTGCTGAGTCCTGCTTTCAGGGTTCCGACATGCTTGGACGCGGCAATCATGCCCCGCAATGCTGGCTGCAGTGGCGATTGCGGCAAGGAGTAGATCGGTAGGTGAACCAAGATAGTGCCGCCGGGCGACAGGGCCCGATAGGCCTCACGAAAGACGTGTTCCACGTCGGACAGAGAGTCGAAGTGCTGGAAGACGTGAGCTGAGAAAACGGCCGTGACAGAGTCAGAGACGGAAGGAAACGCCACGCCATCCGTTATATGGAATGCGATGTTCGGGCGATCAATCTTGCTGCGAGCGTAGTTGATTTGGTCCTCGGAAACATCGAGAGCACTCACCCGGTCAAAGGTGCCCGCAATGTATTTGGTCAGGCGTCCGGCCCCGCAGCCGATTTCGACGCAATGTCGCGTATCGCATCCATACTGTTGCCATTGCGCGAAAAAGTCTTCCCAGTCGGATTTGCCAAGCGCATAAAATTCCTCATCAGTCCAAGGATTGCGGCCGCTTTTGTCTCTGTCTTTCCAGCTGGCGACGGCGTAAAGGGGGTCAACTTTGCCCCATTCCTTCCATTCGTGGTTTGATTTCATGAGAATGCTCGCAATTTTTTCACCGGCCGTTCCGTAGTCCTTGATTGCTATTTTCCGCAAATCGCAGCGAGTTCATCAGCCAAGCGGCCCGCCATTAGTTTATTGAATGGAGCCAAAAGCCGCAGGGCTAACCTGTTGCTGGTTTTATTGTTCTTCCACATGAAAAAGCCGATTTGCTCCAATTTGAGTGCGGATCTGCACAAAATCTGTTGCAAGGTGGATGGTGAGAAGTAGTAGCAATGATCAGGATGAACGTGTTCTATTCCCGCCAAGGTCCAGGCAAGAAAACGTTTCATAGAAAAAGCTGATGGCGTGGTGATCAAGAGTTTGGTCGTCGATTTCATAAGCGATGAAATCGAGTCAAGAGCGGCGCCGAGATTCGAAATATGCTCGACAACGTCCGCTGCCAAGATGATGTCCCATTCAGTATCTGCTATCTCACGGACCGTGTGCATCTCCTCGGCCCTGATCACATGAAAGATTTGCTTGGGCATGAATTGCCGAAGACAAGCGATACCCTCTTTATCCGGATCTACTCCGGTTACTAGGCTGCATGTCGACACTAGTTTTTGGTGAAGAAGCCTGCCCTCCTTAAGTCGATCTGCCGTAAGCGGCCAATCTGTGCAGCCCAAGTGCAAGACTCGCTTCCCTGCGCATTGCTGCAGGATCCATTCATCTCGATTGGGAACGTAATGACCGTGGATTTTCATTCTTCAGCATAAACTAGCTTCTCAAACTCCTTCCAGGAAGTCGGATCGCTGAGTGAAGAGCGGGGTGACGAGCAGCGAGTGACGGGTGACGAGGAGGTCGGAGGGACCAAGAGACTGAGAGCCGGAGTCCGCCGCGGCGGACGTAGACAGCGCGAGCTGAAGCCGAGGGCAAACGAAGAGAGATGTGACGTGTGACTAGTGACGTGTGGGGAGGCTAGCTCAGGGATTTTACGTGGGGGTAATCGAGGATGAGGCGATCGGTCGTGATGATGGTCAGATTTTCCAGGCGCGCCGTGGCGATGATGAGGCGGTCTGCGGGATCACGATGGATGGGATCGGGCAAAGAGTAGGCTTCCTCGATGATTTCGAGAGAGATCGGAATTATATTCCATCCGTTCCGGTCGGCTTGGGTGCGGAACCATTTTTTCCAGTGCTGCGGAAGATGAATTTTTTGCCGTTCCTGCAAGCAGGCGAGTTCGGCTGCGACGATGGGGCTGCAGTGGACGATTTGATCGGGTGAAGCAACCAACTCCAAGGCCCTGGAGCTGAGTCGTTCGGGCGCCGCGGCGAGATAGAGCAGCGCGCAGGTATCGAGCAGGATCATCGGGAGCCGTCAGCCCCGGCCAAGATTCCCCAGTCTTCCGGCGGGATGACGGGGCCTTCAAGGTCGGCAAGGATTTTGACGGCTGGATCAAACCCCTTTGTTGAGCGGTTGGGGTGCGAGGCAAGCGGGGTGATTTTCGCGACCGGTTTGTTGCGCGAGCAAACCAAGATGGAGTCGCCGGACTGCACCTTGCCAAGGAACTCGCTCAGGCTGTTCTTCAAGACCGCGATGTTGACTGTGTGGGTCATGGCCTTTAATATGGCTATAAAAGTGGCTAAGTCAAGCCGATGGTGGTGTTTTAACAGAAGCTAACGAAGGAAACAAAGCGGACAGGCTGCCGCCTTTGGTCGGCTGGTGAGCGAACCAAGGCGGATTTGGAATTGGTTGCGCGGGAGCGCAGAAGGTTGTCAGCCGCCGCCGAGGATCTTGCGGGCGATGGGCAAGAGTGTGCGGGCGCTGCGGTGCCATTTGGCGACACGGTCGAGGCGGAAGCGCATGGAGGCTAAGGATGAAGGCTGAGACCTGAGGCCTGAAGAGAAGTCGGAAGCCTGAGTTTGAGACTTGAGTGAAGACGTGGCGAGGGAGGTGCGCAGGGCTTTGATGCGGGATTCGGTGGATTCGAGGCGGGGGATGACGCGCTCTCTGAGGAAGCCAGAGATGAGAAGCTTCATCTCAAGCTTGGCGGTGTAGAGGGCTTGGCGGGAGCCGTTGTTCTTTTCTTTGACCACGGCGCCGAAAGCCTCGAGCTGGCGGAGTCCCTGACTGATCGAGCCCTGGCTGATGTCGAGGCGTCGGGCGATGTCTTCCATGCTCAGGGGGTTCTCGTTGGCGAAGAGGAGGCCGTAGATTTGTCCGTAGGATTTCGGGTTGCCGAAGAGTTCGGCGAGGTCGGCGAAGATGTCGACGAGGCCGGATTCGTAATCAGCAGGGAGCACGGAGCCGGGAGTGGGGAGCGAACCGTCCGGCTCGGAGATCCTACGGCTTGGAGTGGAGCGGGTGGCGGGTGACGAGTTGTGTGCGGCCGGGGGCATGGGGATGACGAGATGAGAGACTAAAAGACAGCCGAGTCTGCGAGACAGGTCGCCGCGGCGACCAACTGATAAGAGACGAAGAGATGGAAGTTTCGAAGGTGGGAAAGTTGGAAGGTTTGAAGGTGGGGGAAGGGAGCGTTGATGACGGAGATCGGAGTTTCAGTCGGACGGATGCTGAAAGAATAACGCCTCGGAAGGTAATGTCAATTCAAAATGAACTGTGAAGCTTGGAGCGGGGAGCTTGGCGAATGAGGAAACTCGAGACCTGAGCCGGAGTGTAACGGAGACGGCCATGGGCAAACCTGAGGTTAAGACCAAGAGACAAAGAGAGGGAAAGAAGGGGAGGAAACTTGAGACGTGAGGTCGGCCTTGTTAGACGGAGAAACCGTCTTACCGAATGACTGGCTGACCCCGTGGACTGGCGTCAGGGGTTGATGGAGGGGAGTTGCTCGCCTTCGCGCGTAAAGATGGTGAAGGCCTGGAGCTGCATGGCGGGGACGAAACGGTTTTCCGCGGCGTAGCGGGCGATCGATCCCTGCGGATCGTAAATGTCGGGCTTGCTGATCACGATGACGCGCGGGGGAAATTTGAAACGGATGTCGTCCCATGCCGGCGCCTGCATGGCCCAAGCGCGTCCAGGAACTTCCTGCATGGCAATGGGCGTGAGGTAAATGTAGGCGGCGGCCGGATCAGCGGCCCACCAGACTTCTTTGTTCTCGGCCAGGGCGGCAGCGGCGACTTTGGCGGCGGTGCGGTAGTCGTCTTTGGCGTGTGCCGGCTGCCAGCGGTAGTTGAAGGCGGAGGCAAGCCAGAGCAAGGGGAGGAGGAGGGCGACGGCGCGCCACAAAACGGATTTCTGCTCGAAGGCCTGCTGTATGAGTGCCGCGAGCAGCAAAATGATCGCGGGAAGCGCGGGAATGAAATGCCTGGGCAGCAGGCGATGATCGAAGAGGAACATGGCGGCGAAAATCGCCAAGCTGGGGAGGCCCAAGGCGAGAAGCCAAATGGCGATGGCCCTCGTATTCTTCGGATGGCGACGCACTTGCAAAACTGCGAAAACCCCCAGAGCCGCGAGCGTGGCGGCGAGGGGTAGCAGCGACGGAATGCTGCCCATAACAGATGCGACGGGAGCGGCACGCATTTGCAGTTTGCCGGGACCGAAGCCTGAGAATCCGAGAAGTTCGTACGCGACGAAGGGAATGCTCAGCAGTGAAACACCCGTGCGAAAATGCCCGCGTGCGGACGCGTTCCACATCAAAATGTAGTATGCAGTGAACGCGATAAGGAGAGCTAGTGCGAACAGGCCGACGAGCCAGTGGGTTGTTACGGCTGCAGGTCTCGCGGATTTTTCGCGCGCGAGCACGCTGGCGATGGCGAGGATGAAGGCGCCGGTCCATACGACGCCGATAAGACTGCAGGCAAAAAGAACCACCGCCGCGGCGATGATGGCTATTGTTTCGCCTATGGAAAACGGCTCTGGCTCGTAAGCGGTTGGCGCCGATGCAACCGGCCTTGCGGTAAGCCGAACGAGGGCGGCGGTCAGCCAGCAAGCGGCCGCGTATTGCATGATGTATGGGCGCGTCTCGTCCAAGTAGACCCACAAAATGGGGCTGATGGCTGCGAGCAGGCAGCCGAGAAGGGCGAGTTTTGGCCTTTGGCGGAGGAGAAGGAGGAAGGCCAGCTGGCCGAAGACAAACCAAGGGAGATTCGAAGCGCGCATGGCCCACTCGCCGCTCCCGAAAACTTTGTGCCAGCCATACAGGTAGATTTGGTAGAGCGGCATGAGGAGGGTGGAGCCGCTGACAGCCTGCGCGTATTGCCATGCCTCGGTCGGATTCGGTGCCTTGGCGATGATGAGCGAGAGGGCTTCGTCGATCCAATAGCTCTGCGTGCTGATGGCGAAGGCTCCGACCATGAGCGAGGCGGCAAGGACCGCAATGATGACCGCGCGTGAGAGGGGCAACTGTGCTGTGACAGGGTGGGTGTGCGGGGCACCATCGGTCATAGCGGACGCAGTGTGTCTTGTGCTCGCCAACTTTAGAAGTCGAAAGGGACGGAGGGATAAAGGGCTGAGGTCTGAAACTTGAAACCTGGGTCGGGTTGGGGTCCCTTTAGAAGACGGGTATTTGCTCAGGGCGCAACATGTAGATGTCACCTGCCGAGCTCGAGGGTCGCGTTGGAAAATAGTATTCAGAAACTCACACATGGACTTTCTGCAGAAAGTCCATGTGTGAGTGGTTGAGGAGGGCCTATTACAGAGTGGTGGCGGTGAACGCGCGAGTTAACGCGGGGTGCGGGACCGAGCGGGTCAATCCGGTTGGGCGGTCTCGGGCGAGGGGAGGCCGGTGATGCGGTCGCCGGGGAGGATTTTGTTCTTATGGAACCATCCTTGTGGGACTTCCAAGGCATAGACCAAGTCTCGGAAGGCGCTTTGGGCGGTCGCCTCGCTGTGGGGCTGCATGTCGTGGATCTCTCGGATGACGCCGTCGGCGTTGATGTAGGCGATAGACAAAGGAATCAGGGTGTTCTTCATCCAAAATCCCATGACTTGCGGCTCGCGAAAGACGAAGAGCATTCCCTTGCCCTCAGCCAAATCCTCGCGGCCCATGAGCCCGATGGTGCGCTCATCCGGTTCGTCGGCCACCTCGGCCTCGACGGTGGTCGAGCCAATTCGGAGACCGATGGTCGGCAAGGGATCTTGAACCGGCAGGCGGGCGATCACCGCGCTCGTGATGGCCAGTTGGAGAACCAGGGCGATCGCCGGCAAGGTCGCTTTCGCTTTTCTTATCATGCGGCGAAGAATACGCGGATCGGTCCGTGGGCGCACATTTTTTCGTCAGAGAGAAATCAGTGTTGCCATTAGCGGCGTTAATAATACGCTCGGCCGAACCGCTCCCACCCTTGCGGGGAGCCCGTTAATTGGATGGCAAATTTTTTCCCAAGCTGGACGAACTGGCTCCCCCTGAAGTTGCTGGTGATAGTGCTGGTTCTCGGCGCGGTGGTGACGGGCGGGATTTGGTATTATTTCACGCCGAAATACACCAATGTCGGCTACATGCCGGAGCAACCGGCGCCCTTCTCCCACGCCATCCACGTAGAGCAGCTCGGAATGGATTGCCGTTATTGTCATACCCACGTCGAGGTGGCGGCGCACTCGAACGTCCCCGACACCCAGACCTGCATGGCCTGCCATTCGCAGATCAAGGCGGCGAGCCCGAAGCTGGCTGCGGTGCGGGCCAGCTGGGAAACGGGCACGCCGGTCGAATGGGTCCGCATCCACAAGGCGCCGGACTATGTCTATTTCAACCACGCCGTGCATGTGAACCGCGGTATCAGCTGCTACAGCTGCCACGGCCAGATCAACGAAATGCCCGTCGTCTACCAGGCCGAACCGCTGAGCATGGCCTGGTGTCTCGAGTGCCATCGCGAGCCGGAAAAATTCCTGCGTCCGCCCTCGGAAATCTACAACCTCAATTGGCGTCCGGCCTCCGCCCAGGAGCAGCTGGCCATGGGCGCGCAATACAAAAAGGAATGGAACGTCAACCCTCCGGTCGGCTGCGGAGCCTGCCACCGCTGACATGAAACGCGTCCTTCCCCATCCCACGCGCGAAGCGCGTCCGAATCTCTGGCGCAGCCTCGACGAATTGGCGTCGTCGCCCGACTTTGCCGAAAAGCTCGAGCGCGAATTCCCGCAGGGCGCGTCCGAGTGGCATGGCGGCGAACTCTCGCGCCGCAATTTCCTGCAGCTCATGGGCGGCTCGATGGCGCTGGCCGGCATCGGCCTGACCGGTTGCCGTCGCCCTGAGGCGTATCTCGTGCCGTTCACCAACGGTGTCGAGTGGACCATCCCCGGCAAATTCCTCTACTACGCCACGTCCATGCCACGTCGCAATGGCGCCATGCCGCTCATCGCCACGACGAGCGACGGTCGTCCGACCAAGCTCGAGGGCAATCCGCTGCATCCGATCAGCAACGGCGCGACGGACACCTTTGCTCAGGCTTCGCTCCTCGATCTCTACGACCCGAACCGTTCGAAGGAAATCAAATCCGGCGGCGCGAAAACGGACGCTGCCGCGCTCGGCGCGAAGCTCGATGAAATTGCCGCAGCCGCCGCGGCCAATGGCGGACAAGGCCTCGCCTTCCTCGTCGAACGCAATGCTTCGCCCACGCGCGACCGCTTGCTCGCGCAGTTGCGTCAGCAATATCCCAATCTTCTCTGGGCCGAATACGAACCGCTCGGTGCGAGCGAAACCGATGCGGCCGTTGCCGCTTGCTTCGGCGCGAATGTCGCGGTGACGCCGGATTTCAGCCGTGCGGACAAAGTCCTCGCGGTGGACAGCGATTTCCTCAACGCGTCGTTCAGCGGTCTCGACCAAGTGCGCGGGTTCATGGCGCGCCGCCGCATCAGCGAGCCGGGTCAGCCGATGAACCGCCTCTACGTGGCCGAGACGCATTACTCGTCGACCGGTGGCCTGGCCGACCACCGCCTGCGGATCAAGCCCTCCGAGTTCGGCGCGTTCCTCCGCGCGCTCGGCGAGCAAATCGCCTCGCTCACCGGCGATGGCAATCTCTCGTCCATTGTGGCCGCGTTTCCGTCCGCTCCGCTTTCCGCCGATCCGAAATGGATCGCCGAGTGCGCCAAGGATCTCGCCGCCTCGCGCGGCAAGAGCATTGTGGTGGTCGGCGATCAACAGCCCGCCGCGGTGCAAGCGCTTGGCTTGGCCATCAACAACGCGCTCGGGGCACCGGGCCAGACGTTGCGCGGTCAGCGCGTCGAAGCCCCGCAAGCCGCGTCGATCGCGGAACTCGCCGCCGCGATGCAAGCGGGTCGCGTGCAAAACCTTTTCATCCTCGGCGGCAATCCGGTTTACAACGCGCCGGCCGACCTCCGCTTCGGCGAGTTGCTCGCCGGTGTTCCGCTCAGCGTTCGCCTCGGACTTTACGAAGACGAAACCTCCGCGGCCTGCGCATGGCACGTCCCGCAGGCGCACTATCTTGAGAGTTGGGGCGACACGCGCAGCGCCGATGGCACGGTCTGCGCCGTCCAACCGATGATCCTCCCGCTGTGGGACGGAGTGAACGAACTCGAAATCCTGAACCGCCTCGCCGGCAACGAGCAACCCATCGGTCCACAACTCGTGCGCGAAACGTTCGCACAAATCGCGGGCGGCGGGGACCTCGAGGCGAAGTGGACCGAATTCCTCCGCCAAGGATTTTTGCCCGACACCGCGTGGCCCGACGCACCGCTTGCCTTCAATGCGGGTGGGGCAACCGCATTGGCCGGAGAATACCGTCCGGATACGGGCGGACTGGAAATCGCTTTCATGGCGAGCAGCACGCTCGACG
>Ga0315900_10011869_pt1 | contig 10762 bp, 28 predicted proteins | sample LakEriMetagenome_FD_203521 | JGI IMG/M metagenome (GOLD analysis project Ga0315900, IMG submission 203521) | Freshwater fungal communities from buoy surface, Lake Erie, Ohio, United States - Buoy 12 MA114 | ecosystem: Environmental > Aquatic > Freshwater > Lake > Lake biofilm | place: USA: Lake...
GTACGAGATTGTTTGGTCCGTTGCATCCAAGTCAATTACCTTGTAGGTAACTAACTGGTTAGGGTTATAGTGGGCTGGTACCACAGTTTCATTAGTCGTTTCCATTTGTTATTTCCTCTCCAATGGCGTTCATTTCTTTAATAGTATCCATCATCTCATTTAGTTGTGATTCTGTCAAGCAGACATTTGTGACGAGGGTAGCGGTAAGTGAAGCAAGATGAGCAGAATAAATATAAATCATTCTAATAAACTCGTCTTCAGTAATTTCATTTCTGTGATGAAATAAAGCAGAAGCCATAGCCATAGTTTCTTCATCATGTACGGCTTCTTGTGTTGCTTCTTGTAATGCGATAGCGGTTGCTAACATGGGGGTTTCCTTTCTGTTTGTATATCTAAGCATATCAAAAAATACTGGAAAATACAAATCGGCCCCTGTGTTTTCTTGTGATAAATCTCACATCGGGACGCCCCGATTTTTTTGAAGAGCAGTTTTACATCATGCTCAGGATGAAGGTTCTCAAGGGACTTTCGCAACAAGATCAATGCAATCATGTTTTGCATCGCAGGTTGCCTTGAACACAGAGAACAATTCTGTTGTGGCGGGGGGAATTCCGATTACACAGTTCAAACCCGCCACAATTCTATTAGTGTGTTTTTACCATAGCAAATCTTTGCTGACCATTTGCTAAACGCAACATCACTTTGGTTACATTTTTAGTTTGTGGAACAAACTTTTCAATGCGACCTGTAATACCCATTTTGCTTGTAGTGAATAAATCACCGATTTGGTAAGTGTATCCGCCGAGTGTCATTTGTTTTCCTTTCTGTTTAGTGTGTTGAGCAGTTTTATTTCATGCTCAGGAAAGTAATTTACAAGTATCTTGCGATAGAGTTGTAAGTAGAAGTGGAAACTGTTTCCTCATCTGTCATCTTGAGAATACGAATTGCGTTCTCAATTTCATCTACCATTTCCTTGTATTGCCACTCATGGTAAGTGTCAAAATCCTTCTGTGGTTCAGCAGGTAAGTCAATAGCGCCTTTAGGCAAGTTGAAATCAACATTTATCATGCCGTTATAGCGTAGATTAGCAGATAGATTTTCTGCCTTGTTGATAGCGTTGAGAGCGAGTTTAGCAACATCTTTAGACCACTTTTCGTGAGCCTTTGTGTAGCGTTCCTCGTTCGTTGCTTGATTAGCCTTATCCTTTTGGATTTGTGCTAACTTTGTTTCTAATGCCTTGATTACCTTAGCGGTGGCAATTTTGACATTTATGGATTTGTTATTCCTAGCCATTTTATTTCCTTTCTGTTGGTGTTTTAGGGCTTATCCTATACTAGCATTTTCTAGTAAAGAAATCAAATTGAGCCTTTTTAGTAGCCATGCTCAGGGCTTTTCCTGTATTAGGAATTACTTTGCTTTCCAAGTAGTCCAGCGTGTATTACCTTCAACATCAAGTTTTACACGAACAGTTCCATTTGGATTTGGCACGATTTCTTTGATAGTGCCTGTAATCTTAGACTTCTGAGAAGTATAAGTGTCGCCTACCTTGTATAGTGCTGTATTTACTGCCATTTGCTTTTTTCCTTTCGTTGGTTGTTTTGCTTACTGTCTTATTATGACATTTTTTGTATTTATTTGTCAAGTCCAAATCTAAGAAATCTCATTATTTGAGATTTTTATTCTGTGAGTTAGATCACAGGGTAAATAGAAAGACAAGTATCCAGATACCTAATAAGATTACTAAAGGTGTATCCATAATTCCCCCCTATTTTTTCTTAGCCGAAAATACTATGTCCGCTTTATTATAGACACAGAGAGAACATTTTACACAAGCAGAGCCTTCTTTGTCAATTAGGGGAATTGCTTTTTTGTTTTCAGGACACTTTGCTCCTACCCGCCCAATCATCTCTTTCATGTCTGACTGTCCTATTGCAAAAGTATCGGCAAGGTATGCTAATCGAATTCCAATTTGAGATAACTCAATAGCCTCATCTTTGTTATCTGTATCTGTACTAAAATAGAGAGACAAGTTGTCAATCTCTTTTAGCATACGGGCTGCGGCGGGTACTCTAGTATAAACCCAAAATTGTATATCAGGATTATTTAGAATAACATGCTTCCATGCGAAAGTGTAAGTATCATTAAAGAAATCTCCATCCCAATGAATTCTAAATAGTTTAGGAGCATTACGCTTATCACAATCAGCCTTAAAATCATTAATCATATCTTGCAATAACGCCTCCATAGTGTCATGGTCTGCGTCTTTTAGTAAATTCCAGTTATGGAGTAGAGTGTCCCTTACTCCTTTGTATATCTTTTCGAGTTTTCCTGCGTAGCATACCTTAGAACAAGTAGGTGTTTGGTTAGGGCATGAGAAATCTTTACCAGCAGGTAATCCAAAAGTGTTGGCAATTGTTGGGGTTTTTCCGTTTGGTGATACGGCATTTGCTACCTTTCTATCGTTAGAGCGTTTCAGTTTCATGGGGTTTCCTTTCTAAAATCATAATATCATTTTTATTCTAAGTTGTCAATTTTCTTGTGCTTCAATTTTCGGGAATATTTTTTCTTGTTACGTAATGGCTGCGCCGCATTAGATCGGCGTAATTCCATAAGCCTTCGTAAATCATTACTAGTTTTTTTCCACATAATTTCTATTCTAGCAGAAAAATCTAAAAATACAAAATTGGATTTGTGTGATATTGCTCACACGGGGCCTCCCGATTTTTTGCGGGGGATTTTTTATTCTAAAATAAATAATTCAAATTGTTCATCATCTGCAATTTCAATTGTATCTTTTTCGCCAAATTCATTTTCAATTAGCAAATCAAAACCAATTTTAGTTGGCGTGATAAATAAAATTTTTACGATTTCATCACTCAAACCAATTAGATCGTTTACTTCTAGTTGGTCTGAGTTCAGAACATCTACCATGCGATAATCCATAGTTAGCATTGTATACCTATTTTACAGATACTCTGCCGTCAGTGTAAAAGTTTTTTGTATACATTTTACCTGCTGGGTCTGTGAGATTATAGGTTGCGTATTCTTTAGCATTACCGCTATCTTTACACAATTCCCAAACACGGGCGGCATCAGTAAAGTCAGTAATTCGGTGAGTATTATATAACTCTCCGTCATAGTAAGTAGTGATTACATACATATATTCCATCTTAGTATTCCTCTCTTTCAATAATCCATGCGTCTAAGTGGTGTTGTTCAATAATAGCCCATGCTGGGGCAGTAGTCAAACCCTTATAGGTTATTCCTTCAGGCATAGGAATTTCTAAATCCCATAGCCCTAAGTCATTGACGGCATCTATCGCTTCAACACAAGGTTGAACCATTTCTTTAGGAACGGGTGGATAGTGATTAGCAGACAAGTGAATTCTAATCTGCTTCTCAATAGCCATATCATCAAATAACGCTAAATCGTGTGCGAAAGTGCTTCCCATATTAGTTAGCCTCGCTTGTTGCGAAAATTGACAATTCTTTTTCAGAGAGTAATCCGTTATCCCAAATTACATCTCCGTCCTCATCAACAATTAGTCCATAAGGATTACATTCGCAGTCCTCAATGTCGTAGTCCTCGCCATTGGCAAAGCCGTGATAACCTTTTCCGTAGCATAAATCGCAATTAGCGATAGTGCGTAGTGCGTATTCTAATTTATCCATTTTTCATTTCCTTTCTTTCAATACCCTGAGCCTATCAGATTAGACTGACAAACTCAAGACGACATGCCGTCATCAACACGGCATCTTTTTACAAACTTTTCTAAATCTACTAAATCTTTTTCTGTAAGATAAGTAGAGATAACTCCAAGAGAATATGCGTATTCGTTATAGCCTTTTTCTTTTGCGTAGGCTAGAAGATCGTTTAGTATATCGTTTCTGTTTTTCATTTATTTTTCCTTTCAATATTTTTAGGCTTTTAGCCTATCATTTTTCACTGACAAAATCAAACCGACACGCCGTGCTCGGCATACCAATTTTCACGGGTAGCGATAATAGACTCGCAATTCCCACAACACACAACGCCGTGTGGATTAGCCTCTAAATCATATATATCTACAAAGGCTCCCTTTTCTCCACAAGCGGAATAAATAAATACAAATTCACTCATTAGTTTTCCTTTCATTTTGTTACTCCGTAAGCCTATCATTTTTCACTGACATTTTCAAATCGTAAATAGTTAGACACGCCGTAAATTTGTGGGAAAAATCACATGCTTCGTAAATTGTGTCTGGTCATGTCCTGTGGACGACACGCCCGACTGCGGGGCCTCCCGATTTTCGGGGAATTTTTAAAAATTGTCGTAAAGAAAATTTCGGGGAATTTTTATTTTCTATCGTAACAAATTTTTTAGATCAACTTTGTAAAAATTTTACTAGACTAATTCCAATTCCGACACAAATCAGAATTAGTCCAATATTTTGTAAAACTATCACGCTGGAATTAAACCTAATTCATCAACGCCACACGCTTTCTCAAATCGTGCTTTGTCAAATCTATCATTATCAGCGAGAAAGAATTGAGCGAATTCTTCCACTAAATCCTCAAATACTTGTGGGTGGATTTCTCCGCTAAATCCATTTAGGATATTAGCGGTTTCAATATAATCTTTGCGAGTCATCATTTAGTTATTCTCCTCATCTAGTAGAATGAAAGCAGTTGAGCCACCTTCATTGACACGCTCTAATTCTGATTTCAATTCTTTGTAAGTTAGTAGTGAAGCGTCACCGATAATTTCTGTAACTGCGTCAATATTTACTTTAGCGAATAATCCTTCAGGAAGCATAGCAATATGATTAGCGAGTGGGGCATTATTATAGACCCGTGAAATAAACTTTACGCCATGAGCAGTAAAGGGATAGTCTGTATAAGTTGTAGTCATTTTAGTTGTTACCTTTCTTAGTTGTTGTTTCTACAATTTTAGCGATTTTCTCTAAGTTTGTCAATTGTTGCGCTTTGCGCTGGCTCTCAATAAGAGCCTTGAATTCATCTAGTTTCATTTATGATTACACTCACTTTCTATTTCATGTCCAAATTCATCTACTAATTCTTCATATATTTCGTCAATATAGTCTAAGTAATCCATTAGTCTGCCACCTTTACGGCGACAGTAGCCCAACGATTACCATTGAAGCAAATTGCGTAGGCTTCATAGCCGTCAAGCCAAATATCCTCACGCTTCTCAGCGAAAGTAATTTCGCCGTATTGGTATTTTCTCGCTAGTGAGCGAGGGTAATAAGTTTGACCCACGAGCAGGTCTTCAATTGAATAAGTTTTCATAGTTTTTACCTTTCTTTATAAATCTATTATTTCATTTTTTAGCGTAGAAATCAAATCGCCACGCCGTTTGCTGGGTGTGATTTCCCTCACACGGGGAGAATATCTTCTCCGTAGTATCCTACGGCAGACACGATATTCATCATGCCTTTATATTCATTACAGGATACGCATACGCTATCCCAACGATCATATGTGCGTGAGCAGAATACGCAGATATTATCTTGAAGTGAGAAACCTAGTTCCTCTATTTTTCTAAGTGTAGTCATTTTTGACCTACCTTTCTATTTTCTTACTCTGTAAGTCTAGCAGAATAGACTGACAAAATCAAATCCAAAATCAGGGCAATTCGGACATTTTGAAAAATATTTTTGTGAGAATTATCACAAATTCCCCCACCCACGAGGTCGGGCGTGTCTGAGAGTTTCCTGAGAACGGGAGGTCCGTGTCCGATTTGTCCGATTTGTTCTATAACAAAAATTTATTTTATTTATCGGCGTGTCGTCTTGACTTTGTCGGCGGTATCGTGTAAAATACTCTGTATTAGAAAGTCAAGAAAGGACACTAAGATGATTAAGAAAAATTGTATGCTATGCGGTCAGACCGCTCATGTCTCAAAAAGAAATATCCCTGCGATATGTCCGAATTGTATAGATTCGCTTCAGCGTGTGAGGTAAGTCACAAAAATAAATGGGCGACACGCCCGAAATACCCCCCAAAATGTCAGTGGTAGGGTATAGGATACCTACTAGAAAGATAAAAAATAGAAAGGATTTCTAAAATGAAATTACTAAGTTATACAGCCGAAAAAGACGGCGTTCAGGTTGAGGTTCTAAATCGCCTCATGGTTAGCGAGTATCAGATAAATGACTTGCTAGATAGTCTAGTATCCTACGGATACACGATAAACTCTACAAGAGTAGATGAGGGTGATTACTCTCAGCATTGGCAAGGCTAATCCTTGTCAGTGCCCTATGATAAGATTTCATTACTAAGAAAGGATAACTAAATGATAAAATCACTAGAAAGAATAAATTGCGATGAGTGCTACGGGCACGGAGTTATTTTCTACGGCGACAATGATGATTACGCCGTTGAACCTTGCGAGTGCGTGTTATGACTTACACGCATGAGCAACAACTAAGATTAGCATGGATAAAAAAATTCGGTAGCCCAGCAGGGTATCACAAAGCAACACAACAAGAGAAAGAAGAAATAAAAAATGAAAATAACAATAACTAGTATGAATGGAAATACTTTTGAGATGAACTTACCTACTAAGGAAAATGTTTATCACTTTATAAATCTTTATAAAAAATCACTAAAGAAAAATCAAAGAGTAAAAATTACTTGCGATGTTTTATCTATTGACGGCTATGTTCAAGGCACGGCACCAATTAGATAAATAAAAAAATTCGGGAAAAATAATTTGCCTTCTTAAATTAGGGCAAAAAAAATTCCCGTCATAAATTCGGGGCTTTTTTATGATCGTCATAAATAAGCGCCCCCCTTCCCCCAATATAGGGACTTCCTGAGAGTTTCCTGAGAAAGTTATCCACAGGCTAGTTATCCACAGGCTTGTTATAGTCTGAGAATTGTCTGAGATAGTTATCCACAAAGTTATCCACAGGCTAAGAATAGGCGCATGAGATAGGGCTAAGGCTTAGGGGTATCGCTTAGGGCTATCGCTTACGGCATAGGCTAGGGCTAGGGCATGGGCTAAGGTCTGCCATGTCTAAGGCTTGAGCATAGGTCTAGGGTTATTGCTTAGGGTTTAGGGCTAAGGCTTAGGGGTAGCAAAATCGGACATATTGGACACTAAAGGATAGACCAGACATGACCGAAGATTTTTTTAGGCTTTAGGCTTTACAGGTTGAGATTTCCCTAGTTTTCCCCTATTGTTCTCTCAATGGCAAAACCGCCAGAAAATTAGAGAAAGGTAAGACCATGAAAGAAGCAACAATTACAAGAGCAAAATCCGCTTACGCTTCAGACTTCTATAACATGCTCACAAAGTCATGCGCTAATTGCGACACCGATTTATCACCTGCCGATTTCGTTGCGATAGATAACGCTTCAATTTTCTGTCTATCCTGCTTCATGACTTCCGCAAAAATCTCACCTAAAGATTTCTCAAAAATTCTAAAGTCTGCTATCGGTTGCGAAATCTGCGGATTTTCTAAGTCTGCTTTCGCTTTACAGTATGACCACACAGACCACGCCACAAAATACCGCACAAAATCGGGCAAAATTGTTGAGCCTTCCGATTTATTTCGCACCTGCTCGGTGTCTGTATTTATTGCGGAAATTTCAAAGTGCGTTATTCGTTGCGCTAATTGCCACGCTATCAAGACAGCGAAAGAGCGAGGTCTAGAATAGACCGACAAAATACAAGATAGCCCGTCAGAAAATCGGCGGGCTATTTTTTTTATAGCGAGAGGTGGGCGCACTAATAATTTTATTTTTTTTACAAAATTCTCACATCATACATCTTAAAAAAATATTCAGATTTTTCCAATTTTGATTTTGCCAGGGTATAATAGAAAACATGCCTTGCCGTCATATCTATGAATATGTATATCAGGATATTTGCCCTGATTGTGGGCGGTATACACATGAGCCTGATAGAGAATTAGATCTAAGGTTATTTAAAGAATATTATGCATCAGGCAAACATCTATCATATAAATGCCCAGTTGAGGGCGGTACTATAAGAGGATGGTGGTCTATATAAAAATAGCCATAATCATTCTTCTGGTAATTTTTGCGGTATTGAATTATTTTGCCTATTTACAACAATAATTACCATTTCCCTATAGGACATTTAGCATCCTTAAGGTTTGTTTTTAATTTCATAAAACATCCACACTTTTTACATCTGATCGACAATTTGGAAAAATGCTCACAGCCCTTGCAGATTTCAAGGCGGTATTGAGCCAATTCCTCTGGCGATCTTTCTTTATTTGGATTTAATAAATCCCATGGCTTAACATCATTTTCCATCTTTGTCTCTTTTTCTTTGTAATTTTCTATAAAAACCATTAGGAGAAGTTTTATTTTGAAAATTCATAGATCTCTCATAAAACATTTTATAATCAACTTCACTTTGGTATCTTACACCTAAATCTAATTTAATATCATCTCTTTTAAAAGGTATGTATAAGACAAAAGGTTCTCCCCTATGTATGTCTATTTCTTTACCATTACCATGATACAAAATTTGCTGATTAATTTCATTATGTATATCTGTGTCTATAACTCCAGGCATGACGGACCATTCTTGATTAAAATGATAAAAAAGCGGTAGTTGTAAAACAGACCATCCTGGAGGAGTTACTATCATCCACGGGCATTCTGCCTTAAATATAACTTGCCCATCTACTCCATTAAATCGAGCGGTAACATGATTAAGCATCTGCTGGTTTGAGTGAAGAGTATATTTAAATTTTTCATCTCCTACTTCCCACTTCCAAAATCCAGTTTCACTTTTATAAACTATTCTTGAATTTGTCCACATAGGAATTACATACCCTAGAGAAAAATAGTCTGGGAATGATGGACAGTATTTAACACTACTCGTACCATCTGACGGAATATCTTTAAACCATTTTGGAATATAGTATTTTGCAGGCTTTGGCTTACACTCTTCTATTTCGTCTAATCCTATTATAGTGCTTATAAAATCTATTTTAGCCATTTTCTTATTATAGCCTAAAACAGAAATATTGTCCATTATCAGACATAGTGGATACTTGTATCCATTTATTGTCTTAAGGGTGGTTTTATATTCTATTTTCGGCTTCGACTTATACCGCCGCATTTTGCGTTTCATATAATGATATAATTCTTCTCATGAGCGCACAAGATTGGGCTGGTTTCATTTTAACGGTTATATCCATAATTGGCGCCGTCGGAGTTGTTGGAAGGTGGATTGTGAAGAAATACGTCGAAGATATTCTGTCCGAGTTAAAGCCAAATAGTGGATCTTCAATGAAAGATCAAGTTACACGGCTTGAAGATAAAATGGATAAAATGTTTGATATGATGATTACACACCTAGAAGATCATTCTAAGAAATAATTTATTTACTATATATAATATATAAAGATATTTAATTATTAAGATATATTCTTTTCTTTAATATATATTTCAAGTATACACTCTGGTTTTATAGTTTTTCAACTTTTACCGCTTTTACTTTATAACTTTTTTATAACTTTTAATAACAATGTCTGGTTTGATATAAATTGTCGGATTTTTATATAAACAAATGTTATAATCAACATGCTGGCCCGCTAGGTTGCTCTCTACCCACCCCCACTGCCCCTAGCGGGTTCAGCCTTATTTTTATGATATAATCAAACATTATGGCTAATTGCTGCTCTCCAAACGACATTGAAAGATACGGTGCTAATCCCGTTAATATACAGTGGCGAGTCGTTCGTGGAGATACCGCAACACTGACAGTTGACTTTTTAGAACTTGACGAGACTACCGCTTTTGACACCTCTAATTGGACCTATGCGGCGACAGTTTATGACTCGGTAGGTGATGTGCTAGACGCACTTGAAGTAGAGGCTACAACAGGATCTGTGGTCATTACAGCACCATGCTCTATTACAGAGCGTTGGGGTATTGGATACAAAAATGTAGTTGCAGAATTATCATTTGACCTATCTGTACAAATCGGAAATAATCTTGCAAATCCAACAATTTGGACTCCAGTTATTGGTACAATTAGTGTATTAGGTGATGTAACTCCAGGAGGAAGTCTATGACAGTTTTGCTACCGCCCGTAATTTTGATTAGCGATGCTAACGATCTACTTCCACCACTTATTAAAGTTAACGGCGAAGTATTTAAGGTGGAAGCATAATGGCATTTCCAGGTACATATAATTTTAATTATTACAAAGGCGATACAAACGAATTTGTAATTAATCCAAAGACTTCTAATGGTGGAGCATTTGATCTTACTGGTTATTCCGCCGAATATTTTATTGCAACAAGCCGTGGAGATAATCCAACTTACTCTGTTGAAGCACAGGCAGTTGTTAACACAACTAACGATACAGTTACATGCACGATTTTGCCAGGTGTTGGTGGAACACTAGATGCTGGTACATATGTTTACGACGTTCAAATTGCAAATGGATCATCACTTGTATTCACCTTGCTTACTGGCACAATAACAGTTACTGAGCAGGTTACAGGTGCTCTGTAATGGTTGATGTACTTTTAAATACGCAAGATCTTACAGTTTTTGGTCCACCAGATACAATCGAACTACAACTTGATATTGGCGCACAAGGAACTCGTGGAAATAAATTCTTTGTAGGCGCTGGCGATCCTAATGCTCAGACTTCTGGAGGGGTATTGGGAGGACAAACTCTCATACTTAATGACTTATATCTAAATGCCTCACCTGGAAATTCCTATGGGTATATATTTCAATATGTAGCAGAACCAGGTGGAAA
>Ga0315900_10011870_pt1 | contig 10761 bp, 6 predicted proteins | sample LakEriMetagenome_FD_203521 | JGI IMG/M metagenome (GOLD analysis project Ga0315900, IMG submission 203521) | Freshwater fungal communities from buoy surface, Lake Erie, Ohio, United States - Buoy 12 MA114 | ecosystem: Environmental > Aquatic > Freshwater > Lake > Lake biofilm | place: USA: Lake...
CCTGGAAGCCGCCGACAACGGCCTGAAGTCGATCACCAAGACCGTCGAGTCGCTGCAGTCGGCGATCCGCCAGGCCCGTCAGGACAAGTCCTGGCAGGGTGAGAGCTACGCCTTCACCGCCACGTCGGGCACGGGCGACATCGTGTTCACCGGCGGCGCCGTCGGCACCACCGCCGTGACGGTCGCTGTCTCCGCCAACGCCTCCGTCGACGACGTCGTCGCCTCGATCAACGGCAACTCGTCGCTGACGTCCAAGGTTCGCGCCTCCAACGACAACGGCAAGCTGCGCATCGAGAACCTGTCGACCGCCGACCTGACGGTCACCGACACCGCCGTCGCCACCACCGGCACCGGCGGCACGATCGGCGGCAACACGGTCCGCGCCGACCTGATCACGCAGTTCAACGACCTGCGCCAGCAGCTCGACCGCACCGCGGAAGACGCCTCCTTCAACGGCATCAACCTGCTGCGCGGCGACGCCCTGTCGATCACCTTCAACGAGACCGGTTCGTCCTCCATCACGATCCAGTCGAAGGGTGGTGAGGCGATCAACTCGACCAACCTCGGCATCGACGCCCAGGACGCCGCGGTGGCGGATACGGACAGCGGCCTCGACGCCATCCTGACTGATCTGTCCACGGCGATGAGCTCGCTGCGGTCGCAGTCCTCGGCCTTCGGTTCGAACCTCTCGGTGGTGCAGAACCGCCAGGACTTCACCAAGTCGATGATCAACACGCTGCGCGGCGGTGCGGACAACCTCACCCTCGCCGACCAGAACGAGGAAGGCGCCAACCTGCTCGCGCTCAACACCCGCGCACAGCTTGCCACCTCGGCCCTGTCCTTCGCCTCGCAGGGCGACCAGCAGGTCCTCCAGTTCCTCCGCTGATCTCTCATCCACCTGACAACGCGAAAGGGCGGCCTCCGGGCCGCCCTTTTCATTTGGACGCGTCGCGTTAGAGCGGCGTTAACCATCTTTGCCAACAGTGCGGCCAGGACAGGACGCGGCCCCGCGGCCTCACGCATGCGTCGATGGAGACCGCCATGGCCCGCGCACTGGAATGGACCCGGCCTCTCGACGAGCGCACTCTCAAGCATGCGGTCGACTATGCGACGCAGTCGGCGGAAGCCGCGCTGACCCGTGGCGAAGCGTCGATCGCCCTGCGCATCGGTCGCCAGCTCGGTCTCGCCCAGCCGGACGTCGCCGCGCATGCCGAACTCGCCGCCCGTGCATCGGCCGTGCAGGACGCGGCGTCCGACTTCATCGCACGCCATTCCGGCAGTATCGATCCGGAGACGATCAATGCCTTGGCGTCGGCCCATCTGACGCGCGGCGACCTGATGGCGGCGAGCCAGCTCTGGCTGTCGCTCGCCCGGGCCGATTCGGGGCGGGCCGATGCCTTCCTGAGCTTCGCCTGGTGCATGGTTCGCGCCGGCAACATCGAAAGCGCGGAACCGATCGTCGCCCACCTGTCGCGCATGACCAGCCATCCGAAGATCGACGCGGTCAGCATGATGATCGCCATGGCCAGGGGCGATTTCGATGGCGCGCTCCTTCTCGCGCAGAAGGCCCTTGCTCATGATCCCGGGGCCCATGTCTGGCTGCCTCTCGGCCCGGTCTTCGCCAGCTCCGGCGTCGCAAACGAGGCCTCCTTTGCGCTCGGCATGCGGCTCGAGGACCTCAGTTCGCTCCTGCATCTCTACGAGGTCGGCCAGCACGTCCAGGCCGGGCGTAACCGCGAGGCCGTCGCCGGCGCGGACTTTGCGCTGGCCCTGGTGCCCGACGACCGCTGGGCCGCGATGTTCAAGATCATGGCGCTGATGGCCGCCGAGGATAAACTGGGTGCCGCCCAGGCGCAGGCGTCGCTCGCCGCCGCCACCGGTGCGCGGCTGGACGTGCTGACGCGGCTGATCGACCTCCTTTTCGACGCCAGCGCCCATCAGCAGGTCGTCGATCTCGGCCGCATCGTGCGGGAGCGCCTGCCGCAGCACAGCGCCCTCCTGTCGACCATCGCCCATGCGGCCTCGCACGTGGTGGAGATGGACCTTGCGGACGAGATCCTCGCCGCACTCGAGCCGCTCGAGGAAACCATCACAAGGGCCGGCCTCTCGCCGTTCATGGTGCTCGCCATGACCGACGATCCGGCGATCCAGCGCGTTGCCTCCGAACGGCGCGGGCGCACCCTGCCGGGGCCGAACGAACCGCTCGCCGTACCGCTGCCTTCGCCGCCCGCACGGGGCGAGAAGCTGCGCATCGGCTACTACTCCAACGACTTCCACAATCACGCGACGCTGAAGCTGCTCACCGAGGCGCTGGAATGCACCGATCGCACCCGCTTCGAGGTGGTCGCCTATTCCTACGACGCCTTCGCCGAGGACGCCGAGCGCCAGCGGCTCAAGGCGGCTGTCGATCGCTTCGAAGACGTGACCATGATGACGGAAACCGAGACGGCCACCCTGATGCGCCGCGACGGTATCCACGTCCTCGTCGACCTCAAGGGTTACACCGGCGGATCGCGCCTCAGCCTGCTCAAGTATCGCGCGGCTCCGATCCAGGCGAACTGGCTCGGCTATCCCGGCACTTACGGCCTCGCGGAAGCGGACTACATCATTGCCGACCCCTTCATCATCCCTGCAGGTGACGAAGCCGGCTATTCGGAAGCGGTGGTGCGGCTGCCGGATTCCTACCAGCCGAACCGGCGCGACCGCGATGTTGTGGAGACGCCGACGCGGGAGATGGTCGGCCTGCCGGAGACGGGCTTCGTCTTCGCCTCGTTCAACCATGTCTACAAGGTCGGCAGTACGCTCTTTGGTGCCTGGATGGACATCCTGAAGGCGGTGCCCGGCTCTGTGCTCTGGCTCCTGTCGAAGGACCCGGCGATCGGCGAGCGGCTGAGGGCGAGGGCCGAGGCCCACGGCGTCGACCCTTCCCGGCTGGTCTTCGGCCCGGTGATGGACAATGCCTACCATCTGGCGCGCTATAACCTCGTTGATCTCGCCCTCGACACCTACCCGGTCGGCTCGCATACGACGGCGAGCGATGCGCTGTGGATGGGCGCGCCGCTGCTCGCGCTGTCCGGCCGCAGCTTCGTCTCCCGCGTCTCCGGCAGCGTCCTCCGTGCGGCGGGGATGGAGCAGCTCATCGCCACCAGCTTCGACGAGTACAAGGCCAAGGCGATTGCCATCGGCAACGATCCCGGTACGGCGCGGGCGATGCGCGAGACGCTCCTGCGCACGCGCGCGAGCGTGCCACTGTTCGATCCGGCGCGCTTTGCCGAGCATCTCGGCCGGGCCTACGAGATGATGGTCGACATCTGGCGTCGCGGCGAGGCGCCGCACGCCTTCGACGTGCCGTCGGTCGACGCGCAGCCGGCCCGGTCAGTGGAAGTCGCGTGACTTCGGCAGGATCCTGACATCGCGGGGATGGCGGCCGCCCGTGCGCGGATATTGCGGCCGGGCGACCTCGTCGGCGCGGGCCAGCGTCGCGCGCATGGAATCCTCCGACAGGAGCTGAAGGTCCGCCGTGCGGTCGATGATGTCCTCGGCCATGAGGTGGACGACGCCTTCCGGGCTTTTCTGGATGATGCCGTCGACCACCAGCAGGCGCGCGCCCATGATGGCGCTGCGGAAGCGCTCCATGCGGCGGGCCCAGAGCACGACATTGGTGATGCCGGTCTCGTCCTCCAGCGTGATGAAGATGGCCGTGCCCTTGCCCGGCCGCTGGCGCACCAGCACGACGCCGGCGACCCGGGCCCGCTGGTGGTTGCCGCCGGCTGAGATCTCGGCGCAGGTGGCAATGCCCTCGGCGCGGAGCCGGCCGCGCAGGAACTGCATGGGGTGGGCCTTCAGCGACAGGCGCGCCGTCTGGTAGTCGGCGACGACATGCTCGGAGAGCGGCATGGCGGGAAGCCTGGCCTCCGCCTCCGCACCCAGTTCGCGGGCATCCGCGGCGGCGAAGAGCGGCAGGGGGCGGTCGTCGGGCAGCCGCCTGACGGCCCAGAGCGCCTCCCGCCGGTCGAGGCCAATGGAGCGGAAGGCGTCGGCATCGGCAAGGATATGCAGCGCGCGAGCGGGCAGGGCGCAACGACGGGCCATATCCTCGACATCCCTGAAGGGGCGCCCGCGCGCCGTGGCAAGGCGTTCCGCCCAGGCCTCGTGAAAGCCGTCCAGCTGACGGAAGCCGAGCCGCAGGGCGAGGGGAGACGCCGGCCCGTCTCTTTCGAGGGCATTGTCCCAGCCGCTCGCATTCACGTCGACCGGCCGGACGTCGACCCCATGCTCGCGCGCGTCGCGGACGATCTGGGCCGGCGCGTAGAACCCCATGGGCTGGGAGTTGAGCAGGGCGCAGGCGAAGACCGCGGGGTGATGGCATTTGATCCAGGAGGAGATGTAGACGAGCTTGGCGAAGGAGGCGGCGTGGCTCTCCGGGAAGCCGTAGCTGCCGAAGCCCTTGATCTGGTCGAAGCAGCGCTGGGCGAAGGCAGGATCGTAGCCGCGCGCCACCATGCGGCTGACCATCAGCGCCTCGAAGCGATGTATGGTGCCGACATTGCGAAAGGTCGCCATGGCGCGGCGCAGGCCGTTGGCCTCGTCGGCGGTAAACCTTGCCGCCACCATGGCGAGGCGCATGGCCTGCTCCTGGAACAGCGGTACGCCGTAGGTCTTGCGCAGCACCTGGTAGAGTTCGTCGGGTGACCCATGCTCGGGTGCGGGCGAGGGATAGCTCACCGGCTCGAGGCCGCTGCGGCGGCGCAGATAGGGATGCACCATGTCGCCCTCGATGGGACCGGGCCGGACGATGGCGACCTGAATGACCAGATCGTAGAATTCGCGGGGCTTCAGGCGCGGCAGCATGTTGATCTGCGCCCGGCTCTCGACCTGGAAGACGCCGATGGAATCGCCCCGGCAGAGCATGTCGTAGACGCGCGCATCCGCCTGCGGGACCGTGGCCAAGTCGAGATCCTCGCCCTCGTGCGCGCGGATGAGGTCGAAGGCCTTGCGAATGCAGGTGAGCATGCCGAGGGCCAGCACGTCGACCTTCATCAGTTCGAGCGTGCCGATGTCGTCCTTGTCCCATTCGATGAAGGTGCGGTCCTCCATGGCGGCATGTCCGATGGGCACCATTTCGTCGAGCCGGCCGCGGGCAAGCACGAACCCGCCGACATGCTGGGAGAGATGCCGTGGAAAGCCGAGAAGGCGGGTTGCGAGATCGACGGCCCGGCGGATGGCGGGGTTCTGCGGGTCGAGGCCGGCGGAGCGGATGTAGCTGTCGCCGATCTCGGTGCCCCAGCTGCCCCAGACCATGCCGGCGAGGCGGCCGGTGACGTCCTCGGTGAGACCGAGTGCCTTGCCGACCTCGCGGATGGCGCTCCGTGGCCGGTAGCTGATGACGGTGGCGGCGATGCCGGCGCGCTCGCGGCCATAGCGCTCGTAGATATGCTGGATGACCTCCTCGCGCCGCTCATGCTCGAAATCGACGTCGATGTCGGGAGGCTCGCGCCGCTCCGAGGAGATGAAGCGCGCGAAGAGGACGTCGTGCTCGGCCGGGTCCACGGCGGTGATGCCAAGGGCGTAGCAGACGGCGGAATTGGCCGCCGACCCGCGCCCCTGGCAGAGGATACCCCTGTTTTCCGCGACGCGGACGATGTCGACGATGGTGAGGAAGTAGCGGGCATAGCCGAGTTCGGCGATGAGGGCGAACTCCTGCCGGATCAGGTCGCTGACCTTGTCGGGGATGCCATTGGGATATCGCGTCTCCGCCCTTTGCCAGGTGATGTGCTCCAGCCAGGCCTGGGCCGTCCAGCCGGGAGGCACCGGCTCGTCGGGATATTCGTACTTGAGTTCGCCGAGGGTGAAGTCGACACGGGCCAGGAGGTGCTGCGTCTCGGCGATCGCCTCCGGGCAGTCGGCAAAGAGCCGCGCCATCTCGGCGGCCGGCTTCAGGTGCCGTTCGGCGTTGGCCTCGAGCAGCAGGCCGGCGTCGTCGATGGTGACGCCCTCGCGAATGCAGGTGAGCACGTCCTGCAGGTCGCGCTGGCCGGGTGCATGATAGAGCACGTCGTTGATGGCCATCAGCGGCACGCCCGTCGCGCCGCTGATGCGCTTCAGGACGGCGAGCCGGCGCCGGTCGTCGCCCTGCCGGCCCATGGTCGCGCCCAGCCAGACCGAGCCGCCGGCCACCTCCGCCAGCCTGCCCAGCGTGGAGGCCAGTACCTCGGTGTTGCTGTCCGGCATGGCGATCAGCAGGAGGTCGCGCGTATCGGCGAGTAGATCGTCTAGGGTGAGAAAACATTCGCCCTTGCCGCCACGCAGGTTGCCGGTGGTGAGCAGGCGGCAGAGCCGCGCCCAGCCGCGCCGGTTCGCCGGGTAGGCGACGATGTCGGGAGTGCCGTCGGAAAAGACGAAGCGGGTGCCGACCGCCAGCTGGAAGCGCTCCGCGGCCGCCTTGAACTGTGCATGGGTGAAGCCGAAGGTGTCCGCCTGCGGGTTCTCGATCCACACGAACTCGCCGGGCGATGATCCCTCGCGCACCTTGTCCGGTGGTATGAGGCCGTCCGTCCTGATCTCCTTAAGCACGGCATAGGCGCGCACCACGCCGGCCACCGTGTTGCGGTCGGCGATGCCGATGCCGCTGTGGCCGAGCAGCAGTGCGGTCAGAACCAGGTCGCGGGCATGGGACGCGCCGCGCAGGAAGGAGAAATTGGTGTGGGTCGCAAGCTCCGCATAATCCATGGCGGCCTCACGCGAAAAGGCCATGGACGAACCAGCGGGGCGCGGCTGTCTCGGTGCCGTAGAGTCCCTCACGGAACACCCAGAACCGCCGGCCATCGCGATCCTCAAGGCAGTAATAGTCGCGCGTCAAGGCTCCCGGAGCGTCGCGCCACCATTCGGCGGCGATGCGCTCGGGGCCCTCCGCACGGGCGATCTGGTGGGTGGTCCGGCGCCAGTGGAAGGTCGCCGGCGGCCCGTCCGGCACCTCGGCGAGGGTCTCGATCGGCTGGGGCGGATCGAAGAGCTGCAGCGGCCGGGAGAGCGGCCGTGTGGCGTGCACGGCAGGCCAGGCCGGCCCGGCGCCGACGGCGATGGCGGGCAGCACGGTCTCGGCACGTTCGGGGATGTGGGAGCGGCGGTCGATGAGGCGCAGCACGCTGTCGCGGCCGAAGCGGGCGACGAGATGGTCGATGAGCGCCACCGTTTCCATGTCGGTCTCGCCGCGCCCGTCGAGGCGGCTCTGGCGGGCCGCGAGGGCTTCCGTGCGCAGCAGCGACAGGCGGATCAGATCGAAGCCGAAGCCGGGATCGGAGGGGTCGTCGAGGAGATGCATCTTCTCGGCGAACAGCCGCATGAGGGCGGCATGGTCGCGCGACGGCTGGCCGGTCTCCACCGTAATGCGCCGGACGACGCCATCGGTGCGGAAGAAACTCGCCTCGAACAGCCGCCCGCCCTCACCGCGCTCCTCCAGCGTCGCAGCGGCCTTGCCGAGGATGAGGCCGAGGGCGCCGAGAAGATCCTCGCGCCGCGCCACCGGTTCGGCAAAACGGCGCTCGACCATGCAGGCCGCCACCGCGCGGCGGGGGGTGAGGCGGGCATCCTCCCGGCCGGTGAGACGGCGCAGCCGCGTCGCCAGGGCTGTGCCGAAGCGGGCCACCAGGATCTCGCTCGGCCGGGCGGCAAGGTCGCCGATCGTCTTCAGCCCGGCGCGGGTGAGGGCCAGCACGGTGGCCGGATCGCCGCCGAGCGCCGCCACAGGCAGGGGCGCGACGGCATCCGCCTCGCCCCCCGGCGGGACGCTGGCGCGGGCGCCGTGGCGGGCGAGGGCGGAGGCAGCCTCGGGGGTGCCGGCGATGGTCGCGCGTGCCGTCAGGCCGGCGGCCGCCAGACGGCGCAGCAGATCGTCCCGCAGCATGGCCTCGCCGTCGAAGAGATGGGCGCAGCCGGTAATGTCGAGGATGAACCCTTCGGGCGGCTCCAGCGCGACGAGCGGCGTGTAGCGGTCGGCCGCGTCCGCCAGCCGTTCGAGAAACCGCCGGTCTGCCGCGGCATCATGCTCCAGAGCCGTGATATCCGGCATGCAGGCGCGGGCATCGGCGAGTTTCTGGCCGGGATGAAGGCCGAGGCCGCGGGCGCGCGCGTCGACCGCTGCGATGCGCAGGGCGCCGGCCACCTTCTCCGTGAGCACGAGCGGGGCGTCATCCGGCACGCCGGAAGGGCAGGGGCGGCTGGCCGGCCCACGGGACGGCTTCTGCGGCCGGCGAACCCGCTCGGCCGGCAGGAAGGGCATCCAGACGGCCAGGTAGCGCCGTCCGTTCGTTGAAGCGACGGTGTTCACGATCCCACTCCATGGGCCAGTCGCGGGGAGGAATGCCGGCCCTGTGGCGCAGCAGGGTGACGGAAAAGGCGGGAAGACCCGGCAGGCCGGCCTGCTTGTCTTGCGAGACGGCGGCGCGGACCTGCCAGCGGGAGGTGGCGGCGGAGGCGGCCGGGGCCGCATCGACGCGCGTCGCCAGGACGGTGACGCCGCTCGCCGCGGCCGCGAGCGACAGGCGCCGGCTCGCGGTCAGGTCGAGGACCTTCGGCGCTCCCCAGATCTCGGCAAGGACGGTGCCGACGGCCGCGCACCGGGCCGCCTCGTGAGCCACCTTCAGCACGTCCTCCGCAGTGCGCGCCCGCACCAGCACCAGGCTGCCCGGATCGAGCCCGAGGGCGGCGATGCCATGGCCATAGGGACGGCCGAACTCCTGGTCGAACATCCGCTGGCGCACCCACACCACCGGTGCCGACGCAGTGGCGCAGACGGCGAGCGCAAGGGCGAAGCCGGTGGCGGCAGGACCATGGGCGGGGCTCGCGGCAAAGATCTCATGCAGGCTGCCACGGCTGAGCCCGCCGCCGAGCGCGCCATCAAGCTCCGGCAGGCCGAGGGAGAAATGCGGCAGCGCCGAGGGCATGACCCCTCGCTCCAGACGCGCAAGGGTCCCCTTCAGCGCCGCGAGGGCGTCGCGTCGCGTGGTCATGTATGTTCCTGTTATGTTCTCATCAAATGACGAGCGGCCGCGCGAGTCAAGGCGCTCCGACTCAACCGTGCGGCGAGCAGGGGGCAAAGGATGTGGATGGGGCACGTCATGCAGGAGCGCCGCACGCCTGCCGCCAGGCTCCGGCCGTGCTCCTCACGGGCCAGGCGGCAGTCTCATTCCCGCCCCTCAAGGGTTGCGCTTCCGCCTCTCACTGGAGGCGGAACTCCGCTCCCACCGCGCGCATCTCGGCCGGCCCGATCAGGTCCTTGTGCGCCACCGTGACCCGGTAGAGCTTGCCTTCCAGCTTGGCCTGCCAGAAGGCGAGGAAGCGCTTGAGCTCGGGAAAGCGGGGGGCGAGGTCATAGGCCTGCCAGACATATTCCTGGAGGATGGCGGGGTGGTCGGGCAGGCGGTAGAGAATGCCTGCCGTGGTCAGCCCGTAGCCCTCGATCTGGCGGGCGAAATCTGCCGATGCCATGCGTGAACCTCCTTTGCCGGATGACGAATCCAATCGCAGCGCAACATCAGCGCGGAGGCAAGTCAAAAGTTCCATTTCATCATTGAAATCAGCTTGTTAGCACTCGATCGAAAAAAGTGCTGACAGGGTCTTGCGAGGCCAAAAAAGGCTTCCTAACTCATCGCCCGGACGGGATGCCTGAGGCGCCCGGCGATGCGCTCGCCACGGCCCTCGCAACGGGTCCCGGCCACATCAATCGCGATGATCCATATCTGGAGGAACTCATGAAGTTTCGGCCACTGCATGACCGTGTCGTCGTCAGGCGCATTGACGCCGAGGAAAAGACCCGGGGAGGCATCATCATCCCCGATACCGCCAAGGAGAAGCCGCAGGAAGGCGAGGTCATCGCCGTCGGACCGGGCGGTCGCAACGAGCGCGGCGAACTCGTCCCGCTGGACGTGAAGGCCGGCGACACCGTGCTCTTCGGCAAATGGTCGGGCACCGAGGTGAAGATCGACGGTGTCGACTACCTGATCATGAAAGAGAGCGACATCATGGGCATCGTCGAGACCTCGGCGAGCCTGAAGAAGGCTGCCTGAGCGGGGCCTTTCCGACGTCCAACATCCCTCAACGTCTCAATTCAAGGAGTGAGGAACCATGGCTGCGAAAGACGTGAAGTTTTCGCAGGACGCACGCGAGAAGATGATCCGCGGCGTCGACATCCTGGCCAATGCCGTGAAGGTGACGCTCGGTCCCAAGGGCCGCAACGTCGTCATCGAGAAGAGCTTCGGCGCGCCGCGCATCACCAAGGACGGCGTCACCGTCGCCAAGGAGATCGAGCTTTCCGACAAGTTCGAGAACATGGGCGCCCAGATGGTGCGCGAGGTGGCCTCCAAGCAGAACGACGCCGCCGGTGACGGCACCACGACGGCGACCGTTCTTGCCCAGGCCATCGTCCGCGAGGGCGCCAAGTCGGTGGCTGCCGGCATGAACCCGATGGACCTGAAACGTGGCATCGACCTCGCCGTCGAGACCGTGACCAGGGAGCTGGAAAAGAACTCCCGCAAGGTCACCAAATCCGACGAGGTCGCCCAGGTCGGCACCATCTCCGCCAACGGCGACGCCTCGATCGGCAAGATGATCGCCGAGGCCATGCAGAAGGTCGGCAACGAGGGTGTCATCACCGTCGAGGAAGCCAAGAGCCTCGAGACCGAGCTCGACGTGGTCGAGGGCATGCAGTTCGACCGCGGCTACCTCTCGCCCTATTTCGTCACCAACGCCGACAAGATGGTGGCC
>Ga0315900_10011871_pt1 | contig 10761 bp, 9 predicted proteins | sample LakEriMetagenome_FD_203521 | JGI IMG/M metagenome (GOLD analysis project Ga0315900, IMG submission 203521) | Freshwater fungal communities from buoy surface, Lake Erie, Ohio, United States - Buoy 12 MA114 | ecosystem: Environmental > Aquatic > Freshwater > Lake > Lake biofilm | place: USA: Lake...
CGGCGACGGTCGTCGACAATGTCGTGACGGTGACAAAGGCCAACTTCAACATCACCACGGTAGCCGGCTCGCAGACCGCGATGCGTCTGGCCGATGCCGCGCTCGAACTCGTCAACACCCAGCGCGCGACGCTCGGTGCGGTGTCGAACCGTCTCGAGAAGACAGTCTCGAACATGACGAACATCGTCACGAACCTGCAGGCCGGCCGCGGGCGTATCGAGGACGCCGATTTTGCCGCGGAGAGCACCGAGCTCGCAAAGACGCAAATCCTCCAGCAGGCATCGATGGCGATGCTGAGCCAGGCGAATGCCTCGAAGCAGAGCGTGATGAGCCTGCTGCAGGGCCGCTGAGCGCGAGGGATCGGGGGCGTTCAGCCCCCGATGAGGCCGCGCGCCGCGAGGTTGCGCATGAGGTGCCCGGCGCCGAAGCCCCAAGCTTCGGCGCGGTCCGTTGCCGTCACGCGATTTTCGAGGCGGCCGAGTTCGGGGCAGGAGATCGTGACGATGTCGCCCTCGTGGTGGGTGAAGCCCTTGCCCGGGGCGTCGCGATCCTCGACCGGGGCGAACATCGTGCCCAGAAACAGCATGAGTCCGTCGGGGTAGGGGTGGTGGCGGTTGACCGCCTGCGCCGCGATCTCGGCCGGGCTGCGCGATATGCGCGCCATCGACGACCGCCCGCGCAGCGTGAAGCCGTCCTCCCCCTGAACCTCGAGCGCGAGTTCGAGCCGCCCGACCGCCTCTATGTCGAAGCCCGCATCGAAGAGCCGGATGAAGGGCCCGATGGCGGTTGCGGCGTTGTTGTCCTTGGCCTTGCCGAGCAGCAGCGCCGATCGCCCCTCGACATCGCGCAGGTTCACGTCGTTGCCAAGCGTCGCCCCGACGATGCGCCCGTCCGAGGCGATGGCAAGCACGACCTCGGGCTCGGGGTTGTTCCAGACCGAGGCCGGATGCACCCCGATCTCGGCGCCGCTGCCGACGGCGGCCATCGGCTGGCATTTGGTGAAGATCTCGGCGTCCGGGCCGATGCCGACTTCGAGATACTGGCTCCAGGCGCCCGCCTCGATCAACGTGGCCTTGAGCGCGGCGGCCTCGGCCGAACCCGGCCGCAACCCCGCGATATCGGGGCCGATCAGCGCTGCGATACGGCCGCGGATCCCGGCCGAGCGGCCCGAATCGCCGCGCGCGGCCTCTTCGATCACCCGCTCGAGCATCGAGACGACGAATGTCACCCCCGCCGCCTTCACCGCCTGCAGATCGCATGGCGCGATGAGCCAGGGCTGCGCCGGATCGCGCCCGCGGGGGTCGGCGTTGGCGATGATCGGCTCTGCCGGGCCGAGGTCGGTGCCCGCGGTGGCGCTGGCCGCACGCGCGGGGTCGGGGGCCTCGCAGAGGTCGCGCATGGTCGGGAAGGCGTGCGAGATGTCGATGGCGCGGCCCTCGCGCAGATGCACGATCGACGGCCCCACACCCGGCAGCCATACCCTGCCGACTAAGCATCCATTTTCGTGCATCGCGGCCCCCCTGATCTTTGCGATCTTCCATAGCCCCAGGCCAAGGCTCCGCGCAACGCCGGGATCCAGTGCGCACCCTTTTCCGCCACCGCGCGCGACCGGTCGCGGTGAGGGCCTTGCGATCGGCACCAGACATCTGCCTGATGCAGCCGGCGCGCACGCCGAGTCCGCGTCGTGCAATGCCCCCTACCTCAAGACAGCCCGAGGTGATGCACATGGCGACGATGGCGGGAGTTCAGCTGATCGGGCATGGCGGGCCAGAGATGCTGGTCTGGAACGACCGCATTCCGGTTCCCGAGCCGGGACCGGCCGAGGCGCTGGTGCGGGTTCTGGCGGCTGGGGTCAACAACACAGACATCAACACCCGCGTCGGCTGGTACGCCGTGGACGTCACCGGCGCGACGGCCGAGGCCGAGGCCGAGGGCGCGCGCGACAGCGCCGGGGGCTGGGCAGGGGCGATCGGCTTTCCGCGCATCCAGGGGGGCGATCTTTGCGGCGAGGTCGTGGCACTTGGTGCCGGGGTTTCGGGGCTGCGCGTGGGCATGCGCGTGACCTGCCCGATCAACCAGGCCACCCCGCTGCCCGGTACGCCGCTGCGCTTCGTCTCGCTCGGGTCCGAATTCGACGGGGCCTTCGCGCAGTTCTGCCGCGTTCCGGCCGATCAACTGCATGATGTGACGGACGTGCCGCTGTCGGACGCCGAGGTCGCGGCCCTGCCCTGCGGGCACGGCACGGCGCTGAACCTTCTGCGTCGCGCGGGTGTCTCGGCGGGCGAGCGGATCCTTGTCACCGGCGCATCGGGGGGGGTCGGGCTTGCGGCGGTCGAGCTTGCCCGACTGATCGGGGCCGAGGTGACGGCGGTTGCTGCGCCCGCCAAACACGACGCGGTCCGCGCGCGCGGCGCAACCGATGTGATCGCGCGCGGCACACGCCCGGCGCGCGCATCGTTCGCCGCCGTCATCGATGTTGTCGGTGGCCCGGGGTTCGGGGCGTTGATCGAGGCGCTCGTGCCGGGCGGGCGGCTTGCCGTTGCCGGGGCCATCGCCGGGCCGATGGTCGAGGTCGATCTGCGCCGCGTCTATCTTGGCGATCTGACGATCCTTGGCTGCACCCACACCGCGCCTTCCGTCTTTGCCGAGTTGGTCGGCTGGGCCCGGGCAGGCCGAGTGCGCCCGCTCGTCTCGCGGATCCTGCCGCTTGCCGAGATCCGCACGGCGCAGGCCGAATTCCTCGCCAAGCGCCACGCGGGCAAGATCGTGCTGATTCCCCCGCCCGGCTGAGGCGGCTCAATACCAGCGGTCTTCGATCCCGGACTTGCGTCGCGCGATGAAGTCGCGCAGCGCCTCGTCGATGCCTGAATCGAGGGGCGGTGCCTCATACTCCGCAAGGCGCTTTTTCCAGAGCCTGTTGGCGCGCGTGGCCGCATCGACGCTGCCGGCGGCCTCCCACTTCTCGAAGGGTTCGTTGTCGGCAAGCTCGCTGTCCCAGAAGGCGGTCTCGTAATGGGCCATGGTGTGGGCGCAGCCGAAGAAATGGTTGCCGGGGCCGACCTCGGCGAAGGCATCGACCGCAAGCTCGTCCTCGTCGACCTTCACGCCCGCCAGATAGGAATGCAGCGCGCCGCAGAGGTCGGCATCGAGCATGAATTTCTCGTAGGACATCGACAGGAGCCCGTCGAGAAAGCCCGCCGAATGCAGGATGTAGTTCGCCCCGCAATGGATCGCGGCCAGCATCGACATGGTGCCTTCGGTCATCGCCTGCGCGTCGGGCAGCTTCGAGGTGGTGAAGTTGCCCGAACAGCGCAGCGGCAGATTGAGCCGCCGGCAAAGCTGCCCGATGACCATGCTGCCGATCGCGGGTTCGGGCGTGCCGAAGGTGGGCGCGCCCGAGCGCAGGCTCATCGACGACAGGAAGTTGCCGAAGACGACCGGGGCGCCCTTGCGCTCAAGCTGCGTCAGCGCGCAGCCCGCGAGCGTCTCGGCCAGCGATTGCGCGATCGCGCCGGCCGAGGTCACGGGCCCCATCGCGCCGCCGAGGATGAAGGGCACGAGCACCGTGCCCTGGCCTGCACGCGCATAGGCGCGCATGCCGCGCGTCATCGTCCCGTCCCACACGAGGGGGGAGTTGACGTTGAAGTTGCCCATGATGACGCAGTTGCGATCCGCGAAATCCTCGCCAAAGAGGATCCGCGCCATGGCGACCGAATCCTCGGCCCGCTCGGCCGCCGTGACGGAGCCCAGAAAGCCCCGGTCCGACAGGCGGATATGGGCATAGACCATGTCGAGGTGGCGCTTGTTGACCGGCACGTCGGTCGGTTCGCAGATCGTGCCGCCCGAATGGTGGAACCAGGGCGAGGATTGCGCGAGCCTGATGAAGTTCTCGAAATCCTCGAGCGTGCCGAAGCGCCGCCCCCGGTCGAGGTCCATGACGAAGGGTGAGCCATAGGCCGGCGCGAAGACGACGCTGCGCCCGCCGATCAGCACCGAATTGGCCGGGTTGCGCGCGTGCTGGACGAATTCGGCCGGGGCGGTGCGGATGATCTCGTGGAGCATCCCCGGCTGAAAGCGCACCCGCACCCCGTCGACCTCGGCCCCCGCCTTACGCCAGAGATCAAGCGCCTCGGGATCGTCGCGGAACTCGATCCCGGTCTCGGCGAGGATGCGGTCGGCCGCGCGCTCGATCCGCACGAGGTTTTCCTCCGACATCACGTCATAGGTCGGGATGCCGCGCACGATGTAGGGCACGCGCACCCCGCCGCGGGGCCCCGCACGCTCGCGCCGGCGTGCCTCGCGCCCGCCGTTGCGCTTGCGGCCGGGGGTCAGATCATCGGCGGGCAGGGTGGCGGCGTCATCCATGGGAACCTCGGGTCGGGACGGGCGTGGGACGGAGGGGGCGGAATGCGTGCGCTGGGTCAGCCATCCTCGACCACCACGCGCAGGATGCGCCCGGCGGTATCGAAACCGATCGTCTCGATCCCCCGCCGCAGTACGGTGCGGCCCGTCGGCGCGTGGGTGGCGCGCAGCTGCCAGATTGCGCGCGCCGCCCGGGGGGCGGCGGCGGTGATCGCGCTGTCCTCGGATCGCTGGTCGGGGTGGGCTGCGAAATAGTCATCAAAGGCAGCAAGGATCGCATCGCGCCCGGCAATCACGCCCGCGAGCCCCGGTGAGTGATAGACGGCCCCCGCGGCAAGGAGGGGTGCAACCGCCGCGCGGTCATAGGGTTCGAGCGCCGCATGATAGCGCCGCAACAGCGCCACGGGATCGTGCATCTGCCCTCGCCCCCTTTCCATCCGTGTCGGATCATTGCCGAGCGGGCGACGCAGCGCAAGCGCGGCCGCGATGCGCCGGGATCATGCCCCTCGGAGGAAGGCGTCAACCGCCGCGCGTTCGGGCGGCACGCAGCCCGACGCTGTGCAGTTGAGCGCTGCCGCCGCGACGGCGCGGACAAGCGTTGCGCGCAACTCGTCCGCGCCGAGTGACCCGAGCGCGCCGGGCGCCGTCCGTCCCGCCATCGCGAGCGTTGCCAGAAGCGTCCCCATCAGCGTGTCGCCCGCCCCGACCGTGTCGACGATGGCCACATGCGGCGCGGGCACCCGGGCGTGGCCCGCGCGGGTCCAGCCCTCGGCGCCCGCAGAACCATGCGTCACCACGACAAGCCCCGCGCCGCGCGTGATCAGCCCCTGCGCGAATTCCGCGGGGGCCACGCCGGGGGCGAGGAAGTCGAGATCCTCGCCGCTCAGCCTCACGATGTCCGCAACCGCGAGGATGCGGCCCACCCGCCCGCGCCAGTCGGCGGGGTCGCGCGTCATGACCGGGCGGGCGTTCGGGTCGATCGCGATGCGCGCGCGCCCGGCGACGGCCTCGGCGAAGCCCGCGATCGCATCCGCCCCCGGCTGATCGATGAGCGAGATCGACCCGAAGCCCACCACATCGTCCGCGGCTGGGGCGAAGGCGGCCGCGTCGGGGGCGATGCGGCGCGTTGCCGAGCCTTCGTTGAAGAAGGCATAGCGCGGCTCGCTCCCCTCGAAATCGACGAAGGCAAGCGTCGTCGGCGCATCGATCCGGGGCGCCGCCGCGAGGTCGACCCCGTGGCGGGCGAGGTCGGCCAGGAGCATATCGCCGAACATGTCGGTCGAAAAGGCGCCGAGGAACCCGACCTGCGCCCCCGCCGCCGCAGCCGCCTTGGCGGTGTTGAAGGGCGATCCGCCGCAGCGTGGCGCATAGGCGCGCCCCCCACTCTCTGCCGCGACCGGCACGAAATCGATGAGCGCCTCGCCCATGAACCAGAGCTTCGCCATGCTCATCCCCTCCCCCCGATGCGCTCGATATGCGCCTCGAGCGCGCGAGCCGCGGCCGGATCAAGCGCGCCCATCTTCATCCGTGCCGACCAAGTGCCGCCTGGCGACACCGTCACGATGCGCCCGGCCGCCGCCTCGGCGACATACCCCTCCACCCCGGCCGTCGCCGGCATCGCCATGCCGAGGCCCTGCTGGTCGCCTGTCCGGCAGATCCAGCGCATCGCCAGCGGCAGGCTGCGCGCGTCGTGGCTGATGAAATCGGCCGCACCATCGGGATGCAGGTGCAGCGCATGGCTCCAGCCGTTGCTGTCGGCAAGGGCGCGGATCGTGAAGACGACCTCGGGATCAAACGGCAGATCCGGCGACAGGATGTGGTGCCGCGCGGGATTGCGCGCGAGGTCGGCGAGGAACTCCGCAAGGCCCGGTCCCGGCCGGATATGGGGCGGGATCGAGCGCCGCACTGCCACGTCCTCGGGCGTGTATCGCGCGGCATAGATGAGCCTTCCGCCATCGACGGGCCGAAAGTTCGCGTGCCCCAGATACATGAGTTCGAGCGGCGCCGCCGGACGGCGGTTGACGACATCAAGCCCGACCCCGAGCACCGTCTCGCTCACATCAAGCGTGATCGTCGCCTTGGCCTCGTAGTTCACACCGAAGGCGCGGCGGTGGCGATAGCGCCCCTCGATGTGGATCACCCCACCCGCTTCGTCGATCCCGAGCGTGCAGTCCTCGAACCGCGCCAGGGGCAATTCGCCGTGCAGGGGATGCGGATCGTCAGCCGAGGCCGGGCCGATGCGCGTCAGGCCGCAGTGGATGAAGAAGGCGCCGTAGGTCTCAAGATACTGATCCGTCACCACGGGTTCGTCGAACATCGACGCCATCGTCAGGTCGCGCCCGTCGAAGACGGCGCGCCAGATCTGTTGGCCCATGAAGGGCAGCACGATCACGTCGGCCCGCGGTGTGCACAGGCGCAGCGCGGCAATCCCCGACGCGAACCGGAACGCTTCTGCGTGCAGCGGCCCGCACCGCGCGACGGTGCGCGGTCCGAGGTCGGGGAAGTCGCGCTCGGCAAGGGGGATGGTGACGCTCATGATGTCCTCTCCTGGACCACGGACCGTCCTCGAGGATCACCCCAAAGACACCCCCGCGCAAGACCTGCGAGGCTGGGTCACAGGGCTTGATTGACGTATCTCAGGGTTGCCGACGCGTTGGCTTGCCGATACGGTCCGCGGCATGATGCAATACCCGATCCGACCCACCGTCCACGACATCGCGCGCGAGGCAGGCGTCAGCCTTGCCACGGTCGATCGCGTCCTGAACGCCCGCCCGGGCGTCCGCGAAGAGACGATCGCGCGCGTGCAGGCAGTCGTCGACCGGATCGGCTATGTCCGCGATACCTTCGCCGCCAATCTCGCGCGCCAGCGCCTTTACCGCTTTGCCTTCGTCCTGCCCGAGGGTCCGGGCCAGTTCGTCGAGACGCTGTCCGAGGCCCTGACCGAGGCGCACGCCTCGAATGTGGTCGATCGCGTGGTGCTCAGGATCGTCCATGTGCCGACCCACGACCCCGAAGCGGTCGTGCGCATGCTGTCGGACCTTGGCGATGAAGGGGTCGATGGAGTCGCACTGATGACGCCCGAGACGCCGCAGGTGCGCGACGCGGTGGCCCGCCTGAAGGCCGATGGGCTCGCGGTTGTCGCGATCGCATCTGACCTGCCCAGCTCGATGCGCGATTACTTCATCGGAATCAACAACCTGGCCGCAGGTCGTACGGCGGGCCTCTTAATGGGCCGGTTCCTGCGCGGACCAGGCGAGGTGCTTGTCGTCACGAACTCGATGCGCTCGCGCGACAGTCTTGAGCGCAGGCTCGGCTTCGATGCCGTGATGTCGGAGGATTTTCCCGACCAGCGCATCCTGCCTTCGGTTGAGTCCTTCGACGATCCCGGACGCATGGCCGAGATCGTCCGCGAGGTCATGCAGGCCCGCCCGATGGTCCGCGGCATCTATTCAATGGGAACCGGAAACACCGCGTTGCTGGCTGCTTTGCGGGCAAGCGGGCGCGCTGGTCAGGTGGTGGTCATCGGCCATGAACTGACGCCGACGACCCGCTCGGCCCTGCAAGAGGGCGAGATGGCTGCCGTCATCGCGCAAAATACCGGCCACCTCGTGCGCAGCGCGCTCCGCGTTCTGCGCGCGCTCTGCGATCAGCGGCCGATCGTCGAGGCACAGGAGCAGATCAGGATCGACCTGATCGTGCGCGAAAACCTCCCCTGAAGCCGAAACTGCCGCGCTCCGGAAGAGTGACGTGCCTTTTTTGAAATGATCCTGAGGTACGATCCTCATATTCCGATGGACAAGAGGTACGTTCCTCAATTATGGAATCGCGATCATCGGTCGCACGGGGCGGCCGTGCCGGCTCTGCCGGAAAGGGGGAGGAAGACATGACATCTCGGACGAGACATCATCTCGCGGCATCGGCCGCGATCGCGACATCGGTCCTCGCGGCCTCGGCAGCGCAGTCGGCGGACCTCACGCTGTGCTGGGCGGCTTGGGATCCGGCCAACGCCCTCGTAGAGCTTTCGAAGGATTTCGAGGCCCAGTCGGGCCACAAGATGACGTTTGAGTTTGTGCCGTGGCCGAACTTCGCCGACCGGATGCTCAATGAGCTGAACTCGGCCGGCCAGCTCTGCGACCTCATGATCGGCGACAGCCAGTGGATCGGCGGCGCGGCCGAATCGGGGCACTATGTGAAGCTCAACGATTTCTTCGCGGCCCAGGGCATCGACATGGCCGACTTCATCCCGGCCACGGTCACGGGCTATGCTGAATGGCCCAAGGGCACGCCGAACTATTGGGCACTGCCGGCCTTCGGCGATGTGGTGGGCTGGACCTATCGCAAGGACTGGTTCTCGCGCCCCGAGCTTCAGGCCGAATTCCAGGCCAAGCACGGCCGCCCGCTCGACGCGCCCAAGACGCTCGAGGAACTCAAGCAGGTCGCCGAGTTCTTCCAGGGCCGCGAGATCGACGGCAAGACCGTCTATGGCGCCTCGATCTACACCGAGCGCGGCTCGGAAGGCATCACCATGGGCGTGACCAACGCGCTCTACAACTACGGCTTCCAGTACGGCAACCCGGCCAACCCCTATGAGCTCGAGGGCTTCGTCAACTCGGCCGACGCGGTGGCGGGGCTCGAGTTCTACAAGTCGCTCTATGACTGCTGCACCCCGCCCGGCTCCTCGGACTGGTACATGTCCGAGAACATCGACGCCTACAAATCGGGCCAGGTCGCGATGCAGATGAACTTTGCCTTCATCTGGCCGGGCGTGCACGCCGATCCGAACGTGGGCGGCGACCGGTCGGGCTATTTCCCGAACCCGGCCGGCCCGAACGGGCATTTCGCCCAACTCGGCGGGCAGGGGATCTCGGTCGTGTCCTATTCCGACAATCAGGACGCCGCGCTCGAATACATCAAGTGGTTCGCCCAGCCCGCCGTGCAGCAGCGCTGGTGGGAGATGGGCGGCTATTCCGCCCTGCGCGCCGTGGTCGAGGATCCGTCGTTCGCGACCAGCCAGCCCTATGCGCAGACCTTCCTCGATTCGATGGCGATCGTGAAGGATTTCTGGGCCGAGCCCGCCTATGCCTCGCTCTTGCTCGCGATGCAGGATCGCGTGCACAACTACGTCGTGGCCGGCAACGGCACGGCGAAGGAGGCGCTCGATGGCCTCGTGCAGGACTGGATCGAGGTCTTCAAGGACGAAGGCAAGCTCTGATCCCGCCACGCCCGCCCCGGCAAGCCCGGGGCGGGCGCCCCCTGTCGGCGCGCCCGCCGCGCGCCTGACTGCCAGAACGGAATGCGACCCATGCCCGAGACAGTGATAGAGCGCGCTGCCGCAGCGACGCCCGCGCGGATCGCGCGGCCCCTGCGCAGCCTGTCGGATCGGGCGCTGGCCTGGATCTTCATCGCGCCGACGATCTTCCTGCTGCTCGCGGTCAACATCTTTCCGCTGATCTGGACGATCCGGCTGAGCTTCACCAACTTTCGCGCCAACCGGCCCAATGCCGAGGTCGCGTTCGTGGGCCTCGAGAATTACCGCCGCATCCTGACCGACCCCGACGTCTGGGCGACGATGCAGGTGACGGCGCATTTCCTGCTCTGGACGCTCTTCCTTCAGGTCGTGATCGGCTTCGCGCTCGCGTGGCTCATCAATCAGAAGTTCCGCGGCAACGATCTGTGGACGACGATCATCGTCCTGCCGATGATGCTCTCGCCCGCGGTGGTGGGGAATTTCTGGACCTTCCTCTATCAGCCGCAGATCGGGCTCTTCAATTCGGCGGTTTCCTTCTTCACCGGCGGCGATCCGGCCGGGTTTTCCATGATCGGCGAGGTGGCGCTCGCGCCCTGGGCCATCGTCATCGTCGACACCTGGATGTGGACGCCCTTCGTGATGCTGATCTGCCTTGCCGGCCTGCGCTCGATCCCGCAGTCGATCTACGAGGCAGCCGAATGCGACCGGGCCTCGAAATGGCGGCAGTTCCGGACCATCACCCTGCCGATGGTGCTGCCGTTCCTGATGCTGGCGGTGCTCTTTCGCGGGATCGAGAACTTCAAGATGTTCGATCTGGTCGTGCAACTCACCGGCGGCGGGCCGGGATCTACGACCGAACTCACCTCGATCACGCTCAAGCGCGAGGCGTTCGAGAAGTGGCGCACGGGCTATGCCTCGGCCTATGCGATCATCCTGTTCGTGGCGGTGTTCGGGATCTCGTCGATCTACGTCAAGGCCCTCAACGCGGTGAAGGCGAGATGAGCGCGACCTCCCCCACCGAACCGGGCGCGCGGCTGAAGCTCGTCTCGGGGCTCCTCGTCGGGCTCTATGCGATCATCACGATCCTGCCGCTCCTGTGGATCATCGCGACGGGGTTCAAATCCTCGGCGGATGCGATCGCCTATCCGCCC
>Ga0315900_10011872_pt1 | contig 10761 bp, 10 predicted proteins | sample LakEriMetagenome_FD_203521 | JGI IMG/M metagenome (GOLD analysis project Ga0315900, IMG submission 203521) | Freshwater fungal communities from buoy surface, Lake Erie, Ohio, United States - Buoy 12 MA114 | ecosystem: Environmental > Aquatic > Freshwater > Lake > Lake biofilm | place: USA: Lake...
CACAACGCATTTTAGATAAATGGAATAGCCAATTTAGTTAAAAATATAAAATATATAAACATAATTATATTACTTCAATATTAACAATAATATTATATTATCACTCTAATAATATAATATAAACACAAAATACATATATATACACTATACACATTAGTTATATAAACATTATGCCCCCATCTTCATCCAACTATAAAAAATCTACACCTCTAGAAGAAAGAAAGAAAAAATCATTCAAAATGACTTCTCTTTACCCCGACCGCGTCCCCGTTATCGTTGAAATGTCATCCTCTTCCGCAAGTTATACCAATTATAGCTCCGCATCACATAAAATTAAATACCTCGTACCATACGACATATCTATGGGACAATTTATAAAAATTTTACGCGATAAACTAAAACTTGAACCTTCCATCGCTCTATTCTTCTTCATTAATAATAAAGTCTTCCCTATTACCTCCCTTATCGGCAATATTTATAAAGAAAACGCAGATGAAGATGGTTTCTTATATATCGAATTCTGCGAAGAATCCACATTCGGTTAACTATATTTAGCACAACTATATAAACATACTACTATAGTATTATACAAAAACATACTCACATATACACCACCCTCCTACCTATATACAATACAATGCAAGAAAATCACAACAAGCCACTTAAAAAATTTATATCTTTTTTTAAAAATAAATTTAATATTTTTAAAAATAAAATAACACCAACATCAAAACAACAAAGTAACGCATTAAATCATACGTCTCCTTCTAATAACCACCCCATAGACGAATGTTATATCAATATTAAAGACAATAATAACAGTAACACAAAAATTACAGAAACAAAAACAAAAACAAAAATAGAAACAGATATTATAACAATTACTACAACTATGACAACAGTTACTACTATACAGAATACACGAGCAAATGAAACCGACCCTGACCAAGACCAAGACCAAGAAAAAGAAAAAGAAAATGACCAAAACATAACCACTAACAACGACTATACACAATTTATAGACGAATCTAAATATAGTCGTAACATTATTTCTTCTTTACTCGACAATATTATCGATGACATAGAAGTAGAAGACTATATATCTAATAAACGAAATAGGGAAAAATACCAGAAAAAAATGTCAGAATTCTACGACGAACAACATAATTACTCCAACTTACAAACTACATTAAAGCCTTATATTTTTAATGAATTTGAAGAAATCGTTAGCAAAATTTTAACCCCCGACTCTCGCTTCCTCACTAGATTATGTCAATTAAAAATATATCGCGGCGATTTAATAGATAGTTTCACACGATATGGCGTTTTCGAAACAAATAACTTTATCATCAAAATTGACGACGAAAGCGATATTTTCATTCCTGAACTCGAAGTTATGTACCATATCGGACAAGGCATAATATACCCCTATAATATAGTTCTACCTTACTATGTACACACTATTATAAAAAGTAACGATAACCAGAACCCCAACCAACAAAACAAACTTATGCACTTCAGTATTCAACCACGCATAAGAAATACAGTCGCCCTTCATAAATGGCTAAGATTATCTAATAACAGATTTTACAATATTACATATTACATTAAAATGTGTATCACTATATCAAAATCTATACTTTATATGCACTCCCATAACATAGTTCACGGTGACATAAAACCTGATAATATATTAATCGACATATCTAGCAATATACCTTACATTATAGACTTTGGATTATCCGGCATTCATCGCATATCACAGGGAACCGGCGGAACACGCCCTTTTTGCTACCCTGAAACAAAAAATATATCCAGCAACAATAGTTCCGGCTATGTATGGACCAAAAATAATAAACAATATGACCTATGGTCTATCGCATTTATATTTTCTACTATTATTATTTTTAAAAAAGCATTCAACTATTATGACGACTACCCCAAAAACCACTTCGATAAAGATAAATATGTTAACGCTAAAATTTTAAACACTATACCCGTCCCTTTTAGAGACCCATTTATGCTCGTACTCTGCAAAAAATCCGATATTAATCTTTCACAATTTATTCGCCTCCTCGAAGATGCTGTAATGATTGAACAGATGCCGCACTTAAACTACTATTACCAAAACCATCGATATTAGACTCAGTATCCACCTTTTTTTGTGTACTACCTACACCTATTTCCCCCTCATTCGGTATATCTATTTTTACATCACTTGAATCACCTACGCCTCCCACATTAACACCCAGATTATCTTCGCCATTTGATACACTCGACTCACTCTTTGCGACCTGTTCACCTTGTCGGTCTTGTACGTTCTGTGTTCTCTCTGCACCACGTACACTAACTCTCATCTGTTTCGCTATAACACGCTTCGTATTTTGCCTCTGTAACATTCTCATTATTAAATGATTGCTTATCGATAAAGCACTCATATACGTCTTATACTTAAATACACACAACGACGTGTTTGACTTCATAAACTTTATACTATACCACCAATACGCCGGTATATGTATCATCTGTCCAGGCATTAATGACACATCTATACTCCTCAGTTTGTCAAAATCAGAACGATACTTCTCCTGTACACTCCACGGATTCACCGGCGATATAAATTCGAAATTTTCATAATCATTCACCGAATATAAATACCTCGTAGCCTTCGGGGCAAACAATCTTATCGTCACCTTACCATGTGTAGCTAAAATATAGTTACGATAATTCATATCATACCTAAGAGGTGTTTCGGCATTTAATGATGCGAACATTATATCATACGAACACGATGAAACCATAGATGGTCTCAAAAACATATCGTTATTTTTGTAATAGTTAATAAGCCCTGACTCTTCTAAAAAATCGGAATTATTTTCACTAACGTACTTTGAATCTTTGTCCTTCTTAAATAACTCAACAGACTCACTTATTGCTAAAGGAACATACAACTCTGTCTCATCATCATACTCCTTCGTATTTCTTATTTTTATATCATATGCACCATATGCCGCTTTAATACTGTTTAAATTACAATTCGTCATTAGTTTCTCATTCATAAAATCCGTCACAACTGGTTGCCTTAAATCACATACCTCCTCTAACTTATCTTTCGACGGCTGACACATTTCATATATCTCTAAATCATCCACTTTCTTCAAATGAAAACATACATGTAAATAAATAAATAATACAAAACAAAATACTATTACAGCTATAACTTCTTTCATGAGAATATATTTATTTTTACTAATTTATTTTTATACTAATATTTGTCAATTTATACTCATTCATTATCAAATTAATAATATAAACTTCGCTGTTTATATTATTTTATTTAACCACTTCGAATTTCGATTAATCTCACGCTTCTGTTCCTTCTCTATCCTCATCCTCCTCCTCATCCCCTTCATCCCCTTTATGCTCCTCGTCTACAACTTCCACACATTCCACAACCTCTTCTAAGTTACCACTATATCCATGTACAACCTCTACACCATCTACTTGGCTAAAAACATAATTCGACTCAGTAACATCATGTTCATTATATTCGCCATGACCAGAAGCAAATACATTAGAATTATCATGATTACCGTCTAGCTCCGCGCCACCAACATATGAAGGTAAACCATTCGCAAGAAGTTTCATTACAAGTCCCGACAACTCATTTAATGTAGTCTGCTGTGAATTCAATAAGCTCCGCAATGACTCATTCTCTTTCTGAAGAGGCTCGATTTGATTGATTATATCCGATAAATTCGTATTTGTCAATATATTATCCAGGATTTTCGTTATAAAATCAGTATTGTTTACAAGCTTATCATACGATAAATCATTAAGATCGCTCGCGTTGTTCACACCAGCAGATGGAGTAGCACCCTTATCTAGCCTATTTGATAACATTTGCAGTCTATTTGAATGTTCGTTAAGTATCGCATCCATATTTAACAACTCATCATGATGCAACTTAAATAATACATTCGGTGGAAGAGCAGCTCCAGAAGGTAAACACGGCAAACCCGCCGCACTAATCGGCAAGTCGCGTATATGAACACCATCTACCTCCGCCATAGCCCGATTATGTATAACAGTATTTACAGTATACGGACCAGGTACGTTAACAGTAGTATTACCTACACCTGGAGTAACTACTCTCGTTTGCATCGGAGCAGGAGGCATAGACATGGGCTGCTGTGGTGGCCCTTGCGGAGGAGGAGGAACTATTTTCGCAGCCGCCGCAGCCATAGCCCTCTGCTGTAACTGCTGAAATAACTGCTGCTGAACCTGCGGAGGAAGTTGGCGGAAATTAGGAGGTAAACCTGGAGGCAAACTCATTGCTTGCCCTTGACCTGGTCCACTTCCCATAGGCGGAGGAGCACCACCACGTCTCTTCTTTGCTGCTGATATCGATGCGCTATTACTCATACTATTGTAGTAATCTTATATATTTCATAGTAATAGTATTTTAAACCTTTTTATACGCAATCATTTAATTTAAATTCATTTTAAATTCATTTTTATTTTATAGTCGTTAAAATAAAAAAGTAAAAATTAACTCCTAAACATTCTACTTATCAAGCAATCATTTTCATCGATATTGTTTCGTGACTTTTGTACCCTACCAATTTAATATCTTCAATCCGATAATTATCGACTTTCTCACGGTTCTCTTGAGTCTCACATATATCTATCCTTGCAAACTCATATGGCTTCCGCTTCAACTGTCCTCTAAGCGCTTCTATGTGTTCCTCGTATATATGCGCATTCCCTAAATGATACACAAATTCATGAGCCACTAGTCCAGTATGTTTAGCAATTATATGCGTAAGTGCCGAATAACTCGCTATATTAAATGGTACACCCAATCCCACATCACCGCTTCTCTGATACAAAGCACACGATAATTTATTACCTTCCAATACATTGAATTGCATCAACACGTGACAAGGAGGTAGCGCCATTTCATCCAGTTGACACGGATTCCATGCACTCAATACTAAACGCCGACTAGTTCTAACATTCGGGTCCGGATTCTTTAATACCTTTATAATCTCTTCAAGTTGGTCTACTCCTTTATCGCTATAATCCGCATAACACCCCATATATGGCGCATTAAAATGTCTCCACTGATGTCCATATACCGGACCAAGATCACCCTCTACATTATTAAATAGACCCCTACTATCTAGAAATTCGCGAGACGCATTGCCGTCCCATATATGAACACCTTGTTCGCGAAGCTTTTCATTACTAGTATCCCCGCGAATAAACCACAGCAACTCCTTGAAACACGTCTTCCATGCCGTTCGCTTTGTCGTAAGTATTGGAATTCTACCATCACGTAAAGAAAAAACCATCGAAGCACCAAAAATAGATTTAGTAATTCCGTTACGACCTTGCTCTGTTACCCCGCTCTCTAAAATATCATGAATAAGATTTAGATACTGGTATTCCTCGTGTTCCTCGGGTTCCTCGGGTTCCTCATTTTCTTCATCTGTTACAAAATAGTTACATTTCATATTATATTTAGCAAGTCTTTTCAACATTTCACTTTTTATTTATATTTTATACTATACTTTTAATATATCTTTAGTGTTTATTTTGTAAAAATGGTTAATTATTTAATTTCTTTTATTTAATTTCTTAATATAATTCATATATAAAATGGATGACGATAGTATAAAACCTATTACGAATCAGGGATTTTTCTCTTATGTATTTAAGTTATCTAAATTTAAACAACAAGATTTGTTAAATATTATACAGTATTCAGCAATATCTATAATACCGGTTATATTGTTTATTTACTTTACGAAAAAATATTTCCCCTCTATCACGTACCAAGATTCTTCATTGTACATAATTATTCTCACTTTTATTGAATTAATGTTTATGATTATCGGTATATTCTTCGTTGATAGAATCATCAACTTTATTCCTACGTATAGTGGAAAATATTACGAAACTATAAACTTGACAACCGTAATCATCGTATTCGTTATAGCCATGTTTCTTAGTCAGGCAGGTTTCCGCGAAAGAGCAGGCATTTTACTTTACCGGTTCGACAACTGGTTCACAATTGATGATATGATATTAAGAAAATTAGGATACAATCCCAAACCAGTCAATTTACTTAAATTAGAAGAAGGTCAGTACAACTTGGAGGTAGGACGCGTATCCGGTGAAGGAAGACCTGATGTAGACCAGTCCACGATAAAGAAAAGTAAAAGCAAATCAAAGAGCAAAAATGGCCCCGTTTCTACTCAACAAGCTACTATAAACCCGCAAATGTCACAGCAATACGCTGTACCTCCTCCTTTACCTGTTCAGGGACCATCCGTTGCTAACTACGGTGGTGGTGGTGGTGGTGGTGGCGGTGGTGGCGGTATGTCGTCTGCTGTACAAAATTTTAACTCCATGTATGCTGGTCCTGTTAACCCCCTCGTAAATGCAGCTACGCCTGGTATGGATGATTCATTTATGGAGCCTATGGCTGCAAACTCCGTTTTAGGTGGAGGATGCTGGGGTTCTAGTTGGTAATCTTGGCTACATGGCTCCCACTTGCTCATAGTGCCTAAATAAAATATATATTGTTGTTTTTAAGTTTTTTTACAAAACAACAATATATTCCACATCACCTACAACAAAAAATCTCTTTCAAAAAAAATAACACACCATTCTGCTTCATCTCTTTCTTGTCATTCATTACCTTATTGTGCGTTACCATATTATTATACCACTTATAGTCATCATGCGATTTTATAGCCTTATACGGAATGCGTGGACTATACACTATATCATAATATAACTCACCACTTTCCGTCTTTCGCATCACATTCGATGACTCCATCATACGCTGATACGCTAACTCATCTTCCGGCATATTCGATAAATTCTCAAATATACCATAGTACGTAAAATTCTCAAACACCATCTTTACAATCGCTTACAGTAACTCAACACACGTAACACTATCTTACTTTTTACTTATATTATTTTTTTACTTTTATATACATTTCTTACAACAAATTCCATTTTTTATTTTTCATTTACTGTCCGCGAATTTACGCATTTCTCACGCTCCTATAACACCTCATATATAATCAATCATGTCTCACATGTCTAAATCCTTCTTACCCACTATCACCTCGCGACTTACCGCCCTTATTATCTTCCTACCATTCTTCGCCTCATCCTCTATCGGCTCAGATATATTTCTCAACATTGTCAAGTACTCCATCTGCTTACGCTCCGTCTCTATCCAATCCGGATTCTCCTCTGTCCATAACTGCAACGCCGTCCTCTCCTTGTCCGCTATCTTCTCTATCGTATTTCTCATTATCTCATGACTCTCATCCTTCTCCCACTTCTCATGGTCCTTTATATACATCGTTTCTCTCTTCTTATCCGTACAATGTATCGGCCTCTTATATATATCCAACTCCTTCAACCCTCTTATCATCACATTGCTTATACCCTCAACCAACCCATTCTTCTTCGAATATAACAAATCCTCAAACGTTATCTTCAAAGAATCCACAAACTCAGATATATTCAACGCATCTTTGCACTGCTCGTTCAAAAATACATTCAAATTGAAATTGTTCGTCGTATTATGATTCGTAGTATTATTGTTATTATTTATTATCGTATTGTTACCTATCTTCGGTAACACCTCTTTCAAGATTTGACGAATCTCCTCATTGTCTTTCAACAGCTTCAAAATAAGACCGTCTTTATCCTTCGTCGCCATCTCCTTCAGTTCTGACGCTAATGATATATCTGTTTTGTCATTGCCTATTATATTTTTGTTATCACATTTTACCAATTCATCCGAACCGACACTGTCACAGGTTCTCTTATGCTTAGCAAGACTAGTATGGTGAAAATATTTCTTACCACATATGCATATAAAATTTTTAGTTTCGATAATCGGCATTTTTTTTGTAGTCTCATGTAGTCTATTATGCTTGTTGGTGTCAAGGTGTTTTTTATAGTTAGACTCTTTAGAGCATTTAAAGTCACACAATTTGCATACAAAAATCAGGCATTTTTCGGCATTTTTTTCGGTAGTCATTTTCGTATATATAGACTACATAAAAAAATGCCTAAATCCTTTTCATATAATATATAAAAAAGTTGAAAAAATTATCGTAACAAAATTTTCAACTTAAAAATACGATTTAGAGCATTATGCTCTGAGTGATGAATTCAATGTTTTTTTCAAAAGTCTACCCCCGGTTTTCAAAAAAGGACATTTATAAATGTCCATTTTTCAAAAAGGGACCTCGAGAGTTGAAATTTTTATACATCATCACTCTTTCGGCGTCCGCCCTCCCAATCTTGTGGGGTTACCTTTTTGCTTTGTTTTACTTTTTATTTTTTTAGAGACTTACAGCATTATGGTGTGGATAGAGTGAACGCCGAAATTTCGCAAAAGATGGGGCAAAACTTGGCGAACGTCTTTTTCATAAAACAAGGATGGTACTTTTCAGGGGATGTTTTAAATATTCGCCGCCAACAAAATTCAATTTATGTCCCAAAAATGGGGGTTCTTGTTTTGACCCTTTTTTCACGTTTTTATACCCGTTTTTTTGGGGATCTTTCGTATTTTCTTGGGAAAGATACGGGATGGAGTATTTTTAGTAACTGTAATTAACCATTTAAATAATATATTATATTAACTATATACATATACTGCTATGAGCTTGAACGTAGAAGACCTTCTCAAAGCACTTGATAACGAGAATAATACAGGTGTTGCAGGATTAACCACGAGTAAAATAAAAAAGGAAAAGAACGACATACTACAAAAGTTACAACTTTCCGGACAAGAATTAAAAGACTTGCACGCGCGTCTTAAAGATTACCGATATATTAATGAACTAAATGACATACAGATGGGTAGGTATATACGTTGGATACCACTGAATACTGAGACCGCCGAAATTAAACTAACGAATGGGGCATTCATAGTAAATACCTTCTTAAACGAAGACGGTGCGTGTCTATTGTGCCGCAACACGTATCGACGCCCTATTGTCGTAAAATTTGATAAAGTACTTATTTTCCAAAAATTGTCAGAACAAGAACAAATTCTTATCTCGGCGATTGACTTCCTCGATAAAAAATAATTTTATCCCCCTATATTATCATCACATTGTAATATATACCACACAGTATATTACAATACATTTATCATAACTTCTCGAAACCTTCATCCTCCTCCTCTTCCTCTTCCTCCGCATCATCCTCCATTACCGTTCCGCTCATTTCATATAGTCCATCACATGTCGCCATCGCCGGTGAGCACTTATATGACCACGATGGTGCAACTTTCTCCTTTTGTTCCGTAACTTGTTCATGGGCTTCACAGTTCAAAACCTCAGGTGCACCCGCACCCTCGTCACCCTCATCGCCCTCATCGCCGTAGTTTGCAAAATATTCTTCTACATTTTTCCACGCCTCCAAGCCGTCATCCTGTACACACGATTTATAGTCCTCGCAAAAGTTCGAATAATCCGGTATATCATCAGCGCGAGACAGTGTCATATTCGCACATTCATTGCCGCACCCATACCGCAACATGTGCGTAAGTGTCCGGTCACATTCCTCTACGTGATTACTCACATCGGTAATTACACCCCTAAGCTGTGACGGCGTTTCAAAACATTCGACAAATTCGGTATTAAAATCCTCCACTTTCGACACTCTCCTGCGAAGGATACCGATTTCTGCACACTTTTTGGCGTTGTCTCGGCATCGATGTTTATAATGACGAAGCCTCGATTCATGTTCTGCAAGAATATCGGAGATTCTATCTACTACTTTTTCGTTGTCTATCATGCGCTCATTTGCACATTTTATTGAGTCAAATGCATAGTCTAACTCTATATTTGTTGCTGCTATTTTCGTATCATTTTCATTATGGAATTTTTTGAGAACATCAACATCGCGCTCAACAATCATCATGCGCTCCGCTAGACCGAGATTTACCCAGTCGTTAACACGAGCCTCAATACGGTCAAGTCTGTTTGAAAACTTTGTAACATGGGCTATCAAAAGCTCGACAGATGCGGTCAGCTCCCCGTGACTGGGGAGTCGGTTTAAAGTTGGAACATTTACTAATGGAGTATAAAACTGAGGATTATAATTTTGAGGATTATAATATTGGGAATTTTGAAAGTACTGGCCTGCACTGGAAGACATGAAATCACTGTTTTTGATTATATATTATATATAATTATATTTAATACTTTTCAATTTTATATCTATATAATATAATATATAATGGAGTTATCCTTTAACCCATCTTTACCATCTTTACCATTCGTTGATTACTCTTTTAGTCGAACAATCGTAATAAATACACATGGAGAATTAAACCCAAAAGACTCTTTTATTGAGAAATCTCCATGTGGTGTAATATTTCTAACAGACATTGGTAAACAATTTTCTACTTACACTACAATTGATGATGAATTGGTTTATCCGCCTATAGACAGAATTATACAAGAAACACATATACCTAGTGGTCACCCTAAAAAAGGAGGAGAAATTTTATCTCAACTGTGTCAATTAAGAGAACTACCGGAAGGTATTCAAGTAAGTGAAAAAGAAACGAGAAGAAGAGGTATAGTTTCAGAATGTAATTTTAGCGGCCATATACCTGGAAGCTTAATCCCAAATAATATATTATTTACAGGAGGTGGTACAGCTCTCGTAAATGAAGGAGTATTTATGTTATTAGATAATGGAAGA
>Ga0315900_10011873_pt1 | contig 10761 bp, 13 predicted proteins | sample LakEriMetagenome_FD_203521 | JGI IMG/M metagenome (GOLD analysis project Ga0315900, IMG submission 203521) | Freshwater fungal communities from buoy surface, Lake Erie, Ohio, United States - Buoy 12 MA114 | ecosystem: Environmental > Aquatic > Freshwater > Lake > Lake biofilm | place: USA: Lake...
CCTGATTCGCCCGACGATCAATCGCAACACCACAAACAAAAGCGGCCGGGGGTTGCCCCGGCCGCTTTTGCGAATCATTTGAAACGGCGCAGTCTCAGGCGGCGGCGCGCTTCTTGTTGATTTCCTTCTTCAGCTTGACGCAGCGATCCGAAAGCAGCGTGTCGCTGGTCTTCAGCAGCCAATTGTCCAGACCGCCAACATGTTCGACCGAACGCAGACCGTTCATCGAAACGCGCAGTCGCACACCCTTGCCCAGCGTATCCGAGATCAGCGTGACGTTCTGCAGGTTGGGCAGAAAGGTGCGCTTGGTCTTGTTGTTGGCGTGGGACACGTTGTTGCCAACCTGGCGGCCCTTGGCGGTCAATTCGCAAACGCGCGACATGATCTCAATCCTGTTCGTCAAGAATTTCGCAAATGCCAATCCGCACGGACCGGCAACAGACCGGCGCGCATAGCCGAGGGGCGCTGCCCCGTCAACTGCCGCGCGGTGCCGTCCGGCGGCGGCCGCCCCCAAAGCCGGGCCAAAAAACCGCCTGGCCCGTGCAGTTGGGGTCTTCCCCCCGGCGCAGCGCCCGTCTACATCTTTGTGACAGCCACAGCGTGAGGCCCAATGCCCTGGTTTGCCATCCACTGTATCGACAAGCCCGATTCGGCCGATCTTCGCGCCGAAACCCGGCCGGCCCATCTGGCGCATATCAATGCCCACAAGGCTCAGGTGCTGGTGGCCGGGCCACTGCTGCGCCCCGATGGCCGGGCGATGGGCAGCCTGCTGATCATGGAATTCGATGATCGCGACGGCGCCATCGCCTTTGCCAATGCTGATCCCTATCACATCGCCGGCCTGTTCGAGAGCCGTTCGGTGACAAACTGGCACAAGGTTTTACCCTAAAACACCAAGCCCTGCCGCTTGGCCGCGCTCGACAATTCGGCGCGGATGTTGACGCCGGGCCGGGCCAGCCAATCGATCATGGCATCAGCCAAGGGTTCCAGCGTGGCGCTGCGCACCATCGCCTTGATCGGCCCGATGCCGGCCGGGGTGATCGATAGACGCTCCACCCCCAGCGCCATGAGCGCCAGCGCCTCCAGCGGGCGGCCGCCCATTTCGCCGCACACGGTAACAGGCACATCATGCAAGGCCGCGGCACACACCACGCGGCGGATGACACGCAGGATGGCTGGGGACAGCCAGTCATAACGATCCGCCAGGCGCGGATTGGCGCGATCGGCGGCAAACAGGAACTGCGTGAGATCATTGGTGCCGATCGACACGAAATCGGTCATCGGCAGCAGCACATCCAACTGCTCGATCAAGGCCGGCACTTCGATCATCGCGCCATATTGGATTTCGGTGGGCACATCATGGCCGATGCTGACCAGACGCTCCTTCTGGGCCTCCACCAGGGCGCGGGCTTCGGCAAATTCCCAGGGTTCGGAAATCATCGGGAACATCACCGCCAGCGTGCGGCCGGCGGCGGCTTCTAGCAGGGCGCGGGCCTGCACCTTCATCAGGCCTGACCGGCCCAGCGCAAGGCGCAGCGCGCGCCAGCCCATGGCCGGATTTTCATCCTCCTCGTCGCCGCCCAGATAGGGCACCGCCTTATCGCCGCCGATATCAACGGTGCGGAACACCACCGGCTTGTCGCCGGCGGCGTCCAAAACGCCGCGATACAGCGCCTGCTGGCGTTCGCGGCGGGGCAGGGTGGCCGAAACCAGAAACTGGAATTCGGTGCGGAACAGCCCGATGCCATCGGCGCCGGCCAGCGGAATGGCCTGCGCATCATCCAGCAGGCCGGCATTCATATACAGGGCAATGTGTCGGCCATCGCGGGACATCGCCGGCAGGTCGCGCACCTTGGCCCATTCCTCGGCCTGGCGCGCCTTGAGCACCCGCATGGCCTGATAGGATTTGATGGTGGCCGCGGTGGGCCGCACCAGCAGGGCGTTGTTGCCAGCGTCAACGATCAGCTCGTCGCCGTCATTCACCTGGGCAAACAACTGGCCCACCCGGCCAAGCACCGGCACGCCCATGGCGCGCGCCACGATGATCACGTGTGCTGTCAGGCTGCCTTCTTCCAGCACCACGCCCTTCAACTGTCGGCGATCATATTCCAGCAGCTCGGCCGGGCCCAGATTGCGGGCGATCAGGATGGTGTCGCCCGAAAGCCCCATCTTGGCCGCCGTGTCGATCTGGCCGGAAAGGATGCGCAGCAGCCGATTGGCCAGATCATCCAGATCGGTCAGCCGCTCGCGCAGATAGGGATCATCGATGCTGCGCATGCGCAGTCGGTTGCGTGATTGCACCCGCTCCACCGCGGCTTCCGCCGTCAGGCCGGTTTCGATCGCCTCGTTGATGCGCCGCGCCCAGCCTTCATCATAGGCGAACATCTTGTAGGTTTCGAGAATCTCGTGGTGATCTGTGCCGGCCACGAATTCGGCCTGGCCCATCATCGTGTCGATCTGCTCGCGCATGCGGCGGAAGGCTTCGACCAGCCGCGCGCGCTCCACCTCCACATCATCGGCCACCGTGTGTTCCACCACCACGCGCGGCTGGTGAAACACGGCCTGCCCGCGCGCCAGCCCGTCCACCAGCTTCAGGCCATTCAGCCGCGTTGGGCCGCTGTTGGCGGCGCGCAGGCGGGCGGCCTGGGCATCATCCACCAGCCCGGCGCCGTGGATCAGCTCCGAAAGCACCATGGCCACGGTCTGCAGTGCCTCGATCTCCACCTCGGCATAATCGCGGGTCTCGCGGTGCTGCACCGCCAGCACGCCGATGGCGGCTTCGCGGCGCACGATCGGCACGCCGCAAAAACTGTGGAAATCATCCTCGCCGGTTTCCGGACGATAGGCGAAATCGGGATGCGCCTTGGCTTCGGCCAGCGCCAGCGGCTCGCGCCGGGCGGCGATATTGCCCACCAGGCCCTGGCCCATCGAAAGCCGCGTCACATGCACGGCTGATTGCGCCAGCCCCTGCGTGGCAAATAATTCCAGCACGCCGTCGCGCAGCAGATAGATGGACGCAACCTCGCTCCCCAGTTCGTCCGCCACCACCTTCACCACCTGGTTCAGCTTGGCCTGCGCCGCCGTCTTGGCCGCCATCACATCGTGAAGGCGGCGCAGGATGATGCGCGCAGACGTGGCGGGGGGCATCAGGCGGCGGCCTCCCGGGAATAGTTGCGCGCCAGCGCGGCTTCGGCTTCGGCCACCAGTTCGGCGATGATCTCGGCCACCGGCTGCACCTTGGTCACCATGCCCACAGATTGCCCGGCCATCAGGCTGCCGGTTTCTACATCACCGTCCACCACGGCGCGGCGCAAGGCGCCGGCCCAATAATGTTCGATCGCCAATTGACCCGCGGCCAGGTCCATCTCACCGCGATCCACCGCAGCAGCCACCTCGCGCTGGCGCTCGTTGAAGGCCTCGCTGCCGGCGTTCTTCAGTGCCCGAACCGGAATCACTGGCAGGCGCGGATCAACCTGCACGGATGACAGGGCTTCGCGCGCGCTGGCCCGCACAAAGGCTGCCTTGAATTTTTCGTGCGCGGTGCTCTCAGTGGCGGCGGCAAAGCGCGTGCCCAGCTGAACGCCGGATGCCCCCATGTCCAGAAAGGCGGCAATCGCGCTGCCGCGCCCAATGCCACCGGCCACAAACACCGGCACATCGGTGATAACCGGCAAAATCTCCTGCGCCAGAACCGTGAGGCTGACGGGGCCGATATGGCCGCCGGCCTCCGATCCTTCGATCACGATGGCATCCACACCCGAACGCACCAGCTTTTTTGCCAGCGCGGCGGTGGGGGCAAAGCACATCAATTTGGCGCCAAAGGTCTTGATCGCGGCAATCGCCGGGCCTGATGGCAGGCCGCCCGCCAGCACGACATGGCTGACGCCCGTGCGTGCGCACACCGCAATCAGTTCATCCAGCTGCGGGTGCAGTGTGATGAGATTCACGCCAAACGGCTTGTCCGTCAGGGTGCGGGTCGCAATGATCTCAGCCTCAAGCAGGGCCGGCGGCATGCCGCCACAGGCCAGCACGCCAAAGCCGCCGGCGTTGGAAATCGCGGCCACCAGATGCCGTTCCGAAACCCAGGTCATTGCGCCGGCCATGATGGCATGGCGGGTGCCCAGAAAGGCGCGGCCCCGCGCCGAGGCGGCATCAAGCAAGGGCGTTTCGGTCATGCGGCATCCTCATCGGCGGGGGCCGGGCCGTCCAGCCCATAGGCCGTGTGCAGGACGCGCACCGCCAGTTCGACATAGTCCTTGGGGATCAGCACGCTCACCTTGATTTCCGACGTGGTGATCGCCTGGATGTTGATGCCGCGGCTGGCCAGCGCGCGGAACATGGTGGCGGCCACACCGGCATGGCTCTTCATGCCAACGCCCACCACCGAAATCTTGGCCACATCATCATCGGCAATCAGGCTCTGGAAACCGATGGCGTCGCGGGCCTTTTCCAGCACGTCGATGCTGGCCGGCAACTGCGCGCGCGGCACGGTGAAGGTCACATCGGTGCGGCCTTCATCCTTGGCGATGTTCTGCACGATCATGTCCACATTCACATTGGCATCGGCCAGCGGGCCAAAGATGCTGGCCACCACGCCCGGCCGGTCGGCCACACCCACCAGCGTCACCTTGGCTTCGTTGCGATCGGCCACCACGCCGGCAATCAGTTCGCGTTCCATCTCGTCATCCTCGTCCACCACCAGCGTACCGGGCGTGTCGGCAAAGCTCGACAGCACCTGCACCACCACTTTTTCCTTCATGGCCAGTTCGACTGACCGGGTCTGCAACACCTTGGCACCCACGCTGGCCAGTTCCAGCATTTCTTCATAGGTGATCTTCTGCAATTTGCGCGCCCGCGGCACGATGCGCGGATCGGTGGTGTAGACCCCGTCCACATCAGTGTAGATGTCGCAGCGATCGGCCTTCACTGCCGCCGCCAGCGCCACCGCCGACGTGTCAGACCCGCCGCGCCCCAGCGTGGTCACCCGCCCGTCCGCCGTCATCCCCTGAAAGCCCGGCATCACGGCAACCTGACCGGCCTTCATGCTGGCGATGATCGCGTCCGTGCCGATATCCTCGATGCGGGCCACGCTGTGTGCCGTGCTGGTGCGCACCGGCAATTGCCAGCCCAGCCAGCTTCGCGCGCTCACACCCAGCGCCTGCAGCGTGATCGCCAGCAGGCCCGATGTGATCTGTTCCCCGGCGGCCACCACCACATCATATTCGGCCGGATCGGCCAGCGGGCTGGCTTCGCGGCAAAAGCCGACCAGCCGATCCGTTTCGCCGGCCATGGCGGAAACCACAACCGCCACCTCATTGCCGGCGTCGACCTCGCGTTTCACGCGCGCGGCGACGTTGCGGATCCGCTCCGTCCCCGCCATCGAGGTGCCACCAAATTTCATCACGATCCGGGCCATGGCCGGCATCATCCTTCACGCTGCTACACTATTGCCCTTGCCTGATAGGAACGTGGAGGGGCATTGGCAAGAAAGCCCTACCCGGACCGGACCCAAGAAAATGTCTCAAGCCGCCAGCATCAACCCGGATGAAGCCGCATTCTTCGGCAAGCTTGCCGCCGATTGGTGGAACCCGAAGGGCACATCGGCCATGCTGCACCGCATCACGCCAGTGCGTGTGGCGCATGTCCGCAGCCTTGCGCTGGCGCATTTCGGGCTGGACGGGAAAAGCCGGCGGCCGCTGGCCGGCCTGGCCGCGCTGGATGTCGGCTGCGGCGCCGGGCTGATGGCCGAACCATTGGTGCGCATGGGCGCGGCCATCAGCGCCATCGATGCGGCGCCGGAGAATATCGCGGCGGCGATGGACCATGCACAGGGGCAAGGTCTGGCGATCGATTATCAGTGCATTGCCGTGGAGGATCTGGCTGCCACCGGGGCGCAATTTGATCTGATCACCTGCCTTGAAGTGGTGGAGCATGTGGCGGGGCGCGATGCGTTTTTCGGCGCGGTGGCCCGCCTGCTGAAACCCGGCGGCCTGGCGGTTTTTTCCACGCCGAACCGCACGCCGGCCAGCTGGGCGGTGGTGATTGCCGGGGCTGAATATATCACCCGTTCCATCCCGCGCGGTGCGCACGACTGGAACCGTTTCTTCACGCCGGCCGAATTGGCCGAGGCGCTCACCGCCGCCGGGCTGGTGCCGGGCGAGTTGGCTGGCCTCAGCTGGCGGCCGGGCCAAGGATTTCACATCGGCGAGGATGTGGCGGTGAATTATTTCCTGTCGGCAGTGAAGCCGGGCTGATCGTCCGGATCGTCAGGCTGTTCGCTTTCGTCGGCGAATTCCTGCGTGATCTGGGCGTCCAGCGCGGCGAAGGGGCCTTGCCCGGTGCTGCGCTGATCAGCCAGCGCGGCTTCGGCCAGCCAGGCTTTTGCTGCGCCTTGTGCAATGCGGCGCTGGCTGGCCAGCGGCTCGCTCAGCGCCCGGGCCTGCTGCACCGCGGCCTGCTCGCGGCAGAAACTGGCGGTGTTGCGCGCCATGGCTCAGGCCTTGTTCTTCATGTTTTCCAAGCCGGGAATCCCGCCAGCTTGCTTCACTGCTGCCGTCTTGGCGGCCTTGGGCTTGCGGATTTCCTTGCCGGATTTCTTCTGTGATTTGGCCATGGCGCGTGTCCTTCAGGCTGAAACCAGCCTTTGTGCCGCCGTGGCCTGGCTGTCGAACGCCCAGGCCGGGCAACCGCATTTCCTGTCTCAGGAAAGCCAATCAAAATTCGCTTTGATCGTGAAGAGACACCGCCAGACAGATGATCACCCAGGAAAGCAACCGGCGTACATACGATATGGGCATCAGCGCCGGGCATTGCAAGGCAGGCTCGCCTGCGCATTTCCGGCAGGCTTGGCGGATGCGGCGGGATCGTGCCACTCTGCCGGTCTTGGGAGGATCAGCCATGACGACACCGCTCACCGGCATTCACCACAGCGCCTATCGCTGCCGCGACGCCGAGGAAACGCGCGCCTTTTACGAAGATGTATTGGGCTTGGCCCTCGCCGCGGTGGTGCAGGAGGAACAGGAGCCTGGATCGCGCCTGCCCAATCCGTTCGTCCATCTGTTTTTCCGCATGGGCGATGGCCGTTTCATCGCTTTTTTTGATGCGCCCAATTCGGTGCCGGATGGCGCGTTCAATCTGGCGCACGGCTTTGATCGCCATGTCGCTTTTGAAGCGGAGGACGAGGCGACCTTGCTGGCCTGGCGCGACAAGTTGAATGCCGGCGGTGTGCCCTGTTTTGGGCCGATCGATCATGGCTTCGTGAAATCGGTCTATTTTGCCGATCCCAACGGGCTTCCGCTGGAAATCACCGCGCGGGTGGCCGATCACGACGCGATATTGGCTGAAGATGCCAAGACCGCGCACGCCATCATCGCCGCCTGGACCGAACGCAAGGCCGCAGCCCGGGCCGAGGGCCGCGCCGCATGAGCTACGGTCGCGTCCCCCTGCTGATTGCCTTTCGCGAGGCGGTTGGGCTGCGCGATACCTATGGCGGCATCGATGGGGTGGTGGCGCTTCAGGCGCATCATCTGAAGCCTGAGGCGCCATCTGATACAATCGTGATCTTCATGCACCCGATGGGCATCATGCATTATCTGCCGCTGCCCGGCGCGCTGGCCGAAGCCGGTTGCCATGTGCTCACGGCGGTGTCGCGTTACCCGAACAATGATTCGGCGCTGATCATGGAGAAGGTGGCGGTCGATCTGGGCCGCTGGGTGGCGCACTGCCGCGATGTGCTGGGATACCGGCGCGTCGTGCTTGCCGGCTGGTCGGGCGGTGGCAGCCTGGCGCTCTTCTATCAGGCCGAAGCATCGGGCGCACAGGTGACGCACACGCCGGCAGGTGACCCGTTTGCCATGGCAGAAGCCAAACTGCCGCCCGTCGATGGCATCATGCTGCTCGCCGCGCATGTCAGCCGCAGCCAAACGCTCACCGAATGGCTGGATGCCTCGGTGGTGGACGAAGCCGGCCCGGTGCGTGATCCCAAGTGGAATCTCTATGCTCCGGCTTGCCCGCAGCCGCCCTATGGCGCGGATTTCCTGGCCGAATATGCGGCGCGGCAGGTGGCGCGATCAAACCGCATCACCGCGTGGGCGCAGGCGCAGCTGGCTGAGCTGAAGGCCCGCGAGGGCCCGCACGCCGAACGCGCCTTCATCGTCCACGGCACCATGGCGGCGCCCTGCTGGCTCGATCCGGCGGTTGACGCGAACGACCGCCAGCCCGGCCGCTGCTATCTGGGCGATCCGCGCCTGATCAACGATTCGCCCGGCGGGCTGGGCCGCTTCACCACGCTCCGGTCGTGGCTGTCGCAGTGGAGCCTGCTGTCCAATGCCTGTTCGCTGAAGGTCGGTCACCGCATCCGCGTGCCGGTGCTGGTGGTGGGCAACACGGCCGATGATGCCTGTACGCCCAGCCACACCCAGCGCCTGTTCGATTGCGTGCCAAACGCCGCCTCGCGTGAGCGGCACGAGGTGAAGGGCGCCACCCATTATTATGCCTTCCAGCCGGAGCATCTGAAGACGGCTGCCGGGATCGTGACGGACTGGCTGGGCCGGGCGCTTTGATGGGATGCGGCGCACACAGCCCCGGATTTGGGGGCAAATGACGTTACGGCGCGTCCAGCGTGCAGCCATATTCGGAATCGAACCGGGCCGTGCGGCTGGACAGCAGGGGCACGCTGGCGGTGATGGTGCGATTGGCCGTGTCGTCTGCCACATTCACGATTTCGGTGCCGGGTTCGCGGTCCGTCTCGCAGCTGGCCATGTCGCGGCCGCCAACATAGCGACAGGAACAGACGACATGGGCGATATAGCCGGTGGCCAGCGCCGCCTGCTTGCCGGTGGTGGAATAACGCAGGCCCAGCCAGCCGCCGGCGGCCAGGGTGAGCAAGAGCACCGGGGCCCACACCAGCCAGCGCAGCCGCCGCCGCGATGGAGGCAGCGATTGGGGTGGCGGAATCGGTGATGACGTGTCACTTGCCAGCATGGGGGCAGGGCCTTTAGCGTGAGAATGATGACACGGTGCAGAACCACAGCCCGGCTGGCAAGCCTGATCCTCGCTGTGATGGCGGGATCGGCGGCCCTTGCGCAGCCGGTACCGGTGCCCCCGGCCCGAATTCCGGCCAGCGCGCCGGTCTCTGCCTTGCCGGCGGCGGATGCGTTTTTCACCGATCCGGCGCTGGGCGAGACACGGGCGCTGATCGTGATTCGTGATGGCCAGCGCATTTATGAGCGTTATGGCAGCGGCATCGGGCCAGGCACACGGCTGGTGAGCTGGTCGATGGCGAAATCCATCACATCGACGCTGATCGGCGAGCTGGTGGGCGATGGCCGGCTGGAGCTGGACGTGCCGGCGCCGGTGCCGGAATGGCAGGGTGACGCGCGCGGCAAGACCACGCTGCGCCAACTTTTGCACATGGCATCGGGTGTGAAACATATCGAGGCCGGGCCGCAGCCGGAAATTGCCGATACCAACCGGGCGCTGTTTGCCGACACTTCGGCCGATATCTACAAGGCGGCGGTGGCCGAGCCGGCCGAAGTGCCGCCGGGCACGCGATTCCAGTACAACACGCTGACCACGCATATATTGGCGCGGATCGTGGCCGATGCGGTGGCGCCGGGGGCTGATGCGGCGACGCGGCGGGCGAAGACGCGCGCCTTCATCAACGATCGGCTGGCGGCGCCGGCGGGCATGCCGTCGCTGATCTGCGAATTTGATCCGGCCGGCAATCTGCTGGGCGGGTCGCTGTGCCATGCCACGGCGCGCGACTGGGCGGCCTTTGGCCAGATGTATCTGGATGGCGGCGTGGTGGCCGGCAAACAGGTGGTGCGGCCGGATTGGGTGCGGTTCGTGACGACGCCGTCGCCGGCCAATGCCGGCTATGGCGGGCAATTCTGGCTGAACCGCAAGCCTTTTGACGGCGATGATGATGCGCTGTTCTGGCGGGCCGGCCCGGCCGATGCCTTTGCCGCCATCGGCCATCTGGGCCAATATGTGATTGTGGTGCCTTCCAAACGCCTGGTGGTGGTGCGGCTGGGCAAGACCCAGGATGACGGGTTGCAGCCGGTGCGCGATGGCCTGGCCCGGCTGGTGGCGGCGGTGCCGAAGTGAGCGATTATCGCCTGATCGACATCAAGCTGGATGAACGCACGATCCTGTGGCGCAATGCCGATATCGAGCAGGAGCGGCGCGTTGCCATTTTCGATCTGCTGGAAGGCAATGAATTCAAGCCGGTTGCGGCCGCCGAGGCCGGGCATCATGGGCCCTATAAGCTGCTGCTCGGCGTGGAGGATGGCCGGCTGGAGGTGACGGTTTCGGATGCCGAGGACCGGCCGGTGGACCAGTTCCAGGTCGCGCTGTCCCCGTTCCGGCGCACCATCCGCGAATATTTCGCCATTTGCGACAGCTATTATCAGGCGATCCGCCAATCCTCGCCCCAACAGATCGAAACCATCGACATGGCGCGGCGCGGCATCCACAATGATGCGGCCGAGCTGTTGAAGGAACGGCTGGAGACGCGCGCCATCGTCGATTTCGACACCGCGCGCCGGCTGTTCACCCTGATCTGCGTGCTTCATATCAAAGGCCACTGATGTCCGTTCTTTCCGACCGCTGGATCCGTGAGCAGGCCCAGGCCACGGGCATGATCGAACCGTTCGTGGAGCGGCAGACGCGCGGCGGCTGCATCAGCTATGGCCTTTCGAGCTATGGCTATGACGCGCGGGTGGCCGACGAGTTCAAGATCTTCACCAATGTCGACAGCGC
>Ga0315900_10011875_pt1 | contig 10759 bp, 15 predicted proteins | sample LakEriMetagenome_FD_203521 | JGI IMG/M metagenome (GOLD analysis project Ga0315900, IMG submission 203521) | Freshwater fungal communities from buoy surface, Lake Erie, Ohio, United States - Buoy 12 MA114 | ecosystem: Environmental > Aquatic > Freshwater > Lake > Lake biofilm | place: USA: Lake...
AGGGAAGCGAACAAAAAAGCTACTAAAAGCCAAAAGCTAAGTGCCACCCAAAGGAGAAAGATAGTAAGTGAGGAACTCTACCCAAAGTTCAAAGCACAGGGAAAAGTATTAGTCAGGGATGTTAAAAGTGACATTAGAAAGGTAATAAAAGCCCTTCCCCCTGTTGAGATATGTAATCCCCTATACCTGTCCGAAGCGTATCTATCCTTTGTTGAGTATTATGAGATTGACAACCACATAAAGAAAGTTTTGCCTGAATGCCTTGATGTAAGGGTAAACGCAGGTCAGTATGGGATAACTAAGATTTTCAATACCTCAAATTACTCCTACTACACCGATGGGGTGCAGAACATAATTGAAGCGATACGACAAGAGGTTGACAATAGTAGCGGAAGGGCATATTTTAGTGGTATCGTGAAATTAAAGCCAAGAAGAAAAGATAATGGACAAGGGGAGAACTATTTCGTTGATTACGTTTTATATTTGAATGATAATCCCGAAGCAAGTGACGAGGGAACAGATTTCAGGTTACCAAGTAAGGAGCAGGGGAAAGTAGAAAAGGTCAAAGACTTTTTAGTTGAAAAGTTCAAGATACTAGAGAAGGAGAAGAGGAAGAGGAAAAGACAAGCCAAGAAAAAAGCCACAGAACAGAAGCAACAAGAACCAAAAGAACAGAAAAAAATAGCCAACAAAGCCATTCAAAACGCCATTGCATCATTACGATTACTGCTTAAAAACAAGATAATAACCAAAGCAGAGTTTGAGAGACAAAAGGCTGATTTGATAAGCAGGAAGCGATAAAACCATAAACCATGTCATTACAAAATGGGTACACCGTGCTGAACCCAAAAACCTTAAAAAGCCTCATTGAACGGCTCAAGAGGACAAAAAGCGATGCTTTTATTCGGAAAGGGTCTTTTGCCACAGATATTATTTGGCAGGGGAGAAGATTTGTATTTCCGAACCCGAAGAAGTCCTTTAGCAATAATATGTGGGTATTCAAGACCGTCATTAACGATGTACGGAAGCATATTCTGAACCATAAGATACGGGAGAAACCAAAGCTACCCGTCAACCATTGGAATCCCAAGAACAAGAACTACAGGGGCAAAATAACTGCTACAGACCTAGACCATGCTTATTGGCGGGTTGCTTTCCTGAATGAATACATTTCCATGGATACCTACCTAAAAGGTCTTGATATAAAGGATAAGTCGCTAAGATTGGCTGCATTGGCTAATCTGAGTAGCATGAAGGAGTTTGTGGTCATAAAGAAGGGAGAATTGACAGAAGAAACAATAACCCTAAAATACGACCCAATTCTGCACAAGGTCTATTCTAACATCAGGTACACCTGCTACGAACACATGATGAATATTGCTAATCTGTTGGGGGATGAGTTTATTTGCTACAAGACAGATTGCGTTTACTATAAGGACAAACCTGAAAACAGACAGGTTGTTCAGGATTATTTAGATAGCGTAGCCATGGAATGGAAACAACTAGTAGAACCCGAAAATATCACAACTCTAAAATCACAAAAAGATGAAAATTAAAGAAATGACACCGAAAGAAGAAGCTGCATTCCTTATTGTTCAGTTCATGTCAGTAGTAGTAAAAAGGGATATTGCCAAACAATGTGCCTTGAAGCATTGTGACAATATGTTGGATTTCATAGATTCAAAAATGCAAGGTTGGCTAGATTCCGACATAAAAGGACATTACGAGCAAGTAAAGGAATGGATTGACACCTTCTAAAAAAAAGAAAGCCAATCAGCACAAACCGATTGACTCTCCAAAAACTCATAGTTGGGGAACAACTAATTAAAACAAAGTTATGCAAAATAGATTTAAAAATGTGCTTCTTGACAGAATGTTAGAAGCAATAGAAGAAGAAAAAAACATAGGGCTTACTGTGGCTCAAAAAAGGAATATATGCAACCTTTTGGCATTTACCGTGTCAACAGTACATGAGGAGAACTTTCAGAAAATGAATGAAATGTACCAAGAATTGGTGCTAAAACATGAAAAAACAAGGAAGCAATTCACGGGAATGGTTAACTTTATTGAGAAAAACACCAAAGTTCTTTTAGATATTTTCAAGTCAAATACTTTCGTAAAGTCTGATTATGACCCGATTAAGCGTAAAAACGTTATGAAGGGTAGGACTAGTATGGTAACTGATATGGTTGATTATCTGAATAGGCTGAACGATTTGGTCATTAAATTTTATGATGAAGTTTATGAAGTTGAAAAGATAAGCGATAAAGAGAAAGAGAAAGAAAAAATACAAGCAAGTTTATTTTAAAAAAAAACAGATGGAATTTTATTTGAACCAAAAATCACTACCCATGATACGCAAATGTGGGAACTGCAAACACTACAATCAAAGATATATGTCATGTAGGTTGATGCAGATTACCTCTGCATACGACCACGACAAGGAGATATTTCTTGAAACGGGGGAGAATCTTTATTGCGAACACCATGAGTTTAAAAATGAAAGGATTCTAAATGCAGAAGCCGAGAGGGTTGAATTACATGGAGTGAAGGAAGCAATGGAAGTTATTAATAATGCAAAGCAGGTGCGGGAAAACAAAGGAAACTATATTGACTTTGAAGATGACTACTAAAAAAATATATTGGTTATCTCAAGTTCTGTGGCTAATTGTGTGCATACCATTATCCGCTTTAATTTATATTTTTTCCAACGTATTATTTTTATTTGCCTCTCTGCTAAACAGAATCATTAAATACAAAAACCATAAAACAGAAAAAAATGCAAAAGCCAAATCTGTCTCAAAGTCTTCTAAAGGATTACGTTGAATACTATGACCATGAAGTAAAGGGTTGTGGTCTATACCTCTACAAAAAGAATTTTGAAAAGCAAAAAATTCCGCAATCGGATGCTGCTAAACTAGGGGTTTACTTTGAATACCTCTGTACGGGTTACTTGAGAAGCGGGGAGGAAGCCCCGATGCCTGAAATGGTCTACAAGGGTACTGCCAAGGAGAAAATGTCTGCCGAATATGAACGTGCTACCAAATCTGTTGCTTTGTACAAGTCAATGATTGAAAAGCACAATATCAAAATACTTTCCGTTGGTGAGTATCTTCTCCATGATGGCTCTAGCGGAATACTTGACTTGAGGGCTGATTTTAATGGGGAAGAGTGCATCATTGACCTGAAGTACACCTCATTGTTTGATGACAAGTTCAACCCATACGGGTGGCATACTGAAAGTTTGGTCTACAAAAGCAGTCTATTGCTTCAGCCAATTCATTACAAGTATCTGATTGAAAAGATGGAGGGCAAGGAAAACATCCCTTTCTACTTCTTTATTTTTAGTGCCAAAGACCCTGAAAAGGCTAAAATCATAAAGGTCAACATCCAAGACGAACACATTGCATTGCATGAGTTGAACTACGTTGAGAAGATGAAAAGGTACATTGACTTCCACTACCAAAACCCTGATAAGCTAGAGGCTAGACCAAGTTATTCAAGATGTTTGGATTGCCCATTCTATCAGACCTGTGACAAACGTGCTGAAGTTCCGTTGATTGAAGAAATCTACTATTGATGAAATATAAGTACCGATGCCTTGTCTGTCAGAAGATTGTTTGGCTTGACTACAATGTTAAGTCCATAAAATACTACTGCGAAGACAGGGGCAGATGGACTATTCTTTACAGAACAAACAAATAAACTATGGGAGAAATAGAAATGGACAGATGCGATTTCTGTCACGAAATTAAAGAGGTTCAAAGAACATATCTCAGACCTTCTAAGTATGTAAAAAGCAAAGACATTGTTGTCAATCAACACTTATACAATGAAGGGTCATACTTTATCATAATTAAAACCTGCATTGATTGCGGAACTCCTAAACTATAATATGACTATACTAGCAGCATCTTTGCTTTGCATACCTCTATTCTTAATAGCACTTGAATTAAAAAGATTAAACGAAAAAAGATGAATAAAATAGAAAGAGCAATATATGATTGCAATTTGGAAATTGCTAAATTAGAAAGAGAGAGGCTAACCGTAACTGCCGAACTATATACATTAAACAAACAGTTACAAACTCTTGAATCTATCAAAAATGATAAGTCAATACCACATGAAGAGATAGATAAAATACCTAATTCTAATTTACCTAAAACAAATAAAAATGGAAACAAAACCACAAACCACGAATCAACAGTTGGCTAAAGTTGATGAAAAGAAAGTTAGCCCCATTCAGAAGTTTCAGCAGAACCTAGAAGCGTATGAGCAGACAATCCTGCCCTCCCTTCTCAAAAAGCACAACATTGATGCAGCCCAATTCAAGTTCATCGTTCTTTCTGAAATAAAAAAGAATGAAAAACTCCTACAAGCCTTTCAGGAATCCCCTTCTTCCATGTTTGCTTCCATACTTGCAGGGGCAGAGATAGGTCTAATTCCAAGCGATATGCTAGGGGAGTTTTACCTAATTCCAAGGAAGATAGACGGTAAGATGGCAGTAACCCCACAGGTGGGATATAAGGGGCTAGTAAACGTACTATTGAGGTCAGGAGATATTAGCAAGATACATACGGAGTGTGTGTATGAAGGAGATGAATTTGAGGCTATTTATGGTCTTGAGCAGAACATAATCCACAAGCCAAACTTTTCAGCAGAACGGTCTTCAAAGAACTTGAGGTTTGTATATGCGGTTGCTAAATATAAGAATGGAGAGTATCAATTTTGCGTTCTTTCAGTCGGGGATATAATTAAGATACAGTCTATGTCGAAGTATAACAATGAGTTGTATTTTAACGACAAGAAAGACCCTAATATGTGGATGGTACGCAAAGTAGCACTTGTTCAATTAGCCAAACTTCTCCCCAAGGACTACTACGGTAAAAAAGCCGTTGAGATGGAAAACCAACTCGAAGGTGGTGCTATGCTAGTGCTTGATGAAAACAATGAGGTCAAGATTGTTGACGGTAAAAGAATTGTAACAAGCAAGTATGCTTCTGTCAAGAATACCTTGAACCAACTCCCCGAAATCCCTGAATAACAATTATAAAAATCAAAACAATGAAGTATTACGAAGTATTAGTAGAGTTAAAGATTGAAACCGAAAACCGTAAAGGTGGGGTAAACATTAAAAGGATAAAGGAAACTTATCTTGTTGATGCCTTGAGCGTAACTGAAGCAGAAGCTAGAATTGTAGAATCTTTCTCAAGAGGAGGTTTTTCTCAAGACTATCAGGTAATTCAAGTCAAGGGTAGCAAGATAGTAGATGTAATCCTTCCTGAAGAAAAGAAGGAAGTAAAATCTAATTGGAAACCTTTAAACCCTTCTGAATCTCTGAATGAGCAAAGAGATGTAATTGAAGAGTAAAATAATTTTCTATTTATTCTTGAGGGAAGTCTATCTTGACTTCCTTTTTTTTATCCTTTATGGATACCCGTATATTTATAAATTCCATATTCTGTAATTATCAAATCTACGATTCCATTTCTAAGATGAATAAAAGCATCTTCGGGTTTATCAACGATAGGTTCATCATGGACATTAAATGAAGTATTTACCAAAATACCATACCCACTAAAATCCTTGTACCTCTTCAAAATATCGTAAAATAACTTGTTTCTTGATTCTTTTACAATTTGAATCCTTGCCGTTTTATCTATTGGATGCAAACAAGTTGGGAACTTATCTTTAAACTGCTCTCTTGTATCGAATAGTATGTTCATGTACTCAGCCGTATGCCTTGACTTTGCAATTTGAAAAATCACATCAGCATCCTCATCAATAACTGAAGGTGCAAATGGCATAAAGTCATTTCTGTGAAGTTTGCCATTCAATATATCGTATGTCTCTTTTCTAGTTGCATCACAAATGATGCTTCTGTTTCCCAATGCCCTTGCACCATGCTCACTTCTACCTTGGTAAAGACCAAATATTACCCCTTCCATGAGGCTTTTAGCAATAAAATCATAGCTTAATTCAAACTTTACATAGTCGCCAAGTATTTCCCTTGCTGCATCCTCAACCTCATCCTGACTGAAACTTCTACCCATGTATATATTATCTACCGATAAATCTCTCATCCCGATACTATGGGCGTAAGATATTGCACAACCCATAGCTAGACCTTCGTCACCCATTGGAGGAAGAATGAATACTTCTCTAACCCAATCCAACTCATTTAGTCTCTTGTTTAGCTTTATGTTGGCAAATATTCCCCCTGATAAGACTAGTTTATTTTTATTTGGATATTTTTTATGCAAATTGGTAATTAACTCAGTTACTTTCTCTTCAAATATTTTTTGCCCCGTGTAAGCTATTCGCTTGATGAAATCCTCGTTTTTCCAATATCTAGAGCCATTTAACAAAAAGAATTTATAATACATATCCTGATAAATTCCACCACCCAATTCATGGTGAATGTCTAAATCAGTAAGTGTATCGTCAATCACAATGAGGTTTTTCCAAACTTCATATAAATTCTGCCATAGGTATCCATGACCCGACAGACCAACGACTTTGCCTTCGTCCTTTATTCTTTTAAATCCAATAAGTTCAGTTAGTGCAGCATAAAAATGACCAAATGACTTTCGATTCATTTCTATGTTGTTTACTAAAATCATCTCTCTATTTTCATAAATGTATGCTTTTGAATTGCTGAAATTATTACCTGAAGCATCTGCACAAAACATCAATGTATCATCTTCGCAACCCGAAAAATATAATGAATAAGCAGCGTGTGCATGATGGTGGTCAACAAGAAAAAACTTCTCTCTAGGTACTTCATATCCATGCCACGATACAATAACCCTAATTGTTTCGTAATCAAAACAACTGACAAAAGCATCAATTTCAGAAAGATTTACGTTATATCTCTTGACTAATTGCCTCATACATTCGTAAGGGTATCTATCAAAAGATTCATCAAAATCTCTACAATTCTTTATCCTTATTAATCTTTCTTCGTCAAGTATTATTTCAGCTTTGCCATTAACTAAATAAGCGATTCCCGATGAGTGTGCCCCATGAGTAATCCCAAGTATTTTAGTCATAAAAATATTTTTCTAACAATTCTTGAGGAAAGTCTGATTTATACGCTCTTATGTAGTCAAAATATGGGTTGTAGGTTTCGCTCATTTTTTCTTTGTCATATATTCTCAATGACCTTTGATTTACCTTATCTAAACAAGCCTGTTTGTGTTGAACAAAGTTTTCAGGATGGTCAATGTTTCCTGATTGACGATGCTGATAACTATCAGTTGGGTTACTGTTCCAATCAAAACAGTATGATGGAATATAATAGCTATCATTTTCATTCAACTCTTTGTTATCCCTAGCTTTTGTGTACCAAGCCAACCCCTCTTTACCCGTTTCCAACAGAAATCCGTATTCCCTTACCTTATCCATGTTACAAACGATGGATGCTTCCAATGTGTTTTTTACTAACCTTAAATAATCCCCACTATAAAAGAAAGACCTTTCGGGCTTGAAAAATGGTTTTCCTGTTTCATTGATTCGGTCAATGCCTTGCTCCATGAACCATGGAAGATGAACATCATCGTCATCCCAACAAACGTAATAATCTCCCGTAGCAAATGTCAATGCATCTCTACGAATAGCACCTACATTCGTATATGGCTCTTGAGTTAAAAAATCAATATTGCAATTATAGATGAAAATGTTTTGCTCCCTCAATCCTTCCTGTTCAAGGTATGGACTGTCTATATCCGTATTGAATATAATCAACTCTTTGTTTGGATATGTTTGATTTAAAAAGCAGTTCATTTGTCTTTCAACAAAAGAAAATCTCCCGTAGGTACACATTACTGCTGAAATCTTTGGGTACATGGTTATTTTTTAAATATCTGTGAATTTTGTTGGCTCTATATGTTGCTTTGTATATTGGGTCGTAAAGAAATTGTCATGGTTATCTAGATAGTATTTCTCCTCTTCATCAAGATTTGCCAAGTCAATATACCACGGGATATGTCTGCTAATCATATTATCCTGACACAACCTTATTGACTTAAACGGATTATTTCCCGTATTTTTTATCAAAGAAAATGTTGTATCAGTATCCGCAGTATAAACTTTAGGCTCTAGTTCATTTAACCACCATACTCCCTCATTTCTTTTTACCTGATTAATATACCTGTAATGTTCGGGGATGTCGTCTATTTTTATGCCTAGTGCCACTTTTTCAAACCCATACTTGTGGTAGTAGTTACTCATAATCTGCTTCCAATCTTTGGGGAAGTTTTCATTGAGTTCTATGTCAGAATCAGTATAAACGAATAATTCGGGTAACCTTTTGTTCATGCGAAGTGCCCAAAGTGCCAAATGCCCTTCGTTTTTCCCCCAAATAATTTCTATTTTATCCTGAATAGAATAATACCAATCTAACAATGGCTCGTATGTGGAACCGTTGTCGATGATAATTATTTGGTCATTTGGATTTAAGGATAGCAACTTTTCTACCATATTCTTGGTAGTAGTCAATCTGTTCCTGTTGTTAATTATTATTGGGTACATCGTAGTTTATATAATATCCGTAATGTGAATCCCCGCACAAAAACTTTAGTTCAGGGTATCTCTCTAACATGATTTCAGGTGTTAAGTCATCCTGCAAATGTATCTCATGTACATTCCCGTACTCTTCACCTTGTTGGAATAGATATGGAACTGTCACTAGACACTTTTTACCTCTTTCTGTTACATCTGTAATTATCTTTTTTGCATCCTCAACAGAAAGATGCTCAATTACATCCCCCATGATAAGATACTCGTACATCTCATAATCGAAACTTCTAATATCCTCAATATAGACTTCTATGTACCATTGTTCAAACTTGAACATTTCAAGATACTTGGGGTAAATTTCAATGGCGTACATATTTGGGAAATACTCATGCAGGAGTTTCCCGTATGTTCCGCAACCTGCACCTACATCTAGAACAAGTGCTGCATGGTCTAAGTTATTTCTGAGATGCTGAACCACAACATCTTTGAACGAAGCGTATGAATATGGCATATTTTATATTTTAAATTGTCCACTTTTTCTCAGGACAAGCCCCTGAACCGACAGGTGAGAAAACTTTTGCTTTTGTTGCACATCCACATCTAGAGCAAACATCTAAACCTACTGCATTTTTTGTCCAAAACTCACATGAAGTACAAATCTCTAACCTTTTTTCGGCAACCATTTTTTGCTCCTCATTCGGATTAAATGAAGTAGCCCATGCCACTACAATTTCTTTTACTTTGTTCATAATAAACAGGATTTAATAGATGTTTTTTTTATTTCATTATAATAGTTATAAGAAGCCATTTTTCTGTCGTATGATTCAGATTCGATTGAATACGGGTATGAATCCCTAAACTGACCTTTATAAAAATATTTTTCTTTCATTGCATCCACCACCCCTGCATTGTGGAATATGTACTTCTCTTCCCATCTTTGAATGGAATCAGTAGCCCAACAAAACTCCATTTCAGGTATTATAACAGTATCATATCCTCTAATCCAAGCACCCCACAAAATAGCCCACATATCGGCACACCAAATTTGCAATTCGTGGTAAGAAGGATTTTTCGATTTAATTCCGTTTGACAAAATATTAATTTCCCTATACAATCTTTCGCAGTCTATTTCCATTTTATGAAAAAACTCATAATCTACACCCTTCAGCAAATACTGTGCCCCCCCTGATTGATTTTCTTTCTGCTCTACCAAAGATTTATCAATCCCAACTATTTCACACATTTTATCCAAAACCTCTTCCCCTTTGGAAACTATGTATTGATGACCTATGTAACTTCTTGTGTCAGATACATACCAATTGTTATCATGCAAAAGATTGTCAAAAAAGTCAGGAAACTTTGTAAAAACGATGTCGCAATCGTGGTAAAAAATAGGTTGACTTGATAGTTCAGGAAACTGTTGAAAGTGTTGCTTCAGAAGGTTAGGTCTGATTGATGAAATATAACTTATTGGATAAACCCTTGTATCCTCATAATAGAAAAAAGAAGCCGTGCCAATTACACTAGCTTCAAGTTTCTTTATGATAGAGACCTTTTCTTCCCAATCATGCTCATTCTTGTTGTAAGCAAACAAACACCTGACATCGTACTTTTTAGTTATGCCTTGGTCTTTGAAGTTGTTGAGCATTACCTCAACTTGCCATGCATAGTATTTTATGCATGGTTGAACGCATATTAGCGTTAATGGTTTGTTGTTCATTTATGGTTATTTTTTGTTTCATTTTTTATAATTATACGCAAGTTCCGTCCTCAACCAAAATTGTCATTTGACTTAAACTGCTAATATTAGTTGTTGGGAAAGACATGGTTATGTTGGTTCCCACTCCTGTATTTTGGCAAGTTACAGTACCCACGCTATCTGTGAGCGTTATCTTATGCCCACTAAATGTACATGAGTAAGTTATTACCAAGTTTTGAGAACTTCCATATTCAGTAGTATTCAAGTTACTATTGCTTCCACCTGTGTTCGGCAAGGTAGCACCACTTATATAAGTAACAGGAGCCCCGTTTACTGTTATTTGCGAAATAGTAGTATCAACCGACAAACTCATATCCAAGAAAATATTAGAGGCAAGTGTGGTTGTTGTTGTAGTTGTACTAGTTGTTGGTGCTTCGGTTGTAGTCGTAGTTGTTGTACTAGTCTCAGGTGCAAGAGTTGTAGTCGTAGTTGTTGTACTAGTCTCAGGTGCAAGAGTTGTAGTCGTAGTTGTTGTACTAG
>Ga0315900_10011882_pt1 | contig 10756 bp, 13 predicted proteins | sample LakEriMetagenome_FD_203521 | JGI IMG/M metagenome (GOLD analysis project Ga0315900, IMG submission 203521) | Freshwater fungal communities from buoy surface, Lake Erie, Ohio, United States - Buoy 12 MA114 | ecosystem: Environmental > Aquatic > Freshwater > Lake > Lake biofilm | place: USA: Lake...
TCCGTCGGAGGTGGCCGTGATGTCCAGGAAAGTCAGTTCGTCAGCACCCTGCTCGTTGTAGCGGGCAGCGATTTCCACCGGATCACCGGCGTCGCGCAGTTCGACGAAGTTCACGCCCTTGACCACCCGGCCGCCGGTCACGTCCAGACAGGGAATGATGCGCTTGGCCAGCATGGACGGGGATTTTGGAAAGGGGACGGGGCCACCCGGCGCAAAGCCCGGCGGCAGCGGTAGACGGTAAAAAAAAGGCTCAGTCGCCGGCGAGTTCGTCCGCCCGCGCCTGCGCGACGGCGAAATCCAGCGCCCCGGAGTAGATGGAGCGGCCGCAGATGACGCCGTCCACACCCTCGGACTCCACGGCGCACAGCCGTTCGATATCAGCCAGGTCGGACAGCCCGCCCGAGGCGATGACCGGGATGGTCAACGCCTGGGCCAGTTTGACGGTGGCCTCGATGTTGATGCCGGTGAGCATGCCGTCGCGGCCGATGTCGGTGTAGATCACGCCTTCGACGCCGTAGTCCTCGAACTTGCGCGCCAGGTCCACCACCTCGTGGCCCGTCAGCTTGCTCCAGCCGTCGGTGGCCACCTTGCCATCCTTGGCGTCCAGCCCCACGATGATGTGGCCGCCGAAAGCGCTGCAGGCGTCTTTCAGGAAGCCAGGGTTCTTCACCGCCGCCGTGCCGATGATGATGTAGCTGATGCCATCGTCGAGGTAGCGCTCGATGGTGTCCAGGTCACGGATGCCGCCGCCCAGTTGCACGGGAATCTCGTCGCCCACCTCGCGCAGGATGGCCTTGATGGCACCTTCGTTGACCGGCTTGCCGGCGAAGGCGCCATTCAGGTCTACCAAATGCAGCCGTCGGGCCCCTGCGTCGAGCCAGCGCCGGGCCATGGCCGCGGGGTTCTCGCCGAAGGTGGTGGAGGCGCTCATGTCGCCTTGTTGAAGTCGGACGCAATGGCCGTCCTTCAGGTCGATGGCGGGGATCAGCAGCATGGCTGTGGTGGTCGGCGTGAAGGAAAAAGGAGCGGAACGAATGGAAGAGGATCCGCGCACCGCCTGCGCAGCGCTTCAAGGCGCCCAGCGCAGGAAGTTGCGATACAGGGTGAGGCCGTGCGCGGCGCTCTTCTCCGGGTGGAACTGTGTGGCAAAAATGTTATCCCGTGCCACGGCGCAGGTAAAGCGGCCGCCATAGTCGGTCAGCGCTGCGGTGTGGCGCGCGTCTGACGGGGCGGCGTGGTAGCTGTGCACGAAGTAAAACCAGGCCCCATCCGGCACCTCGGCCCACATCGGGTGGGCAGGCTGCCCGGCCACCACCGACTGGAACACCTGGTTCCAGCCCATCTGCGGCACCTTGTAGCGGCTGCCATCGGGCTGCAGCCGCCCTTCCAGCCGAAACCGGACCACCTGACCGGGGATCAGCCCCAGGCCGGGGGTGTCCTGCTCCTCGCTGTAGTCCAACAGCATCTGCATGCCCACGCACACGCCCATCAAGGGCTTGTGGGCCGCGGCGTGCAGCACGGCGCCCAACAGCCCAGAGTCGCCCAGCTCGCGCATGCAATCACGCATCGCACCCTGGCCCGGCAGCACCACGCGGTCCGCGGCCAGCACCTCTTCCGGGTTGGCGGTGACGATCACGCGCACGTCCAGTTCGCGCGCCGCATGCGCCACGGCCTGCGACACCGAGCGCAGGTTGCCCATGCCGTAGTCGACAACAGCCACTGTCTGGGTCATGTCAGATCACAAGGTTCCCTTGGTGGACGGGATGACGCCGGCCGAGCGCGGGTCCGGCGTCAAGGCCATGCGCAGGGCACGCGCGAAGGCCTTGAACACGGTCTCGCACTGGTGGTGCGCGTTCTCGCCCTTGAGGTTGTCGATGTGCAGCGTGACCAGGGCGTGGTTGGCAAAGCCCTGGAAGAACTCGAAGGCCAGCTGGGTATCGAAGCCACCGATGGCCCCGGCCTTGAAAGGCACGTTCATGTGCAGGCCGGGACGGCCGGAAAAGTCCACCACCACACGTGACAGCGCTTCGTCCAACGGCACGTAGGCGTGGCCATAGCGCGTGATGCCGCGCTTGTCACCCACCGCCTGGGAAAAAGCCATGCCCAGCGTGATGCCCACGTCTTCTACCGTGTGGTGGCCGTCGATGTGCAGATCGCCCTTGGCGTCAACCAACAGGTCGATCAGGCCGTGGCGGGCGATCTGGTCCAGCATGTGGTCGAAGAAGCCGATGCCGGTGGACAGCTGCGCCTGGCCTGTGCCGTCCAGGTCCACGCGCACGCGGATCTGCGTTTCCTTGGTGTTGCGCGTGACGTCGGCGGTGCGGTTCATGGGGGGGCTCTCGTTCACAGGCTCTCCTTCAAGGCAGCGAGCATGAGGTCGTTTTCCTCGGGCGCACCGACCGTCAGGCGCAAACAGTTGGCCAGCAGCGGGTGCAGCCCGGCGATGTGCTTGACCAGGATACCGCGCGCTTTCAGGCCCTCGAAAGCGCGAGCCGAATCGGGCACGCGCACGAGGATCATGTTGGCCTCGCTCGGGAAGGTCGTCACCCCCGGTAGCTGGCGCAAGGCGGCCTGCAGGCGCTCGCGCTGCGCGCGCAGCATTGCCGCCTGGCGCTCGTATTCGTCCGCGTGCTCCAGCGCAAAGCGCGCCGCCTCGGCGTTGAGCGAGCCCACGTTGTAGGGCGGACGCACCTTGTCGATTTCGGCGATCAGCGGCTTGGCGCCGCACAGGTACCCCAGGCGCACACCGGCCAGGCCGAACTTCGACAGCGTGCGCAGCACCAGCACGTGCGGGTGGGCGGCCATCTTCTGCATCCAGGTGCGCGAGGAGAAGGGCTGGTAGGCCTCGTCCATCACCACCAGGCCCTGCTGCGCACCCACCGCGGCCACCACGCGGTCGATCGCCGCGTCATCGAACAGATTGGCCGTGGGGTTGTTGGGGTAGGCGATGTAGGTCAGCGCCGGGCGGTACTGCTCAATGGCGGCCAGCATCGCATCGACGTCGAGTTCGAAACCCGCGGTCAAGGGCACGCCGACGAAGCGCAGGCCACGCAGTTTGGCACTCATCTCGTACATGACGAAGCCGGGCAAGGGTGCCAGCACGCTGGCGTCCGGCTTCATGCAGGCCACGGACAGCATGTCGATCAGCTCGTCAGAACCGTTGCCCAGCGTCAGGGCACAGCCTTCGGGCAGGTCGACGTGACGGGCCAGTTCCTGCACCAGCGCGGCGGTGCCGGCCCCAGGGTAGCGGTTGATGGCCACGCGCGAAAGGCACTCGCCCAATTCACGCTGCAGTTCGGGCGGCAGCGTGAACGGGTTCTCCATCGCATCCAGCTTGACGAAGCCGGCGCTGGGCTGCACCGCGTAGGCGTGCATGGACTGCACGTCCTGGCGCAGGGTCTGGCGGATACGGTCGCAGAGGTCGGCCGCGGTGGGGATGTCGATCATGCGCGGGCATCCAGGATCTCTGGACCCAAGTAGAAAGGATTGATGACCTCCAGCTGGTCCACTTGAAGTCCGTGCTGGAGATCTTCGGTGAGCAGCAGTCGACAGCCCAATTGCTGCGCAGCAGCGACCATCAGGGCATCCCAATAAGAAAAGGCAAAGCGATCTTGGAGACTCCAAGCGCGGTCCACGGTTTCCTCGTCCACGGCCCAAGGCTGCCAGGCGCGGTAACGACGCACCAGTTCCCTGGTAGCTTCGACCGTCATGTCTGGGGCTGCCTTTCGCAGGTTGACGAAAAGCTCGTTCAAGACCTGAGTGCTCAAGCGCCCGCAACGATGGGCCCAACAATGAGTCAGCCAGAGTTCCGCCGATCGGCGCTTGGAAGGCTCCCTGGGATCCTGTGCGTAGAGCAGGACGTTGGTATCAACGAAAACGGTTGAGCCGCTCGGCATAGATGTCCTCGCGCCGGGCGTAGGGAGCGGTAAAAGGCAAGGTCTCGAACTTGAGAGCTTCTTGCATCGCACGCTCGTAGGCATCGTTGTGCCGCATCTTCTCAGCCAAGATCTCCCCAATCAGCCGAGACACGCTGGTGTTGCGCCGCGCAGCCTCCATCCGGGCCCAGTCCGCGACGCTCTCTTCCATGGTGACGGTGACGTTTTTCATGATCACACCACAAGAATTTCGTGAAACACGAAATCAGTGTATCAAAAGCTTGCCTTGCTGAGGCGCATCTCGGCGGCCTGCGCGTGCGCCTGCAGGCCCTCGCCGTAGGCCAGCTCGGCCGCGATCGGGCCCAGTTTCTGGGCACCCGCTTCGCTCACCTCGATCAGGCTGCTGCGCTTCTGGAAGTCGTACACCCCCAGCGGGGAGGAGAAGCGCGCCGTGCCCGAGGTGGGCAGCACGTGGTTGGGGCCGGCACAGTAGTCGCCCAGGCTCTCGCTGGTATAGGCGCCCAGGAAGATGGCGCCGGCGTGCCTGAGCAGGGGCTCCCAGCGGTGGGGGTCGGCCGAGCTGACCTCCAGATGCTCCGGCGCGATGCGGTTGCTGATGGCGCAGGCCTCGTCCATGGAGCGGGTGTGGATCAGCGCACCCCGCCCTTCCAGCGAGGCACGGATCACCTCGCGTCGCGGCATGCCGGGCAGCAGGCGCTCGATGGCTTCAGCCACGGCCTCGATGTAGGCCGCGTCGGGGCACAGCAGGATGCTTTGTGCCAGCTCGTCGTGCTCGGCCTGGCTGAAGAGGTCCATCGCCACCCAGTCGGGCGGCGTGCTGCCATCGGCCAGCACCAGGATCTCGCTCGGGCCGGCGATCATGTCGATCCCCACCTGGCCAAAGACGCGGCGCTTGGCGCTGGCCACATAGGCGTTGCCGGGGCCGGTGATCTTGTCGACGCGCGGGATGGTGGCGGTTCCAAACGCCAGTGCGGCCACGGCCTGCGCGCCGCCAATGGTGAAGGCCCGGCTCACGCCCGCCACGGCCGCTGCAGCCAGCACCAAGTCATTGCGCTCCCCCACCGCAGCGGTGGCTGCGGCGCCGCCCGACGCAGACCCTGCCCCGCCTGCACCCCCCGTCGCCACGCTGCCACGCACCGGCGTGGGCACCACCATGATGATCTCGCCCACGCCAGCCACGCGGGCGGGCACGGCGTTCATCAGCACGCTGGAGGGGTAGGCGGCTTTGCCGCCAGGCACGTACAGGCCCACGCGGTCCAGCGGCGTGACCTTCTGGCCCAGCAAGCTACCGTCGTCGTCACGGTAGCTCCAGCTGCGGCCGCAGGCCTCCAATTGGCGCTCGTGGTAGCGGCGGACGCGATCAGCCGCAGACTGCAGCGCCTGCCGCTGGGCGGGGGTGATGCGCGCCAGCGCGGCCTGCAGTTCGTCCTGGCCGATCTCCAGCGCGGCCACAGAAGCAGCCGCCAAACCGTCGAAGCGGGCGGTGTACTCCAGCACGGCGGCGTCGCCACGTGTGCGCACGTCGTCCAGGATGGCAGCCACGCGTTGCTCGATGGCGGCATCGGTTTCGGCCGACCAGTGCAGCACGCGCTGAAAGTCGGCCTCGAAGCCAGCGTCGGCCGTGGACAGGCGGCGCAGGGCCAGGGTGGGCGTGCCGCTCACGGTGTCTTCCCCTCGCCCACCGGACTGGCGGGTGGCGACACTGCCTGGGAAAACGCATCGATCAAGGCCCGGATGGGCGCCTGCTTGAGCTTGAGCGACGCTTGGTTGACCACCAACCGCGCGCTGATGTCCATGATGTGCTCCACCTCCACCAGGTGGTTGGCCTTGAGCGTGCTGCCAGTAGACACCAGGTCGACGATGGCGTCGGCCAGCCCCGTCAGCGGGGCGAGCTCCATGGAACCATAGAGCTTGATCAGGTCCACGTGCACGCCCTTGTCACTGAAGTGCTGGCGGGCGATCTGCGTGTACTTGGTGGCCACGCGAATGCGCGAGCCCTGGCGCACGGCGAGGGCGTAGTCAAAGGCCACGGGCACCGCCACGCTCATGCGGCAGCGCGCGATCTTCAGGTCCAGCGGGCGGTACAGGCCGTGGTCGTCGTGCTCCAGCAGGGTATCCAGGCCGGCCACGCCCAGATCGGCGCCACCATGCTGCACGTAGGTGGGCACATCGGTGGCTCGCACCAGCACCACGCGCACGTCGTCGCGGTTGGTGGGCAGGATGAGCTTGCGGCTCTTCTCCGGGTCTTCCAGCACCTCGATGCCGGCGGCGCGCAGCAGCGGCAGCGTCTCCTCGAAGATGCGGCCCTTGGACAGTGCGAGCGTGATCATGGCGGCGGCCCGTTCAGAGTTCACTTCAGGCGCTCGATGTCGGCACCCACACCGCGCAGCTTGTCTTCCATGCGGTCGTAGCCCCGGTCGAGGTGGTAGATGCGGTCGACCACGGTCTCGCCTTCGGCCACCAGGCCGGCAATGACCAGGCTGGCCGAGGCGCGCAGGTCGGTGGCCATGACCGTGGCGCCTGACAGTTGCGGCACGCCCTGCACCACCGCCGTGTGGCCGTCGATCTGGATGTTCGCGCCCAGCCGCAGCAGTTCGTTGACGTGCATGAAGCGGTTCTCGAAGATGGTCTCCGACACCTTCGCTGCGCCTTCGGCGATGCAATTCACCGCCATGAACTGCGCCTGCATGTCGGTAGGGAAAGCCGGGTACTCGCTGGTACGGAAACTCACCGCGCGGGGCCGGCCCTGGGCGCGCACGCGGATCCAGTCCTCGCCCGACTCGATCACCGCGCCGGCCTCGCGCAGCTTGTCCAGCACGGCGTCCAGGTGCGACGCGCGCGCGCCGCGCAGCGTGACGTCGCCCCCCGCCGCGGCCACCGCGCACAGGAAGGTGCCGGTCTCGATGCGGTCCGGGATGATGCGGTGCGGCGTTGCCGGTGCGCGCAGCGCGTCCACGCCCTGGATGCGGATGCGGCTGGTGCCGTGGCCCTCGATGCGCGCACCCATGCCGATCAGCATCTCGGCCAGGTCGGGGATCTCCGGCTCCTGGGCGGCGTTTTCCAGCACCGTCTCGCCTTCGGCCAGCGTGGCGGCCATCAGCAGGTTCTCAGTCCCCGTGACGGTGACCATGTCGGTGGTGATGCGCGCACCCTTCAGGCGAGAGGTCTTGGCGATGATGTTGCCGCGCTCCACCGTGATCTGCGCGCCCATGGCCTGCAGGCCCTTGATGTGCTGGTCCACCGGGCGCGAGCCGATGGCACAGCCGCCGGGCAGCGACACGATGGCCACGCCGAAGCGCGCGAGCAGCGGGCCTAGCACCAGGATGGACGCGCGCATGGTCTTGACCAGCTCGTACGGCGCCACCGGGTTGTTCACCGGGCCGGCATCGAGATGCAGTTCGTTGGCCTGGTCGGCGCTCCACTCGGCGGTGGCGCCCATCTGGCGCAACAGCTTCAAGGTGGTGGAGACATCCTGCAGTCGCGGCACGTTGCGCAACGTGACCGCCTCTGCCGTGAGCAGCGCGGCGCACAGCTCGGGCAGCGCCGCATTCTTGGCGCCGGAGATGGCGATCTCGCCTTGAAGCCGGCGGCCACCGCGGATGAGGAGTTTGTCCATGCGTTGCAGGGGGAGGGCCCCGCTGCAGGCCCGGACCACCATGCGCCAGCAGCGGCGCAGGACCCAGCGCCCGCGGCAGGCCGCAGGCCGATCAGTGGTGGGGGTGGGCGGAGGCCGACGCGCCTTGGCTGGCGTGTTCGGCGGGGGTGAGCGTCTTCATGGACAGGGCGTGAATCTGCTCACGCATTCTATCGCCCAGCACCGCGTAGACCCGCTGGTGGCGGCGTACCCGCGACAGACCCTCGAACTCCGCGCTGACGATCGTGGCGAAGAAGTGACGCCCGTCGCCCTCGACTTCCAGCAGTTCGCAGGGCAGGCCGGCGGCGATGTAGGTGCGGACTTCGGAAGGGGTGGGATCAGCCATGTCGTGGATTATCCGGCGAGCGCCTGCAGGCGGTTCCCCTTGGGGAGATCCTTCCTCGGAGATCAATCCTTGCAGATCACTCTCTGTAAGACGGATCCACCCGATCCACCATGCGCACCAGGGCGGCGAACACGTCGCGCCCGCCACCGCGCCGGGGGTCGAACTGCAGCGCGTCCTGGCTGGCCTTGCGCTGCACCGCCTCGGGGATGGGCAGCGTGGGCCCGAGGCCAGCGCCCGCCACCTGGATCTCGCAAGCGCGCTGCAGCGTCCACAGCACGGCAAAGGTGAAGGGCAGCGAGTCACCCCAGGCCAGCAGCCCGTGGTTGCGCAGGATGACAGCCGGGCGCTGACCGATGGAGCGGATGACCCGCGGCCCCTCGTCGGCATGGACCGTAATGCCCTCAAAGTCGTGGTAAGCCACGCGGTCGTGCAGCTGGGCGGAATAGAAGTTGTCCATGGACAACCCGGCCTGGCTGCAGGCCACGGCGCAGCCGGCCGTGGTGTGGGTGTGCATGACGCAGTGCGCACCTTCAATGCCCTGGTGGATGGCCGAGTGCAGCACGAAGCCGGCGGGGTTCACCGGCCACGTGCTGTCACCGATCACACGGCCTTCCAGGTCGATCTTCACCAGGTTGGAGGCCTTGACCTCGCTGTAGTGCAGGCCAAAGGGGTTGATCAGGAAGTGCCGTTCGGGGCCCGGAATGCGCACCGTGATGTGGTTGTAGATCAGCTCGGTCCAGCCCAGCAGGTGGAACACGCGGTAGCAGGCAGCCAGTTGCACACGCAGGGCGCGTTCTTCGTCAGTGATCAAGGCGTGGTCCATCAGGCCCTCCCCTTCAAGAACGGATCTTGTAGCCGGTGTGCAGCAGGCGCAAGGCGATGCCGGCCACCACCAGGAAGCTCGTGCCCACCACAGCCAGGCTCAACCAGGGCGAGGCGTCGCTGGCGCCAAAGAAGCCGCGGCGAAAGCCATCGATCATGTAGAAAAAGGGGTTCAGGTGGCTGATGCCCTGCCAGAACGCGGGCAAGGAATGCACCGAGTAGAAGACACCGGACAGGAAAGTCATCGGCATGATGACGAAGTTCTGGAAGGCGGCGAGCTGGTCGAACTTGTCGGCCCACAGCCCGGCAATCAAGCCCAACGACCCCAGCATGCCCGCGCCCAGCAAGGCGAACACGACCACCCACCAGGGCTCCACCATCCCGGGTGGCGCGAACCACACCGTGACCAGCAGCACCCCCGTGCCCACGCACAGCCCGCGCACGATGGAGGCGCCCACGTAGGCCAGGTACCAGGCCGCCGGCGACAGCGGCGTGACCAGCAGGAACACCAGGTTGCCGGTGATCTTGCTCTGGATCAGCGACGAGCTGCTGTTGGCAAAGCTGTTCTGCAGCACGCTCATCATCACCAGGCCGGGAATGAGGAAGCTGGTGTAGCCCACGCCAGGAAACACCTCGACATGGTCTTCCAGCACATGGCCGAAGATCAGCAGGTACAGCATGGCCGTCAGCACCGGCGCGGCCACGGTCTGGAAGGCGACCTTCCAGAAGCGCAGCACCTCCTTGCGGAACAGCGGTGCCACGCCCTCCAGCCTGAAGCCGCTCATGCCACCACCCCTTGCCCTGCCGCAGGCGCGGGGTGGACCGGCAACTGCGCAGGCGCCGAGGCCGGGTGCGCCCCGCTCATGATCTGCACGAACACATCCTCCAGGTCTGCGCGGCCGATCTCCAGGTCTTCAGGGGCGATGCCCGCCTGGCGCAGGGCCGCCAGATGCTGCTCCACCTCGGCCGCGTCATGCGCTTTCAGCTGCACGATGCGGCCGGTGACGCGCGCCTGCGCCGCCAGAGCTGGCGGCAGGGACTGGTCGGTCTTGAAGCGCAGCATCGTGCTGGCGGTGCCCGCCAGCAGCGCCGAGGTGCGGTCCAGCGCCACCACCCGGCCGGCCTTGAGCATGGCGATGCGGTGGCACAGCGCCTCGGCCTCCTCCAGGTAGTGCGTGGTCAGCAGCACCGTGTGGCCTTCGCGGTTCAGACGCGCGATGAACTTCCACAGCATCTGGCGCAACTCCACGTCCACGCCGGCGGTGGGCTCGTCCAGCACGATGACGGGCGGGCGGTGCACCAGGGCCTGGGCCACCAGCACGCGGCGCTTCATGCCGCCAGAGAGCTGGCGCATGTTGGCGTGCGCCTTGTCGGTGAGGCCCAGTTCGGCCAGCACCTCGTCGATCCAGGCCTCGTTGCCCTTCACGCCAAAGTAGCCGCTCTGGATGCGCAGCGTCTCGCGCACGCTGAAGAAGGGGTCGAACACCAACTCCTGCGGCACGATGCCCAGCGCCTTGCGCGCAGCGGCGTAGTCGGTCACCACGTCATGACCCATCACCGTGACCGAGCCTTCGGTGGCCCGGGCCAGCCCGGCCAGGATGCTGATCAGCGTGGTCTTGCCGGCACCGTTGGGCCCCAGCAGGCCGAAGAACTCGCCCTGGCCGATGTCGAAGCTGACGTCGTCCAGCGCTCGGAGCGTGCCGCGTGAACCGGTGTAGGTCTTGCCGACGTGGCGAAAGGAGATGGCGACGGCGCTGCTGGACATGAACGCGGAATTGTAGGCAGGGCCGACGGGCCGTCCCTTGCGCGATCAGCCTGGCCGCGCGAGCAGTTCGTCCAGGTTGCGGGTGATCTCCTGCTCGATGCGCTCGCTGAAGGCGCCCAGCAAGAAGCCCAGACGGGCCCGCAACTCGAAGCAGTGGCTGGACACTTCCACGGTGCCGCTGGCCCCGGCGCGCTCGAAACGGATGGTGTCGGCCTCGACCCCGGGGGTGCAGGCGCAGGTCATCCCCAGGCGGTCCCGCGCATCGTCCATCCAGCGCTGGGCCACGGCACGGG
>Ga0315900_10011883_pt1 | contig 10756 bp, 8 predicted proteins | sample LakEriMetagenome_FD_203521 | JGI IMG/M metagenome (GOLD analysis project Ga0315900, IMG submission 203521) | Freshwater fungal communities from buoy surface, Lake Erie, Ohio, United States - Buoy 12 MA114 | ecosystem: Environmental > Aquatic > Freshwater > Lake > Lake biofilm | place: USA: Lake...
ATGGTGCGGCAACTTCAGGCCGCCAGCGCCCACCGGCCGGGGACGTTGATCGGTGCTGCGGCATGAGGGGCCGAAGGTCGGAATCAGCCCAGAGCTTCGCGAACGATTTGTTCAGGGCGGACTACCTATGAGGCCGGGCCGTCGATGGGGGCCGAGGGTGCAGGGTTTTCAGGCCGAGCTCTCGATCTGCTGCAGACTGCAGCTGGAGGTCACCTTGTTGGGCGAAACCCTGATGTATGCCCGTCAGTTTTCTCCCTAACATTACCTTGGGAAATCATTTATTCATGGACTAGGTTAATCAAAGTTTTCGGAGGCAAGACATGCTCAGCAGAGGGTTTGGATTCTTGATGTCTGCCGTTGCCGCTGCAACCTTGATTGCATGCGGCGACGAGCCTCCTGTCCTTCTGACAGGCGCAGTGATCGATGGCTACATTGAAGGTGCAACGGTATGCCTTGACGAAAACGGCGATGGCAAGTGCGGCGCTACGGAACCCAGTTCGGTCACGGACAAGGACGGGAAATACAGTCTTGTTGTTTCAGCGGGACAAGAAAACAAATTCATTCTGGTCGATGTGCCGGCGACTGCAAAAGACTCTGATGACGGTGGTCGGACATTGGCAGCGGCTGGTAAGTCCGCGTACATCATGTCTGCACCAGCTTCACTTCCTCAAGTGGTGTCTCCTCTGACAACACTGATGGTTGGGAAGATCAAGGCTGACGGCCTGACGTTGAGTGAGGCAAGAGTTCGGGTGTTAGACGAACTGGGCTTGCCTGCTGAAACCGATCTCCACTCCGACCATGTGAAAGCGGGCGACGTGCAGGTCCACGCAATGGCTCGCCAATTTGCTGCCCGCTTGCAAGAAACCAAGCGCGAACTTGGTGCTGACGGCAGCGACCCGTTGACCGCCATGTCCAAGAAGCTCAAGGACCAAAACGCCGCACTGGGGGAGCCGGTCACCAAGCAACCCGCGGCGTTGATGAATATTCCAAACGATCTTGCCTTGACAGCCGATGGCAAGTTGCTGCTTTACAGCATGATCAGCGCGACGGGCAAGCCCATTGTCGCCAGCGCCATGTTGTTCACGCCTAAGGCTCCGGCGCCGCAAGGTGGCCGCCCGCTGATAGTGATTGGTGCCGGTACCACGGGCATCGCGGGCATCTGCGCCCCCAGTAACATCATGCAGGGTCTAGGATTTCTGCCATACGGCGAATTGATTAAGACCTTGATAGGCGAAGGATTCGCTGTCGTGATGCCTGACTATGAAGGTCGCGGTCCTGCCGGGGTTCCAGGATTGCCCGATGCCCACCCGTACCTCCATGTCGGCAGTGCAGGCAATGCGATGGTCCTGTCGGCGGTGGCATCAAAGCGCTTGCTGGGCAGTGCATTATCGGGCGCTTGGGCCGCCTGGGGGCACTCCCAGGGCGGGCATGCTGCGCTGGCAGCCGCGCAATTTGCCGGTTTGGGTGAGCGGCTTGAGCCCTCGCTCGACTACCGCGGTGCGATCGCTGTGGCTCCTGCCTCCCATTTCGCTGAATCGGTGCAAGGACTCCTCTCCATGGCAAGCCAGGCCCAGGCCCAGGCAGCTTTTGGATACTTGGGCACACTTGGCTTCTATGCCTCTTACATCGTTCAGGGAAGCCGCTCCACTGCCAGCCCTCTGGACCCGAATGAGGTTCTCGGCGCTCAGATGAAGCCCGTTCATTCTTCTGCAGGCTCAGACTGCCTCGAAGCGTATTTCGACAAGGTGCAAGCCGCTGTAACGTCCTTCGCGGGGTCCGGAGGTCAGCCCTCAAGCTTTGGTGCAGTGGACGCAGCGAAGATCGCGTCACCGAAAGTCCTGGCTGCTCTTCGCAGTCTCGAGCCTGGTCGAGTGAAGCTTCCTGGCAAGACCCTTCTCTTGCAAGGCTCAGTCGACACTACCGTATTGCCTGTCACCACCCAAGCACTGGAAATGGTGATGAAAGGCAGAGGCAGCGACGTCTCGCTGACCTTGGTTAGCGGTGACGATGCAACCCACTCTGGCGTGCTCGATATGCCGGAGGCCCAACAAGCCATGCTGGGGCACATCGGTGCGTTGTTCGGTCTGAGCAATTAGCAATCTTGACGCTGCGGGTCGGGGAAATGACGGACGGTATCGTCTTGATAGCGTCTTACAGCACCGCTCCGCCAGCAGCCACACGTCGCGATCTCGATGACGATGACCACGGCGATGATGACGGCCAGTCTCAAGCAGATCTGGCCCCGGTAGAGATTGTTCAGCGCCTCGTCATGTGAGAGACGCGGCTGCTGCCTGCGCCGAATAGGCTCCACTAGTACGTCCGTCAATCCCCGGGGTCGCTCAAGAACCAGGGCGATCACTGGGTCCTCGGATGCACTTCCGCGCCCTGCAGCACGAAGGCGGTGACCTCGGTGATCAGGCGCACGCGATCGGTCTCTCCAACCACGGTCTGGCCGTGGAAGAAGCTGATCTGGTGCTCGTAATCGGCGTAGTGCTGGGTCACGGCCCAGATTTGGAACAGCAGCAGCGGATCCATAGGCCGCAGCAGACCGGCAGCGACCGAGCTGGTCATGACGGCTGCTGCCTGCTCGGCGCCCCGCAGGCTCCGGCCTATGGGCAGCCGCAGCGGCGGCGCCCCGCGCATAGTCTCGGCAGCGAAGATGCGAGCACAAACGCGGCCACACGTTCGGTCACAGACGCGAGCACCGACGCTCACGCGCGAAAAAAAACGGGGCCCGTGGCCCCGCTTTTCATGAGGAGATCAACCTGCTGAATTACTGCGGCTGCTGAATGCCGGCAATCGCCCAGGCGCCGCTAGGGCCTTCGGGCTTGACCAGGTGCCACACCTCGTCGAAAGGCACGGCGATGGCGCCGGTTTCTTCGCGTACTTGGCCCTGGAAGCGCACGCTGACGATCTGCTTGCCGTCCTCGACCGCGTAGTCGATGACCTGCGCATCCACCTTTTCCACGTCGGTCTGCTGATCCGCATCCCCGCGCTCCTGCAGATCCAGCCGAATCGCGGCAAACATCTCGGGGGTGGTGAACTGGCGCAGGTCGTCCAGATCGCCCTTGTCGTTGGCGGCCTGCAGCCGGATGAAGATCATCTTGGCCACGCGCTCGAAGGCCGGCAGGTCAAAACCCTCGGGCAATTGGGGACCGGCGGCCGCTTCCGGCACGGCCGTCACCGCCGCCTCGAACGCCGGTGCTGCGGGCTCGGTGGAGCCGCCCGGTGCGCGCAGTGGCTGACCGGTCACGGACACGTCGGCCGCAGCCGGCGTGAAGGCGCTGCGCTGCGTGGTGGTGGCAGGTGCAGGCTCCAGAGCAGGGGCCTGGGCTGTGGCGGGCTCAGCGGCTGGCGTCCAGCGCGTTGCCGTACCGGCGGCCCCGGTATTCGAAGCCCCCGCGGTGGCCAGGGCAGGCTCTTGCCGCGCACCGCGGCCGAAGCGCCGCATCAGGAAGGCGATCAGGAACACGGCGGCCACGGCCAGCAGGGCCAACATCAGGAAGTTGGCGAAAGCCTCACCCATACCCAGATGGCTCATCAACGCGGCCAGACCCAGACCCGCGGCCAGGCCAGCGATGGGCCCCATCCAGGACCGCTTGGCCGGCGCGGCGGCGGCAGCAGCCGTGGCACCGGCGGCGGCCGGTGCGGCTGCAGGCGTCGGGGCCGTCTGTTGTGGCGCGGCCTGCTTGGGTGGCGGCGTCTGGGGCGCCGGCTGGGCCGGCGCACTGCGCTGCATGCCTTGGGACTTGCCGCTGCCCAGGCGCTTGGCCTCGGAAAGCATCGGCGTGGAGGTGGCGAGCGCCACGACCAGGGCGCCCAGCAGCCAGTTCTTCATGTCGTTTCTTCCTATGGAGTTGAGATTGTGGGCGTGGACGACCCATGCCTACAGTATCTAGTGTCCTGGAACTCGGATCGGGGGCCAAGCTTCGCCTCGGGTACCCCTAGGATCATTGTGGAGCCGACCTGGGCCGGCCTGCCCGGATGCAGGTTTCCCCGCCTTCACGAAGGCCCTTCATGGGGGCACCATGCAGGGGTGATGCTCGTTGCAATCGTGTGCGCATGCCTGACCGTCCACTGAAGGTCTGGTCCAGCGGTCGGTGGCCTTTGGGTCGCCGCCAGCGGCTTGGTGGGCGCAGGCCCTCGGGCCGGCTGGGGTGGGTCCTGGCGAGCCTGCTGTTCCTGCTGACGGCCGCCTTGGGGCTGGCCTGGTGGGCGGCGCCGGAGTTCCTGCGCCAGCAGGCTGAATCACGCGGCAGCAGCCTGCTGGGCCGTGAGGTGAGGCTGCAGCGGGTGGAGTTGGGCCTGTTCCCCTTGCGGATGCAAGCCCACGGGCTGGTGCTGGAGGCGCAGGCTCCGGCGACGTCCTCGGGGGCGTCCTCGGGTGCTTCCATCGGTGCGTCCTCGAAGGCCCCCCCCGCTGCCGTGCCTTTGCTGCGTCTGGAACGGCTGGCGGTCACGGTCGACGCCTGGTCCTTGTGGCAGAGAGCGCCGGTGGTCACGCAGCTTGAGGTCGAGGGCCTGCAGGTGCACGTGGCGCGTACCGCTTCGGGTGCCTGGAGCGTTGACGACCTTCGGCGCCGATTCCAGCCGGCGCCTGCCACCCCGCCTGATGCAGGCCCGGCCCTGCCGCTGACGCTGCGCAATGGCGTCCTGCGGGGAGCGCGCTTGACCCTGGAGGACGCCCAACTCGGGCAGCGTCATGAGGTCACCGACCTGCAATTGACGCTGCCGTGGTGGAGCAACCGGGCCGACGAGGCCGAACAGGCCGTGCAGCCCCGCCTGTCGATGCGCTTGAACCGCGCGCCCGTGAGCCTGGAGGCTCAGGCCTGGCCGCTGCGCAAGGCGCCCCTGGTGCAGGCGCGGCTGACCGTGGCTGAGCTGGCGCTGTCACCCTTGTGGCCGTGGATGCCGCCGGATCTTCCCTTGCGGCCTCAGGAGGGACAGTTCAGTGCCGAGCTGTCCGTGCGCGCAGAGGCTCCCGGCGATTCGGCGGCGGGAGCGGGGTGGCAGCTGGGCGTGGCGGGCTCTGCTTCCTTGAATGAGATGGCGCTGCTGCATCCCGGTGGCGCACCCATGGCCTCCTGGCAGCGCCTGTCGGTGGAGTTCCAGGATTTGCGTCCCTTGCAGCAACGCGTGCACCTGGGCGCCGTGCGCCTGGAGGGGGGGCAGCTGCACGTGCGGCGCGAAGCCGGGGGCCAGCTTCAATGGACCTCCCTTGGCCAGAGCGGGTCGCCTGCCGAGCCTTCCAAAGGTGGCAAGCCTTCCAACCTTGCCACCCCTCCCAAAGCGGCCAACCCTGCAGCGCCCGCAGGGCCCGCCCAGCCCAGCGACGGCCCTGCGGTATGGGACTTTCGCACTGGCCCGGTGGTGGTGGACGGCCTGCAGGTGCACTGGACTGACCAGACGATGCGCCCGGCCCTGCGAGCCAGCGTGAACCCGCTGAACCTGCGGGTGGAGGCCCTGGCCTGGCCAGCGCGGGAGGACGTCAACTTTCCCTTCGAACTGGACGCGCTGTTGCAGCCGCCTGACACCGGCCCGTCAGCTCGGCGGCTTGCCGTGCCCGTGAATCTGAAAGGGGTGTTGTCGCCTCAGCAGGCGCAAGTGGAATGGCGCCTGGGGCCGGCAGCCCTGGCGCCCTGGCAACCGTACCTGCGCGGCCTGTTGCAGCCGGCCCTGCACGGCTCGCTGAGGGCCTCCGGCGCACTGGACTGGGCTGCAGGGCCCCGGCCCCGCTTGCAGGCGGCCATGCATTCCGTCCAGCTCGACGACTTCGAGGCCCGCCAGGCCCCTTCGCAGGCGCCCTCCCTGGGCTGGAAGTCGCTCGCGGTCGAGGATGTGCGTGTCGACGTGCTGGCGCGGCGCGCCGTGGTCGGCCAGATCACCTGGCGCGACCCCACGGTGGCCTTGCGCCTTGGGCGCGACGGGTCGGTCGGGCTGGCGGGCTGGTCTGGTTTCGCGGGGTCCGCCACTTCTCAGGGTGCCGCTCCCGCGCCCGCCACGCCGGCTGCCGGGGCCCGCGCGCCTGATACGTCCCATACGTCGAAGAAGCCCGACCCCCCCGCGGCCTTGGCGCGCAAAGGCCCGCCGCTCGCCAGTCCCCCGCCGCCGGTCTGGCGGCTGGAACTTCAGCGCCTGCGCTTGGCGGGTGGCCGTGTGGATGCGGTGGACGAGCTGGTGCCTTCTGACACCGAGCCCGGTGCCCCCTGGTCCCTGCGGCTGCGGCCGGTGTCGTTGGAGGTCGACCGTCTGGCCTGGCCGCCCAGCGCTACCCCCACCGATGTGCGCCTTGCGCTGCAGTGGCCTCAGGGTCCCCAGCGGCAGGACCTGCCAGCAGCAGCGGTGCCGGGTGCGGAAGCCGCGCCGCCCGCTTCGGCCCGTGTGGCAGGCCGTGTCCGTTTGGACACGCCGGGCTTCCAGGGCACGGTGCAAGTGGAGCGCTGGCCGCTGCACCGGTTCGAGCCTCAGCTCGCTCACCTGGGTGTTCTGTTGCCGGTGAAGGTGGCGCGCGCGGAACTGGGCCTGGACAGCCGGCTCGAAGTCCGCCTGGGCCCGCAGGGCTTGCAGACCGCGGGCGAGGGCTCGGTGCGGGTGGCGGATGTGCGGGTGCTGGCCACGGCCGAGCCCTCTGCGGCTGCCGCCTCCGCCCTGTCCGACGAACTGGCGACTTGGAACCTGCTGCTGGTGCAGGGGCTGCGCTGGCAAGTGGCCCCGGGGCAGCAGCCCCGGGTGGACGTGGGGCTGGTGCGCTTGTCCGACTTCTTCGCCCGCCTGCAGGTCACCGAGGCCGGGCGCCTGAACCTGCAGGATGTGACCGCCCCCCGGCCCGGGACCGCCGCGGCGGCTGACGCGCCACCGGCAAGAGCTGTCACGCCAGCACCCGCCGGACCTGCGGTGCCAGCAGGTGGACAGCCCGCCCCTGGCGGCCGCTGGCCGGTGGATTTGAGCGTGGAGCGCACCGAACTGGTCAACGGGCGGGTGGATTTCATCGACCGTTTCATTCGGCCGAACTACGCGGCGGACCTGACGGAGCTGAACGGCTTTCTGGGGCGATTCGAGTCGGGTTCTCCTGCCATGGCGCCCGTGGAACTGCGCGGCCGTGCGGCCCGTACCGCCTTGCTGGAGATCCGGGGCGCCATCAACCCCACCGCGTCACCGCTCATGCTGGACCTCTCGGCCCGCGCCACCGATCTGGAACTGGCGCCGCTGTCGCCCTACGGCGGCAAGTATGTGGGCTACGCCATCGAGCGCGGCAAGCTCAGCGTCGATCTGAGCTACCGCATCGAGGCCGACGGTCGGCTGGAAGCGCGCAACCAGATCATCCTGAACCAGCTCACCTTTGGCGAGCGCATCGACAGCCCCAGCGCCACCAGCCTGCCCGTGCGGCTGGCCCTGGCGCTGCTGGCCGACCGCAACGGCGTCATCGATGTCAACCTGCCCATCAGCGGCTCGATCAACGATCCGCAGTTCAGCGTGATCGGTCTCGTGTTCAGGATGATCGGCAACCTGCTGGTGAAGGTGGTCACGGCGCCCTTTGCCTGGCTGGCGGGCAGCGACACCCGCGACCTCAGCCAGATCGCGTTCGATCCCGGTGCGGCGCGCCTGTTGCCGCCCGCGCTGCAAACCCTGGACCAGTTGTTCACGGCCCTGACCGACCGCCCCCGGCTGCGCATGACCATCTCGGGGGCGGCAGATCACGAAGCCGAAGCGGCGGCCTTGCGCGCGGCCGGGCTGGCCGAGCGCCTGCAGGCCTTGCTGGGGCGCGAGGCTGCACGGGCCGGGCAGGCTTCGCAAGCCGCTGCGCCACTGCCTTCGCGTGGCAGCCCGGCCTATGACGCCTTGGTCCGCCGCCTGTACGCTGACACGCCCTTGCCAGGCAAGCCGCGCAATGCCTTGGGCATGGTGAAGGAGGTGCCGGTGGCCGAGATGGAGGCAGCGCTGCTGGCCACCGTGCCGGTGAACGAGACCACCGCGCGCGAGCTCGCCCTGCAGCGCGCCTTGACGGTGCGCGATGCCTTGATCGCCCGCGGGCTGGCTGCTGAGCGCCTGTTCCTGGCCGCACCTCAGGTCGGGCGACCCGCCGAAGGGGAATCCCAACCCCAGGTGCGCATGACGATCACCGGGCCGTGAAAATCACGGCCGTGTTGCACGGCATTTCAGCTTGACCTGAACACGGGGCGACAGCCGACGCGGCGCAAGCGCTCCCAACTCCAGAAGGAAACCGCATGTCTCATGAATCGATCACCCTGGGCGGCGGCTGCTTTTGGTGCCTGGAAGCCGTCTACGAACTGGTGGAAGGCGTGACGGCCGTCGAGTCCGGGTACTGCAACGGTCATGTCGTCAACCCCAGCTACGAGCAGGTCTGCGGTGGTGACACCGGGCATGTGGAGGTGGTGCGTGTCAGTTTCGACACGTCCGTCATCGGCCTGCGCGAGGTGCTGGAGATCTTCTTCGCCATCCACGATCCCACCACGCTCAACCGGCAGGGCAACGATGCCGGGCCGCAGTACCGCTCCGGCATCTACCTGCATGATGAGTCGCAACGTGCCGTGGCGCAGGCGGTGTGGGACGACGCGCAAGTTGCGCACGGCGGGCGCGTGGTGACGGAACTGGAGCTCCTGCGCAACTACTGGAGGGCCGAGCCTTACCACCAGCACTACTTCGCCCAGCACCCGAATCAGGGTTACTGCGCCTTCGTGGTGGCCCCCAAGGTGGAGAAGTTCCGCAAGACCTTCCGCAGCCGCGTCAAGTCGGCCTGACTGGGCCCGGGCCCCTCAAGGGGCCAGCCGCTCGCGCACCCAGGCGCCGTTGTCTTGCCGGTAGGCCAGGCGGTCGTGCAGGCGCGAGGGGCGGCCCTGCCAGAACTCGTAGCGTTCAGGCGCCAGGCGGAAGCCGCCCCAGTGCGGCGGGCGTGGCGGGTTCAGCAGGTACTGCGCGCCATAGCGTGCCGCGTTCGTCACCAGCACGGCTCGGGACGCGATCACCTGGCTTTGTGGCGAGGCCCAGGCACCGATGCGCGAGTCCAGCGGCCGGCTGGCGTAGTAGGCATCGGACTCCTCGTCCGACACGCGCGACACCGTGCCCTCGATGCGCACCACGCGTTCCAGCTCCACCCAATGGAACTGCAGGGCTGCGTGCGGATTGCCGGCGAGTTCGCGGCCCTTGCGGCTGTCGTAATTGGTGTACCAGGCGATGCCCCGCTCATCACAGCCCTTGATCAGCACGATGCGGGTGGAGGGTCGTCCGTCTGCACCCACGGTGGCCAGGGTCATGGCATTGGGTTCGGGCAGGCGGGCGTCGATGGCCTCGCCCAGCCACTGTTCGAACTGTTTCAGCGGGTCCTCGTGGGACGCGGATTCGTCGAGCGCAGCGCGCTCGTAACTCTTGCGAAGCTGGGCAATGTCAGTCATGTATCCAGTATAGGAAGCCGCGCCTGACGGGCCGGTGGCCCGACGATGGTGTGCACCTGTTGGCAATCCCTTAAGGGGAAGGCCTTAGGTAGACATCCCATTGGCCGCGCGCCGCGGTGCGGGCATCCTCACGGTGTCCAAGTGTGGGGGAGGTCTGCACCTTGCACCCCCCTCAGGACCCAGGCCCGAAAGAAGCCCTTTCCATGAGCGAACGCCCCGTTGTCGTTGTGATGGCCGCAGGCCGCGGCGGCCGGTTTGCGGGCGCGTCTCACAAGCTGGTGCAGGCGCTGGGCGCCTCCACCGTGCTGGGCACCACGCTGGCGCAGGTGATGGAAAGCCGGCTGCCCTGCGTGGTGGTGACCACGCCCGCGCTGGAGCCCGAGGCCGCCCGCGTGGTGGCGCGGCGGGACCTGGTGGTGATCCCTCAGCAGGAGGCTGACAAGGGCATCGGCCACACCATGGCGGCCGGTGTGCAGGCGAGGGCCCAGGCGCCGGGCTGGTTGCTGTTGCCGGCTGACATGCCGCTGGTGGGCCCTGGCACCATTGCCGCGGTGGCGCAGGCCTTGCCCCAGCACACGGCGGTCGTGGCCCAGCACCATGGGCGGCGCGGCCACCCGGTGGGTTTTTCCAGCGGGCTGTACTCGGAACTCATGTCGCTGGTGGGCGAGGACGGACTGCGGCGCCTGCTGGCCCGCTACCCGGCCCATGGCGTGGAGGTGGCGGACGCGGGCGTGTTGTTCGACGTGGACACCGAGGCCGACCTGGAGGCCGCGCGGGCCATGGTGCCGGCGCTGGGCCTGGCGGGTTGACACACCGCAGTACAGCGCGCTTCACGCCAGCCCGGCGCGTCGGGCCACGTTCATCAAGCGCGTGATCTCGCGGTCGTGGATGCCGCAAGCCTGCAGTGCGCAGGCCGTTTCCGACAGGTACTCCAGCGTGGTGCCAAAGCGTCCGCGAGCCTTGCGCAGGATGTCCAGCAGCGTCGCATCGTCCATCGGCGGCAGGCAGGCCGGGCTGCGCCGGCTGAGCGTGAAGGTCAGCGCGCGCACGGGCCCCTCGGAAGTGCGCGTAGGCACCAGACGAGGGTCGTACACGCCCGTGGGCATCTCGCGCGCCCACAGGCGTTCCAGTTCCTCCTCCACCCGCCGCCGGGGCACGCGGTAGGCTACCCCGCGGCAGGAGCCACCTGGCAGCAGGGCGAACACCAGGCCGGGTTCTTCCGGGGTGCCCCGGTTGATCCGCGAACGCATGCGCAGGGCCCGGTGCCAGCCGCCCACCAGGGCCGGGCGGCGTTCCGCCGCTTCGAACTCCGGGCGCCAGATGAGGGACGCATAGCCGAACACCCA
>Ga0315900_10011884_pt1 | contig 10756 bp, 16 predicted proteins | sample LakEriMetagenome_FD_203521 | JGI IMG/M metagenome (GOLD analysis project Ga0315900, IMG submission 203521) | Freshwater fungal communities from buoy surface, Lake Erie, Ohio, United States - Buoy 12 MA114 | ecosystem: Environmental > Aquatic > Freshwater > Lake > Lake biofilm | place: USA: Lake...
TTCACTATCTGTGATATCTAAAATTTGGATAATATTAGAATCATTAATTTCAATAGTTTGAAAGCGTTGGGGGGTAGTAAATGAAAAAGTTTTTGTCACAATAGTAGCTGATGTGACTGTTCGAGATTTTTTGAGAAGAAAATAAGCTGGTGTTGAACCAATTAAGGTTAAAACACTAACATTTGTAGGATCAGAAGGAGTGTTAACTGAAAAATCAACTGTATCTTTAAGTAAAAATGTAGCAGCATTAGCTGATAGAGATGTATTAGCAGCTATTGATAAAGCATAACTATAATCAGGTTCACCAGCAGTAGCTGGGACTTTTTGATAAAAATCAACTGTAGCTGTAGCAGCTCCTGTTACTTTAGGTTTATAACCTAACATATAAGCTAGAGAATAAAGATTACTTTCTTGTCTAGCATATTGAGCAAATGTTTCTTGAATTTGATTATCAAGATAAAATGATAAAACATCACCTACATAAGCTGACATTTCTAAAAACAGCATTCCTGGGGAAGCAGGGGAAAAATCTGTTATAGTATTAGGGTAGTATGTTCGAGCATAATCAGTTAAAGATACTTTAAAATCCCCAAAATCTTTATTTAAATATTTTATATCTCTATTTTCAGCTGCCATTATAATAATATTTGGATGGTTTGAATATCTCCATTATATACAGATAAACTTAAAGATAACTGAATAGTATTATCGTCTTGTAATGGATTTAATGTTAATGAATTTATAGTAACATTAGGAAAATTATTTTGAATATCATTAGTTAATTTAATTTCTAAAGCTTTTAAAGTAGATTCATTTATATCTTCAAATAAAAATTCTCTTAGATTAGAACCAAAATTAGGGTTTAATACACGTTCTCCTTTATTTGTTAATATAAAATTAACTATATTAGATTTCATTTGATCTATTGTTGTATAATTTAATTTAAATACATCAGTAGAACTAAAAGGTATAGCTACTCCAATAGCTACTCTTTTACTAGTTTCTAAGGCACTTTTATTTGTTACTCTAATAGCCATTATTTAGTACTCATTAATCCCATTATTTGATTTAAACTTACTTCACCACCAGGTAAACTTGAACCTTCACCTACTGTACTAACAGGAGGAGGTGTATAGGCAGGTTGAGCATGTGATGAATTAGCTGTTATAGTAGCATCAAATTCACCTCCAATCATACTGCGTAAATTACGTTTAATATCTGGGTTGATGGGGGTTGTTTTAGTAGTATAAGGAATAGGGTTAGCATTTTCATTAACTACAGTTTTAGGAGTACGTACTGCTTCAAGGAGTATATCTTTAATTTCTTCTTGAATTGCTTCACGAACTGCTTCTTTAATTAACTTTTTTAAAAAATCTGTTTTCATATTAATAAATATTTAATTATCCAGCTGTTAAATTAGGATTTAAATCTATAAGGAATTTTAATTGATCAAGTAATACTTGAGGTTCTGAGGCAAAAGATGAGTCAGTTTTTAAAACAGGAACTCCATTTCGAGTTAATGCTTGGGCGAAACGTTTTGGGTAAATTATAGGATTATATGGGTCTAATATTAATTCTAAAGTAAAACCTTTATATACTTGAGGTTTATCAAGAAGTACCTTATTATCAATCCCAGTTGAATCATTAATAAGTAAATTTAATTCATCATTTATAGCTACAAAAACATTTTCATCTTTATTTAAATCTTGAGAACAAATTTGTAATAAAGCATCTAAACTATTTGTTAAATTTAATATATATCCTAAAGCTGCCCCAAAAGAAGCTAAAGTTAAAGTTAAAGTATTAATGATTACTCCAAATCTTTTTAATAATTCTTCAAGTTTAGTAATTGCAAATGGGATAGCAGGAGGCATAGGAAATGGAATAATACTAATTCCTATAACACCTGCTTTAAGGGCTAATGATACTAAATCAAATGTAGTTACTAGTGTTGAAAGAGTAGATACAGTTTTATATAATTTATTTATTTGGTTAATAACTTTATTCCTTTTTTTAACTAATTCTAATATTTTATCTTTTTTAAGACATAATATTTGATTTTTTATTTGATCTATAGGAACTTTATTGACAACAGCTTGTACTACAGGGAAACCAAAAGGTAATAATAATTTTAATATAAAAGGTATTAATTGAGCTTTAAGTTGTTCTTTTCCTATACTAACTAAATTAGCTATTCTAACTAATGGTGGTACAAGATTTTTAATATTTTGATTAATTTGTTTTAATTCTGTTTGAGTAATATCATTAAGTATAGGTTGAATTAAATTTTTTAAAGCTTCATTTTCATCTGGGATTGGGGTGAGTTTTTTCTTAATACTAACAACGCTAGCTTTTTTATATTTAGAGTCTTTTAATTTTTTATGGTATTCTTCTGCTTTTGATTTAGCAGCATTTTGATCATTACTTTTAAATACTTCATTACCAACTCTATATTCGTATGGGGGTTCTACTTCAGGTGTAGATACTTTTACAATATCATACTCAGTAGATGGGTATACTGAAGTAATTTGAGGGTTAGTTATAGTTTCAGTATTATATTTTGATTTGATTAATACTATACTAATATTTTTAAGGTTAATAGCTGTTTTAGGATATATAATAGACCACTCACCTTTATTATTAGTAACTAAATTTTCTGTTATAGATTTAATTATAGGTGAGGTTTCAGTAGAGGGAGGGGTTTGAGTAAAAGTTATATTAACTCCAGGAATAGGTTTAGCGTTTTGGTCTAAAACTACACCTTCAAATATAATATTATCCTCAATAGCTAAAGTTGTATTTGTATTTTCACTAGAACCTACTGTTCCTGATGGTGTGTCGTAGGCCCCAAAGGGATTTAAAGCAATTGTACTTGGGGATGGAGTGATAGACATTTTTAAATAGTTTTTGTTGTTTTAGATAATAATCTGCTATCTTGTTTAGAACCAATAAGAGATCTTAATTCAGATGCTTTTGTTGAGATATTACCAGAATTAGCTACTAAAGACGGAACAGCTAAATTACCAGTATCAGAAGGAACACTAGCTCCAGCAAATGCTGTGCTAACTATATCTAAAGCAATACATATTGTATTTAAAACATCTATTAAGTTTTCACCTAAAACCAATGGATGTAAAGGTTTTGAAGATGCTGGGGTGTTAGATCCTAAATATATGCTAGGTGAGGTTATAATCACTTGATCAGCTTTAGTTGAAAAAAGATTAGAACCATCTAAATTAATAGAGGTCTGGGCTGTTAAATGAATAGATTTATTAGAACTTAATATTATATGATCATTTTTAGCATTAAAAACTAATCTACCAGAACTTAAAAGGATTTGATTACCTGAAAAATCTTTAGGAGCTGCTGGGGATTCAGCTGTAGTTTTATTATAAGAATCTTTTAAAGGGCTAGAAAGATTTAAAGGTACATTTTGAGTTGAAGTTAAATAAATAGAAGACTGATCTTCATTTATATTTTCAACGCATGGTATCCAAGATTCTTTAGTATCCCCAACATTAAATTGATCAAATGATTGACCATTTCTTAATATCATTATTGGGCTACCATTATTACCAATGCTAGACCAAAGATTAGGATTAGTAGAATTATTAACTGTTGCTCCTAACCTAATAGAATTACCATATCTACCTTCATATATTATATCTCCTTCATATGGTAGAAGAGGGAAAACATTTAAAACATTATTTTCATTAAAAGTATTACCTAACTCTATCTCAGTACTTTGATCTGTCACTCTTCTAGTTGAACCTGCTTCAACTTGTTGATAATCTTTTTTTTGATTATCAGATAAAATATTTGAAGAAGGGACCGCGTTATGTATTTGGCTATTCCAAATGTTTATAGGTGGTAAATAATATGGGGAAACTGATGTTGTTTTCTCTGTTACATCAACATCAGCTAAATACACTATAGATACTATTTCATTTATTAACGGATATTGTTTAATATTAGATAATAAAGGATAAGCAGCTATTAATTTTTTAGATGTTTTACTTATTGAAAGATTAGGATTTTTTACTGGGTCAAAAAAGATAGTGCCTATACTATTCCAGTTTCCAAATTCTTCAAATAGTTCATGTTTGTTATCTAATATAATATCTATAACTCTAACAGATATAATTTTACCAACACGATCATCATTAGTATAAACTGTACCTCCACTGTAATTCCCTATTTTTTTATCTGGGGTCCATTTATCAAACATTATTCACCTCCTTCTTTAAACTTATCTATTTCAGCAAGTAATTGGGCTTTTTCTTCTTCAGATATTCCTAATCCTCCTTCAGTATTATTATTACTCATAATACGTTGGATGATTGTAGCCATTTTAATTAATTGTTCATCATTCTTAACACTTATTTCTAAGTATTCTTTAATTAAAGGAACAATTAAAGTAGCATCACCTATCTCATTTACTAGTGGTTTAAGTTCTGATATAAGGGCAGAGATTTGTTTTTCTTTTTTCTTTTGATTATTATATATTTCTTCTAAAATATCAGAAAATTTCTTACTACCAAATACAATATTATCTAACCCATTCATGGTATATATTTAGTTATAAATATACTTATGGGAAATTTGTATACCCATTTTCTAAATAGAAATAGTAATATTCTTTAAATATATCATAAAGTTTATTTGCTATTTTAGTAATTTTAGGTGTTTTAGCATCAATAATTTCTCGAATATAGATATATAATGCTTTTTTATTAAAGATTTCTATACTTTCTCTTTTACGGAATAATTCTAGAATTGCATCTGCTATTTTAGCATCCCCATCTTTAGGGAATAATGTATGAATATTTTTAGAACAATAATCAACATATTGATCCATAAACACATTTAATTTTTGATTAGCAGGAGTATCATCAATATTATAACTATGTCTTTCATCTGATTCTAATTCTTCAACTGGGGCTTTATCTACTCGTTTTTTGTAATTTTTAGTATTAGAAATAATAAGATAACGTTTAGCAATAGTCCCAAAATATGAATATGCTTTAGCTCCTTTTTCTGGGTTGAATAAATGGATTTTAGAAAGTAAAAATGAAATTACTTCATGTTGTAAATCCTGAATATTATCGACTTCAGTATAGTAAAATTTAAAAGTATGGATAATATTTTCTGTTAATTTAAAAAAAGCATAATGGATACGATCACTATAAATTCTACTCCTTACCTCAAAATCTAAAGTATTATTATATTCAATAATAGCATTTTCTGTTTCTTGAGTGAAATACATTCCACTTGTTTTAGGTTTAACTACTACAGCTACTTCATCACTCATAAATTTTTAATATTAAATTGATTTAAAATACTTTGGATTTGTTTAATTGATTCAAAAAAGAAACCTACTTCATCATCTGATTTGAATGATTCTTTAGCATCTACTTCTTTAAGTTTTTTATCTGAGAGTTCAATTATATCAGATACTTTATTTAAATAAGACATATACCCCATTAAGATATCTTCTTGTTTTTCATTTTTTCTAAGTAAGTTAAAGGTCGTGTATCCTAAGATCACGACCATCAAACTTAATATAACAATTGCTATAATCATATATTATCTAGTAAACTTTTTAATCCTTCACTCTTGATATTACCTAAAGCTTTAGTCTTAATAGGTGATTTTTTATTTTTTTCAATTGTGAAATTTGATGAATTACTTTGGGTTACTTCGCCTTTAAGTTTAGGCATCCATACTTGTTCAAACTCAATACGTGCCGCCATTAAATCCGCTTGATGCACAATAAACACTAACGCAGTACGTGGTTTTGTTTCTGGTGACCAAGACATTAAATATGGCTTGTTAGCATCATCATATAAACCATCATGTAATTTAATTGCTAACATTTCGTTTCTGGAAAATGTAATACCATGAGACATGAGTAAATGCAATCCACGATCTGGTACTGACATATATTCAAGTCGATCATTAAATTTATAGTCTTCACCTAATTTCTCTTTACGCCATTGGTCTGTCTGAGGGATATATGATTCGTTTTGTTCATCACCCATTTTACCTAGATCATGATTTAAAGAGGCAAATACTAATTCTTCAACTGTATATGTTGAAGCATCAACTCCCATTTCTACCCAAACTTTATTTAGTTTAAGAGCACACTGCACTACTCGTAATACATGATCTACATAACCACCTGGGAATGCATTATGATATTCTTTTTTATGGGAAGCAGGCATGAGCATAACACGTTCAGCATATTGCTCATAAAATGCTTTTAATTCAGAACATCTAGGTTCAGAGATATGTTCATCAATGATGGACAAAAATTTGTTCCAATTGTCTTGGATTTGTTCTGCTGTTAATTTCATCGTGTAGCAACATTTAATTCATAACCATCAACGGGCTCGCTTTCAACATAAGCTCTAGCTTGTTCAATTGATTCTCTAATGCGCTCTAAAGCAGCCTTATATTCTTCAATTGGTTGTTGTTGATTAACAATGAAATTAAGTTGATTAGTTAATCCCTCAATTTTATTAAGTTCATGTAAAATACTGTTTCTATGTTTCATATATTTATTTTTAATAACGTTATTACATTATCACGTTTCTTATCTCTACGTTTTAATGTTTTTCCTATAACTCGTAATTATATAATACTAAAATAAAACTGTGGAGCCAAATTATTCTTAAGAGAGGTTTACTATATCTTGAATTTGTTTCAAGAATATACATCTTTCATATTCCTCTACACTTTCAAAATATACTAAAGCTGCATCTAATGTTTTCTTGAATATATTATCTGAATATAGATTAATACAATCAAGATGTGTTTGATTAGTAATATCTAATTTAAATAAATGGTTATAAGCTTTATCATAAACCATATACCCACTAATTCTTTCAATTTCAATAACATCTAGATCTGGGTTAGCATCACCTAAAAATTTAATTAATTGTCTAGCAAATGTCTCATAATTAGTAATTAATCTTTTAAACATCCCTATCCAGACTACAGGACTTTCAGATAAATCTATCTGTGATATAGTCTCTTCAGGTTCTTCAGGAGACTTAAATAAACTAAATATTTTGTTAATATTCATACATTATACATATGGTAAAAGGCAGTTTTAAGTAGGGTTAACACACTTACTTATATTTTATATATATCGTAATATAATAAGAAAAAAAGCGGCTAAAAGCCGCTTTAAAAAGTAAGTTTAAATTATTATTATCCTTTAATTAATTGTTTAGCTCCAGTTAGACCTGTTGCTTTATCAAATCGTGAGTCTGTATATGAACGCTGCTCAGCAATCAGCCTATGAATATTTTCAAATTCATAAGACATTTGACGTTCTGTCCCATCAATCTTTTTATAAACTTGTTCAAAATTATAATCCCTCTCTCGAGTATTATTATCTATCCACTCATGAGTGGCTTTTAATTCAAACGTTAATTTGTTAATCTTAACTATACCCCAAACAATTACAGCTATAATAGCAGCCGCAATAATCGAGAGCATACCTAAAACAAAATACATTGTTTCCATAATTTGTTTCTCCTTTATTTTAAATAACTTACTTTTTAGTGCACCTTGCAGGAATCGAACCTGCGACCTACTGATTATGAGTCAGTTGCTCTAACCAATTGAGCTAAAGGTGCTATTAGTACCCCCATCAGGATTCGAACCTGAGGCCCACAGATTAGAAATCTGTTGCTCTATCCAACTGAGCTATGGGGGCATACGTGGTCAAGGCAGGATTTGAACCTGCAAACCCATCACGTTAAGGCTGGTTATGGGTAGTGCTACCTACGACTTGCGTTTACCTGAAGTGTCATCTAGAATCACTTTCTTCCGCCACTTGACCTAAATTAATCTTTTAGATTATCATACTTACAACATGTCAAATAATAATCAATAATGTTCTCTTTAGAAACATTAATTCCTTTATGTAGTGTCCTTGTAACCACCACCCACAACTCATCTATGTGGGTGGTGATTGGCTCTAATTTCAGCTCTTTACTTATTAGCTGATGTAATTCTTGTTTATTATTAAGCTGCATACTCAATTGCAAGTTCATATAGTTTAGCATTCAAATCAAGGTCTTGTTTAAAATTCTTAATTTTTCTTGCTTTACGTAACTTAGCACCTGATGTATATTCAAACATACCATGTACTAGTTTTTCTTGAACTACATTAAATACGCTCCACAAATCAGTTCCTTTATCTTCAGGGCGAGTTGGTTCAATCAATTTATTATAATCAATTGTAATATTTTGAAGTTGTTCTGCCCCAAATCGAATTGCAGCTGCTTTCTTAGCAAACTCAGCAATTTGTTCTTTACGAAGTTTCTTTTTCTTAAATGTATTCATTGATTCAACTGTTAGTGGAAGTTTCTCTACAATCTTACCAATTACTGCTTTTAACTCTTCAAAATCATATCCGTAGTGACGAATCTTAAGATTTTCAAACTCCTTAGAACAAATAACCAAACCATTTTCACATACCATACGGAACAAACCTGCTGTGAAAGTAAAAGCATTTTTACCGTCGTGACTATTAGTTAGTAGAATCTGTGGGTAAGCATGATCACCATCATCTCCTTTAATGACAATCTCATTATTGCGGAACACAACTAGGTGTTTCTGGTAACCATCACCTTTGCGGGCGCGTACTTGTTTTGCATCAACTACTCCCCAACCTAGTTTTTCCATATCCTGAATGATTTGGAAGGTGGAAATGTGAGCATATTTTTCACTAGTGCCTGGAGCACCCTTAGTTGTGAAAATTGATTTTGCTTGTTCACGAATCTGTGATTCGTTTAGAAATGTGTTTTTTTCGATGTCTAACATAACCTTTATTTTTTAATTAATATTTTAACTTATACCTAAATATAACATCCTTTTCCTGTGGAGCCAAGCCTCCTGTTAAAGACTCTCAATCAAGTAACAGATTCGTTGAATAGTGTCATGTTTTTTCATCCGTATATCCATTCGGTACGGTTCCAAATCCAATGTTTTATCCATTTGCTTTACCTGAACAGCCATGAACTTCAATTTCTCAGTAGTAGTTCCTTCAATTTCTCCCTCCATAACCACATCAGGGAATATAATATTTGGTTTCTCCACTGCTTTCCTACCACGTTTTTTTGGTTCTGTTGTAGTAGTTGTGTTCAATTGAATTTCAACCTCTTTCTTTTTACCCAATCCAGGTGGGCGACCTCTGCGTTTTTGTTCCATAACTTTTATTTGTGTTTAATTATTATATAATGAATGCTGCTGTTAGAATCCAGTAAAGCACAATCTGAATTGCATACCAGATACCTTGAGATTTAAATGACAAATCCTCACCTTTCTTTTTAGCATCAATGCGTACATGTGATACTGCGCAATATGCCATCCAAATAAATGCTGCTGTTGTTACCATGTTCTAATTATTTAATTATACCTAAATATAACATCAATTCACCCGGAGGCCAAACAGAGGGTGGGAGAGTGTAGAAAACCCCGATGAGTAGCGAATTCACCGGGGTTTGAGTAGCCTAAACTACAACGGTCCTAAGCCGTTATCTTTAATTCATATATACATATCCAAGGAAAAAGGCCCCCACATGTGGACCCTTCACCACCACACCTTAATACGTATATACATATATACTTGGTCGATACCAAAAAATGTTATAAAAGAGAGATTTTGGGTTTTACCATCTATATCCCAAAGGGTTAGTCTGGAAATGTGTGGGATGCTATGTAGCGTATATACGTATATACAATCGGCGCGTAAAGATCGTATACGATCTGTTTTGTGTGTATTCACACAGGTTTATCGGGTAGCCGGGTATATGGACCATAACACGCATGGGAGTATAGTATATATATACCGTATACGTACGTACGGTGTACTGTGGCACCTTTATAGGTGTAGGAAAATCAAAACTAGCCTTCTTGGAGGACCTGTTTCTCCATCAACCGCAAACGGCCGTTGTTGTATCTCGCAACCTCGTTGATCGCCGTCATAGTGAAATATGCTGTCTTGACCTTACCCATTGCGGTGTTTAGGTCATCGTTGCATAACAGCGCTTTACCTAACGTGTAAGCAAACAGTACATTGGATACATCTACATCGGCTTGAGTTGCATTAACATCGAGGTAATCAGCCTCAGATACCTCGCTAATAAACATTCCACTGCTAAACCCTTCTAGGTTATATCGTGAGACGAAATCACTAGCGTAACACCATACAAATATGTTTTCGGTGTTAGTGAGGTAAGGAGCTACCTCGGAGTTGATAACATATCCTCTACCTGGAAACTGTCCTACACTCATTAGGCCTTGAGGTGTGCCGTGACCGAGCATTATGATCCGATCATGGTTCTTGATCATATCGATTATTTCGTCTTGGGTCTTGTCCTTAGTTACTACTGTAGTGTTAGGTAGATCTTGATAGATATAATTTAGGAACGTAGTAGAGGGATCATCGGGGTGGATCACTAAGGTTGATTTACTGTTTTGATGATAGAAGTGATCCGCATCACGTGCGTCCCATCCTAATTCATTCATTTCAGCTTCTCGGTTTTGCATAAACAGTTCTTTTGATTTACTCATATAAAATAATGTTTTAATTAATGACTAAATATAATTAAGGCCCCATATGGGGCCAAATTAATGGTTCAATCTATAGAAATAAAGTGTTCCACAATCATCATCATACACATCAACTACTTCTTTAATATAACCTTTTAATTGATCAAGTACTTTATCTGATAAGTAC
>Ga0315900_10011891_pt1 | contig 10755 bp, 6 predicted proteins | sample LakEriMetagenome_FD_203521 | JGI IMG/M metagenome (GOLD analysis project Ga0315900, IMG submission 203521) | Freshwater fungal communities from buoy surface, Lake Erie, Ohio, United States - Buoy 12 MA114 | ecosystem: Environmental > Aquatic > Freshwater > Lake > Lake biofilm | place: USA: Lake...
CGCTCTCCTTCCTCTTCATCGCGACAGTCGGCATCGCCTCGGCGGCTCAAAGCGACGCGCCCGCTAGGGAGCAGAAAAAAGCGAAGCTGGCCTATCCGCCGGAATTCTCCGGCGCGCAGTCGGTGATCTACAAGACGGTCGGTGAGACGAAACTCACGCTGAGCGTTTTCAATCCCGAAGGGCACAAGCTGGCCGACGCGCGACCGGCGATTGTGTTCTTCTTCGGCGGCGGATGGACGGCGGGATATCCCGGGCAGTTTGAGCAGCAGTGCAGGTATCTCGCATCGCGCGGGATGGTGGCGATCACGGCGGATTATCGCGTGGCCTCACGGCATCAAGTGAAGGCGGCGCAGTGTGTGGCGGATGCAAAGTCGGCGATCCGATATGTGCGGGCGCACGCGAAGGAACTCGGCGTGGATCCGAAACGCATCGCGGCGGGCGGCGGCTCGGCGGGCGGGCACATCGCGGGCTGCACGGGGACGCTGCCGGGCCTCGATGAAGCGGGAGAGGACCAAGCGGTGAGTTCGGTGCCGGACGCGATGGTGCTTTTCAATCCCGCGCTCACGCTCGCGCCGGTGGACGGAAATGACTTCGGCGGATTCGGATCACGGCTGCCGGCGGAGAAGCTTGGCGCGGAGCCGGTGGCGATTTCGCCGACGCACAACGTGAAGGCCGGCGTGCCGCCGACGATTGTCTTTCACGGCAAGGCCGACAGCACGGTGCCGTTTTCGACGGTGGAGGTTTTTGCGGCGGCGATGAAGAAAGCGGGGAACCGTTGCGAGGTCGCGGCTTTCGAGGGGCAGCAGCACGGGTTTTTCAATTTCGGACGCGGGGACAATGCGATGTTCATCGAGACGGTGAAGCAGGCGGACAAGTTCCTCGCGTCGCTCGGCTGGCTGAACGGCGATCCGACGGCGGAGACATTTTTCAAAACCACCAAATGAACATGCCCCGCAGATTTCTCCTGATTTTCGTCGCGCTGCTTGCGGCAGCTTTCTCCTTCGCGCCCTGCCAGCGTGCGGCTGCGGCGGAGAAGCCGAACATCGTGCTGATTCTTTCGGACGATCAGGCGTGGGGCGATTACGGCTTTATGGGGCATCCGGTCGTCAAGACTCCGCACCTCGACAAACTCGCGGCGGAGTCGCTCACTTTCACGCGCGGCTATGTGCCCTCGTCGCTGTGCTGCCCGAGCCTCGCGAGCATCATCACGGGACGCTTTCCGCATCAGCACAAAGTGGCGAACAACGATCCACCTGTGCCTGCCGGGATGACGCCGCGCGAGTTCCATCAGTCGCCTGCATTTCAGGCGGGGCGCGACGTTATGAATCGCTACATGGATGCGATGCCGACCTTGCCGCGGCTGCTGAGCGCGAACGGTTACCTGAGCTTGCAGACGGGAAAGTGGTGGCAGGGCTCCTACACGCACGGCGGCTTCACGCACGGGATGACAAAGGGCGGGCGCCATGGCGACGCGGGGCTGGATATCGGGCGCAAAACGATGCAGCCGATTTACGATTTCATCGGCGAGGCGAAGAAGGAGAAGAAGCCGTTCTTCGTCTGGTACGCGCCGATGATGCCGCACGATCCGCACACTCCGCCCGCGCGTCTTTTGGAAAAGTACAAGAGCAAAACGCCGAGCGAGCATGTGGCGAAATACTGGGCGATGGTGGAGTGGTTCGATGAGACATGCGGCGAATTGCTCGGCCACCTCGATCGCGAGAAGCTCGCGGAGAATACCATCGTGGTTTACGTGACGGACAACGGGTGGATTCAGAATCCGAATACGCCGAAGTACGCGCCGAAGTCCAAGCAGTCGCAGTACGACGGCGGTTTGCGCACGCCGATCATGGTGAAGTGGCCGGCAAAGTTTCGCCCCGCGAAGAGCGACACTGCGGTGAGTTCCCTCGACATTCTTCCGACGCTGCTCGATGCGACGGGCATCCCGCGACCCGAAGGTTTGCCGGGCGTGAGCCTCTCGGATTCCGCTGCGCTCGCCGCGCGCGATGCGGTCTTCGGCGAATGCTTCACGCACAACTCGAAGGATCTCGCGAACCCATCGGCGAGCTTGCGGTGGCGCTGGGTGATTATGGGCCACTGGAAGCTGATCGTCCCGGCTTCGCTGAATGAGCCGGACGCAGTGGTCGAACTCTACGACTTGAAAGGCGATCCCACGGAGGAGAAGAATCTCGCCGGCGCGGACAAGGAGCGCGTGGAAAAGATGCGGGCGGTGCTCGACGGCTGGTGGAAAGGGTAGGGAGAAGCCGCCGTTGACGTTCGTGACGGCGGGGCATCGTCACGGCGAATGGAGTGCCACGCTTCAGCGCGCTAGCAGCCTGTCGGGCTTGATGCGGGGCGAGCGGGGTGGAATTGGCGCAGGCGGGAAAAAGGGGTGCTTTCGGCGGTGCAGATTGGTTTCTTGTTCTCTCCGACTGCTGGCCACTGTGACTTGGTTCCACCGGAAGGCACCCTGCAGTGGCGTTCTTACGCCGCGGCCATGCCTGCGCCGGAGTGGAAGAGGCGCTTGAGGTTGTAGGCGAGCGTCACCAGCGTCCATTCGGTGTCCACTTTGGCCAGGCCGCGCAGGCTGAGGTGCCGGAACACCATCGCCGCTTTGATGATTCCGAACACGGGCTCGATGGTTTGTTTGCGCTGCGCGTAAAGTTCCCGACCGGCTGGCGTCGAGAGCCGGTGGGCCATGAGGGCTTTGGCGCTCGCGTCTGCGCCAGACCCCCTCACTCCCCGACGCCGATCCCCGTTCTAACCGTTTCCGGCGCGGCGGACGGGAAAGTAAATTCCTAACAGCCAGCCAATTCCTTGCAGTTCGAAAAACCGCATTCCAATTAACGCCACAGCTTCCGGTCAAGCGTGCGGTATTGGATCGCTTCGGCGATGTGGTCGGGCGCGATGTCTTCGCTGTCCGCGAGGTCGGCGATGGTGCGCGCGGTTTTCAGGATGCGGTCATGGGCGCGGGCGGAGAGGTTCAGATTTTCCATCGCCATGCGCAGGAGGTTCTCGGCGTCGGTGGTGAGGGCGCAGAATTTTCGCACCTGCTGCGAGCTCATCCGGCAGTTGATGCGTACCTTGCTGCCTGCGCCGAAACGCACGCGCTGTTTTTCGCGCACGCGCACGACGCGTTCGCGGATGGCGGCGCTGGGCTCGGCGCGTTCGGTGCTGCGGAGTTCGTCGAATGCGACGGCGGGGGCTTCGACGTGGAGATCGATTCGATCAAGCAGCGGGCCGGAGATGCGCTCGCGATATTTTTCCACCTGCTGCGGCGTGCAGCGGCACTGGCGTTTTGGGTCGCCGTGAAAGCCGCAAGGGCAGGGGTTCATCGCCGCGACGAGCATGAACTCGGCGGGGAAAGTCATCGTGCCCGCGGCTCGCGAGACGGTGACGCGGCCGTCCTCCATCGGCTGTCGCAGCACTTCGAGCGTGCTGCGTTTGAATTCGGGCAGCTCGTCGAGAAAGAGGACGCCGTGGTGTGCAATGCTGATTTCGCCGGGCGAGGGGTTCATCCCTCCGCCGAGGAGGCCGGCATCGGAGACCGTGTGATGCGGCGCGCGGAATGGGCGCGTGGCGACGAATGACTTGTCGAGCAGCAGGCCACAGATGCTGTGGATTTTTGTGGTCTCGATGGCTTCCTCCATCGTCATCGGCGGGAGGATGCTCGGCACGCGCTTGCTGAGCATGCTCTTGCCCGAGCCGGGAGGGCCGATGAGCAACAGGCCGTGTCCGCCGGCGGCGGCGATTTCGATGGCGCGCTTCACATGGTTCTGCCCGCGCACGTCGGCGAAATCCACGTCGTAGTCGCTGTGGCTGGCGAAGAATGCGGCGAGATCCTCGCGCAGCGGTGCGAGCGGATTTTCGCCGGTGAGGAGGGTGAATGCCTCGCGGAGATTGCGCACGCCATACACGTCAATGCCCGCGACCATCGCGGCCTCGCGCGCATTTTGGACCGGCACGACGAGCTTCTTGCGCCCGACGCGGCGGGCCTCGATGGCGACCGAGAGCACGCCGCGCACGGGACGCACCGCGCCGTCGAGCGCGAGTTCGCCGACGAAGCAAAAGTCGTCGGCGTGATCGAGCTTCACGTCCTGCGCGCAGGCGATCATGGCGAGTGCGATGGGGAGATCGAAGCTCGGGCCCTCTTTTTTCACGTCGGCGGGAGCGAGGTTTACGGTCACGTGGCCGCCCGGCCAGCGGAAGCCGCTGTTGGAAATCGCGGTCTTCACGCGGTCGCGTGCCTCGCGCACCGCGGCATCTGGCAGGCCGACGATGACGATGGCATCCTTCTGCCCGCCGTCATCGCTGACTTCGACTTCCAGATCGTAGGCTTCCACTCCGAAGACCGCTGCGGAAAAAACTTTTGCGAGCATTGCGCGGGAAAATGACAGAGCGCGTGCCGTGCGGGAAGCACGAAGGCGGCGGCTTGGATTCAAGGTTCACATCCATGGTGAAATGCGCGGCGATGCCCTGAGCTGCGAGGTCATCCCCGTTCGACTTCCTCACCTGTTTTCCCGGCGAGATCATCGCCGTTGGCAACTGCCAGACTGCCTCACGCCCACGTCTGCACGGTGTTCTTCGCGACACCGCTGCTGCTAGAGCAGTTCAATAACTTGTGTAGCCGCGTGATTGCGTAATATCGACGCAGACCAATGGCCCGGAGGGCAATTCCGCAGGAATCCGGAAGTCCGAGGGAGGCTATGCCATTAATTGAATCGCTCTAAATCACGCCCCCTCCATTTGCGCGCAAATTTCTACGGCAGCGGAGCGTTGGCGACGGAGTTCGGAGTGCAGAAAGCCGCCCGCAAATCGCGAGACCGGGAACCCGGTTCATCAGTCAAGGGGAGTCACGCAGTTTCTCGTAAGATCAATGGCCCATTTGCCCCGCTTCGAACCGACCCAATAATGGTGCGCCCGCTCGTCGGTGAAACTCCGCCCGTAAGGCGGCACTAACGTCGGGTACACATGTGCTCCACGCCGGATAAAGCCATTGATGTCATTCGGTCCGCACACATCGCCCGAATAGACAAAGAAGGTCATGTAATCCGGCGTATCATTGATGAGCATGACGGCGTTGTGGAAGAAATTGGAGCGATAGTACGCTCCGGGAGTCCCGGCATTCCTCGTCTTTCTCGTGCGGTCGCATTTGCCCTCGGAATACCGGGCAGTCCGGTCTGTGGCGACGACTCTCTCGCCGGCGAAGGCGCCGCCAGCGGCAACCAAGGCGAGGAAGGATACTAGAATGGTTTTCATGGGGATTTTTGGGTTGTTAGAATGCGCTGATCACATTGAACAGCGTTCTTGAAATTATCACGTTTCCAGAACTTCGCCACACAAATATGGCGGAAGATATGGCGCGAGCGGGCTCAAGAAGAGCCCGTTTGCCAACCCTTTTCCCGATGCTGCCCGGAACTTTGCTAGGCCACGTCGGGAACGACGTAAGGCTTGCGGTATTCGCGCGTGAGGAGCTTGTCGGCGGCGGCGTTGCCGATGAATTTCTCCGTCTTCGGATCCATCGTCAGAAATTCGCCGACCGTCAGGTGATCCTTCGCGATGTCCACGCCGTTCTTCGCGAGGTGCTCGACCATGCGCTCGTAACTGTCGGCAGCTTCCTTGTTGGCCTTCACCTTTTCGAGGATTGCGCCGGGCTCCTGTTTCTTGCCGAGGAGGTAAGAGATGTTTGCCGTGTGGCAGAGCGCGCTGCTGAGGTGGCCGTCGAGGATCTCGGCGTTGAGTTCGCCGGGCTTGCGGCTGCGGATGGCCTTGCTCCAGTTGAGGTGATGGCTGTCGTCGTGTTCGCTGGTGTCGGGTTTCGCGCTGTCGGGCGTGTCCTTCGGGCCTTTGAAATTGCCGAAGCGCTTCACGATCTTGCCGTCCTTGTCGAACGCGCCACAGCCGGTGTAGCTCGGCACTTCGATGTGGCCGCCTTCGTATTGCACGTACACGCCGACGCCGTTGTTGCCGCGATACGTGTCCATGCTCTCCTTTTCGCCGCCGGTGGCTGGCTTCGACGGCAGGCCGCGCACTTCAAAAATGAGCTGCGTCTTTTCATACTCATGGATGGCGAACATCGTGTTCGGGGTCTCGCCGTCATCAATGTAGCCGAGGCGTCCGCCGACGCTCCAGATTTTCGGCGAGAGCGCCTGCTCTCCCATGAACCAGCGCGCGATGTCCATCTGGTGGATGCCCTGGTTGCCGAGGTCGCCGTTGCCCGTGTCCCACACCCAGTGCCAGTCGTAGTGGAGCTTCTTGCGCATGAGCGGCTTCACCTGGGCGGGGCCAAACCACAAATCCTGATCAATGCCCGCAGGCCACGGCGTGGGGGCGTCCACCTTGCCGATGCTCGGGCGGCGCTTGTAGCACGTGCCGCGCGCCCACAGCAGCTTGCCGAGATTTCCCGCCTGCCCCCATTTCACCGCCTGCTGGAGGCCGACGCTCGAACGGCTCTGCGTGCCGCACTGCACGATGCGCCCGTATTTTCGCGCCGCCTCCGCGAGCACACGACCTTCGCGGACGTTGTGCGAGACGGGCTTTTCCACATACGCATCCTTCCCTGCTTGGCATGCCCAGATGCCGATGAGCGCGTGCCAGTGGTTCGGCGTCGCCGTCGAGATGGCGTCAATTTCCTTCGAGTCGAGCATCTTCCTCGCATCGGTAAAAGTGCTGATCGTCTGCCCTGTTTTCGAGAGCGAATCCTTCGCCTTGCCAAGCACCGCCGCGTCCACATCGCACAGCCCGGTGATCTTCACGCCGTTGATCTTCAGCAGGTCGCTGATGTGCGACTGGCCGCGGCTATTGAAGCCAATTATGCCGACGCGGATTTCGCTGTTCGGCGACTGCGAGCGCGCGATGAACGGAAAGCCGAGCGCCGACGCGGCGAGCGCGGAGGTCTTGATGAAATGACGACGGGAGAGCGATGGGAGCGGCATGGGAGGTTGAGAGGTGAGGGTTGGGCGTTGAGAGTCGCAGGGGGTAATCCGAAACGCTGCGGGTGCTTAAAAGGAAACGGTGCGCGGAAGCAAGCGCAGCGTGAGAGGTGCGGGCACGGCGGATTGGAATCCCGCGCCGTCATCACCTGCGCGCGCCGATCGATCATCACGGCTCACATCCCCTCGCTCCGCACCCATGCCAGCGCTTCCTCGCTCGTGCGCAGCGTGCCTTCGAGCTGGCGTGTGGAGACGGCGTCGAGGATTTCCTTAAACTTCGGCCCCGGCTTCATGCCGAGTTTTTTCAAATCCTCGCCGTTGATGAGGGGAGGGGGGATGAGCGGCTCGGCGGCGAACTCCTCACGCTTGCGCTGTACGAAGTCGTAGTTGTCCACCATGCCGTGGCTGCTCACGCAGTCCACGCGGTGCAGCTCCATCTCGTCGTCAAAGCCGGGGCGCGCCATGAAGCGCTTCAGTTTCGCAACGCGCATCCCCTGCACGTCCTTGAAGACCATGTGATTTGCGACGGCCATCACCGTCGCCTCGATCTCCGCGCGGCTGAAGCGCAGGCGCGTCATGATCGCCTCGGTCATCTCCGCGCCGAGCTTGTCGTGACCGTTGAAACGGATGCGCCCCGTTTCATCCACAGCGAAGGTGCCGGGCTTGCCGATGTCGTGAAAGAGCACGCTGAACACGAGCGGCACGCTCACCTGCTCCGGCAGCAGTCCGAGCATCGCGCGAGTGTGGACGAACACATCGCCCTCGGGGTGAAATTGCGGCGGCTGTTCGCAGCCCTTCAGCGCAGTGATCTCCGGCAGTACCTCGTGCATGAGCCCGCTCTCCACTAGCAGATCGAAGCCATGCACGCGCCTGCGGTGGACGAAAATCTTCACCAGCTCTTCGCGGATGCGCTCGGCGCTCACGTCGTAGATTTCCGCCGCGTGCTCCTTCACCGCGGCCCACGTCGCGGGCTCGATTTCAAATCCAAGCACCGCCGTGAACCGCACCGCGCGCAGCAGCCGCAGCCGGTCTTCGCGGAAGCGCGCGATGGGATCGCCGATGGCCCGCACGATGCGCGCGGCGATGTCGCGCTGCCCGTCCACGTAATCGAGGATCTCGTTTTTGATCGGGTCGAAAAACAGCCCGTTCATCGTGAAGTCGCGCCGCTCCGCATCGAGCTGTGGCGTGCTGAAGGTCACGCCCTCCGGCCTGCGTCCGTCCACATACGCGAGGTCGCTGCGGAACGTCGCCACCTGGAAATCGTGCCCGCCCTCATGCACCACGATGACGCCGAAGTGCGCGCCGACGGCATAAGTGTGCGGGAAAAGATTGCGCGCCTGCTCGGGCCGCGCATCGGTCGCGATGTCGTAGTCGTGAGGCGTGTGGCCGAGAAGCTGATCGCGCACACAGCCGCCCGCATACAGCGCGATGAAGCCCGCCTCGCGCAGGCGGCGGACGATGGAGAGCGCGATGCTTTCGAGAGTCTCAGGCACGCGGCGAAGGAAAGGGACTCCCGCGCGCGAGTCCAATCTTCATTCGAGGCGGCGCGCGGAAAATCCCGCAAAGACAATCGCAAGCGAGACGAGCGAACTCGCGGGCATGAGGATCGCCGCGAGCAACGGGCTCATGAACCCGGCGAGGCACAGCGCGACGGCGACGGCGTTGTAGGCGATGGCAAAAGCGACGACCGCGCGTGCGGTGCGGCGGCGGAGCGCAGCGGTGTCGAGTAACGCGCGCACGCCGTTAAGTCCGCGTCCGAGGAAATAGAAGCCGGCCTTTTGCTCCAGCAGGCCGCGATCGATCGCGGGCGTGCCGCTGATCCACGCGGCATCGAATGCGAGCGAGTCATTCGCGCCGTCGCCGAGGTAGAGCGTGTCGCGGGCGTCGAGCGTGCGGACGCGCGCGGCCTTTTCGTCGGGTGAAAGTTCGCCGAGGCACTGCTCGCGCGGGAGGTGGAGTCGGTCGGCCATCGAATCCACCTTCCCACGGCGATCTCCGCTGAGGATGAAGACTTCGCAGCCGCGCCCGCGCAACGCGGCGATTTCCTCGCGGGCGTCGTCGCGCGCCGTCTCGCCGAAGCGGAATGCGGCAAGCGGCTCGCCGTCGCGGGTGAAGATGCAGTCGGCCCGTGACGCGGACAATCCTGTGCGCTGGCCCTGTCCTTGTTCACGCGCAGATTCAGCGGACAGGATTGTCCCCACTACGGACCACTCGGGTCTTCCGAGCCGCCATGTCGCGCCGCCGTGCTCCATTTCCAATCCGAGGCCGATCGCCTCGTGAATCGCGGATGCAGGCACGGGCTCGACGCGGTCGGCGAGGAGCTGTTCGCGCAGGCAGCCGGCGACGGGATGCAGGCTGTCGTTTACCATCGCGAGAAGCACGGCACTCTCGTCGCTGTGGAGGTGGCGCAGCGAATCGGGATTCAGCAGCGACATGGCTTCGAGCGTGAGCGTGCCAGTCTTGTCGAAGACGATCTTGCGCACGCGATCCAGCTTTGCCCACAGTTCGCCGTCGCGGATGAAGACGCCGAGCTTGCGCATCCGCGACGTGGCGAGATCGCGGCACAGCGGGAGCGCGACGCCGCTCGCGCACGGGCACGAGACGACGAGCACCGAGATGAGCACTTGCAGCGAAGGCAGCAGCGCGCCGGTGAACGCCCACCACGCGCAGAAGCCCGTGACTGCGAGCGAGAGCACGACGCCGATGTAGCCGCGCAGGAAACGCTCCAGCGTGGCGTCGCGCGCGGTGCCGGCGGGCGTGATGCGGAGGAGCTTTGCGAGCAGCGAATCGGCCCACGGCTCGCGGGCTTCGAGTTCGATGGCGGCTTGCCCGCAGTTCATCGCGCCTGCGGGAACGAGGCGTCCGCGTCGCGCGCTGGCCGCTTCGCTTTCACCGCTGATCCACTCCATGCCGAGCGTCGCGCCCTCGGAACACAGGCGCGAGAGGACCGGCACGACTTGTCCCGGATCGACGGCGAAGACATCGCCGACAGCAATGCGCTCGACGGGGACTCGCTCGGAAGCCTGTCTTCCGACGAGGCGCACGGGCGGCGGTTCGCTTTGCGCGGCGAGGAGCTGGTGGCGGTTGCGCTCGACGGCCTTTTGCTGGAGCCAGCGGCCCGCGAGCATGAGGAAGGTGAACGTGGAGACGAAATCGAAATACACGAAGCCGTGTGCGCCGCGCATCCACGCGAAGACGGAGCCCGCATACGCGGCGGCGAGGCCGAGTGAGATCGGGAGATCAATGTGCAACACGCGCTGTCGCAGGCTGTGCCACGAGCGGATGAAAAAATAGCTGCCGCCGATGAGAAAACTGAGCGTGCCAAGGATGAGCGTGAGCCTTTGGAAAAGCTGCGCGAACTCGAAGCCCTCCTCCATGCCGAGGTAGCGCGGCAGAGTGAAGAGCATCGTGTTCATCGCCAGCGCAGCGCAGAGGCCGAGGCGGAGATTCAGCGCGCGGCTGGCGGGTGCCGCGGATTTTCCCGGCGGCCCGACGAGGTAGCCGAAGGTCTGCAATTCGCGCGCGAATGCGACGGCATCGAACACGCCCGGCTGCCAGCGGAGCGCGAGCTGGCCGAGCGTGGGATCCACGTGGATCACCAGCGCGCCGGGTTTGCGCGTGAAGAGTTTTTCGATGAGCCACGCGCAACCGATGCACGAGAGCCCCTGCACATCGAGCGTGAGCGTGCCGTTGGAAACGTGCGCGAGATCCTCCAGCCACGCATAGTCGCGCTTTTGAAAGACGAGCGACTGCACGGGCGGCACGCCGCCTTCCTGCAAATCGTAGAACTGGCCGAGGCCGTTCTTCGCGATCAGGTCGTGGACAA
>Ga0315900_10011892_pt1 | contig 10755 bp, 7 predicted proteins | sample LakEriMetagenome_FD_203521 | JGI IMG/M metagenome (GOLD analysis project Ga0315900, IMG submission 203521) | Freshwater fungal communities from buoy surface, Lake Erie, Ohio, United States - Buoy 12 MA114 | ecosystem: Environmental > Aquatic > Freshwater > Lake > Lake biofilm | place: USA: Lake...
GGATGCGCTTTCGTCGTCGTCGTTGCCACTGCCCAGTTCGAAGGCCTCGGCGGCCAGCGAGCCGCCGACGTCGTCGATGCCGGAGCCCAGGCCGGCCGTCTCGCCGAGGTCGATTCCGGACACCTGCAGGTCGGTGGCTTCGAGTGACAACCCGCTGTCGTCGAGGTTGCCGGACAGGGCGGCTCCCGCGTCCGAGGCCGCTGACACGCCCACGCCGGAACCGAACACCAGGGAATCCCCCGCCGCACCGCCTTCCGGAAGGTCGAAGGCGATCGTGCCCGATCCGCCGGCCGACGGCTTGGAGAGCGACGGCGACGATGCGTTGACGAACGAGTCGAGCGCCAGGTCGTCGCCATCAAATGCGCCGCTGGCCAGAGAGTCGGCCGGTGAACTCCGCAGCACCGTGTGATCGGCGGCGCCCGTATCGGCCGCGTCCGCGCCGAAAATCGACTCCGACTCGTCGCCGCCCAGTTCGATGCCGCTGGCCGCGGGGCCGCCACCCAGGGAAGGAGACGACATGTCGAGGTCGAGCGACAAATCCTCCGGCTGCGAGTCGTCCTCGCCCATGTCACGGGCTGCCCGATCGACGTCTTCGAGCTTGAACTTGACCGTGGCACCGGTCCGCATGGGGAACAATTTCTTGCGGTCGACGAGCCGGTTCACCTCGTCCACGCTGATGCCGAGGTGCCGCGCGGCTTCTTCGAGGGAGAGTAATTTTCCAGCCATGGCTCGTGACGTTCCCAGGGGGCGCGGGGGCACCGCACAGCCATATGCTTCGGCCGGCCCGCCAAATGGATTCTACATCCTGCCCGCACGATCGGCGCCGCCGGCAGGGCCGGCAGGGGCGGAAACGGCGCGGGTGAAGGTCTTTTCCCGCGGCACTAGCGGGGGCGTTCAGGGGTCGTCACCGGGCCCACCTGGAGCATCTTCTTCAGCGCGGCGGGCTTCGGCTCCTGAGCGTTAAAGTCGTCCACGAGCAGGTCCCAGGCGATGTCCCGGGTGCTGCGCAGGGTCAGGGTGCCCGCGACGGCATCGACGTGGTACAGGGCCGCGTGGCGGCCGACGGGATCAACCACGACCAGCAGTCGTCGCGTTTCGTCGAGAGGCGTGTCGGAAATCCACAGAGACGAGTTTTCCGGGGGCGTTGGCCGCTGGGCCGCAAGATGCCCGGGTCCGGCGAGGATCGCGAACGCGCCGAGGGCAGTTACCGGGGCCATCCAGACGAACCTGGACCTCCAGGGCCGAACGGTAAGCCGTCGAAGCCACGACCTCATGTTGCCGCTCCCGGCGGCGATACCCGGCCGGAAATCCTCCAGCCATCCCGCCGCGTCCCGACTCTAGGCCGCGCAGCCGGCCGCCCACAAGGCCGCTCGCGGGGTTGCCCTGCTTGCCCCGCCTGCCCCGGCGCGGCTTCGGTGCGGGGTGGAATTGATGCCGGATATTTGGGTTCAATCGCCTGCGCAAGGGCTGACGATGAAAGGGCGTGCGGCGTGGACCATGCGCAGTGCCGCGTCCGTCCTGCGGAGGAACCAAACGGTGATGAAGTTGAACAACGTATCGGGGCTGCTCGTCCGATCGCCGCTGCTTTGGGGCGGCGCGCTGTCCTTTGCCTTCTTCGCCCTGATTCACGGCGGCGTCGTCACGGACGCCAACGTCGTTCGGTATCTCGCCGGCCACTGGGTCGAGTACGTCGAGGTGGCCCTGTTCTGCGTCGGCCTCGCGGCGCTGGCCCTGCGCGCCGGCGACATTGCCAGGCAACGGCGTCGCGTCGACGCGCCGCTCCTCGATCAAGTGCCGGTCGGCGGTCAGGATCCGGCTGATGCCGCAGCGCTCGCCGAGTCGCTGCCCGCCGACGACGGGGGCTATCTGCCGCGCCGCCTGCGCGACGCGCTCGACGTGGTGGTTCGCACCGGGTCGGCCGACGGCCTCGAGGACCATCTCAAATATCTGGCTGACGTCGATGCGGCCCGTGCCTCGCAGGGATATGCCTTGGTGCGGTTCGTCGTCTGGGCGATCCCGATCATGGGCTTTCTGGGCACGGTGATCGGCATCACGGTGGCCATCGCCTGCCTGTCCCCGACGCAACTGGAGAACATCTCGGGCGTGGTGGCTGGCCTGGGCACCGCCTTCGACACCACGGCGACGGCGCTCGCGCTGTCGATGGTGCTGATGTTCCTGCAGTTCCTCGCCGAGCGCGGCGAGCAGCGGCTCCTGGAGCGCGTCGACGACGCCTCCTGGACGGCCCTCATGGGCCGATTTCAGTCGGACGAGACCGGCGACGGCACGGCGCTGGCCGTGGCCCGCCTCGGTGAGACGATCGGCCGCGGTTCGGCCCGCCTGCTCGAGGCCCAGGAGGAGGCCTGGAGGTCGCTGGAGCGGACGGCCGCGGCGGGCGTGCGGCAGCTGGTCGATGAGGGGGCCGGCGAATTCAAGGCATCGCTCGCGGCCGCTCTCGACGAGAGCCTGAGCCGCTGGGTCGATTCGCTGTCGCGGGCCCAGGACGATCTGGCCGCCCGGCGGGATGCGCGCTGGGCCGATGCCGCCGAATCGCTTGCCGCCGCGGTGCAGGGGTTGGAGCGTCACCAAGAGGCCCTCGTCCGCCAGACGGAGTTGCTCGGTGGCGTCGCCGACGCCACCCACCACATCGCGACGCTGGAGCGGTCGCTCGACGCGAACCTCTCCACGTTGGCCGCCACGGGCCGGTTCGAGGAGACGCTCACGACCCTCGCCGCGGCCGTGCAATTGCTCGCCGCCCGGGCCGCCGACCAGCGGCGCGGCGAGGCCGATCTGGTGCGCCGTCCCGGAAAGGCTGCATGAGCCGCGTCCGCGCCCGCTCGGGCCCCTCAATTTCGCTTTTTCCCTTCCTCGCCGTGCTGCTCTGCACGATGGGGTCGCTGCTCGTCTTGCTCGTGCTCTTCAGCCGCTCGGCGTCGCGGGCCGACTCCGCGGCGGCCGAGGCCGCGCGGCGGCAGCAAGAGGACGATCTGGCGCAGGCCCGGGACGAGCTCGCCTGGCGGTTGGAGCAATTGCAGGCGATCCGCTCCAGCACCGCGGACGACCTGTCGCGGGCGCGGATGCAGCTGGCCGGAGCCGAGGACGATGCCCGCACGTTGGTGGATGAACTGGCCGCCCTGGAGCGGCTGGCGGCGGCGCTCGAAGCGGATGCCACGGCTGAAGACGACGAGGAAATCAGCAGTCTCGAGCGCAGGCTCGCCGAAGTCCGTGGCACGCTCGCCGACGCGCACCGCGACGCCGCCGAGCGGCCGCCAGCCTATGCGGTCGTCCCCTACGTGGGCTCGAACGGCACGCACCGTCGACCCCTGTACATCGAATGTTGCATCGATGGAGTGTTTCTGCAGCCCGAGGGAATCCGGCTCGGCCCCGCCGACTTCGAGGGGCCGCCGGGGCCGGGCAACCCGCTGGCCAGCGCCCTCCGGGCGGCACGGGAACACATTGCCCGGAACGCATCGGCATCGGGCGAACCGGGGGCACAGCCCTACCCGCTCCTGCTCGTCAGGCCGACGGGCGTGATGGCCTACTACGCAGCGCGTGAGTCCCTGCAGTCCTGGGGCAGCGAGTTCGGCTACCAGCTCGTCGACGAGGATTGGACGCTCACCTATCCCGCCCGCGATCCCGCCCTGGCGGAGGTGGAGGCACGGGCTGTCGAGGAGGCGCGGCAGCGGCTCCAGTGGCTAGCCCAGGTGCGGCCCCCGCGCCGAACCAAACCCACGCAGCAGTTTCGTGCCGCCCCCACGCGTGGCGGTGTGATGTCGGAGGACGGGCCCAGCGTGCTCGGCGACCAGTCCCGCTGGAACTGGACGGAGGAGCAGGCGGCCGGCGGTGGTTCTCAAGGCGGGCCGGGTCGCGGCGTGAGTGCTGGCGGTGCCGGCGACGGCGACACGGCCCGCGGCGATGCGCTCCTTGGTCGTGGCGGTGCCGCCGGAAGCAGGTCTGCGGTTGCCGGTGCCGCCGCGGGAAGTGGACAGCCCGGCGGCTATTCCGGTCCCACGAGGTTCTATGCCGGCGCGTCCGAGCCCCAAGAGTCTGGCGTTGGCGGCGGGCCTGGCGGCGCCGGCGGCCGTGAGTCCGGCGGCGCGGAATCGCCTGCCGGTTCCAGCGTTGATGGCCTGACCGGTGTCGATGCATCCGGGGCCGATGGCACGTCCTCGGCCGGCACTGAGTCCGGCGCGGGTTCGCATACCGGGGCGAGTGGTGAATCGAGCGGTCTGGCCGGCGGGGGTGCGACCGGCACCGGCTCGAATGGCGGCACCAGCGGTGCATCCGCGGGCGGCGCCGGCACGAGCGGCGGCGGTGGCGGTCCGGCGCTTCCCGGCATGGCAGGCGGCCAGGCGGGAGGAAGTTCTGCCTCGCTCGGTGCGACCACCGGGAGCGGTGGGAGTGGTTCGCTGGCCGGTCGCCGCGGCAGTAATTGGGCGAGCCTGGCCACGCAGGATCGTCCCATCCCGCTCACGCGACCGATTCGACTGGAATGCGCGGCCCACGAGTTTCGCATCCTGGCCAGTGGCGGGCGCGTGCAGTCCCGGATTCCTATCGGCACGTACACGGCCGGGGCCGTGGATCCGCTGGTCCAGGAACTGCACGCCGAGGTCGGTCGCTGGGGACTCGCCGGCGACCGCATGTACTGGAAGCCGCTGCTCGTCCTCTCGGCGACCGCGGACGGCCAGAGTCGTCGCGATGACCTGGAGCGGCTGCTCGTCGACAGCGGGATCGACACGCGCCGCAGCGAGACTCGCGACAAGGTTCACCCCCTGCCCCCGGTGATCCGCACCGGCGCGGTGGTCCCCGCCCGCTAGCACACGGAGTCCGGACATGGCACGCCCCAAGCACGAAGAAGACCTGACGGCAGGCCAGGACTCGTTTCTCGACGTGATCACGAATATCGTGGGCATCCTCATCATCCTCGTGATGGTGGTGGGGGCACGGGTCAAGCAGGTCATGCTCGAGCCGGCGCCCGAGCCGTCGTCCGCCGCCGCGGAACTGGAGCGCGAGGTGGCGCGGCTCGATGAAACGGTCGCATCAGCCGAGGAAGAGATCGAAGGGCTGCAGGCCCAGGCCGGCCAAGTGGCGGCGGCCGCCGAGATGGCCGCGGACTCGCGGCTCGAACTGGCCACGGCCGTGTCGGCGGCACGCGTCGAACTCGAGCGACGCAAGCAGGCAAGCGACGCGGCGCGCGTCGCGGCCGCCGAGCGCAGCGCCCGCCGGGAGGCACTGCAAGCCGAGATTCGCCAGTGCACCCTGGAGATGGAGGGACTGCGGCACGCCCGCGCGACGACGCAGGAGGTGCTCGCCTACCCCACCCCGATCGGCCGCACCGTCAACGGCGAGGAGATTCACTTCCGCATCGCCGGCGACCGGATCGCCTACATACCGCTGGAGGAACTCTTCGAACTGGCCAAGAACCGCACGCAGCGCAGTGCCGGGTCGATCACCTCCATGGATGCCCGCGTGGAGTCCGTGGGGCCCACGCAGGGATTCGCGCTCGACTACGTGATCGAGGCCAAGATCGACCAGTCCCGGGGCCAGGTGCTGATCCGGTCCCGGGAGTGGGTGGTGCGGCCGGCAGAGGCGGCCGTCGGCGAACCGGTTGACAAGGCACTCGCGTCGTCGTCGCGATTTCGTGCGGTGCTGTCGGGAGTCAAGCCCGACACCACGGTCACGCTGTGGTGCTATCCCGATTCGTTCGCGGCCTATCGCCAGGTGCGAGAAGAATTGCACCGTCTCCGCATCGCCACGGCGGCCCGGCCGCTGCCGGACGGCGCGCCCATCGGGGGGTCCGCAGAAGGCAGCAAGTCGGTCGTGCAGTGAGCGAACAGGCCGCGTTATCTCGGCCGTAGGGCCGACCGGCCAGCGAGTCCGGCTCTCCGGATTCGGGCTCTGCTTTCGAAAGACCGGCCCCGCCGAGCCTCGTGGCAGCACAGCAGATCGGCTCGCGTGCAAGGCTCACGGGCGGGCTGTGTCGGCCTCCGTGGCGGCGCGGATGCCGGCCTCGGCAGCGTCCGCCAGCAGATCGATCTCGTCGAGTGAGATCGAAAGCGGTGGCATGACCACCACCACGTCTCCCAACTGCCGCAGGAGTGCGCCGTGCCGCCGAGCGGCCAGACAGGCCCGCGTGCCGCGCTTTTCCTCCCACGGATAGGCCGTGCCGGCAGCCTTGTCGGCCACCAGATCGAGGCCGGCCATCAGGCCGCACTGCCGCACCTCGCCCACGTGGTCGAGCCGCGCGAGGCGATCGACGTGCTGCCGCAGTCGCGAGATTTTCGCCGGCAGTGATTCGAGCACGCGCTCGTCGCGAAACACGTCGAGCGACGCGATCCCGACGGCTGCCGCGAGCGGATTGCCACCATACGTGTGGCCGTGGAAGAACGTGCGCCGCTCGACGTGGCTTCCCAGGAATGCCTCCCAGACCCGCTCTGTCGTCAGCGTGGCGGCCATCGGCAGATAGCCGGCCGTGAGCCCCTTGGCGAGGCAGAGGAAGTCGGGAGCCACCTGCTCGTGCTCGCAGGCGAACATCGTGCCGGTGCGGCCGAACCCGGTGGCCACCTCGTCGAGGATGAGCAGCACGCCGTGCCGGCGCGTGAGGTCGCGGACGCCGCTCAGGAAGCCCGCCGGGTGCACGTAGATCCCGGCGGCCGCCTGCACGAGCGGCTCCATGATCAGGGCCGCGACCGTGCCCGCGTGCGATTCCAGGAGCCGCTCCAATCCGGCCAGGGATTCGCCCAAGGAGGGAGCGGGACGGCCGCTGGCCGGGCAGGGGCCGCCCGGCGACGGCAGTCGCAACGCCTCGAACGTGAGCGGGGCGAACATGGCCGTGAACCGGTCCACGCCTCCCACGCCGATGGCCCCCAGCGTGTCACCGTGGTACGCCTCGCCGATGGCGACGAAGCGGGTGCGACGTTCCTCCGCCGGCGAAGCCTGCCGCCAGAACTGGAACGCCATCTTGAGGGCCGTCTCGATGGCGCTCGATCCATCTCCCGAGAAGAACACCTTCTCGAGGCCGCGGGGCGCGACCTCCACGAGCCGCCGGGCAAACTCGACGGTGGTCGGGCAGGAGAGGCCGAGATTGGTGGTGTGCGCCACCTTGGCCGCCTGGGCGGCGAGCGCCGCGTCGAGCCGCGGATGCCGGTGGCCGTGCACGTTGCACCACATGCTGGCCGATCCATCCAGATAGCGGGTGCCGTCGACGTCCACCAGCCACGACCCGGCCCCACGCTCGATGAGGAGGGGTTCGTACTCCTGCATTTGCGTGAACGCGTGCCAGACGTGCTCGCGGTCCCAGTGCCGCAGCAGGTCGGCATCCACGGCGGCGCCGGTGAGGTGGGCGGCCCCGTCGGCAGCTGGCGCGGGCTGCGATATGGTGCGCGGGGCGTTCATGGGGCCAGTGTAGCCGGCGCCGACGGCGGCCACACCCAAAGCGGCGGCCGCGATCCCGTCGCGACCTCCTCCGTCAGGGCATCTCGCGGATCAGCCGCAGGCAGAGTTCGCGGACCTTGCCAGGGTTGACGTTGGCATTCTTCTTTTTCGCCTGACCGATCAGGCCGGCGGCCGCCTGCTCCTTGCCCCCCCTCACGTCGGCGACGATCTTGGGATTGGCCTCCAGCAGTTCGCGGCACAGCGAAACGAGGTCACCCTCGCTGACGGCCGCGATGCCCAGCGCGGCGACCACGTCGGCGACGGGCCGGCCGCTCGCCAGCACCTCGGCGAAGATCTCCCGGCCACGGCTCGTGTCGAAGTCGCCCCTCTGCACGCGGCCGATGATGTCGGCCACCTGTTCGGGAGTGACGGGGAACTCCGCGATCGTGCCGCCGCGCTCGTTCAGCGTGCGCAACACGTCCTGCTGCATCCAGTTGCTCGCCACCTTGCCCTCGCCCGCCCGCGTCGCGAGGTCCTCGAACCACGTCACGAGGTCACGTCCCTGATTGACGAGCACGTCGGCATCGTAGGCCGAGATCTTCCACTTCGACTCGAGCGCGCGCCGCAGGACGGTGGGAGGGTCGCCCATCGCGGCCCGCGCCGCCGCCACCTGATCCTCGGTGACCGTCACCGGCACGAGGTCCGGCTCGGGGAAGTAGCGGTAGTCGCTCGACTCCTCCTTGTGCCGTTGGGCCCGCGTCACGCCCGCGGGATCGTCCCAGCCGCGGGTCTGCTTGGGAGTCTTGCCGAGTTCGGCCTTCGTGGTCTGCCACTCCTCCCACTGCCGTGCGGTCTCGTAGGTGAGGGCCCGTTCCACCGAGCGGAACGAATTCATGTTCTTGATTTCGACGATCGGCGTCTTGGCCACCCGGCCGTCGGCCTGCGGGATGTGCAGGTTGACGTTGGCATCGACCCGCAGGCTACCCTCCTGCATGTTGCAATCGCTGACGCCCAGGTAGACGAGCAGCAACTTGAGTTCGTTGAGCCAGGCCCGCGCCTCCTGCGGGCTGCGCAGGTCGGGCTGGGTGACGATCTCGCAGAGCGGCGTGCCGGCGCGGTTCAGGTCGATGCGGGTGTCGGCCGTGCCCGCCGCCTCGTCGTGCATGCTCTTCCCGGCATCCTCCTCCAGGTGCACGCGGATGATGCCCACCCTCCGCGAGAACTCCCCCTTGGGATCGACCACCTCGAGGAAGCCGTCGGAGGAGAACGGCAGGTCGTACTGGCTGATCTGATAGCCCTTGGGAAGGTCGGGATAGAAGTAGTTCTTGCGATCCCACTTCGTGAACCGGGCGATCGAGCAGTCGAGCGCCAGTGCCGCGCGAACCGCGAGGTCGAAGGCCTGCCGGTTCATGACCGGCAGCGATCCCGGCAGCCCCAGGCAGGTGGGGCAGACCTGTGTGTTGGGCGGCGCGCCGAACTTCGTGGAGCAGCCGCAGAAGAGCTTGGTCCGCGTCTGCAGCTGGACGTGGACCTCCAGACCGATCACGGTCGCGTAGGGCTCGGCGGTGGCGGTGGCGGTGGTCATGGGAGTCAGCCGGGAAGTTTCGGGCGGCGCCGGTGCCATTCGGTGAGCCGCTGATAGCGGTCGGCTGCGCGGAGCAAGAGCGGCTCGGCGAGGGCGGGCCCTTGCAGTTGGAAACCGATCGGCAGCCCCGACTTCGTGAACCCGCAGGGGAAGGAGATGCCGCCGATGCCGGCCAGGTTCGTGCCCACCGTGTACATGTCGACGAGATACATCGCCAGCGGATCGCCGGTCTTTTCGCCGAGCGCGAAGGCCGGCGTGGGCGATACCGGGCCGCCGATCAGGTCCACCTCCCTGAATGCGTCGATGTAGTCCTGGCGGATCAGCCGTCGCACGCGCAGGGCCTTGGCGTAAAAGGCGTCGTAGTAGCCGGCCGAGAGCGCATAGGTGCCGAGCATGATGCGGCGCTTGACTTCGGGGCCAAACCCTTCGGCGCGGCTGCGGCAATACATCTCCACCAGCGGCGACTCGAAGCCGCCGGCCGACTCCCCGGCCCGGTGGCCCTTGCCGGGCTCGGCACGGTGGCCATAGTGGGCACCGTCGTATCGCGCCAGGTTGCTGGACGCTTCGCAGGGGGCGATCAGGTAGTAGGTCGCGATGCCGTACTTGGCGTGCGGCAACGTCACGTCGTGGATCGTGGCTCCGGCCGCCTTGAAGGCGGCGAAGGCCTCCTCCACGCCGCGGGCCACCTCGGGGTCGAGCCCTGGGCCGAAGTGCTCGGCCACGCGGCCGATCCGCAGGCCGGTGAGCGGCTGCTCGAGCAGGGACGAGTAGGGCGGCACGGCGTCAGCCAGCGAGGTGGCGTCGCCCGGATCGTGGCCGGCGATGGTCTCCATCACGAGGGCACAATCGGCCGCGGAGCGGGCCATCGGGCCGATCTGGTCGAGGCTCGACGCGAAGGCCACCAGGCCGCGGCGGCTGATGCGTCCGTAGGTCGGCTTGAGGCCGGTGATGCCGCACAGGCCGGCTGGCTGGCGGATCGAGCCGCCCGTGTCCGAACCGATCGCCACCGGCGCCATGTCGGCCGCCACGCAGGCCGCCGAGCCGCCGCTGGAACCCCCCGGCGCCCGGGCCAGATCCCAGGGGTTGTGCACCGCACCGAAGGCGGAGTTCTCGTTGGAGCCGCCCATGGCGAATTCGTCCATGTTCGTCTTGCCCACGATCACAGCGTCGGCGCGACGCAACCTGGCGACGGCGTCGGCGTCGTAGGGCGGCCGGAAGTGCTGCAGCATCTTCGAGGCGCAGGTCGTGGGCAGGTCGCGGGTGCAGAGTGCGTCCTTCACCGCCACGGGGAGGCCGGCCAGCGGCCCAAGCGTGCCGCCCGCCTTGCGGCGTGCGTCGATCTCCGCCGCCCGCTCCAGCGCGCCCTCGCGGTCCACCTTCAGGAACGCGTTCACCGCGCCATCCACGGCCTCGATGCGACGCAGGAAGGCCTCGGTGCACTGCACGGCCGTGACGTCGCCCTGGCGGACGGCCGTGACAAGGTCGGTGGCGGACAGGTCGAGAAGCTGCATCAGCCGGTGCCGGCGCGGGGGCGTCGGCCTCCAGGATCCTTTGGTCGCGTCCCGCGGGCGGGATCAGGCGGCTCCCGAGTCGCCGAGCACTGCGGGGACGAGGAAACAACTGCCGTCGTGCCGCGGTGCCGACTGCAGGGCCTCGGCCGTGGACAGCGACGCCACAGGCACATCCGCCCGAAACACGTTCTGCGAGTCGAGCGGGTGCGCGAGCGGCTCGACGCCGGCCGTGTCGAGTTCTTCCAATTGCGACACGAAGCCGACGATCTTGGACAATTCGCCCGTCAT
>Ga0315900_10011895_pt1 | contig 10753 bp, 7 predicted proteins | sample LakEriMetagenome_FD_203521 | JGI IMG/M metagenome (GOLD analysis project Ga0315900, IMG submission 203521) | Freshwater fungal communities from buoy surface, Lake Erie, Ohio, United States - Buoy 12 MA114 | ecosystem: Environmental > Aquatic > Freshwater > Lake > Lake biofilm | place: USA: Lake...
CGGGCATCACGCTGCCTTCGCGGTGCCCTGCGTGCGGCTACCGGCTTGTCGGCAAGTCGGCCGGCGAACGCTGCCCGGAATGCGGCGGCGAGATCGAGATGCTCGCCTCGGCTGTCGGAGTGGTCGACCGATCGACGCTTCGCCGCCTCGCGAGTGGCGCGCGGTGGATGTTCGTGGCGGCGGTCCTGCTTGCGCTTGCCCCGGCGATCGACCCATCCGCGAGCTACACGTCGTTCTTCGCGCTCATCATCGGCGCGGCGGTGCAACTCGGCTTGCAGCTCTTCGCCACATCGCGGCTTGGCGTCCCATCGTTGCCGCTCGAGCAGCGACGCTGGTTGCGGCGCATTGCGGTCACTCGGGCTGCGATCCTCGCGGTCGGCGAGGTCGCGTTCCCGCTGCTCGCCCTCGTCGATCAGCCCGTGTCCAACGCCGTGCGTGAACTGCTCTCAAGCCAGGTCTTCCTGCATCTCATGGCTCTCCCGATGCCGATCGCCATCTTGGCGGCCGATGCGGTGCTTCTATGGCGTCTGCGCGACATCGTCGGGGTGACTGGCGTCCATGCGCCGCCCCCGTGGCGCAGCGCAGGAACTGTGGCGCGCTTCGGCATTCTTCTCGCGCTCCCCATTGCGATCGTGCTCCAGCCGATCGGCTACCAGTATCTGCCGGCCCTCTGGGGCGCGTGCCTCGCGCTCGGCGCGATGGAGGTCCTCGGCGCCGCGAACGCCGCGATGCGTCGCATGGACGCAGCGCGGCGATCGGAGGGTGCGGCATGAGCGGCGAACATGACCATCTCGGCGAGTGCCTCGCCTGCGGCTACGACCTCGCGGGGCGTTCGGTCGGCGACGGTTGCCCCGAGTGCGGGGCTGTCGTCATCGCGAATCCGTTTCGCGGAGGATGGCGGGACGCGAAGGTGCGAAGGCGTTTCCTCCGCGGTTCGCGCTGCATGGTCGCGGCGACGGCGTTGATCGGTGCCAGCATCGCGATCCTACTCCTGATCGCACTCACGCCACTCGACCAGGATCCCGTGACGATGACGATTTACACCGCGGTGACGTTCGCCGGCATCGCGGTGCTCGCGGCATCGGCTGTCCTGTTCGCCTTCGTCTGGCGCGCGATCGTGGCGGTACGCGTGCTCGTCATCACCATCGCGCTGCTCCTTGCGCCGTTTGTGGGGCTTTCTGTCGCTCCGCTCCTGGGAATCGCGCCGCCGGCGATTGAGTTCGCGGGCGCCGGCTGGGCGATTCTCGGAGCGGCCCTCGCCGCTGCGCCGATCTACCTCGCGAGGTCGAGCGGTCGGGCCATGCGCTTCCGCTGGCTTCTCTTCGCTTCGTCCGGCGCGCTTCTCGCGATCGCCATCATGGCGCTCACATTCTCCTCGTGGGGACGGCCCTTCGAGGAGATCGTGATCGCACTCGTCATGGCGAGCCAGTTCGGCACCGCGGTCGGCTTCTGGTCCCTGCAGCGTTCGATCGCAGTCGCGTTGCGTGATCCGAAGGGCGCCGCTCATTTCCGGGACTCCGCACATGCCTGATCCGCGGGCAGCATCGACGGAGTCGTCCGCATGAATCACGAGACATTGGATCCTTGCGCGGAGGCTGCAGCCGCTGCGACTCCGTCGCCGGGCGCCGTGCTGTGGCGATGCCCGCGGTGCACGCACGACGCGCGCGTCCAGTCGCTTGGCGAGCCGTGCGCCGAGTGCGGCGCGCCGCTTGGGCCTGACGCGTGCCGGCCGTCGTGGCTCGACGCGGAGAGCCTCGCGTCACGCAGCCGTCTCGCGATGGTCGGGGCGCTGTGCGGACTCTTTGTGCTCGTCTCCACCTCGCTGATGCCGCTGTTCGGGCTTCTCCTGGCGCGCGAGATCGTGACGGTCATCGTCGTCTCGATCTATGTGTGCGCAGGCATCGGGCTGCTGCTCCAATCGTTCGTCGCGGCGCGTCTCGGAGCGTGGGGTCTCTCGGGCCGGCGTGCGCTCTGGATGCGCCTCGCGGCATGGATCCGGCCAACCGGAGTCGTGCTGCTCGTGGGGCTCGTCTTCTCGATCGACGGCGCGGAGCGCTGGGTGGACGGGCCGCTTCTCAGCGTCCTTCAGGCGGCGTGGTTCGTGGTCTATCTTGGGATTCCCGCGCTCATCATCGCGGCCGACATCGCCCTCATCACGCACTTTGCCCGCATCCGAAAGTCGCTTGCGATTCCAACGAGCGCGTGGCATGTCGCGATCTACGTGGTGCAGATCATGCTGCTCCTGCTCTCGGCGCTCATCGCGATCGTGCCGTTCATCGGTTGGTTCGTCGCGCCCATGGTGTGGAACGTGCTCGCAGGCCTCGCGTGCGGCGTCCTGTGGTGGGACCTCTCCGCTGTCTCGCGTCGCGGGATCTGAAGCCGGTGGCCTGCGTGCCGCAGGCTGTGTTCACAACATGCTGTCAGACAGGGATTTACGGAGTTCTCCCCCAGCGTCCCATGCGGCAGGCCGCGCTTCGTGCGCCAACCGTGGGCGGCCCCGCAGCGCTGCTACGATCTCCGCCCTTCGCCGCCGAGCGGCGCGCGACCCGGACACGACTTTCGACCCGCGCGATCCTTCGCGCACTTCCAGACCCACACGAGCACCACGATGGCTGTCCCCACCGACGCAACCGCCCTGAAGAACCAGACCGTCCTTGCCCGCGACACGAACCAGGCCCTCGGCATCGGCCAGTTCGCCATCGACTTCATGTCGGGCAAGATCGGTTCGCCGGACGCATCGGTCCTCGAGCGCACGGTGATGTTCCACACCGACTCCGTGCTCTGCGGCATCAGCGCGATCGCGCTGAACACCAACGCGCCGATCATCCTCCGCGCCGAGGCGGCCGACTACCCGCACGCGAAGGGTGCACCGGTGTTCGGCTCGACCGCGAAGGTCGCCCCCGAGAAGGCGATCGTCGCCAACTCGAACGCGGTGCGCGAGTGGGATTCGAACGGCACGAACTTCGGTTACAACCCTGCGCTCGGCCACACCGCCGGCGAGTTCGGCCACAACGACTTCTACCCGGTCGCGATCGCAGCGGCGCAGCAGCAGGGCCGCGACGGCGCCTACGCCCTCCGCGGCATGATCTGCCTCGACGAGATCCGCGGCCGCCTCGCGGAGGTCTTCTCGCTCAAGACCTACAAGATCGACCACGTCGTCCACGGCGCGATCGCGAGCGCAGCGACCTACGGCGCCATGATGGGCGCGACGGCCGAGCAGATCGAGTCGGCGATCGGCATGACCGTCGCCCACTACATCCCGTGGCGCGCCATCCGCGCCGGCAAGCAGCTCAGCGACTCGAAGGGTGCGTCCGCCGCGATCTCGACCGAGGTCGCCGTCCTTTCGATGATGCGCTCGATGCGCGGATTCCTCGGGCCGCGCGACATCTTCCGCAATCCGGAAAGCATGTTCCGCCAGTTCGAGAAGACGAAGGGCGACAGCCCGTTCGACCTCGTCCTCTCGCACTCCGGCAGCGACTTCGCCGTGATGGGCATGCACTTCAAGCTCGGCCTCTACGAGCACCAGTCGGCCGGCGCGCTCCAGGGCGTCCTCACGCTCCTCCGCGAGAATCCGCAGATCCTTCAGCAAGTCATCGAGAAGCCCGACGCGATCAAGTCGATCAACATCGTCGCCTACGAGCCCGCCTTCGGCATCATCGGCGATCCCGCCAAGCGCGACCCGAAGACGCGCCAGTCGGCCGATCACTCGATGGTCTACATCGTCGGCACGCTCCTCCGCAAGGCGATCGAAATGGCCGAGTCGACCAAGTCGACCAAGCTCGGCCACTGCGACAACTGCTACTGGAAGAACCTGATGCTGGTGCCGCACGACTACTCGCCCGAGGCGATCTACAACAAGAAGACCCGCGCGCTGATGGAGAAGTTCTCCTTCACGCACGGCGGCCCCGAGTACGACCGCCGCTATCCGGACGGCATCCCGACCTCGCTCGTCATCGAGATGGCCGACGGCACCAAGTACGACTCGGGCCTCGTGATGTACCCCGCCGGCCACGCGCGCAACACGACCGCCGACCTCAAGGGCATCCTCGCGAAGAAGGCCGACAACCTCGGCAAGCTCGCGTCGGACAACCCGCAGCCGATCATCGACCGCTTCAACCGCCTCGGCGCGCTCTCGTCGGCCGAACTCGCCTCGCTCTACGACTTCGCGATCGCGAACCGCGGGAAGTACGAGTGAGCCGTCGCTCGCCAAAGGCGGCGCGCGAGGCGCGGGAACGCGCGGCGCAAGCCGAGGCACAGGCACAGGCTCAGGCTCACCCGCAGCCTGACGCCGACGCGGCGGATTCCGCCCCCGACGTCGATGTCTGGATCTGCGACTTCGCAGACGCCGAAGACAGTGATGCCTTCGCGGGCCTGATGGCCGAGTTCGCGGCCGAGCCCGTCTCGAGCCGCGCCGATCTCGACCACGCGCACTTCGCCCGCGTGGCCACAGACCTCGCGCGCCGCCCGGGCACGCTCGTCCTTCTCGCCGCGCATGCGGAGAGCGAGACGACCGAGGGCATCCTGATCGCCTTCGAGGGCTACTCGTCCTTTGCGCAGGCCCAGCTCTTCAACGTGCACGACATCCACGTCTCGCCATCCGCACGCGGCCGCGGCGTCGGCACGGCCATGATGCAGGCGCTCGAGGATCTCGCGCGCGAGCATCGCTTCGCGAAGATCACGCTCGAGGTGGCGGCGTCGAACACCGGTGCGATCGCGCTCTATCGCCGCCTCGGCTACGCGGGCCTCGAGCACGTCGCGGCGCATCCGGCGGCGGCCGGCTCCGATGCGACCTACTTCGCGACGAAGAAACTCTGAGCGAGCTCGGCGCAGGCCGCGAGCGGCGGCACAGTCGCCCGAAGGCTCACTGCACCGGGCCCCAGCGGGAGAGCAGGTAGCCGAGATCCGCGCTGTCGACCATGCCGTCGCCGTTGAAGTCGGCGCGGGAGTCCGCGCTCGCTCCCCAGCTCGAGAGCAGCACGCCGAGATCGCTCGAACCGACCTCGCCGTCGAGGTCGACGTCGGCTGCCGCGATCTCGCACGCATCGATGCGTCCGTCGGCGTCGGTGTCGGCCGCGCCATCCGCGATGTCGCAGCTGTCCTTCACGCCGTTGCCGTCGCAGTCAAGGTCGCCCTTGCCGGCGTCGCAGGATTCGACATCCGGCATCACGGCGATCGAGAACTGCTCGCCGGCGCCGATCGCCGACGCGGGCGCGAGGTCGACGGGCACGGTCGAGGCCGTGAAGGGATTCGTGTATGGCGGCCAGGCCAGCACGACGCCATCGGAGCGAAGCGCCATCGTGTGGCCGCTTCCTGCAGCGACCTGCACCACGCCGACGGCGTTGGCGGGGGGCGTCGACTCGCCGTCGAGATTGCGGCCCCAGCAGACGACCGTGCCGTCGGCGCGGGCCGCCACGGTGTGCCAGAAGCCCGAGGCGATGTCGACCGCGTCGGTGAGTCCGTCGGGAACCGTGGACTGGCCCCAGTTGTTGCGGCCCCAGCAGACGACGCTGCCGTCGCTGCGCATGGCGATCGAGTGCGACATGCCGGCGTCGATGTCGACGACCCCGGTGAGCCCTTCGGGCACGTTGCACTGCTGGTAGTTGTTGCGTCCCCACGCGAACACGGTGCCGTCGGCGCGGCGCGCGAGGTTGTGATGGAAGCCGCACGCGATGCCCGCGATGTTCGGCTCGGTGGGCACGTAGTTCTCTCCGTAGTAGCCCACGCCCCAGCCCGCCAGCGTGCCGTCCGCCTTGACCGCGAAGGTGCGGATGTTCGACGCCGACACCGCGATGACCGGGCCGAGCCCGAACGGAATGTCGCATTGGCCGCCGTTGTTGAGGCCGATGCAGAACACCGTGCCATCGGCGCGTCGGCCGACGGTGTGCAGCCAGCCGCCATCCACCTCGAGCACCGTGCCGAGGCCCGTTGGCGCGGGCGACCATCCGCCGTTCACGCCGTAGCCCCAGCTCGTGGCCCGGCCGTCCCCCTGGACGACGGTGGTGTGGCTTGCGCCGGCGGCAATCGACACGATGTTGTCGAGTTCCGATGGAAGGTTGCACTGTCCCGAACTGTTGGAGCCCCACGCGACGATGGTGCCGTTCGCAAGCAGGGCAACCGAGTGTGCGCCGCCGAGCGAGAGATCGACGACGTTCGAGAGCCCCGGAGGCACGGTCGACTGTCCCTGCGCGTTGCTGCCCCAGAGGACGATCGTTCCATCCGCCCGCACGGCGCCGCTCGAGGTGCCGCCGCCCACCACCTTGACGACTTTGCCGAGACCGCTCGGCACGCTGCATTGGCCGTCGACGTTGAGGCCCCACGCGGTCACCGTGCCGTCGAGCCTCCGGGCGAGGGTGTGATAGCCGCCGGTCGCGATGCTCGCGACCGGACCAAGCCCGGCCGGCACGCGCGACTGTCCGTAGTGCGGCGCGAGGTACGACGCGGTCAACCCAGCGCCCCAGCACACGACCGTCCCATCGGCGCGCTGCGCTGCGCTGTGCACGCGGCCGGCGGCGACGCTGACTGCCAGCCCGAGGTCCTCGGGCACATTGATCTGCCCGTAGTCGTTCTGGCCCCACGCAGCCACGCTGCCGTTTCCTCGGAGCGCGAGGACGTGGTTGCCGCCGCCAGCGAGCGCGGTGACGCCGGAGAGGTTCGGCGGGACTGCGCCAAGTCCGTACGAGCCATTGCCCCACGCAGCCACGGTTCCATTGGTCCGCAGCGCGACCGAGCCATCGAGGGTGGCGGAGGCCTTCACGAAGTCATTGGCGTTCGAGATGCCGGCGTAGGTGAGGTCGCCCCACGCACGCACGTCCGTGTCGGCGGCCGCATCGTGGACCGCGGACAGCAGCACGGCGGCGGTGGTGCAGGTGGACAGGGCGCGACGCAGTGCGGAGGAGTTGCGGGGCATCGTGGTCTTCGTCTTCTGTTCGTCGAGGATGCGCGCGTGAAGCGCGCGAAGCGAGGTCGCGATCGGAGTCCGTCGGTCCATCCGGTCTCGCAGGTCCGGATGGTTCGGCGTCTTGCTGCAGACAACCTACGCATCCATCAGCCGATTGGAACCGGGGGGTGTCCTCGGCGCGCAAGTTGGATCGGATACGAAATTCGCTCCCCCCATTTGGGCGGCAACTGAGACCGCACCTGCCGCGGCACGGCCGTCCGTGCGCGCAAGCCGCACGAGGCGACCGATCTCCCGATGCCAACAGGGTCCGATCACTGCACAGGGCCCCAGCGCGACAGGAGATGTCCGAGATCCGCGCTGTCGACCATGCCGTCGCGGTCGAAGTCCGCGGGCGACTTCGGGTTCGGACCCCAGCCCGAGAGCAGCACGCCGAGATCGCTCGAGCCCACTTCGCCGTCAAGATCGATGTCCGCCGCCGCGATCTCGCAGGAGTCGAGGCGTCCATCGGAATCGACGTCGGCCGCGCCGTTCTCGATGTCGCAGCTGTCCTTCAGGCCGTTCGCATCGCAGTCGACATCGCCCTTGCCGGCATCGCACGACTCGACGTCGACCGTGAGCGCGATCGAGAACTGCTCGCCAGCACCGATCACGGACGCCGGGCCAAGATCCGGCGGGATCGACGTTGCCGCGAACGGCGTCACCGGCGGCGGCCATGCCACCACCACGCCATCGGCTCGCAGCGCCACGTTGTGCTGCATGCCGGCGGTGAGTTGCACCACGTCGTAGGCATCCGCCGGCACGAAGCACTGACCTTCCGTGTTCTGACCCCAGCAGATCACCGAACCGTCGGCGCGCGCAGCGGCCGAGTGCCAGTAGCCGGCGGCGATGTCGCGTGCGTTCGAAAGGCCGACCGGAACGGTCGACTGCCCCCAGTTGTCGCGGCCCCAGCAGACGACGCTGCCGTTTGACCGCAGCGCGACCGAGTGCGCCATGCCGCCATCGATGTCGACGATCTCGGTGAGACCAGCCGGCACGTTGCACTGCTGGTAGTTGTTGCGTCCCCACGCAAACACGGTCCCGTTGTCGCGCAGCGCAAGCGTATGGTGGAAGCCGCACGCGACGCGCGCGACGCCGATTTCAGAGGGCACGTAGTTCTCGCCGTAGTAGCCGTAGCCCCAGCCGGCCAGCGTGCCGTCCATCTTCACGGCGAAGGTGCGGACGTTGCCCGCAGAGACCGACTTCACGGGCCCGAGACCAAACGGCACCGTCGACTGGCCGCCGGTCGGACCGCTACCGGCGCCGGCGCAGACGACGGTTCCGTCACGACGGCGGGCAACGGTGTGCAGCCAGCCGCCGTCGAGCTCGACGATGTCGCCGAATCCGCCGGTCGGCGGCGTCCAACCGCCATAGAGCGTCCAGCCCCAGGCCATCGTTCCACCATCGGCCTGCACGACCGACGTGTGGGTTCCACCGGCCGCGATCGACACCACGTTGTCCAGTTCGCTCGGAATGTTGCACTGGCCGAGCGAGTTGGAGCCCCAGCAGACCACCGTGCCGTTCGCCCGCAGCGCCACGCCATGCTGCGTGCCGAGATCGAAGTCGACGGCGTCATGCAGCCCCGCCGGCGGCGACGACTGCCCGGCGCTGTTGCTGCCCCAGCAGACGATCGTTCCATCGGCGCGCAGCGCGCCGCTGAAGGAGCCTCCGCCGGACACCTTGACGACGTTGTTGAGTCCAGTGGGGACGTTGAGCTGCCCTTGCCCGTTGTCGCCCCACGTGACCACGGTGCCGGCCAGCGTGCGCACGATCGTATGGAAGTGCCCGGCGCTGATTCCCGCCACCGGGCCGAGGTTCGGGGGGACGATCGACTGCCCGTAGTGCGGGTCGAGCCCGACCGTGGTGCCGGCGCCCCAGCACACGACGGTCCCGTCCATGCGCTGCGCCACGCTGTGGAACTCTCCACCCGCGACGGCCTTGCAGAAGCCGAGGTCTTCCGGAACGGCGATCTCGCCATGGTCGTTCCGTCCCCACGAGAACACGGTGCCGTCGGCGCGGATCGCGAGCACATGGTGCGTGCCGCCGCCGACGACCGTGATGTCCCTGACGTATGGCGGGACAAGCGCGGCGCCGCTCCAGCTGTCGCCCCAGACCGCGACCGTGCCGTTGGCTCGGATCGCGATGTTCGCGTCGGAGGTGGCCGCGATCTGCACGTAGTCGCTGGCGCCCCCGAGGTTCGTGAAGCCGAGGTTTCCCCACGCGCGCGTCTGGACTTCGCCATGTGCGGCTGGCGATGCAAGCCCGAGGAGGGCGACGGGCACGATGAGCATCGAGGGCGCGAAGGTTCGACGCGGGCTGGCGGTGGTCTTCATGGTGGATCCCGTGGGAGCAGGCGGGGCGCCGCGAATGCGGATGCCGTGCTCCGCAACGACCCTACCCCGGGGATCGGTCCCATGGAACGGCGAATGCGGCAGAGGCGCGCGATCACGCCACAATCATGCGGAAGGCCACCCATTTGGTCGGAATCCCGCGCTCAAGCCGCCTGTCGTCATCGAGGCATCACGCGAACAGGCCGTCAAGCAACTCGACGACACCCTTGCCCTGGGTGGCGATCGTCTCGAAGATCTTTCGACCGGAGGCGATGTCGAGCAGCTCGCGGACGAGCTTCGACTCGCCCGCGTGATCGGCCTTGTTCACCACGAAGAGATCGGCGATCTCGAGGATGCCGGCCTTGTCCATCTGCACGGCGTCGCCCATGCCCGGCACCACGACCACCGCCGTGCGGTCGACGAAGGAGCGGATCGCGACGTCGTTCTGTCCGGCGCCAACCGTCTCGACGATCAGCTTGTCGTAGCCGGCGCCGCCGATCAGTTCGACGATGTCGGGAAGCGTGCGGTAGTCCTCGCCGACGATCGCGAGCGAGCGGTAGAAGATGCCCTCGTCGACGGCGTTGAAGTCGACGCGCAGGCGGTCGCCGAGCAGCGCGCCGCCGGTGATCGGGCTCATCGGGTCGAACGCGACGACGGCGATCTTCTCGCCGCGGCGCACGGCCTCGCTTGCCATCGCGGCCACGAGCGTCGACTTCCCGGCGCCAGGCGAGCCGGTGATGCCGACCACCTGCTTCGGTCGCCGGCGGGGTGCGCTGGTGGGCTTGCCTGCGTGGGCGATCGAGATGTTGCGCGCGAGCACGGCGGTCGGATGCGTCGAGACGCTCGCCGCGAGCGGCGCGTAGGGCTTCACGCTCTCGCGCACGCTGCCGACGATCTGCTCCATCCCGGTGCCGGTGTGGTACACCCGCGCGACGCCCGCGTCGATGAGCTTCTGGACGTCGTCCTGGGGAATGATGCCGCCGACGTTCACCGTCATGTCCGGCCGTCCGACCTTCGCGCACTCCTCGAGGAGGCGAGGGACGAGGACGAGGTGCGAGTTCGACATCATCGAGCAGGCGATGCAGTCGGCGTCCTCGTCGCGGGCGCTGATCGCGAGGCTCCGCGGCGTCTGCCAGAGCCCCGAATAGATCACGTGGATCCCGGAGTCGCGCATGATGCGGGCGATGAGCTTGACCCCGCGGTCGTGGCCGTCGAGCCCCATCTTTCCGAGGAGTACCCGGGGGCGGTGGGGGAGATCGCTGCAGCGATCCTGCTTCTCGATCGCCGTGGTCGGTTCGGTGGTCGCGCGCATGGATCGGGAAGGGTAGCGCAAGACGCAGCGAAGGGGCACGTCGCGGCCGTGAAGGGCGGCAGGAGTCCGCGCCAGAGCCGATGTTTGCCGAGTCCGTTGCGGTTATCCGCGCTGCGAGCCGTCGCCGTCGCCGTCCTTCGGGACGTCCGAAGCGGATGCTTCTGCAGCCGCCTCGGC
>Ga0315900_10011897_pt1 | contig 10752 bp, 19 predicted proteins | sample LakEriMetagenome_FD_203521 | JGI IMG/M metagenome (GOLD analysis project Ga0315900, IMG submission 203521) | Freshwater fungal communities from buoy surface, Lake Erie, Ohio, United States - Buoy 12 MA114 | ecosystem: Environmental > Aquatic > Freshwater > Lake > Lake biofilm | place: USA: Lake...
TTGACTCGGATGACAAGGTTCTTGCTGAACTTGTAAAGAAACATTTTCCAGACTTTCGCCGTGTTCTAAATGAACTTCAACGATACTCACAGTTTGGTAAGATTGATACTGGCATCCTTGCACAAATTGGAGATGTATCAATTACGGAGATTGTAAAGTATGTCTCCTCTAAAGACTTTGGTGCAATTCGTAAGTGGGTCGCATCAAATGAGATTGATAGTAATACATTGTTTCGTAAGTTATATGATGCATTGTATGATACAATGAAACCCACATCAATTCCACAAGCAGTTTTAATTCTTGCAGATTACCAATACAAGGCTGCCTTTGTTGCAGACCAAGAAATCAATACTGTCGCTTGCTTGACTGAGTTGATGGTGAATTGTGAGTTTGTATGAATGATATATTTAACGGAATATTCGAATGGATAAAAGATGATTGGCAGTCTAATCGTTGGCGTTTTATTGTTGAACTTGTTGCTTGGGCTATTAGCATTGGCTGTAGTATTACGATGGCTCTTACGGTACCGAACCCTCCGTTACTTGTTCTTTATCCTATTTGGATTGTTGGGTGTGCTTTGTATGCTTGGGCTGCTTATACTCGGAAATCATTTGGCCTCCTTGCTAATTATGTTTTACTCACTACAATCGATACCGTTGGTCTGATAAGGATGCTGACATGAGTAACCCATTTGATTATGTAAATGCGATACTACAAAACAAGAAGCAACTAATTGTCGATGAGATTACAGAGAAAGATTATGCACCTTTCCTTGTAAATCGTAGTCTATCTTATCATAAAGACTGCATATTGTATGCAAATGAGATGAACCGCAGACATTTTCTGGATAAGAAACTACAAAACGACTTTTTACTAAATACCGTCAGGTCGCAGAAGCGACCGTTTGCGAAGTGGGTAAAAGCTGAAAAAAGTGACGATTTGGAATGTATAAAGACTGTCTTTGGATTCTCCGACACAAAAGCCCGTGAGGCGCATCGCTTACTTAGCAAAGAACAAATCCAACAATTAAAAGAACAAACCCAAACGGGTGGATTGACTAAGAGGTAATGATGGTAGACTTGACTAAATTTGTAGAAGTCACCTTGACTGAACAAGACGATTTTTTGAAGGTAAGAGAAACACTTACCAGAATTGGCGTTTCTTCACGCAAGGAAAAAGTGTTGTATCAATCGTGCCACATTCTACACAAGCAAGGCAAGTATTATATTGTGCATTTCAAGGAACTATTTGCATTGGATGGTAAACCTTCCAATATTTCTGAAAATGATATTCAAAGACGAAATGCTATTGCCAAACTTTTAGAAGAATGGGGTCTTGTGAAGGTTATGAATCCTTCTTTGATGAAAGACAATATTGCACCTTTACATCAAATAAAGATTATTTCATTCAAAGAAAAAGACGAATGGCAACTAATTACGAAATATAATATTGGTAAGAAAACACAAGAGTATTGACATGGTGAATTATCATGGACAAAAAAGTGAAAGTAACAAAATTGAAGAATAGGTATTCAACCGAGGTTGTTTATACCGATAATTATGATGATGTTCGTAAAGAAGGTAACTACGAATTCGTCCTGGTTTATCACGCAGAAAATCCAGGAAGAAAATTTCTAGTTAACCGATTAGCATACGAAATCGTGAATAAATAAATTTGTGGCGCCTAATGGGTCACATTTTTGTAAACTCGCTTAAAAGGAGATAAACTATGACACTTAATCGTGTATCATTTACCCCATTGTATAATACAACTTTGGGTTATGAAAAGTTTTTTGACGATGTTGAAAAACTATTGAGCATGGATGTTCAAAAAGCAACCACTTTCCCCCCACATAATATCATCAAGTTAGATGAATCCCGTTATGTTGTAGAACTTGCTGTTGCAGGATTTTCAAAAGAAGAAATTGAAATTTCTGTTGAAGAAGCAACATTAACTGTGAAGGGTGAAAAACAAGATAAAGACACCGGTGTGCAATATCTACACAAAGGTATTGGTACGAGGTCTTTCACTAAAACTCTTACAATCGCCGACACAGTTGAAGTGAAGGGTGCTGAGTTCAAAGATGGTATTCTTCGTATTGGTTTGGAGAATATTGTTCCTGAACATAAGAAACCTCGCAAGATTGCTATTGGTGAAAGTTTGAAAGAGTTCAAACCACAACTTCTGCAAGAGCAGAAAGTGGCGTAAACATGGCGGGGCAATGCCCCGCTTTTATAATGGAGATTATGATGAAGCGTGATAAAAATTTTAAACTGAGTAAAGAAACAAAGCGATACATGGCAACGATTGTTGACCCTGTGAAACGCAACCAATTCAAAAATGCCATGATTCAAGCACAAATCATTGGCGCACAACCATACAAATCCGAAAAGAAAAATCGCAAAGAAGCTTCTGAATGAAACAGAAGTTCATTAATGCATACATGAAAACCGCAGAAGTATTTGCGGAACTTTCAAGTGCAAAAAGATTACATGTTGGTGCGATTATCGTAAAAGATAATCGTATCATTTCTATTGGATACAATGGTATGCCTTCAGGTTGGGATAACAACTGTGAGCATGAGGACTATATGTCCAGAGATGCTGGCGGTTGGTTAAGTCCAGATGAGATAGTTCAACAATGGCCTTTTGAAGAAGAAGATATTAATCCTGACCTAGGTTATGCTAGGCGATATAGGTTAAAAACCAAACCTGAGGTGTTACATGCTGAAACAAATGCAATCGCTAAGTTGGCAAGGTCTACTGAATCTGGCCTCGGTTCTACTCTTTTTGTCACTCATGCTCCTTGTTTGGACTGTGCAAAATTGGTTTATCAATCCGGTATTGATTCTGTTTATTATCGCAACAGTTACCGTGACGAAAATGGCATACAATTCTTGGAAAAAGCAGGAGTGAAAGTTGAAAAAGTCTAACACATTTACCGCAAAGGTGATTGAAATATGCGATAATGGTGATGCAATCGTTGAATTGCCACCTGAGTTATTGGAAGAAATGGGTTGGAAAGAAGGCGACACATTAGATATCTCCGAAAAAGATGGCAAAGTAATTATTAAAAAAATCGATGAGGAAGATAGGAAAAAATCATTAGACAAATGATTCATTTCCATGTAAACTATTAATAAGTATTATCGATTCAGTAATACTAATTGAATTAAACTATTAGGAGATTTAAATGAAAACCGTAGGTGAAAAATTAGAACCGTTTGTGTTGACAGGTGTAAAACCAGGTCAACCTGAAGATGCTTTCTTTACAATTAATGAACAATCATTTCCAGGTAAATGGAAAGTAATTGTTTATTATCCAAAAGATTTTACATTCGTATGTCCAACAGAGATTGTTGCATATGATAAACTTGCACAAGACTTTGATGACCGTGATGCAGTATTGCTAACTGGTTCTACTGACAATGAATTCTGTAAAGTGGCATGGCAAAAAGCACATCCAGACTTGCAAAAGATTAAACACATTCAGTTTGCTGACACTATTCGTAATGGTTATCAAACTGGTGATGCACCAAAGCGTCTTGGTGATGATTCTGACTTTCGTTGGAATGAAGGACTCATTAATCAATTGGGTTGTTTCTATGAACCTGCTGGTGCAGCTCTTCGTGCAACATTCATTGTTGACCCCGACAATGTGATTCAACATGTTACTGTAAACAACTTGAATGTTGGTCGTTCACCAGAAGAAACCTTGCGTGTATTAGATGCATTGCAAACAGGTGAACTTTGTGCTTGTAATCGAACAGTTGGTGGTGAAACACTATGATAGAGTGTTTGATTTTGGGTGATAGTATTGCGGTTGGTGTAAGCCAAATTCGAAAAGAATGTACCGCATATGTAAAGAGTGGAATTAATAGTTCCGCTTTTTACACTAAACACCGTGATATGTTAAGTAAACCTATTAAAACAAAAACGACCATTATTAGTATTGGACCAAACGACACCAAATCGATTGATACCATAAAAAATGCCAATCTAATTAGAGAAAATATTAATGGTTCAGTTTATTGGATTCTTCCAAGTGAAAAACTAAAACCAGAAAAATATCAAAACATATTAGATGTTGCAAAAGTATGGGGTGATGTAGTCATTGAACGACCAGTAGATAAGATTTCTGCTGACGGTGTTCATCCAACTTACAATGGTTACAAAGAAATTGCGGAGAAAACAAAAAAATGAGTTGGGTTAATCTACTAAAGGAGGCATTACCTGATTATGCAAAAGACGCCAAGCTTAATTTGGATGCTGTTATTAGTCGTAGCAGTCTTGATGTTGACCTTGCTAACGGTTGTGCATTGGCCGCAGCAATGGCTACAGGCAACGGAAAACTCGTTTCATTTATACAGTCAAGTTTGGAAAATACCACCGAGCGTGACGCCGCCTTAACTGCATCTGCTGTCATGGCACAAAACAATGTATGGTATCCATATGTTGAAATGGCAGAAGATGAAAACCTAAAAGGTTTACCTGCACAACTGCGAATGAACGCAATTGCCTCACATGGTGGTACAACTAAGTTAAACTTTGAAGCATACAGTCTCGCCGCTTCAATTGTTGGTAAATGTCACTTTTGTGTGAAGGCACATTATGATACCTTGAAGAAAGAAGGTATGACTGTCGAACAGTTGCGTGACATTGGCAGAATTGCCGCAGTTATCAATTCAGTAGCGAAAGTGTTAAATTCGTAGAATCTTTTAATGATTTTGCGTATTGATTTTCTGAGTTGGTTGTGATAATATAGTAATGTGGAAATAATTCCACTCTTTTATAAAGGAAATTATTATGTGGACAAAACCAACTGCAACTGATATGCGTTTTGGTTTCGAAATCACGATGTATGTGATGAATCGATAACTAAATAAATGTAACACGGCCAAGGCCTCTGTCTAAGATACGCCTTGGTTCTTCTTTTATAATGGAGTTATATGATGCTAGTATTACCTGATGATATGATTGGCCGTCCCATCGGCTTTACTTGTTCAACTTTTGACCTCTTACATGCAGGTCATATCTTAATGCTTGCTGAGTGCAAGTCAATCTGTGATTACCTAATCGTTGGTTTGCAAACAGACCCAACAATTGATAGACCAGGAACAAAAAACAAACCAGTTCAATCAATTGTTGAACGATATGTTCAATTATCTGCCGTAAAATTTGTAGATGAAATCATCGTCTATGACACCGAAAAAGACCTAGAAGATTTGTTGATGTTCTTGCCTATCACCTTACGAATTTGTGGTGAAGAATATAAAGACAAAGCTTTAACTGGTCGTGACATATGTGACAGTCGTGGAATTAAAACCTATTACAACTCCCGCACACATCGCTTCAGTTCTTCCGAATTGAGACAAAGAACCTATGAACACGAACTTAGGAAGGAAAAATTCTAATGACTAAAGTATTTACTGATGTGCAGGTCTTTATGACCGCTGCGGGACAAACCGCATCTGAGGTTAATATTCCACAATCGTCACTCTATCACAATTTGATTTGTGAAGAATTCAACGAATACATTCAAGCAAAAAATGCCAACGATGAAGTGGAAGAAATTGATGCCTGTTTTGATATGATTTGGGTGATTGTGGGTTACATGTTGTCGAGAGGTTGGAATTGTGATAGAATTTGGGACGAAGGTGCCCTAAGTAACTTGAAGAAAATTGACAAAGAGACCCGAAAGGTGTTGAAACGAGAAGATGGTAAAGTTTTGAAACCTGAAGGATGGCAACCACCCAACTTTAGTAAATTCGTAAGGAAATAATGTCATTTTTGGTACACAACTTACCACCAGTTCAATGTTATGTGAAGAAAGAATTTTTATATGACTTTGAAAAAGGTCATGGTGAATTCGAACCATGCATCTGGATAACAATGAAATGTATCAAAGGTCAGGCATTTAGAATTGAAGCACTATTGCCCAACTATGGTGCATTATATGATAAACTACCACTACATGCTTTCGTATCAAGGCAAACAGACTTAAATACACCATCTTTGCCTCTGGACTACTTGCAAATTTGGGACGCTTTGAGTTATAATTTTACTGTCATTGAAAAAGATAACTTGCGAATGTTGAAATGCAAGTTCTTAGACAAAGATAGAATGTGGCACTTCGGTGAGTATATGTTTACCGTAGATTTTTGCCAAAACGACCCTGGTTATCTTAATACAGGATTTTCTGAAACAGTTGAAGAACATAAGAGTTACAACTTTATTAAATTGGATAACGGACAATTTGCCGCACAACCAAACAATAAAACATTATTCTATGATGCTTCTCTGACAGTACCTGAATTTAAAATGCCAGATTTTAAAATAGCAACAAAATTGTATTCGGTGGAAAAATTTAATAAACACTCTGCTCGAAATAACAATGATTTTTTCTACGACTTTAAGGAAAGAAAAGAATGAACACCCGTGAAATCGCCAAAAAACTAGCCATCGAAAACAAAATGCCCCGTGCTGAAAGGTACGATTTGTTCTTGCGAGAGTTTGATAATATGGTTGAAGTAATTGGTTGGATGCAAGACCCGACCTGCGATATGCGGGACTTTCAAGGGAGAGAAATGCTCTTTCCAAAACGATGGGTGACCATCGGAGTTGTATCTGCGGAGACAAAAGTTAATGTATAGAGTTTCATATTACATGACTGGTAATACTGTTGCATTTAGAGAATTTGAAACCTTCTCTGAAGCAATAGAATTTTCAAATAAACAACCGACTGATTCGATAATAGAGATTAAAAAATATGACGATAAAACTAATAACTTTCAAAACAAATCATACGATTCTAGGTGAGGTTGACGAACAATTAGGTAATAAATTGTTCAACGATTTCAAAATTAAAAAACCTGTTCAGGTTGTTGTTCAACCAACGAAAGAAGGACCTATGATGGGTTTTGCACCTTTCTTAGATTATGCCGAAGAATTTTCTACTGGCATTGAGTTGAATAAGGTTGATGTATTGTGTGTTACTTCACCTAGCCGTGAATTAGAAAATCAATACAATCAAGTTTTCGGTAGTGGCATTCAAATTGCCTCTGCAATTCCAAAAGTATGATATACTATTTGAATGAGTAAATATTACACCAATGTTGCCGTTCAAGGCAACAATATTCTTTTTAGAGGTGTCAAAAACGGCAGGCGAGTAAAGATGAAAATTCAATACTCGCCTACTTTGTTTTTACCATCCAAAAAAACATCCGATTGGAAAACTCTGTTCAATGAGAATCTTGAACCGATGAAGTTCAGCGACATTCGTGATGCGAAAGATTTTGTTCGCAAATATGACGGTGTTGAAAACTTTAAAATCTATGGCAATGACCGATTCGAATATGCGTTTATTGCAGACGAATTCATCGGTCAAATTGATTGGGATATCTCTCTAATCAATATTGCAATCATCGATATTGAGGTGGGTTCTGAGAACGGATTTCCAGACCCATATAAAACAACGGAACCAATTACTGCCATTGCATGGAAAACATTGAATGGTGGCACTACTGTTTATGGTTGTGGTGATTATGAAACAAGAGGTGACGAAAATTATATTCATTGTGAAAGTGAATTCGACCTCTGTAAGAAATTTATTAAAGATTGGCAAGAAAACTGTCCCGATGTTGTGACAGGTTGGAATATTGATTTCTTTGATGTTCCCTATCTTGTCAACCGAATTCGTATGATTCTTGGTGAAGATGAAATGAAAAAACTTTCGCCTTGGAATTATATGTGGGAAAGAAAAGTGACCATTAATGGTCGTGAAATGATTCAGTATAACATTGGCGGTGTTGCTGCCCTTGATTATATTGAATTGTATAAGTGGTATGCGCCAGGCGGCAAATCACAAGAATCTTATAAACTGGATAATATTGCGAATGTCGAACTTGGCGAAAACAAACTCTCGTATGACGAATACGACAACCTACATCAATTGTATAAACTCAACTATCAAAAGTTTATTGAGTATAACATCAAGGATGTGGAACTTATCGTCAAACTAGAAGATAAACTGAAACTGATTGAGTTGGCACTCACTCTTGCATACGATACGAAAACAAACTACGAAGATGTATTTGCTCAAACTCGTATGTGGGATGCTCTAATCTATTCTCATTTGCTTGAGAAAAAGATTGTTGTGCCGCCAAAAGTAATTCAGAAAAAGAACTCCGCATTTGAAGGTGCATATGTTAAAGACCCACAAGTTGGTATGCATCCTTGGGTTGCATCTTTCGATTTGAACTCCTTGTATCCGCATTTGTTGATTCAATATAATATCTCACCAGAGACATTGATTGAACCTTCAAACTATAACGATACATTGAAACAAGTTTTGAATCAAGGTGTTAATGTGGATAAACTTTTGAAAAAGGAGATTGATACTTCTAAACTCAATGGCGTGGCATTGACACCAAATGGTCAATTCTTTCGCACCGACATTCAAGGTTTCTTACCAAAGATGATGGAAGAAATGTATGAAGATAGAAAAAAGTTTAAGAAGATGATGTTGAAGGCGAAACAAGATTATATCAACGAAAAAGACCCTGTTAAAAAGGCCGAAGTCGATAAACTTGTTGCACGATACAACAACCTACAACTCGCAAAGAAAGTTTCACTAAACTCCGCTTATGGTGCTCTAGGGTCACAGTATTTTAGATTCTATGATTTGAGGCAAGCATTGGCAGTTACAATGGCGGGTCAACTTTCAATTCGTTGGATTGAAAACAAACTAAATGGTTACATGAACAAACTGTTAAAAACGGAGAATCAGGATTATGTTATCGCCTCAGACACAGATTCGATTTACCTCCGTCTTGGTGACCTGGTTAATAAAGTGTATCCGCAAACAAAGGATTCTAATCGAATCATCCAATTCATGGATAAAGTTTGTGAAGATAAGATACAACCTTTTATTGACGAAAGTTATCAGGAACTTGCTTCGTATGTCCATGCGTATGCCCAAAAAATGCAAATGAAGCGTGAAGCTTTATCTGACAAGGGTATTTGGACGGCAAAGAAAAGGTATATTCTGAATGTTTATAATAATGAAGGTGTTCAGTATGACGAACCACAGATGAAGGTGATGGGACTAGAAATGGTCAAATCATCAACACCGGCAGTGATTCGTGAAAAGATGAAAGAAACAATTTCTCTAATTGTTAATGCAACAGAACAAGATGTGCAAGACTTTATTGAGAAATTTAAAAATGAATTCAAATCTTTACCACCAGAAGAAGTTGCGTTTCCCCGTGGCATCAATGGTCTCAAAGATTATTCCGATTCTGTAAGTCTTTACAAAAAAGGCACACCTATACATGTGAGAGGTGCGATTCTTTACAATCACATGATGAAAGAAAAGAATCTCACCAAATCTTACCCTCTAATTCAAGAAGGTGAGAAGTTGAAGTTCACATATCTTAAAACGCCAAACCCTTTGAAAGAAGATGTTGTTTCTTTCCCGGTTCGTTTACCAAAAGAGTTCGGTTTACATCAGTATGTGAATTATGATTTACAATTTGAGAAAGCGTTTATTGAACCAATCAAAGTGATTCTTAATTGCATTGGTTGGCAAACAGAGAAACAATCTTCTTTAGAGGACTTCTTCGCATGACCCAAGTTCTATTACCGTTTTTAACTGCAATTGCTTTATCTGCCATTGCCGCATTTTATTCGGTGATAGGGCTTGCTCAAATTTTCCCAGGTTCATTCTGGCCAATTATACTGATGGGTTCAGTATTAGAGGTCGCAAAATTGGTAACAGTATCTTGGCTATATAACAATTGGAGTGTTACCGTGCCAATTATGCGTTACTATTTCAGTATTGCAATTGTATTGTTAATGCTGATTACATCAATGGGTATCTTTGGATACCTTTCTAAAGCACACCTTGAATCGAATGTTGTTCTTGGTGCAAACACCGCTCAAATTAAAACATTAGAGACACAAGAAAAGATTGCAAAAGACAGGTTACAATACCTGTTACAAAGAGCAGGCGACCCAGCAACTGCTTCAAGAAAAATTGACAATCAAATCCAAGAAACACAGGCAGAATTAAAAAGACTTGCGAATGAAAAGTTGCCTTTGTTGACAGAAGAAAATAAGTTAGCGGCAGAAATTGGGCCAATTAAGTATATCGCCGAGTTATTCTATTCAAAAGAGGACCCCTCTTTCATAGATAAAGCAGTAAGAACAGTTATTATTATAATCATCGTGGTGTTTGACCCTCTTGCCGTTCTTCTACTCATCGCATCACAACAAACCCTACGAAACATAAAGTTGCCTGAACCTGAAGTTAAAATCAGAAAGGTAAAGAAGAAAAAAACGCTTGACACCGACAGCGGTCCTAGTTTAGAATCCTTCTTTATAGATGATGGCATGGAACACATACCCAAAAATAAGATTACCAAAATGGATGGAGAATTGAAATGAGTTTACTTGATAAATTGAAAAAGAATACAACGATTAAAGATAGTGCAATTCTATCCAAATCGAAATTCTTTACTGAAAAAGATATGGTACCAACAGAGGTGCCGATGATTAATGTGGCACTATCTGGTCGTCTTGATGGTGGTATTATTCCTGGTCTTACTATGTGGGCAGGACCATCGAAACACTTTAAAACTGCTTTTAGTTTGTTGATGGCAAAAGCATATATGGACAAATACCCTGAAGCGGTATTGTTGTTCTATGATTCAGAATTCGGAACACCTGTCAAATACTTTGAAACATTTCAAAT
>Ga0315900_10011899_pt1 | contig 10751 bp, 11 predicted proteins | sample LakEriMetagenome_FD_203521 | JGI IMG/M metagenome (GOLD analysis project Ga0315900, IMG submission 203521) | Freshwater fungal communities from buoy surface, Lake Erie, Ohio, United States - Buoy 12 MA114 | ecosystem: Environmental > Aquatic > Freshwater > Lake > Lake biofilm | place: USA: Lake...
CCGTGAAGGGGTGGGAGGCACTGCGCACCCGCTTCGGACGCCTGAGCTTCGGGCAGATTCTCGCGCCAGCCATTCGGTACGCCGAAACGGGTTTCCCCGTGGGTGAAGTGGTGAGCGTGTACTGGAAGGACAGCGAGAAGGTGTTGCGCGCCGACCCGGCGACCGCCAAGACCTTCCTCCCCGGCGGGAAGCTGCCCGAGGTGGGCGACATGTTCCGGAACCCCGAGTTGGCGTGGACGTATCGCCAGATCGCCGCGCAGGGCGCAAAGGCGTTCTACACGGGCAATGTGGCCGCGAAGCTGCTGGCCAGCTCGAAGACGCACGGCGGCACGATGACCGCGGCCGATCTGGCCGAGTACGACGTGGAGTGGGTGACGCCGATCTCGACGACGTACCGGGGATGGACGGTGTACGAGCTACCGCCCAACGGGCAGGGGATCGCGGCGCTCATGATGCTCAACATCATGGAGCAGTTCGATCTCAAGGCGATGGGACACAATTCGGTGCAGGCGTTGCATCACCTCATCGAGGCGAAGAAGCTCGCGTACGCTGACATGCAGCGCTACGACGCCGATCCGCGCTTTGCGACGGTGCCGGTGAACGGGCTCATCTCCAAGACGTATGGCGCGGCGCGCGCGAAGCTGATCAACGCCTCGGCGGCCAATTGCAACGTGCCCGTGGGGACGCCGGAAGGCACGGACAACGGCACGACTTATCTGAGTGTGGTGGACAAGGAGGGGAACCTGATCTCCTTTATCCAGAGCAACTACAGCACGGTGGGCTTTGGCGCGGGACTCACGGTGGCCGACGCCGGGTTCGTGTGGCACAATCGTGGTGGCGGGTTCTCCCTCGACGCGGCGAGCCCCAACCTCATTGCCGGCCGCAAGCGACCGCTGCACACGATCATTCCCGGCTTCATGGAGAAGGGCGACGAGAAGATCGCGTTCGGCATCATGGGTGGATGGAACCAGTCGCAGGCACACGCGCAGTTCGTGGCGAACATCGTGGACTTCGGCATGAACATTCAGGGCGCGCTCGATGCGCCGCGGTTTTCGAAGGAAACGTTTCCGGGGTGCGATGTGAATTTCGAGTCGCGCATTGCCAAGAGCACGCGCGATTCGCTCGCCGCCATGGGGCACGAGATCGTGATGCGTGGTGATTACTCGAGCACGCGCATGGGTGCAGGGCAGGCGTCGCAGCGGAACATGAAGACAAAGCTCAACGCGGGCGCGTCGGACCCGCGCAAGGACGGCGCCGCGATCGCGGAGATGATCGTGGCGACGCCGACAACGCGAAAGTGAGGATGCTCCGGTGATGCGTGAGATTCGTATGATGCGTGTCGTTCGCCCGACGGTCGCCCTGTTGGCTCTCGCGGTCGCCGCGTGCGCGCGACCGGTTGCGGCCCCAGTCCCGTCGCCGAATCCGGTAACGCCCGTCGCCGCGACGTCTTCGGCGGCCGCCGCCCCCGCGGCTGGCGTGGCCGCGCGCCCGGTGGCGGTCGTGCCCAATCCCAACGCGCCCAAGGTGCTGGTGATTGCCACGGGCGGCACCATCGCCGGGGTGCAGAATGCGCCGGGGACCCTCGGTGCGTATCGCGCCGGCACCCTGACCGCGGAGCAGATCACGGCCTCGGTGCCCGAGCTCGCCCGCTATGCGCGGGTGGAGACCGAGCAGTTCTCCAATGTGGCGAGCACGCTGGTCACGCCGGAGATGTGGGTGAAGCTCGCGAAGCGCATCAACGCGGTGCTGCAGCGCGGCGACCTGGCCGGTGTGGTGGTGACCCACGGCACCGATCGGTTGGAAGAGACGGCGTTCTTTCTGTATCTGACCGTGCGCTCGAGCAAGCCGGTCGTGGTGGTGGGGGCGCAGCGTCCGGCGACGGGCATCAGCCCCGATGGCCCGATCAATCTGCTGAGTGCGGTGCGTACGGCCGCATCGCCCAAGGCGGTGCAGAAAGGCGTGATGGTCGTGATGGACGACCGCATTCTGTCGGCGCGCGAGTCACGCAAGCTCTATCAGCGCACCGGCGGCTTCAGCACCGGCGACATGGGGATGCTCGGCGTCGTGGCGTCGCAGGGCCCGGAGTTCTTCTTTGCGCCGGTACGTCGTTTCGGGGAACGGAGCGAGTTCGATCTCGATGGCGTGGATACGCTGCCGAAAGTCGAACTGACGATGTCGTACCCCGGTGGCACGGGGCAGACGTTCACCACCAATCCCAAAGGCGTGGTCGTTGCCACGACGGGGATGACGGCGGCCGAGAACGCGACGTACCGTGCGCTGCGTCAGACGGGTGTGGTGGTCGTAACGTCGTTTACATCGGGCGAGAATGTGAACGGCGGCGGTGGTGGCGATGGCCCGCCGCCGCCGGCGCGCGTGGATACGACAGCTCAGCGCGATTCCGTGGCGCGCCCGGCCGCTGCGCCGGTGCCACCCGGCGTGACCGCGTTGCACCTCACGGCCACCAAGGCGCGCATTCTCCTGATGGTCGCGCTCACGAAGACGAAGGATCCGCGCGAGATTCAGCGCATCTTCAACGAGTACTGATGTCGGTGTTCCGCGATCGGTTCCGCGCCTCAATGGCGCTCGCGCTGTGCGTGGCCGGAAGCGCTGCCGTGGCTTCTCAGACCAGCATCCCCCGCACCTTCAATCGGGTGTTGCTGCTCGAGACCACCAGCGAAACGTCCGCCAGCGTCAGTCTCGGTGATGTCGATGGCAACGGGACGCTGGATGTGATCCTCGCCAAGGGGCGCCACTGGCCGTTGGTCGATCAGATCCTGCGGAACGACGGGAAGGGACACTTTTCCGCCCAGCCTCTGGCCGATTCTGCCGATCGTACGTACTCGGCGGCGCTCGCCGATCTCGATGGCGACGGCGATCTCGATATCGTGGCGAGCAACGACAGGCCCGATCGGAAGCTCATCTACCTCAACGACGGGGCCGGGCACTTCCACGTGAGCGGCACCTTTGGTGATGCAGCATGGAGCACGCGCTACGTGACCGTGGCCGATCTGAACGGCGACCAGCGCCCCGATCTGATCGTCGCCAATCGCAGCTCCAACCCGGCGGCGCCACGGCCGAGTTTCGTGTGTCTCAACAACGGAGCGGGCGCGTTTCCCACGTGCACGCCGCTCGCCACGCAGTCCGCGACCATCATCGTGGCCAACGATCTCGATGGCGACGGCAACACCGACCTTGTCGTTCCGCACCGCGACGGTGGTCAGAATCTGATCTTCTGGAACGATGGTACGGGCGCGTTCCGTGAGCCACCAACGTCGCTCGGTCCGGCCACGTCGCAGATCCGCGCCGCCGCTGCGGCCGACATCAATGGCGACCGCGTCATCGATGTCGTGGTGGGCGATGAACGCAACGGGCTCTTCGTGTATATCGGGGCGGGCCAGCGCGCGTTCGATGCGCCGGTGGCGCTGGCGTCGCCCGGCGGGGCGCCCTATTCGGTGGCCATTGCCGATATGAATCGCGACGCGAAGCTCGATGTCGTAGTGGGGCGGCAGGAGGCGGTGGGGTCGGTGCTCTTCAACACCGGCGGCGCGCGCGTGCCGCGCTTTACCGACACGCCGTGGGGCGACGGCAAGGGCGCGGTGTACGGCGTGGCCGTCGGGGATCTCGATGGAGACGGCTGGCCCGACATCGCGGCGGCGCGTTCGGAGGCGCCGAACGCGGTGTGGTTCAGCGGGCCGGCGGGTCGATGATGCGCGAGCGCTTCCCGCGCGCCGTGGGTCGTGATAGACTTAGTTTATCACCCTTAGTTTACTCGCCGTGATCACTGTCAATATCCACGAAGCCAAGACTCAACTGTCCAAGCTGGTCGAGCAGGCTGCACAGGGCGAAGCCTTCGTGATCGCCAAGGCTGGCAAGCCGCTGGTGAAGGTCGCCGGACTCGACGCGCCCGATGCGCCGCAGCGTCTGGGCTTTCTGGCAGGCGAGATCGCGGTGCCCAAGGACTTCGACCGCATGGGCGAGGATGAGATCGCCGCCTTGTTCGGCCTCGGCGCGTGAAGCTGCTGCTCGACACCCAGGTGTTGCTCTGGGCGGCCGGCAACTCCAAGCGGCTCACGGCCAGTGCGCGCAAGCTGCTAAACGATCCCGGCAACGACCTCTGGTTTAGCGCAGTAAGCCTCTGGGAGATCACCATCAAGAACTCCCTCGGCCGCAAGGACTTTCGGGTCGAACCACGCGTGTTGCGCCGTGGCCTCCTGGACAATGGATACACGGAACTGGCCATCACCAGCCAGCACGCGGTCAGCGTTGAGGGGCTGCCGGACATTCATCGCGATCCCTTCGACCGCCTGCTGCTGGCACAGGCGCTCAGTGAAGGCATCACGCTGGTGACTGCGGACGCATTGCTCGCAACGTATCCGGGACCGATCCGAAAGATCTGATCACCGTCAGCTGACTACGGCCTGCGCGCGCTCGCCCGCTCCGCCTCGAATGTCAGCCCTCCCGCCGTTCCCCGCTTGAATCCCTTCCAGTATGTGTGGGACGCGAGCGGATTGCCGTTGCGATCGACGGCGTACACGCCGTCTTTCCCGTTCGGCACCAGCTGCAGATAGGCAAGCGTGCTGCTGTCGCCCTTGAGGCGCGCGTCGAAGTGTGCCGTGACGAAATGCGCCAGGATGTTGTTCATGCGACGCGTATCCCACATGGGGTCGGCGTAGTGCGTGAACGGGAAGGACTTGAGCGCTTCTGAGAGGGCGTAGCTCTCGGCAGGCGCCGGAATCGGGGCACCGGCGTTGTGTCCCGCCCCGAGAAATGTGAGCAGATAGCGATCGGCGTTGACCGCTCCGCGAAACAACGCGCGCGTCCCGTTCTCATACCCCGAGACGTCGTCGGCGCTGCCGGCAACGAACAGCGTGGGGGTGCGAATGCCGGCCAAGCCTGCGGCATCCCAGAAGCCGGCTTGCATGCCCCACGGACCAATGGCCACCGCCGCCGCAATGCGTGCATCACCGCCGCTCTGCTGATACGACGGCGTATCGGCACTGCGCTCGAGCAACAGCGCCCGCGGCGGCGCACCCGGCAATGTGGCGGCCGCCGTTCTGAAGCCACCACCGATGGCGTTGACCACGCCGTATCCGCCCATCGAATACCCAATGACGCCGGTGCGATTCACGTCGACCAGGCCGGCGAGGAAGCTCTTCGACGCCGGTGCGGCAAGTTCGGCCAACGATCGCAGCACGAACAGTTGATCGAGCGGGCGATTGTACAGTGTACTGGCGAATGCCTTGGCGTTGTCGTACGTGCTTTCCGTGTGGTCGATGGAGACCACGACGTAGCCCTTGCTCGCCAGGTTCTCGCCGAGGTGGCTGAGCAGGTAGCGATTGCCGGGGTATCCGTGCGAGATGATGACCAGTGGAAACGGCGCGTCACCATCACGCGGCGCGGCATCTCGCACGGCTCGGCCATAGAGCGATACGGTGACCGTTGGGTCGCGCATGATGACCCGATATTCGCCGAGTCGTTCGGAGCTCGGTCCCGCTGTGGGATACCACACTTCGAGCGTGAGTGACCGGTCGTATCGCGCGGTACTGTCCCCGGCGATCATACGCAGCACATCGCGACGGTTGCGGTCGGTCACGCTGATGGTACGCACGCCAATGGCATAGGCGCCGAGCGCGGCCAGCTCCGGCGCCAGCGGCGTGACGACATCGATGCGTTGATCGGGCGATACGGCGCGAGCAGGTTGCGCGCTGGCGCCGCTGACCACGCCAACAGATAGCGCGAGAGCGGCCAGCGCGTGGAGCGCGCCGCGGCGAGCCCGGAACGGGTGAAGCGGAGGCATCGACATGCGTCGAAGCTGGCTCGCCACGCGGTACTACGCCAGCCGGGGGCGGCTCCCGTTCTCCGTGCAGATCTCGCTGCCGTTCGATGCCGGAGATCGCGCCACCCTATCGGCTTGGGCTATCTTGCACGGATGATGTCGCTGACGACGCAGCCCATGGCTTCCCTCGCCGTGCTGGTGATGCTTGCCGGTTGTGGTGGCGGATCGGCAGCCGCCCCGGTGGCCCCGGCGCCTCCCAGTGCGCCGATCGTGGTATGGACCACACCGCCCGTGAACGCACCGCGTGTGCAGTATCGCACCTTTCCGAGTGCGATAGCGCGCGCCACCGTGAGCTATCACGTGTACACGCCGCCACAGTACGACAGCGAAACAGCTCGCCGGTTCCCGGTACTCTACTGGTTACATGGCAGCGGTGGGGGACTCGGCGGGATTGCCGTGCTGTCGGCCTACTTCGACAACGCGATTCGTGCGGGACGCATACCGCCCATGCTCGTGGTGTTCCCCAACGGCATGGCGTCGAGCATGTGGGCCGATTCCAAAGACGGACGTGTCCCCATGGAGTCCATGGTGGTGCGCGATCTGGTGCCGCAGGTCGACGCGACCTTTCGCACGGTAGCCACGCGCGACGGTCGGTTGCTGGAAGGCTTCAGCATGGGGGGACTTGGCGCGTCGCGTTGGGGGCTGCGCTATCCTGACGTCTTCGGCGCGATGAGCATGTTCGCAGCGGGCCCGCTGGACCTCGACTTCAACGGGCCGCGCGCGACGGGGAACCCCGCCGAACGGGCGCAGATCCTGCGCGACGTGTACAGCGATGACATGACGTACTATGTCGCGCAGAACCCGTTCACGGTGGCCGAGCAGTACGCCGCGGCGATCCGCGGGACGCCGCGCGCGCTGACGCACTTCCGTCAGGTGGTGGGTTCACTGGACTTCACGTTGCCGGCCAACGAGGAGTTCCGCGCGCACGTCACGCGACTGGCGATTGTGCAGGAGTACACGCTGGTGCCCAATGTCGGGCACGACACCATGGCGCTTTTCGAAGCGCTCAGTGAGCGGAACTTTGCGTTTTATCGCGCGGTGTTCGGCGCGCGCTGAGGCTTAGCACAATCATGCACGGCAGTCCCTTCCTCACCCATGTGTCGCTGCGTCGTGAGCGAGTGCAGCCAGGCGTGCATCCCTTCACGGTCCCGCTCATCGAGCACGGACTGGCGTTGGAGTTCACCACCCCGGTGACGTTCCTCGTGGGTGAGAACGGCTCCGGCAAGAGTACCGTGCTCGAGGCGCTCGCCTGGGCGACGGGCTTCGGGATGTACGGTGGCAGTCGCGATCATCAGTTCGTCGAAGGCAATGAAGGGCACGAGCTGGGAAGGGCCCTCAGCCTCGCCTGGCGCCAACGCGTGACCGACGGGTTCTTTCTGCGCGCTGAAACGTTTCATCAGTTCTCGAGCCACCTCATCGATCTCGAGAGTACGTTCGCGCGCTACGGTGGCCGCTCGCTGCACGAGCAGTCGCACGGTGAAGCGTTTCTCTCCTTGTTCGAGAATCGGTTCGAGGATGGTTTGTACATTCTCGATGAACCGGAGGCGGCGCTGTCACCGCAGCGTCAGCTGGCGTTCATGCAGATCGTGCACAGTCTGGCCACGCAGAAGGTCGCGCAATTCATCATCGCGACTCATTCGCCGATGTTATTGTGTCTGCCCGGTGCCCGTGTACTCGAGCTCGAGGACGGGCAGGTGACGGAGGTGTCGTATCGTGATACCGAGCACTATCGGCTGTCGCGTGATTTCCTCAACGATCCCGATCGATATCTGCGCCATCTACTGGCCGGCGACGAGGGCTAGCACCGGGGAGTCGCCGCTGCACCCATTCGGGGAGCAACAGGTTGTCGGCGATGGCCGCGATTTCCTCGGCTTCTGCCCACGCGCGCTCGAGGGCGGCGAGGTCGCCTTCGAGGGCGACGCGTTCGGTGTCTTCGTGGAGGGCCATTTCGAGGGCGAGTACGGTTTGGCGCGGAACCTCACGCCACGAGCCGTTGAAGGGCCCCTTCTTAGTCTCGATGTACTGCCGCATGAAGGCACTGGAGGAGCCTGCCTCCGCCAGTTGCGTCACCGCCGACTTCACGGTGTCGGCGGAGCCGCCTTCTTCATTGGCGACGGTAAGCAGCTTGCCCAGGAGCCGTTTCGCATCATCGCCCGTGACGATGCTGCGCCCTTCCTTGTGCAGCACGTTGAGCTGCCAGCCGAGGGACTCCGCAGTGCCGTCGCCCACGGCTTCGAGTTGCACATTGGTGAGATCGGGTCGACGCAGTGTGACGAGGCCTTCGCGATATGGTACGCGCGCGATCCGACGGAGATGCAACCGGTACAGGTTCCAGTAGTTCAGTGCGCCAGGGATGAGCCCAGCCGCCGGAATGGCGTTGTGCAAACTGGGATCGATGAACTTGAGCGCGGTGAGCCCGAGCATGAGCGACGCGCTCCCACCATACACCATCCACGTGCGCACGCGACGGCGCTGCAACTCTCCGCCATACCGCCACGCGGCGAACTCTGGCTTGGTGGGCTGTCCCACGCGCACGAGCTGCAGCCCTTCATTCAGCTTGGCGAGGCCGATGTTGTCGGTGCTCGCCTTGAGGGGCGTCGCGCGGTACAGGCGCTCGCACGTCTCGATGGCCTCCCACCGTTCTTCGAGCGGCGAGAGGTTCCAGCGGGCGCAGCGCGGGCACACGGCCCACAAGCGGCCGCGGGCCCCGTCGAAGGCGAGCTTGCGCCCCACGGGGAACGACTCGACGATCTCGTTGCCGCCGAGGGCGCTGTGGCAATAGACACAGGTGGAGAACACGAGAGGAATCTAGCCTGCGCGCTGTGACGTCCGCCCGCCTCATGGCGGGCGGACCCACGGTCCCTCAACCGAACACCAGCCCGCCATCCACGATGAGGTTCTGCCCCGTCACCGATCGCGCCCACGGGCTGGCAAAGAACAGCACCGTATCGGCGAGCTCCTCGGGCGTGGTGACACGCCGCAGCGGCGTATTGGCGGCAATGAGGTCGAACACCACGTCGGGTGTGGCCGCACTGGCATCGGTGGTGCGCAGCAGCCCGCCCGACACCATGTTCACGGTGATGCCACGCGGCCCGAGTTCGGCGGCCGCCGTGCGGGTGAACGCGAGCAGCGCGCTCTTGGCGGCCGTATAGTCGTGATACGGCACCACCGGGTTCTGCACGAGGTTGCTGCCGATGGTGATGACCCGCCCGAAGCCCGCCTGCGCCATGGCCGGCACCGCACGCTGCAGCAGCGTGAGCGCGCCCACGCAGGCCGTATTGGTCTGCTCCAGGAGTTTGTCCGGGGTGAGCGTGGCCACGGTGTCACGCGCGTCACCATTGAACCGGTAGTCGGCGAGCGCATTGTGAACGACCGTCGTGACCGGGCCCATGGTGCGCTCGATGGTGTCGAACATCACGCCGACCTGAGCCGCATCGCGCACATCGGCCTGCAGCGCCACTGCGCGCGGTCCCAGAGTCGCGGCCAACGCCTCGGCCTGCGCCCGACTGGCGCGATAGTTCACGACGACCTGCGCGCCCTCGCGGGCGAATGCGGTGGCAATGGCGGCACCCAGTCCGCGACCGGCACCGGAGACAACGACGACCTGCTCGGAGAGAGAACGGGACATGATCAATCCTGCCAGAGTGCGTGGAAGTGGTGCGTGGGACCGTGGCCGTGCCCCACCGTGAGCTGATGCGCCGCCGCGATGGCGGCCGTGACGTACGTCTTCGATGCGTGAATCGCTTCGGGGAGCGAGGCCCCGTGCGCGAGTTCGGCGGTGATGGCGGCCGCGAGTGTGCATCCCGTGCCGTGCGTGTGCGTGGTTTGCACGCGAGGCGACTCGAACCAGTGCACGGCCTGCGCGGTTACGAGGCAATCCGGACATTCGCCACCCTCGAGATGTCCACCCTTGAGCAGCACGGCGGCCGGGCCAAGCGCGAGCAGGGCGTTCGCCTGCGCGACCATCCCGTCGCGTGTCGTCGCCACCGGCACGCCGAGCAGTCGCGCGGCCTCGGGGAGATTGGGGGTGATCACCGTGGCGCGGGGCACGAGACGCGTGCGTACCGCGTCGATGGCATCGTCGTGCAGCAGGGCCGCGCCACCCTTGGCGATCATCACGGGGTCGAGCACCGTGGGCACGGGCGACTCGGCCTCCAGTGCGTCGGCGACGGCGAGCGCGATGTCCGCTGTCGCGATCATGCCGATCTTCACGGCGTCCACCCGCACGTCGGCGAAGATCGCCGCGAGCTGCTGCTGCACGAAGGCCGGTGGTACGAGATGCACCCCCGACACGCCGCGCGTGTTCTGGGCCGTGAGCGCGGTGATGGCCGCCATGCCGTAGCAGCGTCGCGCCGAAAACGTCTTGAGGTCGGCCTGGATACCGGCGCCCCCCGAGGGATCGGAGCCGGCGACGGTGAGGACATTGGGAATTCGCGCGGTGGTCATGCGTACGCCCGGTTCGAAGGCGATACGGACTCGGCGATGGTCCTCGCGAGTGCCACGGTCGCCGTGAACGGATCAGTCTGTCCGCAGATCGCCGAGACCACGGCCACCCCATCCACCCCGGTGGCGAGCACGGCGGCCACGTTGGGGAGATGAATGCCACCGATCGCGACCGCGGGCAGTCGTGTCGCGGCACGGGCCTCGGCGAGGGCGCTCAGGCCCATGGCGGCGGCGTGATCGGGCTTGGTCGCGGTGGCGAAGACCGGACCGATCCCGACGTAATCGATCACCGACGGATCGGCGTCGATCACATGGGCCAGCGTCTCACACGAGAGCCCCACGATGGCGTCGGGTCCGAGCTGCGCTCGCACCATGGCGGGTGCGCAGTCGGATTGCCCCACGTGCACCCCGTGTGCTCCGATCGCGCGGGCGGCTTCGATGTCATCGTTGACGATGAGCGGGACACCGGTGC
>Ga0315900_10011902_pt1 | contig 10750 bp, 9 predicted proteins | sample LakEriMetagenome_FD_203521 | JGI IMG/M metagenome (GOLD analysis project Ga0315900, IMG submission 203521) | Freshwater fungal communities from buoy surface, Lake Erie, Ohio, United States - Buoy 12 MA114 | ecosystem: Environmental > Aquatic > Freshwater > Lake > Lake biofilm | place: USA: Lake...
AACTAGTAAGGTAGCTTCGTCCAGTTGCTCAGTAGCACCTGACACATTAGACGCAATCACGGGACATCCTAAAGCCATAGCTTCAATAGGTGGTAAATTATCAGGTCCAAAGAAGGTCACAAAAGTAAGAGCAAAAGCATTTTGGTATAAATGAGGAATATCTTCTTGAGGAACAAATCCTAGAAAATGAACTTGATTTGATAATTGAAGTTGTGCGATTACTTCTCTAATGTAGGAGATATTTCCTTTGTCAGAACCAACAAAGACTAATGGAAATTCTAAGTTGTATTGATCTTTCAAGTGTTTAATGGCAAGCAATAATCCTACATGATTCTTATGAGGCCAGAACTGGGCTGGATAAAACAAGTAGTTGTTGGGTAGATTATATTTTGCAAATATATATTGAATATCCTTTTTAATGGCTGACGTAAACTGGGGAGTCGGAAATGGAATTACTTTGATTCTTTCTGAAGGGATTTGGTAAAAATATTGAATTTCAGCTTTCCCGACCTCTGTACCTGTGATAATAAATGAAGCACGTCTTAAAATTTCTAAATAATTTCGTTCTCGATCTTCCCATTGTCCATCTAATGAAACTTCAGGAAAATATGGCTGCAATCTATGCTGTAAGTCCCATACTATAGTTATATAGGGATAATCAACAGTAATACAATTCGGAGAGAGGGCTAAAACGATATTAACTTGATTTTTTCCTAGAGAATCCACTACAGTTTTTTCTCTCCATTTTTCTAACTTAAACTTACTTGTAGGATGTTGTATTTTACGAAAGATTGCCTGAACAAATAATCCTATTTTAAAGACAAATCTAAGACCCAAAGATTTATAAAGTGAAACTATTGGAATATTAATTAATGAGCTAAATTCGTCAATATTTTTATTGAAAGTATAAATAATAAAGCTATGTCTAATATTTGGAATTGACTTAATTAATTCCGCTAATATTTGATATTCAAAAGTATACCCGCCACCTAATTGTGGAGACTGATCGCTGACGAATAAAGCTACTTTCATTTAGTTTCTCACTATAAAACAAACTCCCCAAGTATCACTTCCTACCTTTTTTTTAGTAAGCCATTCTTGATATTCAAGAATTTGTAATTGTAGCTTATCTAATAAAATCTCAATTTCTGGTTTAAATAAATAACGCATTTTATGGGTTTCTTGTAACTCTGCTATGCAATCGTTATTTTTGTATTTAATAAATACATGATAATTTACATCTACGCAGTTTTCATTAGGATACATAACTGGCTCAGCAATACGAGTTATCTGAATTAGCTCATTTTCAAGACGTTTAACTCTGACTGCTGGTGGATCAGTTAATACAGCAGGTCCATACCATACATCAAAAATGAAAATACCGCCTTCTTTTAGATGGGCTTTAGCTGTAGCAAAGGCAGCTAATAAATCTTGATTAGTGGTTTGATAGCTGATGACATGAAATAGAGATATGACAACATCAAACTTTTGATTCAGTCGGACTTGACGAATATCACCATGAGTAAAAGTTAATTTAGAAGCTAATGATTGAGAGATGCGTTCATTGGCAATTTGCAACATTTCATAACTAACATCTATGCCATGAACAACATAGCTTTCTTTCGCTAATAGTGTTGCATGATTACCTGTCCCACAACCAAGTTCCAAAATATTTTTACTTTCTGGTGCATGAGTTTGAATAAGATCATGGATGAATTTAGCTTCTCCAATATAATCTTTATCACGGTACAGTAGGTCATAGTAACGAGCATAATCACCGAAAATGCTCATAGCAAAACCTCCCGTAAGTTAGTAGAAACCTGAACTATCTGTTCTTCTGTTAATGCTAGACCACTAGGAACGTAAAAACCACGACGGGCTAACTTCTCGGCTACGGGACAAGATACTTTTTCAAATAGTCCCATTTTCTGAAATACAGGTTGTTCATGCATACACCAAAAAAATGGGCGAGTTCCAATCTTGAACTCAGATAGCTTTTTCATTGCTGTTTCTGCATCAAAGGGAACGTCATCTTTCAAGATAAGACCATATACCCAGTAAATATTCTCGGCGTAATCGATTTTAGCTAATGGTAGTTGAATAGTTGTGATATATGCTAGTAATTTAGTATAAATTTTGCCCATCTGCCGTTTTCGTTTCACAAATTCATCTAGGCGTTCTAACTGTGCGACTCCTAATGCAGCTTGAAGGTTACTCATTCTCATGTTCCAACCTAGCTCTTCATGGACAAAGCGCTTGTGAGGTTGAAAGCAAAGATTGCGTAGAGATTGACAACGTTCGGCTAGTTTGGAGGAGTTGGTGACGATCATGCCGCCTTCGCCTGTTGTGATGTGTTTATTGGGGTAAAAGCTGAATGTACTGATGTCGCCAAAACTACCACAAGGACGGTCTTTGTAGGTTTGACCATGCATTTCGGCTGCATCTTCGATGATAAATAGTCCATACTTATCTGCGAGTTCAAGGATCGGGTCAACATCTACGGGTAAGCCGTAAATATGCACGATCATGATTGCTTTTGTGCGCGGGGTAATTTTTGATTCAATTTGGTTAACATCCATATTCCAAGTTATGGGATCGGCATCAATGAGTATAGGCAATGCGCCAACACGGACGATCGCTGACGCACACGAGATAATCGTGAATGTAGGCATGATCACTTCATCGCCTTTAGTGATACCTAAAGCCGCGATCGCTGCATCGATTGCGACAGAGCCATTACTAACTGCAATACCATATTTGCGATCGCATTTAGCCGCCATCATTTGTTCAAACTGTTTGACAAAGTTGCCTTCAGAGGAGATCCAACCTGTGTCAATACACTGATTTAAGTATTTTTTTTCATTGCCATCTAGTAATGGTTCGTTGACGGGTATAAAGTCCACTGAGGTTAGCTCTAAATTTGATATTGTTAATGTTGCAATTTTTATTGAATTGGTTGTAATTGTTATACTTCTTCATAAGTAGCTGGTTACAATTAAATATAAAATGTGGGTTGTTTTTTAGCAGAAAAGATTATCAAGGCTTTATATTTGCTTGATTCGATGATATGCCTATAAACCTAGTCTTATCTTGTTCACCAACGTAGGGACCCTGCTTGACTTCGATCATTTCAATTTCTTCTAATACTTCAAAGCCATGCCCACCTGTGACTAATAAAATCACGTCACCTGATTCGAGAATACGACTTTCTAGATATTGTTGATTATCATCATAAAAATCAACTCGTAATTTACCATTTTTTATAAATAGCACTTCTTGGGTATAAGTTACCTCTCTAAGAACAGGGTTATGAACATGTGGTTCAATGATTTTGCCTGTGGGGTGATGCATATAGGCAAGTTGTTGAGACAGTTCATTTGGTGTAAAAAAATGTATGCCTTGCTTATTAAATTTATCTGAAACGACTACTGCTAGTAATTGATCTTGATTGGTAATATTTTCAATCATTTAGACCTCCTGCCAATCTAAATCTTTGACCTGTTCCCATCGGAATCCCTGTGCTAATTTGGTGTATGGATTATCGTGACAAGATTCGACAGATACTTCAGGAAAGTAATTTTGACCGACATCATTTCTCATGAAGAAACAATTAAATCCATGTCGATGAGAACCAATTAAACGATATCCTTTCGCTTGGCATAGCTTGACAGTTGCTAATAGAGAAGCACTTCGATAGTCTTGCTGCTCAACTGGTTGATTTAGGTAGTAAAAATTAGGATCATATTTAGCGGTAAGAGCTAAATGCGAAGGAATTACATTATGAGTTTCAAATACACATACACGGGGATGAATAACATTAATGGCTTTCCATACCCAATAGTCCATACCATCAATATCTAAGCTGAGTAAGTCAACTTCACCAATAGCTCCAGAATCTGTTAACACCTGATTAACATTTTCGGCTGTGAACCAAGCTTGCTTAAATATGGGTGGCATTAAGAAAGTTTGTTTATGATTGGCAAAAAAGTTTTGTCCAGATTTGATGTTTTCCTCTGAACCGTCAAAGAGGTAGCCTTGCCAACCATGATTAATAATTAGGTTGGCTGCCATACATTCTTGACCATTGCCTGCACAAATTTCTACTACTTTTTTATTGGTATTGCCAATCAAAGAGAAAATATAAAGTAAGATTCCATCTTCTTCAAATTGAGAATAAGCCTTAAAGCCCACTTCATCAAATTTTGGTAGTTGTTCAGCACTACATTTTAGATATTCTCTATATCTAAGTTTCAACAAGATTTGAACTTCTTGGGATGATGATTTACTTTCTAGTTCGTTGATTTTACTTTCTATAAATCCAATTCTATTGGGTAGTTTCAAGGCTGTTTTGATTTTTTGTTTGATATGATTCAACATGATTAATTTAGATTGTTAGAGTGAATATCTGGGAGGTGATAATCCCAGTAGTTTGACTTGAGAACCCAATCTAAAATCAGGGGGGTTTCACGAATAGCATTTTGATGAAAATTAATCCCTTCGATTAATTTTTGATTTAATCTATTTTGTAGCAGTTGTTTTTCTTGATTTTGTTTGTCAGGACTAAAGACTAATTTTTTGATTTTTCTTAAAGGAGATTTAATAGACTCTTTAAGAAATTGTAAATAGTCTTTTTTAGGAAGATGACCTAGTTTTCTGATGTTGGTGTAAGAGTTACAAACACCTTGATAAAAGTAGCGTTGCTCAAAATATTCATAAGTCATTCTACTTGTGGGAACTTGATGCATTACTAGAGCTTTGGGTTGGTAAATTGCTTTAAATCCTAGCTGGTTAGCTTTTATAGTTAATCCTGTTTCTCCGTCCCCTTGAAAATGTTGTAAATGTTTAGGAATACAATCAGGATGAAATCCACCCAAATCAAATAGTACTTGGCGGCGAATAGAAAAGTTCAAACCCCAAACATAGTTAGCATCTATTTCTCTGATTTGTTCTCCAAAGTCAAGAAGGCTAAGCTCTCCTAAGCATTTACCAAAGGGATGATCAATCCAAAAATATTCTAACCATTCAGGAGGATTGGATTCATATTTAGGTAAGTTTCGTCCTCCTACTAACTGAACTGATTGATCTTGAAAAGATTCATAAATTGCTGATAGCCAATTAGGATCTGCTTCAATATCATCATCAATGAAAACTAAAATATCACCTTTTGCTTCTAATGCTCCACGATGGCGACCTGAAAGCAATCCTAGTTCTGGTTCATAGATATAACGAATATTATGTTCACTAGAAAGTGAGATGTATTCTGCGGTGATTTTCTTGGTATTATCAATTGAACCATTATCAACAACTAAAATCTCATAATTATCTACATCGAATTCTTGATTAAGTAATGAATTAAGGCAACTTTTTAAATACTGATCACGATTAAGAGTCGGAATAATAATAGATAAAACCATTACGCTTCTATCCTAAAAATTTCAATATTTGGTAAGTCTGCAATTTTTTTCGATCTGGTAATAACAGATTCCGAAATTACTTGTTTAACTCCTTCAGCCCATCCTGTATCATGAAAAGCAACTATAGAGCCTATACTAAGCAAAGGAGAGTAAAGTTCCCAATCTTTATTCACAGCTTCATAACTGTGATCACCATCAAGAAATAGAAAGTCTATGTTTTGCTCATATTGCTTTAATGTCGCAATTGCCTCAGTTGACCACTGCCTAATTTCAATAATTTTGTCATTATAATTAAGTGTATTTTCTTTGAACTCAAAATATGTATCTCTCTCTGTCTCCGTATCCACATCACAATATTTCATCGCATGATTTCCCCAAGTGTCAATACAGTAAAGTTTAGAATCTTTAGTGATGGCACCACAGATAAAGCAAGAACTAGCACCTAAAAAAGAGCCGATTTCAACACAAACAAGATCCTTTTTCTTTCTTTTTTTAAGTTCTCGCACTTGATTATTAATTAATATTTTTTCGTCTAAAGTTAAATGGGTAAATATGGTACTTTCTTTATATAAATTATATCTTAATAAGTATATCTTATTTTTTAGTTCTAGATATTTGTAGAAGACTGATTTAACAATATTATGACTACGGGAGAGAATCTTTGAAACTGTTTTTTTTACAAATGATTTCAATGAAATATATAACGATTGCTTGTTTTTCTCTCTAAAATAATTTATTAGTAACTGAAGCTCTAACTTAGATTCTTTAGCCTCAAATTTTAGAACATCAATAGATTCTTCATACACATCTGGCTCATCTAGTAGGAAAGCACCTTCATGTGTTCCTGTGCCATCCCTACCTATATTCTTGATTAAAGTTTTTGGAGGATAAAGATGAAGTTTATTAGCAAGAAATGCAGAAGCGTACCAACGAATTCCCCAAGAACTTACTTTCCCATCAATTTGAGCTATAAGAAGATCTGTGCAATTTAAAGTTCCATTCATGTCAAATCGATAAATTAAGTCACGTTTATTTAGCTCATTGAATAATTTTGTAGAATCAATTTCAAATAATTCCCAAGCTCTTTTCCATGTCCCCCATCCCCAAATTTCTGCTCCTCTAATAAAAAAAAGATTCTCGGCTTTTACTAATGGAACATACCCTGAAACACAAGCAATTTCTTCTTCATCTTGATATAAAAGGAGGGCATCATTCATAAATTGCAGGAAGTATTTAGAGGTAAGCATATCATCCTCCAAAACAATTATCTTGCCATAAGTATTAACCACTTCAGTAACACCTTTAATGATTGAATTAGCTAATCCTTGGTTTTTATCAGACTCTATAATGATTACTTCTCGACACCATTGTTCTTCTCTTATAATTTGACGAACTGCATGAATATTTTTTATGTCTATATCATTAGCAGTATCTTTTATTCCATCTGCATAGACAATTAATTGAGACTGATCAGCAAGAATATTTTGACGTAAGCTTTCTAATGTCTGGCGAGTATGCCAAGGACGATTATAAACAAACAAAACTATTGGAGCTAATAAGTATTTATTCATGTTCATATTTGTTGTTACTCAATTAGGTTGTCATTTTCGTCATATTGATTACGCAAGCTACCTATACTAAAATAAGGTAATTTATCTAATGAGATTTGCAATCTAAACTGTCTCTTTAAGAATAAAGACGTAGTTTTGGTATAATAAACTATCGGTGATAGTCCAAAAAAATCAACTTGAATCAAGTCATTTTTTCTTAGAATTGAACATATTTCAGGATATCTTTCAGAATCATCAAGAATAATGAAACCATCAACAGTCAGAAGTTTGGATGCAACTTTAGCACAATCATACCTAAAAGAGCCATCAATCACTATTACATCATAAAGCCTGTTGTTTTCTATTATAGAATTGACATATTCGATTTTTTTTTCTTTTAGATAGATTTTTAGGTTATGAGGCTTTATTCTATTAATAACTTCAAACCATAACGAGTCTGTTTCAATGCTAGTTACACTATTAGCTAATGAAGACCAAAAAATAGAACTATTTCCACTTCCATATTCAAATATGCTTTTATTACTAAAATCAAATTGTTTTAGATATTCAATAGCTGGATATGTATACCAAGGAATTGGATTTAAAGCAGTATCTACTGGCTTTCCTAGACGAACAGATTTTTGATGTCCATACTCATTTTCAACAAGGTTAATAATTGAAATTATGTTGTCAACTCCAATCTGATAAGACATTCTACATAAGAGAACTATATTTTTTAGATTCCTATATGTATTAGCTAAAAATAATTGTATATCTTTCATTTGTTAACCTCCTACAATTACTACATTTTGACAAATGAAGTTATACTCTAATAAGAAATTTCCTTGCATTAGAGGTGGCAACTTACCTGTCCCATAAAAATCACCACTTTCGACTTCAAAATAACCAGCATTTGATATCCAGTCAGCTATAGCTCCACCTATTGTACTAAATATAGTAAATCCGTATCTTCCAGATGTTAGTGGCAATCTACTAATTTCTAGATTTATACAGCCATTATCACATTCTATTTCATCTATAGTTGAACCTATTACGTCGGTACTCAGATTAGTAATTCTTTCTCCTATTTGATTGTCAATCCCTAATGCAATATCTAAATTTTTTAATCTTGATTGAGTATTATTTTTAAAAAAGAGAAGTATTCTAATATTCTGACCACTATAAAAACAGCTTGTATTTTGTCCCTTTATATTTTGAAACTGTATTGATGTAAATCTAATTTTCCCATCACCTTTTCTGTCTTTTCTATCTTCCAAAGAAATAGCTGATAAATCCATAGATGAAGCAAGGTATTCGCTAATCACTTTTTGTGTTTGATTATCACTCACAAGTAAACCTTGGTTTAAATAAATAGTCCTTTGACACAAATTCTTTATTGTCGCCATATTATGGCTGACAAATAAAACTGTTCTCCCCTCCTTTTCCGCCACATCCTCCATCTTCCCCAAGCACTTCTTCTGAAACGCCGCATCCCCCACAGCCAAAACCTCATCCACAATCAAAATCTCAGGCTCTAGGTGAGCTGCCACCGCAAATGCCAACCGCACATACATCCCCGAAGAATAAAACTTAACAGGCGTATCCAAAAACTTCTCGACTTCCGCAAAATCCACAATCTCATCAAACTTACGCACAATTTCAGCACGTTTCATTCCCAAAATCGCACCATTCATAAAAATATTTTCGCGTCCAGTTAATTCAGGATGAAATCCCGTCCCCACCTCCAACAACGACCCCACACGCCCCCGTATAACCACTTCACCCGAAGTAGGGCGCACAATCCGCGACAAAATTTTTAATAAAGTACTTTTCCCCGCCCCATTGCGCCCAATAATCCCAATGCGATCGCCCTGATTTACATCAAAGCTGACATCCTTTAACGCCCAAAAATCCTCAGACTGCGACTGTCCCCACTCACCCCGCAACAACCCCTTAAATCCATCCACCAAATCTTCCCGCAAGCTATGGTAAGGCTTTGGCGTAGTTGAGCGGATCTGGTAGCACTTACTTAAATCTTTGACTTGAATTACAGGTTGCGTCATATAGCCACACATCTAAGAGAACAACAACTAACCTAGATTAACATCCTGTTCCAGCACATCACTAAATTATATGTCGTCATTGTTGAAAGCCTACAAGCCCGAAAAAACTAATTTAACATATTCCTCAGAAGCCTCAATTTTTATGCTTTTTTGATTCAAATATAATCTGCAAACCCTTGTTCCACTGAACGAAATATCCAAGTTCCTAAGCTAAATATTGCGATCGCAGTGACCACAGACCAGCCAAATCCGAACCAACTAAATGCAGTCTGTCCCGTCACCGCAAACCGAAATACGTCTAAAAATCCTGCCATAGGATTTAAATAATACCAAAACAAAAAATGCTTAGGCACGATCTGCACAGAATAAACCACTGGTGATGCATAGAGCCATACCTGTATTAAAAAAGGAATAATGTACTGGAAATCTCGATAGCGGACATTGAGCGAGGCAAGGATCATGCCAATACCTGTTGCCAATACCATTGTCATGATCATCACTGGTGGTATTAGCAGTAAGCCCCAATCTGGGCGCATTCCATAAATAAAGGCTAGGGGTAATAGCAAAAACAAAGAAACCACAAAATCAATCCAAGCCGAACCCACGGCTGCCAAAGGAATGATTAGGCGTGGGAAATAAACTTTTGTAATTAGCTGAGCTTCTGTGAGTAAGCTGGAGCCAGAACGACTCACTCCTTCGGAAAATAATCCCCATAAAACTAGTGCCGAATAAACAAAAATAGGATACGGAACTCCATCGGATGGTATTTTGACTAGATTGCCGAAAATGATGCTAAAGATGGTCATCGCGACTAGGGGCTGAATGAGAACCCATGCAATCCCTATCACTGTCTGTTTATAGCGCACAGTGATCCGCCGCAGCATGAGCATATACAGCAGTTCACGGTATTCCCAAAATTCATGTATTCCTTCGACTAAAGATTTATTTTGCGATCGAATAATAGTTACTTTAGAACTCATAATTTTAGCGTACCCTAACGATATACATCTTAACAATTGTGCAACGATGCGAATTGGCGTAAATAGTTTATTTCTTAAACCTAGTCAAGTTGGTGGTGCTGAATTTTTGCTACAAGGGTTGCTAATTGGTTTGGCACAGCACTCCAATATAGATTTATATATATTTATCAATCATGATTTTTTATCGTGGCTCGATGATTTGAATTTGGGGGGATCTGTACATATTGTGCCGATTAAAATATTGGGTAATCGGTTTGTTAGTGAAGCTTTGCAATTACCAATAATTGCGAATCGATATAGGCTTGATGGCATGATTAACACTAATTATTTTACGCCTTGGCGATCGCTACTGCAAATGCCTTCTGCTACAGTTATTCACGATTTGAACTACTTGCATTTTCCTAGCCAATTTTCTTTGTATAAAAAATTGTGGTTAAGACTAGCACATCAAATAACTTTAATTAATGCCGATATAACAATAGCAATTTCTCAATTTGTTAATGCAGACATTCAAAAAAAATATAAATTAAGCCATAAGGTTACGACAATTTATGACCCGATAATTTGGGATAGACTGGAAATAAATGAATTGTCTAATTTTGACAACTTAAATACATTCAATCAAACTTTTGTTCTTTCAGTGGCTAATCACTATCAACACAAAAATATTTCGACCTTAGTTAAAGCATTTGCTAAATTGCCTCAACATTTAAGTGAGATAAAATTAGTGTTAGTTGGACAAT
>Ga0315900_10011903_pt1 | contig 10750 bp, 9 predicted proteins | sample LakEriMetagenome_FD_203521 | JGI IMG/M metagenome (GOLD analysis project Ga0315900, IMG submission 203521) | Freshwater fungal communities from buoy surface, Lake Erie, Ohio, United States - Buoy 12 MA114 | ecosystem: Environmental > Aquatic > Freshwater > Lake > Lake biofilm | place: USA: Lake...
TATAAGTGGTTTGGTGTCAGAACAGCCGTATCAAGTTGAGATCGGAAAAGCCAGACAAGTAAGAGTCGGCGATGAATTATCTATTATTACTTACGGAGCAGGAGTACACTGGGCGGATGATTATGCAGCAGAACATCCTGAAATATCTATTGACATCATCGACTTAAGATCACTCGCTCCGCTTGATTATGATGCAATAAGAGCCTCCGTTTATCGCACCGGAAGAGTAATCATTTTGCATGAAGACACACTTACAAGCGGTATCGGCGGAGAATTAGCTGCTTGGATAGCGGAACATTGTTTTGAGCGACTGGATGCACCGGTGATGCGTTGTGCTTCCTTAGACACACCGATTCCCTTCAATACAATCCTTGAAGAAAACTTTCTTGCAAAGAAAAGGCTGCATGAAACTGTTTCAAGAATGATGGAGTACTGAAAATACGATTTAACTATATAAATAGAATTCGTAGAAACAATTAAATTATTAATTGGATTTTCAAAGTATAAATTTTTCAATAACTATAAAATGATTTTGACATTCTGGTAATTATCGGATCAATTGATGCCCTTCTGCCTTTACTGTATTCAATTCGCATATCGCTAATATAATCTTGCCCAATCGATCTTCTCCAGTAAACAATATTTCCTTTACTGTTATAGCCGGACAATACAAAAAAATCCGCACCTTTTACTTGATAGGTGATATCAAGATCAGTTGACCTCAGTGCGCTGTTATATAATGCAAGGACAGAAGTATTTGAAAAACGTGATTTAAGCAGCGAATGTATTTCCATAAACTTATAGCCATCTTTTAGCTTTACCATATAATCACAGTAGTCGTCGCTGTTGTATGAATTTAAATTTTGGGCATTGACAGACGAAGGCAACTCAATATAAAAGGAGCAAGGGGAGAAACTCCTATATGCGCCTTGCGAAAAGACAACATTCACAATAAAAATAAATAAAAATAAAACCGGGAAGCGTCTCATATTTTTGTTTGATTGAAATACTATAAATTATTGATTAGCGAATCTAAAGCACATTTAAATCAAAGGAGCGACTTGATTGTATTAATCACTTCTTCAAATTTATCTGTTAGTTGTCCTCCTGCCGTCGCAAGAGTTTTCTGACCACCGCCTCCACCTTTGATGAGTGGTGCGATTTGTGTCTTAATGATAACAGATGCATCAAGGTTTTTATCCTTTACCAGATTTTCAGCGACCGCAACTGCAACTGAAGCCTTTCCGCCGGTATTTGCACATAATACCACAAGGCCATTTGAAAGTTTGCTGCTTAAATCGTAAGTAAGTTTTTTTAACGCTTCGGGAGAGCTGACCTCAACTTCTTCTCCGATAAAATTAACATCACCAATTTGCTCTGCCTTACTTAGCAAAATTTTACATTCCTCTGCAAGGAGTCGGGCCTCAAGCTGTTCATACTTCTTCCGCCATTCACTATTTTCATTTTGCAATTGCTGTATGGAAGCTGAGATGTCTTTCGGATTTTTCAGGAGCAGCTTAGCTGAATCTAATTGTTCAATCTGTTGCTGAACATAATTTTCTGCCGCTTCTCCCGTAAGTGCCTCCACTCTTCTTACACCTGCAGCAACTGCAGATTCAGCAACCATTCTAAAACTACCAAGCTCGCCGGTATAACCCACATGCGTACCACCGCAAAGTTCTACGGAATATTCAGGATCCATGATCACAACACGTACTTCTTCACCGTATTTTTCACCAAACAAAGCCATTGCACCCAATGAAAGCGCTTCTTCTTTATTCATGGTTCTTATGACAACGGGGTGGTTTTGACGAATTTTTTCATTTACGATAGATTCCACTTTGCTGATTTCATCCGACGTCATTTTTGCAAAATGTGAAAAGTCAAATCGCAGTGCTTCTTCGCTTACCAATGATCCTTTCTGAGCAACATGTCCACCAAGTACTGTACGAAGTGCTGCATGCAGCAGATGGGTTGCTGAATGATGAACAGTAATTTGTTTTCTGCGACCTGCATCTACATGCGCTGTTATTTCACTTTCGGGATGAGCAGGAAGCTTGTCGACAAAATGTACAAGCAGGTCATTTTCTTTTTTGGTATCAAGAACCCTGACCAATTCATTTTCAAAAATTAATTCTCCTGTATCGCCGACCTGTCCGCCACTTTCAGCATAGAAAGGTGTTTGGTCCAGAACAAACTGATATGATTGTTTGCCTTTTGATTTAACCGCTCTGTATTTCAGTAAATGAGTTGCGACTTGAAGTTGATCATAACCTACGAAAGAGCCGTTCCCTTCTCGTAACTGTATCCAGTCGCCTGTATCTACAGTTGTAGCAGCTCTGCTGCGACTTTTCTGTTGCTGCATCTCCGATTCAAAACCCGGCTCATCAACATTTAAATTTTCTTCAGTAGCAATTAGCCTGGTAAGATCGATAGGAAAACCATAGGTATCATACAATTCAAATGCATCCTTGCCTGCAATCTCTCCTTTTTCTTTTGAGTCAAGAATAATATCAGCAATCCGTTTCAGTCCTTTTTCCATTGTACGCAAAAATGCTTCTTCTTCCTCCTTCACAACTTTAACTACAAACGCTTCCTGCTGAGAGAGTTCAGGGAAAACATCGGCGAATTGATTTGCCAAAACAGGCACAAGTTCACATAACAAAGGATGTTTGCGATCGAGGTAAGAGTAATAATAGCGAACAGCTCGTCTTAAAATTCTTCTGATAACATACCCCGCTCCGGTATTTGACGGTAGTTGTCCGTCTGCAATGGTAAAACAAATAGCACGCAGGTGATCCGCTATCACACGGAAAGCAACACTCTCTTTGTCATCACCGCCCGAATATTTTTTCCCTGTGTTATGTTCTATTGCTTTTATTGTGCCGCTAAAAAGATCTGTATCATAATTGCTTTGTTTGTTTTGCAGTACACGCACCAGTCTTTCCAGACCCATGCCTGTATCTACATGCTTCGCCGGTAATAATTCAAGCCGCCCGTCTTTCAGGCGATTAAATTCCATGAATACATTATTCCATATTTCAATCACCTGAGGATGGTCTTTGTTTACAAGCGATTTCCCATCTGTATGTTTTCTTTCTTCATCACTTCTACAATCTACATGAATTTCAGAGCAGGGACCGCATGGACCGGTATCACCCATCTCCCAGAAATTATCTTTTTTCGATCCATTCAGAATACGGTCCGGAGAAATCAGTTTGCTCCATTCATTACGGGCTTCTTCATCGGCAGGGAGACCATCCTTTTTATCTCCCCCGAATACAGTTACATAAAGACGATCCTTAGGCAAATGATAAATATCAGTGAGTAACTCCCAGCTCCAGGCAATGGCTTCTTTTTTAAAATAATCACCAAAGCTCCAGTTGCCGAGCATTTCAAACATAGTATGGTGATAGGTGTCAACTCCTACTTCCTCCAGATCGTTGTGTTTACCACTTACACGGAGGCATTTCTGGGTGTCGGCAACACGACTTGCGGGGGCCTGCTTATTGCCGAGAAAATAATCCTTGAACTGATTCATGCCCGCGTTGGTAAACAAGAGTGTCGGGTCGTTTTTAATGACAATTGGCGCTGAAGGCACAATTGAATGTTGTTTGGAAGCAAAAAAGTCGAGGAATTGTTTTCTGATCTGAGCAGCCGTCATCATAAGAAAGTCTGTTAATGGTTGTGGATTGAGCGGGGTCGGCTTATCTTTGCCTACCCTTCAACCGGGTATGCAAAGGTACAACAATGTACCTCGCTATTGAAGTCAAAGCAGGATGAAGAAAATCAAATATTTCTATAATACCAATACGCTTCGTTACGAGAAGTTCATCACGCCTCTGCGCGTAAAACTGCTGCGCACACTTGGCCTGATTGCAGCAGTATTGGTTGCGGGCTTTGCATTTACTCAGATTTCAAACTATTATTTCCCTACCACCGGTGAAAAAAAGCTTGAACAGGAAAATAAACAAATCCAGTACGACTACGCTTTTTTACAAGAAGAGCTAAATCAGCTAAAGATTCAAATGAAAGAGATCGAAGACAGGGATAATGAAATTTACCGTACTATTTTCGAAGCTAACCCAATACCCGACAGCGCCAGGCAAAAGCTCATCGACAAGAAAAAAGAAGCAACCCTGGTTGCCAAGTTGTCCAACGAAGAATTAAATGAATCAATAATAAATCAGATTTCCGTTTTGCGTGCAAGGTTTCAAAGTCAAAAAAAATCGTTTAATACCATTGAAACACTCATCAAAAACAAAGAAGCACTGCTTGCGGCTACTCCCGCTATACAGCCAGTAAGCAACAGAGAGCTTTCACGAATCGCTTCCGGTTTCGGGACCAGGATAGACCCTGTTTATAAAACTACTAAGTTTCATGCAGGGCTCGACTTTGCAGCACCACAAGGCACACCCATCTATGCCACAGCAAACGGAGTAGTTAGTTTTGCCGGTAATGCCGGCAACGGATACGGGAACTATGTGATTATTAACCACGGGTTTAATTATGAAACACTATATGGTCATATGGTGCGTGTAAAAGCACAGACAGGTCAACGGGTCACCAGAGGAGAGGTAATTGGATGGGTGGGCAGTACCGGGAAAAGCACAGGCCCGCATCTACACTATGAAGTACACAAAAGCGGTCAGAAACTCGACCCGATCTATTTTTTCTATAACGACCTTACCCCTGAACAATTTGACCGTATGTTAAAAATCGCATCGGCAGGAAATCAAACCTTCGACTGATCGGTTTAAACACACCCCATTAAGGATATCTTTTTATTATCTTTGAAAGATCCTTAAGGAATATTTTAGCATGCAGATTGCTTTTGACTTTTCAGAACAAGCCCCAAAGCCAAAGCCTTCTCCCAAAAAAGAGAAGACCAAAAAAACTCCTGCTAAAAGAGGTAGAAAAAGCCTGAAAGAAATGGTGAGTGAGGCGGAGATGATCTCACTTCCTCCAGATGAAGAGCTCAGAAAAAAACATTATTACAATATTGGCGAAGTAAGTAAGATGTTCGGACTGAACCCATCTTCTCTTCGATTCTGGGAAACCGAATTCAGTCATATACGCCCACGTAAAAACAAAAAAGGAGATCGTTTTTACTCAGTTGAGGAAATAAAAAAATTACAATTGATTTACTTCCTGCTGCGACAGCGCAAATACACTATAGAAGGAGCCAAAGACTACATTAAAAAATACAAAGACGATGCCACTGTTCGTTTTGAACTGGTACAGAAGCTAAAAGAGCTGCAATCATTTCTGCTGAACTTAAAAGCCGACTTATAATAAACCATGACACTTAAGTATCTTCTCTCATTATTGTTTTTTTTCTGTTTGAATACTTTATTTGCACAAACAGGCTATGAAAGCATCAAAGAATCAACCGGAACGGTCGTTCTCAAAGGCATCATCAACAAACAAATCCTGGATAATGAACCCTCATTCACCTGGATGAAGCAAAACCAGGACAGCTATCAACCAGATAATAACTGTATTACTGCATTGAAAAATCAGCGAGACAGCATCTATCTCGTTGTGTTTGCCGGTACCTGGTGCGGAGATACCCAGGCAATTCTTCCCAGGTTTTTTAAACTGATTCAGGAAGCAGACTTCCCACTTTCGCGCGTGAATCTGATTGGTGTTGACAGGTCTAAAAAAACAATAGGCACCCTTTCTGAAGCGATGGGTGTTTACAACGTTCCTACAATGATCGTAATGAAAAACGGAAAAGAAATCGGACGGGTAGTAGAATATGGCAAATACGGAGCGTATGATAAAGAGTTGGGTGAAATTATTTCGGGGCAAATAAAAAAATAATAATGGCTCTGCTATCCAAATAATATTTTGAATAACATTTGCTCTTGCTAAACTTACTGTATACGATAAATATCGATTTTATCTTTTTGCATAATATAGATTCGGCCGGAATGAATCACACACTTGCCGGCAGGCCCCTTTACAGGTAGAGTGTACCTTTTCTCAGTCAAAGAACCAATACTATATACAACAAGCTCATTACCTGCTATTCCGGCTATGGTTTTACCTGAAACAGCAAAGTAGTTTAATCCGATATAACTGATTCTGTTTTTAAAAGTGCCGTATATATCAAAAATGTAAACTCCTTTCTCCGGATCATACAAATAAACGTATCCATCCTGGTCAAGAATTTTCACAGGCGTCGGCACTTCATCAAATGCCATTCTCAAATCGGGGGTTGACATGATAACTTCACCGTTATCATCAATCTTTTTGAGCTGCTGATTTTGTTCATCGTAGACCCAGATTTTATTGTCGTAACTCTGGGCAACAGCATTAACCCGGAAAACAGATTGCCTTCTCATGTCAATGGTGTTAACAGGCTGCAGGAAGCGATCAAGAACAACTATTGTTGAAAAATTTTTGAAATAGACAAGACACTTGAGCGGGTTCGTAACATCAAGAGAAAACAGCTTTCCATATCTGCGGACATCATTAAAAACCCCCATTGAATCACCCTGACTGTTTATTTTTTTTAGCTGACTGTTTTGAGCAAGTAAATAAATATTTCCAAGCGCATCCACTTCAAAATCTGAATAATTACCGGGAATCGTTTTTTCGTATAAAAAATTTTCTGTACCCTGAGCTTGTGTCAGAACTGGAAAAAGGAACACAACCACGATCACTGCAATTCTCATGGCTGAAAAGTTTTTAATTGAAGTTCTTCGCCATCAAATTCAGCATAGGTATCATGTCGTATCCAGTCACCCAGATTGATATACCTGCTTTCTTCGTTTAAAGTAAAATCAATCGGAAGATGCCTGTGCCCAAAGAGAAAATAGTCGAATTTCTCATGTTTCAGTGCTTCTTTACAATAAGACACAAGCCATTCTTTTTCTTCTCCCATAAACACATCATCTTTTACTCCTGTTGCGAGTCTGCTTCTTTTACTAAAATAATCCGCAATGCCTATACCTATCACCGGAGGTAAGATGCCGAACAACCATTTACATACCGGATTTCTGAAAATCAGTTTTAAAAACTTGTAGCCCTTGTCACCCGGTCCGAGTCCGTCGCCATGTCCCAGTAAAAAATGTTTCCCGTTGCAAATCATTTTTTGTGGTTCATCATAAACCGGCATTGAAAACTCTTTGAGAAAATAATCACGCATCCACATATCGTGGTTGCCTGCAAAAAAATGCAGAGCAATTCCACTGTCGCTCATTTCTGCCAGCTGACCAAGTATACGCACATACCCTTTTGGAACAACTCTGCGATATTCAAACCAGAAATCGAATAAGTCGCCCTGAATAAAAACAGCGGCTGCATCTTTTGCAGCTTGCCTGAGAAAAGATACAATTTTACGTTCCCTCAACCTGCTTGCTGCTTCATTCGGAATACCGAGATGAAAGTCTGACAGAAAATAAATTTTTTTTCCTTTTTGTAGCTGAATATCCGGAATCTGCTGAAATGCCATGCTGTAAAGTTAACTAGGAAAAGATCAGATCAGGATGCGTTGCGCGAGCGAACATAATCCATCACATCGCCGCTTGGGATAATTCTTTCATTGGAAATATCACCTGTGTACCAGTACATCCAGCTTTGTTCTGATTCTCCGTTACAGGAAACAGTAGCTATTTCTCTGCGATACTGAGATGATTCTCCCTCTTCAAGGTGAAGCCCTTCGTAATCATCAAGCTGTGCAATGGCCCAGTTGAAATCAGCTTCACTTTTCGCGGCATAAAGTTCTCCAATGATTGTATTTGTTTCGGAAGGAATACCTGCCGGAAAATCACCAAGGTCATAAAGGGTTCCTTTTACGGTGGCCTGACCAATGAAGTCAAAATGATTTCTGATAAATTCGAAGAACGGGTTATTAAACCCCTGTCGAAGAGAGCCGTAAACGAATAGTTTGATGACCCGGTGGCTCATAGACTAATTATTAATAAATTTTAGTGATACACTACGATGTGGTTTAAAGATACAAACTACATCGGATTAAAAGCAACAAAACAACTGTGCTGTATTGAATCAATCTTTAACTTTTGGTGCATCAACCAGAAATACAAATACTTCTCCCGGACCATGTACTCCCACCACTAATGTCTTCTCGATATCTGCGGTCCGACTTGGGCCTGTTGCAAAGCTGATCATTGAAGGTAATCTGTTGCCGCACCGTTCCTTCATATTGCTTAAAGCGTCCTTGATATCATAAACGAGTTGATCGGAAAAGGCAATACAAATGTGTACAGGTGAATATACGCTTGTTGTTCTGCCGCCTGCATCCGAAGAAGACAATACAATGGTTCCGGTACGGCTAACAAGGAATTCACATCCGGTTACAGCTGAATCAGAAGAAGACAGATCATCGTGAAATGTAAAGGAAGGCAATGCGAGACCAATGACTTCCTGCAATGCATTATCCCTACACACAATTTTATCCCACCCACGAGATTCAAATAATCCTTTCAACTGTGTTGCACAATCAACTGCATCACTGCAAAAAACAAATTTTCCCTGAAGAGCGGAGAATCGTTGTGCAAACTCTACGGCAAGGTCATCCGACTGTGTCTGCATCACCGGATAGTTGCCTTCACTTTGCGGGAAAGGAAGAGGAGTCGGATGACTCAACGCCTTTCTGATGCGTTTGAGAATATTTTCTTTTGATGGAGAAACATTCATACTTCTGTGCCAGACTGATTTTCACCTGCTTCGGTTTCTGAAGTCGGAGAAACAGAGGGTTCAGTAACCACATCCTCAGTTTCTTCTAAGATTTTCTTCTGTTCGTATGGACGTTTGCCTATCAGGTTTTCAACATCAGACTGAAACAATACTTCTTTTTCCAGCAATGCTTTCGCAAGTTTTTCTACATCCGCTTTTTTCTCATTCAGCAAGGCCTTCGTTCTTTCGTAAGCCGCATCAATCAGCTTTCTCACTTCTTCATCAATAATTTTAGCCGTTTCATCACTGTATGGCTTTGTAAATGTATTCTCCTGTGAGGGGTCATAAAAGCTGATATTCCCTACTTTCTCGTTCATACCATAAACCGTCACCATTGCATAAGCTGTGCGGGTGATTTGCTGTAAGTCGTTCTGTGCACCGGTAGAAATTTTACCAAAGAAAATATCTTCACTGGCTCTTCCTCCAAGTGTCATGCAAATCTGATCATTTAACTGATCAGTATTGTATAAATACTGCTCTTTAGGAGTGTATTGAGCATACCCTAGCGCTGCAGTGCCTCTTGGGACAATACTTACTTTCAACAAAGGATATGCATGCTCCAGATACCATCCGCAGATTGCGTGGCCAGCTTCGTGGTAAGCGATGATTTCTTTTTCTTCCGGACTGATGATTTTATTTTTCTTTTCAAGTCCGCCAATTACACGATCAATGGCTGCTTGAAAATCGCTCATATCAACAGCTGATTTGCCTTTACGAGCAGCAATCAGTGCTGCCTCATTACATATATTCGCAATATCTGCACCTGCAAATCCGGGAGTTTGTTCGGCAAGCTTATGAATATCGAGCGTCTCGGAAATCTTAATCGGCTTCAGGTGAACATTGAAGATTTGTTCACGGCCTTTCAGATCGGGTCTGTCGATGGATATCTGACGATCGAAACGACCTGGTCTCAAAAGCGCAGTATCAAGTACATCGGGGCGGTTTGTTGCAGCGAGAATAATGATACCTGTATCTCCGCCAAATCCATCCATCTCTACCAGTAACTGATTGAGTGTGTTTTCCCTTTCGTCATTGCTGACAATTGCATTTCTGCCACGAGCTCTTCCGATGGCATCAATTTCATCAATGAATATAATACAAGGGGCTTTTTCTCTTGCTTGTTTGAAAAGATCACGAACGCGACTAGCACCAACACCTACAAATAATTCAACGAAGTCTGAACCGCTGATGCTGAAAAACGGAACCTGGGCTTCACCTGCCATTGCCTTAGCCAGCAATGTTTTACCTGTGCCGGGAGGGCCAACCAACAATGCACCCTTTGGAATTTTACCACCCAGGGCGGTATATTTCTTAGGATTCTTTAAAAAGTCGACAATCTCCATCACCTCCACCTTAGCTTCGTCAAGACCTGCAACATCCTGAAAAGTAACATTCACTTTTGTTCCTTTTTCAAAAAGCTGTGCACGTGATTTGCCAATATTAAAAATACCGCCACCGCCGGGGCCGGCACCTCCACCCGCATTCATCTTGCGCATCAAAAGCACCCACAAACCAACAAGTACAAGTACCGGAAGCAAGAGACTGATGATTGGACTAATCCAGCTTTCCTCTTCAACGGAATCTGATTTTGGACGAATGATGGTTGGGTTGGCATTCAGAAAATTATTGATCTGCTCATCAAAATTCGCCACATCGGGTACTGTAAAATAAAATTGAGGCTGCTTCTCAACACCTTTTGCAGGACGGACTCCACTTTTGGCATTGAGTCCTTTAATATAAGGGTCATTAGAAGCCTGCGGGGTTAAAGCAACACGTACAATCTTTTTGTTTGTTACAATTGTATAACTCGCCACATAGCCTTTCTTCAGCATGCTGTCAACGAATTCCTCTCTGGTAATTTTTACAGAATCAGGAGTAACGCCACGGAATAACTGCATGCCAATCAGGACGGCAGCTATGAGAATATATACCCAGTAGATATTGAATTTAAATACTTTTCGGGGCTCTTTTTTGTCTCCACCCCCATCGATTTGGTTGTTTTGATTCACGTTATGTTGATTTAAATATGCTTTTGATAGTAACG
>Ga0315900_10011904_pt1 | contig 10749 bp, 7 predicted proteins | sample LakEriMetagenome_FD_203521 | JGI IMG/M metagenome (GOLD analysis project Ga0315900, IMG submission 203521) | Freshwater fungal communities from buoy surface, Lake Erie, Ohio, United States - Buoy 12 MA114 | ecosystem: Environmental > Aquatic > Freshwater > Lake > Lake biofilm | place: USA: Lake...
GTGAGCAGCGCTACCGCCAGGCGCTGCAGTTCAACAATCCGCCCTACACCGTCAGCGAGTTCGAAGCGGCCATCCGCCGCGAGCTGCTGGTGGCCAAGCTGCAGAATGCCGTGGCCGGCTGGGTCACCGTGAGCGACGCCGAGGTCGACGCCGAGTATCGGCGGCGCAATGAGAAGGTCAAAGTCGACGTGGTGCCGGTCACGGCCGCCGCGTTCCGGGCACAGGTCACCGTGACCGATGCCGACCTGACGGCACGCTTCGAGGCCAACAAGGCAACCTACCGCATCGGCGAGCGCCGCAAGTTCAAGTACGCGCTGGTCGACGTCGAACAGGTCCGGGCCGGCCTCACCGTCACCGACGCCGACGTCCAGGGCTTCTACACCCAGAACGTCGGTCAGTACACGACGCCCGCGCAGGTGCGGGCCAGCCACATCCTCTTCCAGACCTCGGGCAAGGACGAGGCCGCCGTGCGCACCCAGGCCGAGGCGGTGCTCGCACAGGCCAAGGCGCCGGGGGCCGACTTTGCCGCCCTGGCCCGGCAGCATTCCGAGGACGCCTCCAACAAGGACCTCGGTGGCGACCTCAACTACTTCGGGCGCGGCCGCATGGTGCCCGAATTCGAGGCGGCAGCCTTCGCCATGAAACCCGGCGACATCAGCGACCTGGTGAAGACGCAGTTCGGCTTCCACATCATCAAGCTCGTCGACACGCAGCCCGAGGTGGTGCGGCCGATGGCCGAGGTCCGCGAGGAAATCGCCGACCAGCTCCGCTGGCAGCGCGCCCAGACCGAGGCCGAATCCATCGCCAAGGCCGTCGCCTCGTCAGCCAAGACGCTGGCCGACCTCGAGCGCCTCGCGGGTGAGCGCACGCTCGCCATGCAGGAGACCGGATTCTTCCTGACCACCGAGCCCGTCGGCGACCTCGGCATGCAGCCCGAACTGGCCACCACGGTCTTCGGCCTGGCCGACGGGGCCGTCAGCACTCCGCAGCGCGTGGCGCGCGGGTGGGTCATTGCCTCGGTGACGGGACGGCAGGATTCCTACATCCCGCAGATGGCCGAGGTCAGGGACCGCGTGCGCGAAGACGTGATCACCGAGAAGGCCGGCCAGCTGGCTCAGCAGAAGGCCGCCTCCATCGCCGCCGACCTGCGCACCGCCAAGGACTTTGCGGCGGCCGTCAAGAAGGCGGGGCTGGACGTGCGCAGCTCCGACCTCGTGGCCCGTGGTTCAGCCCTCCCTGAGGTCGGTTCGAACGAGGACGCCGAGAAGGCCGCCTTCAGCCTGCCCGTCAACGGCGTCAGCGACCCGCTGACCACGCCCAACGGCACCGCCATCCTGCGCGTCGTCGAGCGGAATGAGGTCACGGCCGAGGCTATGGCCGCTGGACGTGACGCGCTGCGCGACGAACTGGTCGCCGCCCGCCGCGACCGGGCGTTCCGCGCCTATATGGAAAAGGCGAAGACCGCCTACACCATCACCACTGACGAAGCCCTGTTCACCCAGGTGCTCGGACCGGTGCCGGCCCAGCCGTCACTGCCGATGCCGCCCCGGTAAGAGCGTCGATCCCCTTCCCTACGGCTCACGCACGTAGGGAAGGTGCGCCAGCGGCTCGCCCGTCCTGAACAGCCGGGACGGCGCGAGCACCGCCGCCATCACCTGCCGCTCCCGCGGCGACAGCAGGCTCATCATGGCGTCGGCCGCCCTCGACTGGCTGTCTCCGAATGGCCCCAGCTGGCCAGAGAGCAGATCGTAGAGGCCCCGGCTCTTCGGATACATCACCAGTTCCACTTCGTCTCCTTCAGGCACCCCTGCACGAGCCTTGGCCATGGCCACGGCCTCGGTGAGCCCGCCCAGCGCGTCCACGAGACCGTGCTCGAGCGCCTGGCGTCCCGTCCACACCCGCCCCTGTGCCACGCGGTCCACATCCTCGGGTGTCTTGCCCCGCCCGTCGGCGACCCGCTCGATGAAGGTGTCGTAGATGGCCTGCACCGACTCGGTCATCTTCGCCCGCTCATCGGGGGTGAAGGTGCGCAGGCCCGAGGTCATTTCGGCGAAGCGTCCGAGGCTGAGCGCCTCCTGATGCACGCCAAGTTTGGCCAGCGTGCCGGCGATGGCGAACTTCCCGCTGTACACGCCGATGGAGCCGGTGAGCGTCGAGGGCTGCGCGACAATCGCGTCGCCAGCGACGGCCATGTAGTACCCGCCCGACGCAGCCAGGTCGCCCATCGATACCACCAGCGGCAGGCGATCCGACTTGCTGATCGACATCTCCCGCCACATGACGTCGGCGGCCTGCGCCGACCCTCCGGGACTGTCGATGCGCACCACAATCGCCTTCACGCCGCTGTCACGCGCCGCCCGCAGGTCCTTGATGAACGACTCGGCCCCGAGGACGGCGCCATTGACCGGATCGTTGCGGCTCTCGCCCTCGGTAATCACACCCGACGCGTGAATCACGGCGATGCGCGACCGCTGCGGTTTTCCGACCGAGGCCCACGACACGTCGCGGTATTCGACCGCCGAGGTGGTGTTCGACGGCACGGGTTCATCCAGATCGTCCAGCTGATCGTCGTAGGCGAGGTCGTCGACCAGTCCGACGCGCACCGCGTCCTCCGGCAGGAACGGTCCCTGGTCGATGAGCGTGCGCACCTCGTCGGCCGTCTTGCGGCGGCCCTCGGCGATGCCCGTCACCAGTTCGTCAAACTGGGCGCGCAGCAGCGACTCGCTCATTTCGCGGTGCGGCGGGGTCCAGGTCTTTTCCGTGTAGGTGTTGACGGCCGTCTTGTACTTCCCCACGTGGACGAAATCGGGTTCGGTGCCGATGAGGTCGAACGTGCCCCGCAGGAACACGTCGTACGAGGCCAGCCCGGCCACATCCAGCGACGCGGTCGGCATCAGGATGATCCGATCGGCTGCCGTGGCCAGGTAGTAGGCCTGCAGCCCGCCCTGCTCGAGGTAGGCCGTGACGCGCTTGCCCGCAGCCCTGAAGCCCTGCAGGGCCGAGCGGAGCTCCTGCACCCGCGCCCTCGGCGCGGTGCCCAGTGCCCCCGGCCGCAGGACGATGTGTTCGATCCGGCGGTCGTGCGTCGCCTTCCGGATGAGGTCGACATAGGCGCCGACCGTCAACGTGCGCTCACTCCCGACGGCGAGCACGAACTCCGGCGCCATCTCGGGCAGCGACCCGCCGGGCTTCAGCACCAGCGTGCGCGCGCCGCTGCCGCTGCGGCTGCCCCCCATCATCAGGTAGACCGCGCCGACCAGCACCAGCGATCCCACGGTGGCCACCGTCAGCAGCCCCAGCACCAGACGCACGGAACGAGACATCGGACCCCTTCCTTTCCTCTCGCGCCGCAGGAGACACGGCGGAGCGGCTAGGCCTTCGCCGCCGACCGCAGCAGGCTCAGCAGCAGGTCAACGGCAACGGCGTTGTGGCCGCCGACCGGCACAATCACATCCGCATAACGCTTCGATGGTTCGACAAACTCGAGATGCATCGGCTTGACCGTCGACTGATACTGCTCAATCACCGACTCCATGGTGCGACCGCGATGGGCCACGTCACGCTCGAGCCGCCGGATGAACCGGGTGTCGGCGTCGGTGTCGACAAACACCTTCAGGTCCATGAGTGCGCGCAGGTCGGCGTCAGCAAAGATCAGGATGCCCTCGACGATGATGGCACGCCGGGGCGTGATGGTGTCGGTCTCCGCCAGGCGGGCGTGACGCGCAAAGTCGTACCGAGGCACCTGCACCGGAGATCCGGCCCGCAGGGCCTGGAGATGCCGCACGAGCAGGTGGGTTTCAAGCGCGTCCGGATGGTCGTAGTTGAGCGCGGCGCGCTCTTCCAGCCGCAGGTCGTTGCGGTCGCGATAGTACCGGTCGTGGTCGAGCACCACGGCCTGGTCGGGCCCGAGGCTGTCCATGATGCGGCGCACCACCGTCGACTTTCCCGAGCCCGAGCCTCCGGCCACACCGACGACCAGGGGCGCAATGGACAGGGAAGGGGCGGACGACACGGGAAGGAGTGCGGATCGATTCGTGTCTGGTGCGGAAGAGAGGACTCGAACCTCCACCCGGTTGCCCGGACTAGCTCCTGAGGCTAGCGCGTCTGCCATTCCGCCACTTCCGCATGCTGGGACCGCTCTGCAGCGACCCCCGGGCGTGAACGCCCGTGGGCAGACTTCAGACTATAGCAGCATCCGACCTGCGATGTAAACGTGTCTGCGCCGGATATCACTGCGGACGATACCGGGCCAGCAGGTCGCGCACCCGATCGAGGGGCAGGGCTTCGGCCGTCCCGATCTCGCTCGACTCCGTGCTCGCCCGGAAGAGCGAGTTATACACCGCCTCTTCGGTCGCCTCGAGGGCCGCCTGGAACAGCGGCGACACGCCGTCGGTCGGCAGCAGGGTCCGCGGCGACGGCGCCTCGTTCCCGAACGAGACCCGCAGCGAGGGATGGGTGGAGAAGGCGACGGCGTAGTCGCCGCTGCCGTTGCTGAAGGACGAGCCGGTGCGGGCGAGCCCGAACACCGCGCGGGCCGCCAGCCGCTCGAGGTCCCGCGCATCCAGGGGCGCGTCGGTCGCCACGATGATCATGCACGACCCATCGCCTCGCGGGGCCGCCGGCTGCCGGGGCTGGTAGGCATACTGCCCGAGCAGCTTGCCCACCGGCACGCCGTCGATGGTGAGCACCCCGCCGTAGTTGGTCTGCACCAGCACGCCGATTGTGTAACCGCCGTAAGCGCTGGACAGCCGGCGCGATGACGTGCCGATGCCGCCCTTCCAGGCAAAGGCCCGCGTGCCTGTACCAGCCCCCACACTACCTTCGTCGACCGCGCCGGTCGTCGCGGTCTCAATGGCCCGGCGCACATGCTCGGGCCGCACCGCCATCGCGCGGATGTCGTTCAGGCCGCCGTCGTTGGTCTCGCCCACGACGGCGTTGACCGACCGCACCTGCGTGTTGCCGGGCTGCGCCAGTGTCCACTGGATCACACCCTCGACCGCCGCGCCGACGCCGAGGGTGTTGGTCAGCACCACGGGCGTTTCGAGGGTGCCCAGTTCCTGGACCTGCGTCGACCCGGCCAGCTTGCCGAACGCGTTTCCCACAAACACGGCGCCGGGCACTTTCTGCTGGAACAGATTGCCTGCGTGCGGCAGCACCGCCGTCACACCGGTGCGAATGCGCCCCCCTTCACGAAGCGTCACCTGTCCCACCCGCACACCGGCCACGTCGGTGATGGCATTGAGCGGCCCGGGGTCGAACACGCCCGGGGCCACGCCCAGGTCACGCGCCCGCGGCCGGACCGACGGCTGCGCCGCCACCACGGCTGACAGCAGGACACTCACAAGAAACGTCAGGCGCATCATCACTCCCTGCCCCGGCCGGAGCCGCAGACGCCGCATGATACGATCCTCTGCGCCAGTCATGCGCCGCATCACCATCGACGCTGTCCGCCAGGCCGCGACGCACATGTACGAGGCGGCCGTCCGCACCCCGCTGATCCGGCTTGACCTGCCCTTCGCCTCAAGCGAGGGCCCCACCGTCTACCTGAAGTTGGAATCGCTGCAGCCCATCGGCTCATTCAAGCTGCGTGGCGCCTGGAACGCCGTGCGCCGCCTGCCCGCCGACGCGCTGCGCGATGGCGTGTGGACCGTCAGTGCCGGCAACGCCGCACAGGGCGTCGCTTTCGCCGCGCGCCGCGCGGGAGTCCCCTGCTCGGTCATGGTCATGGACACCGCCCCGGAGACCAAGCTGCGCAGCATCGCGTCGCTCGGTGCGTCGATGGTCAAGGTGCCCTATGAGGAAGCGTGGAAGACCGTCGAGTCGCACGCCTCATCCCGCATGCAGGGACGGCTGGTGCATCCGTTCGACGACGACGATTTCATCGCGGGGAATGCGACGCTGGCCCTCGAGATCCTCGAGGACCTGCCCGCGGTCGATACCATCGTCACCTCCATCGGCGGGGGCGGCCTGATTGCCGGAGTGGGAGCAGTCGTCAAGGCGTTGCGCCCCGACGTGCGGGTGGTGGCTGCCGAACCCGAGACGGCCGCCCCGCTGGCGGCGTCCCTGCAGGCCGGCGAAGCCCGCTACTTCGACCACTGGACCCCGTCCTTCGTCGATGGAGCCGGCGGCAAGTCGGTGCTGCCGACCATGTGGCCGCTCCTCCGCGATGCCGTCGACGAATCGATTGTCATGCCGCTCGACGAAATTGCTGCGGCCATGCGCTACGCTGCCGATCGCGTGCACGTCGTCGCCGAAGGCGCCGCCGGCTGCGCCATCTCGGCGGCCCTCAGCGGCCGTGCCGGCCGGGGCACCATCGTCGCTGTGGTGTCCGGTGGCAACATCGACCTGTCGCGCTTCGCCCAGCTGGTGGGTGCGGCCCCCCGGCCCGCGTGACCGCCCCCGTTTCTGGCTCACTCAATGCCCATCATGGATGACCGCTTTGCCGCGGCAGCGCCGCTGCCTGCCCGTCTGTCCCGCCTGCATGACCTGGCCACCGACCTGTGGTGGAGCTGGGACACACGGGCTCGGGCCATGTTCCGCCGCCTCGATACCGACCTGTGGCACCAGACCGCGCATAACCCGGTCCGGATGCTGCAGCGCATCTCGGCGGCGCGCCTCCGCGCCGCGGCGGAGGATCCGGCGTTTCTCCTGCTCTTTGACGAGGCGGTCCAGGCGCGCGAGGGCGAGCGTGAACGAACCCACCCCTGGTGGGCGCAGCACGGAGGCAGCCTCGCAGGCGGCACCGTGGCATATTTCTCAGCGGAGTTCGCCCTGCATCCCTCGCTGCCCATCTACGCAGGCGGTCTGGGCGTGCTCGCCGGCGACCACTGCAAGGAAGCCAGCGACCTCGGTGTGCCGCTCGTCGGGGTGGGCTTCATGTATCCCCAGGGCTACTTCCATCAGCGGATGTCCCAGACTGGCTGGCAGGAAGAACGCTACGAGCGGGTAACCTGGACCGAAGCTCCCATTGCCGCCGCGCTCACGCCTGAGGGCCGCGCCTGCACGGTGAAGGTCCCGCTCGGCGATCGCACGGTGCACGTCGCCGTGTGGTGCGTCAGGCTGGCCCGGGTGCGGCTCTACCTGCTCGACACCGACCTGCCGGAAAACGCGCCGTGGGATCGGGAACTGTCCGCACGCCTGTACGGCGGCGACCGCGACACCCGACTGCAGCAGGAGGCGATCCTGGGTGTGGGTGGCGTGCTGGCCCTGCGGGCGCTGGGCATCGCGCCCACCGTGTGGCACCTCAACGAGGGTCACGCCGGCTTTGTGATCTTCGAGCGCCTGCGTGAACATCGCGACCGCGGACACAGCTTCGACCAGGCCCTGGCCGCCGTGCGTGCCCAGACGGTTTTCACCACCCATACGCCAGTGGCCGCAGGGCACGATGCCTTTGCCTTCCATCAGGTTGAACGGGCGCTGGCCTCCTGCTGGCGTGACCGTGACGGCGATCGCGAGCAGTTCCTGGCCCTCGGCGCCTACGACAGCGGCCATGGCCCCCAGTTCAACATGACCGCCCTGGCCATGCGCGGGGCCGCGCACATCAACGGGGTCTCACAGCTCCACGGTGCCGTCACACGGGACATGTGGGCGCCCCTGTGGCCCGACACGCCGGCGTCGGCGCGGCCGGTGCGCGCCATCACCAACGGCGTGCACATGCCGACCTGGCTGGCCACGCCCATCAGCGAACTCATCACACGCTACGCAGGCGCCGGCTGGCTCGACCGCAGCGACGAGGGGGCCGTGTGGGATGCGCTGCTCGAGATTCCCGATCGTGACCTGTGGGCCGCGCGCACACGGCAGCGACACGACCTGTTTGCGTTCATACGGGAACGCCTGCGGACCCGCTGGGTCGAAGACCAGGTCACCCCGAACCGCATCGTGGCGGCCGGCGCCATGCTCGACCCCGAGGTGCTGACCATCGGCTATGCCCGCCGGTTCACCGCCTACAAGCGGCCCGAGCTGATCTTCCACGACGTCGAGCGGCTGGCCCGGCTGCTCACGCGGGTGGGCCGTCCCGTGCAGGTGGTCTTCGCTGGCAAGGCGCACCCCGCGGATGAACCCGCCAAACACCACCTGCAGCGCGTCTTCCGGCACTGCCTCGACCCCGCCTTCGGCGGACGCATCGCCTTCATCGACGACTACGACATGCTCGTGGCGCGCTACCTCGTGCACGGCTGCGACGTGTGGCTGAACAACCCGCGGAAGCCACTGGAGGCCAGCGGCACCAGCGGCATGAAGGCCGCCATGAACGGGGTGCCGCACCTGAGCGTCGGCGACGGATGGTGGGCTGAAGGCTACACGGGCGACAACGGATGGCTCATCAGCGCCGAGGCCGACCCGGCCGACCCCGCCGCCACCGACGCGGCCGAGGCTGATGCCCTATATACCTTGCTCGAGAACGAGGTGGTACCGCGGTTCTATGCGCGCACGGCCGACGGCGTGCCGCAGGACTGGCTGCGGGTGGTGCGCGAGGCGATGCGCACCAGCCTCATCCGATTCTCGACCCGCCGCATGCTCAAGCAGTACGTTCTCGAAATGTACGGGCCCGCCTCGCTCCCGCCCGTAGAATGATCGGATGTCGAAGAAGACCGTGGGCAAGGCCAAGTGCACCCTGTGCGGGTCGAAGGACATCTCCGAGCCCCGTGGCGACGAACGGTATTGCCGTGACTGCTGGGACAAGAAGATTGCCGTCGAGGAGGTGGTGGCGCGCGAGTTCGTGCTGAAGCGCTACATCCGCGCCCACAGCGCCGAGAAGTATCTCGTCTACCACTCGACCCAGAAGCGCCCGGTCGGCCAGCTCATCGTGGTCGATGACGGCTACGACCTCTTCCTGACCATGACGCTCTACCCCAACTTCGGGTGGGACGATGCGGCCTATCACCTCGACGGGGATCCCGAGCACCGCACGTTCGCGGAGCTGCTGGTGGATGTCGTCGCCACCGAGGTCATCGAGCCCTGGGGCGGCGGCAAATGGCACCTGGAAGTGTTCCGATCCGTGGCGGCCGAACCAGAGGACTGGAACGGCGAGATGTAAGGCACTATAATCCCGAAGGTTTTTGAGTAGTCCCGTTCACCCGGAGGAGATCACATGATTCGCCTGAGCCAGCGCGTGTTGGCCACCATCGCTGCGGTCGGCGTCCTGCTGGCGCCCGTCGCTGCACAGACGCCCGCGCCCCGCAAGCTGATTTCGCCGCAGCGCGGCGAAGCCACCATCGAGATCACGAAGCCCGACACCAAGCTGGTTAAGAACGAGGTGGTCACGGTCATCATGGTCAAGAACACGTCGACCAGCCCCATTGCCGGCCTCAAGATCGAGGAAAACTGGTATGACGGCTCGGGGACGCCCGTGGGTGGCGGCGTGTACCGTCACACCAAGCCGCTGCTGAAGGATGAAGTCATCCGCGTCGAGCTCCGCACCCCGCGCAGCCCGAAGTTCAAGTCGAACCAGTACCAGTTCAGCCACGCCAACGGCTCGGTGAAGCCCACCGTGGTGAAGAGCCTCACGGTGTCAGCACCGACGATGTAAACGGACGTCGGGCGTCGGGGTGGGGCTCATGAGTCCCGCCCGCCCTCGGCACCGGCCCTCGCCCAGAGGGCTCTGATACGAAAACGGGGCGCCTGCCAGTGGCAGCAGCGCCCCGTTGGCGTTTTCGGCGTGTTGTCGGCCTCGGGCCCTCACGCCGCGGCGCCCAACGCATGCCCCTCGGGCACCCGGTCGGCCCGACAGTCCGGTCTCATGTTTCAGGGGGCTGCAGGCGCGGCGGGCATCACCCGGACGATGGTCTCCCGACGCACCGGCGCATCGGTAGCCAGGCGCGACCGGGCCTCCACGGCCAGCACGTAAAGCCCGGGCGACGTCTTCGCCAGTGGCACGCGCGCGGTGATGCCGTAGCCGCCGCCCGACCCCTTCAGTTCGCTGTAGTCACGCTCTTCCCGCGTCTCGAACACCGACTGTCCCCCTTCGGCCTTCAGCGTGACGGTGATGTCGACCTTGTGGGGCTGCGCACCGCTGTTGTCGTAGACCTCGGTGAACAGCGCCAGCTCGTCTCCCTGGGGAAACGCGCGATGGGTCGACAGCGGGCCGGGCAGCAGCTGCTGCAGCGGATCCTTCGAGCGCGCCGTCGGCGCCGCCGAGCTGGCGACCGACGTCAGGGCCAGGCTGCTGATGAGCAGGCCTTTCTTCGTGAAATCGGGCACCTCGAGGTCGTACGACACCGACCCGGCCTTCTTCGTCAGCTGCTCCCGGGCGCCAATCCGGACGGTGTAGCGCCCCGGAGGCAGGTCAATGGTGCTCACCATCCGGAATCCGAGCGCCCGGGCGCGCGTGGCTGTATCGGGGCGCATGTTCAGCTCGAGCGTGTTCCGCCCGCCCGAGAACACCTTGCCCGACTGGTTGACCGCAGACACCGCCACTTCGAGGGCATTCTTCAGCAACCCGTCCCGCTCCTCGAGGGGCAGCGTGGGTCCGGCGACCAGGGTCGACAGCACCACCGACCCGTTGGGCTGCGGGCCCTTGAACACGGCGGCCGTCACCGCCAGGGGCAGCTCACTGAGCGGCAGCGGGCTGTTCATGGCGTTGCGAAGCTCGGGGGTCAGGTCACCGGCAGGCGCCTTGCTGTCACTGCGGCCGCGTGCGGCGATGTAGCCCTTCCGTGCACGCACCTGCGCCCGCGGGCGCGACGGCACCTTGACCTCGATCTTTCGAAATTTTCCGTCGCGCTTGTCGTTGGTCGGATAGTAGCCCAGCAC
>Ga0315900_10011905_pt1 | contig 10749 bp, 9 predicted proteins | sample LakEriMetagenome_FD_203521 | JGI IMG/M metagenome (GOLD analysis project Ga0315900, IMG submission 203521) | Freshwater fungal communities from buoy surface, Lake Erie, Ohio, United States - Buoy 12 MA114 | ecosystem: Environmental > Aquatic > Freshwater > Lake > Lake biofilm | place: USA: Lake...
ATATATGCCAGAACCTACACGGTATCCAGCATGGTCAGCGATTACAGGAATATGGTGACCACCAACTGGGACAATCGGATGAAGAAGGAAAAGAATCTCTACCTGGTCAAACCTTCCCTATTTGATTCCGAGATCGAAAAGGCGGTGAAAGGGATGAAATCTCAAATGAACTTCACTGATTCAACCGTCAGGTCTTTTGCGGTAAAGCGCTCCACCGAGTATTTCAAGGATGCTTACAAAACCTATGGGCCTACCGTACGGTATTTGTCCCTGTTCAAATACATCAACCGCAATTTCAGCTATGTGGCCGATCCGGTCAGGAGAGAATATTATGCGTCACCCATGGAAACCATCGCTAACGATATCGCCGGCGACTGCGACGACCATACCATTCTGATGATCTCCGCCATGAATGCCATCGGGGCCAAAACGCGTATGGTGCTTACGGAAGACCATGTGTACCCCGAACTCTTTTGCGGCGATAAAGACCAATTCCTGAAGACCCAGGCGGCCCCTATGCCAACAACAAGGCGTACGCCGTCGTAGAATTCTGAGACGGATTGATTCATTGACTCATTGACTCATTGACTAATTGGCTCATTGAAGGAATGCCTGGGCTTAAGAATGAGCCAATGAACTCATGAGCCAATAAGCTAATTTTTAGTACCTTCTGGATACTAAAACAACGCCTTGTATGAAGTACTTCTTTTGGGCGATCATTGCATCGATCCTTTCCCTGGTTGCCAAACACTACCAGGAAATACCGTCGACCACGGCCAAGAACTATTTTCAGAAAAAGAAAAGCGTGGCCCAATACTGCGCACCCGTCAGGGACCGCTCCCTTTCATCGGTCAACATCGGGATCCTTCCAGGTACAGGTAATCACACATGGAAGATCAGCACCAGGTCCGATAGCGCGCAGATCTACTTCAATCAGGGCATGAATATGTACTATTCATTTCACATCATCGAATCGCTGGCATCGTTCCTGAAGGCGCAGCAATTTGACAGCACAGAAGCCATGCTCTACTGGGCGGAGGCATTGGCCTACGGGCCCAACATCAATGACCTTGGCTATACCCAATCGCCGGATGCCCTCCTCGCGGTACAGAAAGCAAAGCGATATGCCCACAAAAATTCTACCGTGGAGAAAGGATTGATCTCGGCCATGGGCCTCCGATACAGCGATGCGCCTGCTGCCACCCGCGAGACCTTGAACGCGCTGTATCGTGATGCCATGGCCGACCTTCACGAAAGCGATCCGGGAAACCCTGAACTGATCGCTTTGTATGCGGATGCCCTGATGGTCATTCACCCCTGGGATCTCTACGAGGGCAATGGAAACCCGAAAGCCTGGACACCTGCACTGGTAACCCTGCTCGAAAAAGGCCTGCGGGTCGATCCCCTGCATCCCGGCATAAACCATTATTATATCCATGTGGTAGAAGGTTCCCGCGATCCGGGCAGGGCTACACCCAGCGCAGACCGGCTTGCATCGATCGTACCCTCTGCAGCGCACATGGTGCATATGCCTTCGCACATTTACATCAGAACCGGGGAGTACGCCAAAGGCGTTAATGTAAACATCCAGTCTTTAGGCAGTTTTGATGTTTACCTGAAACAGTATCCGCCAGTCACCAACAACAGGTTTCTCTATCAGTATCACAATACACATATGATGGCTGCCTGCGCCATCATGAATGGCGATTCGCGGGCGGCTTTGAAGAGCGCAACCAAATGCCATGATGATATTCCGGTTGAACTGTTCGAGGCCGCTGCCCCCATGAGTGAAATGGTCCAGTACCTTTATGCCACACCCATCTTTACCATGGTACGGTATGAAAAATGGGATCAACTGATCAACATGCCCGTCCCCGAAGACCTGCACTACTATAAGATCCTTGCTAATTTCGGAAAGGGGATCGCATACGCCAGAAGCGGGAAAACAGAGGCCGCAGAAATGCAACTGGCTTCCATGGATGTAACCATCAGCCAGTACGACAGCATCCTGCGCATCAAAGCTTTCAACTCCGCCTATGACGCGGCGATGGTGGCCCGGGAAATGTTGCGGGGCATCATACATGAAGAAAAAAATGAGCTCGACAAGGCAGCGGTTGCCCTGCAAAAAGCAGCATCGCTGGAAGAGGCCATGGTATACAATGAGCCTAAAGACTGGCTACTGCCGCCACTACCATATTTGGGTCGGGTTCAGCTGAAGAAGGGGGATTATGCCGGCGCAGAAACGAGTTTTTCAAAAGACCTGCAGTTCAATCCGCGCAATAGCTGGTCACTCAACGGCCTAAAGGAAGCAGTGTCCAAACAGGGAAAAAGAGGCGGTTGAATTAATGAATTAGCTAATTGGCTCATTGACTAATTGGCTCATTGACTAATTGTATTGAGCCATAAAAAAAGTCCCTCACAGGGACTTTCAAGTTATTTACATATAGAGCAAATCAATCAGCTAATTAGCCAATAAGCTAATCTTTTCTTGCCATCAGCCACAAGAAGAAGAAAATAAAGAAGATGCCGATACCGCCCAGGCCAAACAGGAACATGGTCAATACTTTCTGGCCAGTGGTAGATAACACCATAGTTGCCGCCAGTGCCAGGTATATAACGTAAATGAAAATCAGCGTGGAGATCCTTTTATCCATAAAGCATGTATTTCGGGTGCAAATATAAACAATTGGCTCATTAACTCATGAGCTCATTGGCTAATTTTCCAATGAGCTCATGAGCCAATTAGCCAATGAGTTAATCTATACGAGCTTCCACCCATCCCGATATTCCCGCTTCACCCACTGGTTGGCTTCGTCGAAGTTAGTCACCTTCAGGTTTTTGGCATCCCAGAGGAGCTTCTTACGGCCCAGCCATTTATCGTTCCAGTCTTTCAACTTGGGATTCTTTAGCTGGAAGGCACGAAGGGCCAGGTTGCCGATCAGGATGCTTTCGGTGAAAGGACCGGCAAAATCAAACGGCGATGATGTAAATCCTTTGCCATACCCTTCTATGCAGGCATTCACCCACTGCACATAGTGCCCTTCAGGAACACGCTTGATGGTCTCCTTAGGCAGGGTTTCCTGCTTCATTTTGGAGGTTGGCAACAACCGAGGATTGGCACCATAGCAGTCAGCCAAAAGTTTTCCTTTGGTACCAATGAACAGTACACCACCGTCCCAGTTTCCAAAAGGTTCCTCCGTGCCCAGTTCATCAGGACGCTGGGGCAATAAACCGCCATCGTACCAAGACACCTTGATCGTTCCTTTTCCGTCTGTACGGGGGTAGGTCAGGTGTATGATGGAGGAAGCGGGGCAAGAATCCGGATTCTGGGTATCGTCCCACATCTTACTCCAGAGCGTGGCCACGCTGGCCTCTACATCGGTTGGATAGTCGATGGGCGTACAGCGGAACACAGGGTCCATGATATGGCAGGCCATATCACCCAGGGAACCAGTACCGAATGCCCACCAGCCCCTCCAGTTGAACGGGAGGTATGCGGGGTTGAAATCCATCTGTTTGGCAGGGCCGAGCCAGAGGTTCCAGTCGAGCTCTTTTGGAATGTCGTGTTTTCCCGTTGGCGTAGGGAGACCTTGCGGCCATACCGGCCTGTTGGTCCAGCACTGAATGGTATGCACATCACCGATCATGCCGGCGTCAATCAGTTCTTTGGTGCGGCGCACACCATCGCCGGAACCACCCTGGTTACCCATCTGGGTGACCACCTTATATTTTTTTGCGGCTTCTGTTAATACACGGGCCTCATAAATGTCGTGGGTCAACGGCTTTTGCACATATACGTGCTTGCCGAGTTGCATGGCAGGAAGGGCCGCTACGGCGTGCACGTTATCAGGGGTAGATACCGAAACGGCGTCAATATTCTTGTGCTCCTTCTCCAACATCTCCCGGAAATCGCGATACCTTCTGGCTTTGGGGAAACGATTTACGGAAGCAGTGATCTGACGGTCGTCCACGTCCGCAAAGCAAACAATGTTCGCCCTCGGACTTTTGGCAAATTCTGCCAGGTCAGACTCGCCCTTACCGCCCGCACCTATACCGGCAATGTTCAGGGTATCGCTGGGAGCGGTAAAACCCTTGCCCAGCACGTGGCGGGGAACTATGGTGAAACTCGCAGCCGTCAATGCAGCATCCCGGAGGAACTGCCTGCGTTCATACTTTCTCTTCTTGTTTGCGTTTTGCATGTTGGGTCTATTGCTTTTACGTGAATAGATGGTTGTTCAATCAGGAATACTTCACACATTCCTTCAGTTCCTTTTCCGTGTAGGCCAGGCCGTATTGCTTCAATACATCGTCCGGCACGCCGTTCCATTGGTTGGGCGCATTACCTACGTAGCCAACGTCTTTTACACCCATCTCTGTGGTATAGAAACCGGTGGCTGTCAGATCGCGCATGGTATTGAAGAAAGCCACGCCTTGTGCGTATTCAGGTTTAGCTTTTTCAGGATAAGCGATCATGTCAACCATTTCGATCTGCTGCTGGGCGTTGCAGTCTTTGAAAGACTTCTCAAATTTCTTGTACGAATGGATGTCGAGCCATTTCAAGCCACCCCGCATCGGGATCTGATAATGGGGCATATCCTTTACAATAAACTCGATAAACTCCGGCACTTTCGCGTCGGTGGCGCTTCCGCTGACCTCATCTTTGGGTATGATGATATCGGCGAGCACAGCAATGGTAGCCATCTCGTGTTCGTTGAAAAATGTCTTGGAAGTAACTTCTTTATAATGGGCGATCTCTTCAGGCTGGCGGTCCAGTCCGGGAGAGCCTCCACCTTCATTCACTGAAGGTGCCTTCGAAGCCTCGTCTGTTTTCTTATCAGCCGTTTTACAGGCATCCAACAGCAGGCTTGCAGATACGGTTCCAACCGCCAGGGCTTTGAGGGATTGTCTTCTGTCCATGGATGGTTTATTAATGTTTAGATCTCCTTCTTTTTCATGCTGTCCATCAGGTATTCGGACGCCCTCATCGACAGCGCCATGATGGTCCAGGTAATATTCTTATCGGCTTGTGATGTGAACGCCGCGCCGTCAACAACAAACAGATTCTTGCAATCGTGGCCCTGGTTCCATTTGTTCAAAGCGGATGATTTGGGATCATCGCCCATACGCGCAGTTCCCGCTTCATGAATGATCTTACCGGGGGTTTCAAGGCCGTAATCATTCTTGGCATCGTCGTCACCCCAGGTGATCACCGCGCCCATATTGTGCATGATCTCCTTAAAGGTTTCCTTCATGTGCTTGGCCTGCTTGATCTCGTGCTCGCTCCACTTGACGTTGAACTTGAGCACGGGGATGCCGTACTTATCCACCACATTGGGATCGATCTCGCAATAGTTGTCGAACGTGGCGATGGCCTCGCCCCTGCCCGCCATACCTACGCCGGCACCGTAGAAGTACCTGACGTCTTCCTTGAGGGAGGCGCCATAACCACCGGCTTCTTTTTTCTTGCCGTTCACCTCGTATTTGCCGTTCATGCCCTGCATACCCATGCCGAAGCCGTATGCGGGCTGGTCCATGCCACCCCAGTATTCAATATGATATCCGCGGGGGAAATCGAGTTTTTTGTTTTCGCCGAACCAGGGGGAATATACATGCATACCACCCACGCCGTCTTCGTTGTAACGCTTACGCCCGAAGAGCTGGGGCAGTACACCGCCCATGGCTGCACCGGTGGAATCGTGCAGGTAATGCCCCACCACGCCACTGGAATTACAGAGCCCGTTGGGATGAGCCTTAGATTTCGAGTTCAGCATCAGACGTGAAGATTCACAGGCACTGGCTGCGAGGATCACGCTTCGGCCCATCACCTGGTACTCCATCATGTCCTCCTTGCTCACGTAGGATATACCCGTCGCCAGACCCTGGTCGTTCGTGAGGACTTCCCTGGCCATGGCCATGGGGATCACATCCACATTACCGGTAGCCATTGCTGGTTTAACCAGTACCGAAGACGATGAGAAATCCGCATGCACCTGGCAACCCCGGTTGCACTGTGAGCAGTAGAAACACTGGCCCCGCTCGTCGTTGATCTTCTGCGTGAGGATCGACAGGCGGGACGGGATCACAGGAACGCCGGACTTGATACCCGCGTTCTTGATCATCAGTTCGTGCAGCCTCGGCCTTGGCGGTGGCAGAAAGATGCCGTCAGGGTCGTTCTCCAATCCCTCGTTGGTACCAAATACACCAACGAGCTTGTCGAGCCGGTCGTAGAAAGGCTTGATATCTTCATAACCAATGGGCCAGTTTTCTCCCAGGCCATCAATGCTTTTACGTTTGAAATCCTTGGGACCAAAACGGAGCGAGATCCTCCCCCAGTGGTTGGTACGGCCCCCGAGCATACGGGCGCGCCACCAGTCCCAATTGGTGCCGGCTGCACGCGTATACGGTTCTCCTTCGATCTCCCATCCCCAGTAGCTGGCATCGAAATCTCCAAAAGGACGAAATTTTGTACTGGCACCACGACGAGGCGAATCCCAGGGATTCTTCAATTGGGTAACATTCTTCGCGGGATCGTACATAGGTCCTGCTTCCAGCAGGCATACTTTAACCCCCGCCTTTGATAACATATAGGCGGCCATACCACCCCCTGCACCCGAACCAACAATGACCACATCATAAACTTTCGGCTGCTTTTTTACCTGAAAATCCGGCATAGATGAATCCTAGTTTTTGGTAGAGGGGGTAAATTAAGAAAAATTATGACAAGAGCGCGGGTACGACAGGGATCAAAAATAGTTTATGGGATCAAGGTTGAACAATAAAGGCGATGAATGGATCATCGCCATCTGGTCAAAGCCATGTAAAGAGGTTAGGTTTAGGCTGCCCAAGCTCCCAAAGCCGATACCATAAGAATCAAATAAAGTGTAAATACGGCACCTACCGCAATTCCCGCAATAGCCCATCCCTTTCCATTTTCACCGCTTTTCTTTATCTGGCCAAGGGCGATGATCCCAAATATTATTCCAAGCGGCGGCAGGATAAGGCTGGTAACAAATCCAATGATAGCCATGGTATTTGTCTGTTTAACATCCGCCATTCCACTATCCTTAACGAATTTCTTCCTATTGGTTCTGAAATCAGCCTTCTCCTTTTCGGACATTTCCCGCCCAAGTATTCTGGCCATATCATTGGTCGACATGTTACGCAGTTCTTTTCTTGACAGTTGATAACGCGCCTTTGAATTCCTGGAAGATGGATTCTCCCGTTCTTCAGCGGTTGGTAAAGGAGACCTGGGTTCGGGCACGATCACCCCAGCCGAAGAGGTAGTGAACAAAACAACGGCGATCAAAAAAAAGAAGAAAAAACGTTTCACAGGCAGATGTTTTTTGTAAAGACAATAATAACTAATGTCAAGAAATTGCCAGGTTTCCGAACATCAAAATTCAATGGAAACATCCATCTGGCGTTTCTTTGTTGCATAAATATAGCTATGGGTTCTAAATGCCTAACTGTATTTGCTTTTGATTTTAATCACGATAAATTAGATTCATGTTTCAAATCAAACAACACATCTATGAAACGTCTCTTCAATCTTTTGCTCCTTATTTCTTTGTTATTCGCCACCTCATCTGCAGGTGTTGTCACTTCAGAAACTCCTCCTTCAGCTACTCCTGTTGCTGATGCTACTACCACATCAGAGCCCACAAAAAAATCGATCTATGATTTGTCGAAGAAAGAACTTAAAAAAATATCAGTGGCCGATATGGAAAAAATGCTGGGAAGGAAGATGACCAGCTTAGAAAGAACTGCTTACAGGCTGAATAAGAAAAAGTTTGTTGAATTCAATAAGATGGCGGAGAACGAAAAAACAAATACCATGGCCATTGTGGGATTTGTATCCAGCCTTGTGATCCCCGTGCTCGGACTGATCTTTGGCCTTATTGCCCTGGGTCAGATCAAAAAACGGGGCGAGAAGGGTAAAGGTTGGGCCATTGCTGCCGTGGCCATTGGCGCGGTAGGAACTTTAATCGGAATTGTTGCCTTTCTTTAACCATATTCGCTCCAGACTTCAAGAGCTGCCTGGTAAGTCCAGGCGGCTCTTTTTTATACATACACCTTGGCGCATCTTCACTATGGCCCGGAAAAAAATACCGGAAAAATATTTGGTGAACTAAAAACTTAGTTTATCTTAGACTAAATTCTTAGTTCATGAAGACATTGACCAAAGCGGAGGAACAGGTGATGCAGGCGGTGTGGAGCCAGCCCGACGGTGGCATGCTGAAAGACATTGTTGACGCCATGCCCGAACCCCGGCCCCACCACAACACGGTGGCCACCCTGCTCAAGATCCTCGTGGAGAAAAAGTACGTGGGCATCAAAGGCAGCGGCCGCTTCAACCACTATTACGCTAAAGTGCAGCGCGATGAATACACCAATATGGCGCTGTCCGGACTGACCAAAGGATATTTCGAGGGATCTTACCAGGAAGTGGTCTCCTTCCTCGTGGATAAAAACAAGATCTCCGTGCAGGACCTCGAACTACTGATCAAACAACTTAAAACGGGAAAAAAATGATAGCGCTATCCTATTATTTGCTGAAGGTCATCTTCTGCTCTGGCATCTTGTATGGCTACTATCACCTGGCTTTAAGGAACAAGATCTTCCACGAGTGGAACCGGTTCTACCTCCTGGCCATCATTCCTATATCTATCTTACTGCCCCTGCTGGACATTAACATCATTGCCCCGGAGGAGAGTAGCAGCAAGATCCTTACGGCCATGAAGATTGTTGCAGAGGCAGACGATCGTATGTTCACTGAACCAACCGGGTCCGGCCTCCACGTATCCGCGGAGTTCATGGCCCTCATCGCATATCTGGCAGTGTCCGCTGTCATGTTGGTGATGCTCACCAAAGGCCTGCTGAAAATTGCGGCCATCATTCGTAAGTACGATCCCGTGCACCTTGGTGAGATCCTTTTCCTGAACACCCGGGAACAGGGAACCCCGTTCAGCTTCTTCAAATACCTGTTCTGGAACGAAGAGATCTCCCCCGATTCTGAAAGCGGCAAACGCATCATGGAACACGAACTGGTGCATATCCGCGAAAAGCACAGCTGGGATAAGATCTTCGTTCATCTCAGCCTGGTATTCTTCTGGGCAAACCCCTTCTTCTGGCTGGCCCGAAAAGAACTGGCTATGATCCACGAATTCATTGCCGACAGGAAGACTATTGGAAACGGTGACGTGCAGGCTTTTGCCAAACTGATCCTCGAGGCCTCCTTTCCCCAACACAGCAGTTTACTGACCAATTCATTCTTTCAATCATCCATCAAAAGACGAATCTCTATGATCACGAAAAAACATCAGCAATTCAGCTACCTCAGCCGCCTCATGATGATCCCCGTTATTTTCATACTCGTCTTCTCCTTCGCGGTGAAAGCGAATAACATGCTCAGCAATCCGAAGTCCGCTCCTGCAAGACTGGAAAAGAAATACACCGTAGTGGTGGATGCCGGCCATGGTGGTACCGATGATGGCGCCGTTGGAGGATCTTTGAAAGAAAAAGACGTTGCCCTTTCGATGGCCCTGCTGGTCAAATCGCTCAGCAACAATCCCAACATCAACATCGTGCTGACCCGATCCACCGATGTGCTGCAGCCCATCAAGGATAAAACGATCCTCGCTGAACAGGCTAAAGCCGACCTCTTCGTATCCTTGCACGTGAACAGCGCAAAATCGCCCGACAGTTCAGGCATGATGACCTTCATATCTGCACGGAACACTGACTTTCACAAAGAAAACGTGCGTTTCGCCAGCCTTCTCTTAAGCAATCTTTCAGGCATTTATAAAACCGACCCGACCATCAGGCAAAGGACCACCCAGGGAGTCTGGGTGCTGGACGCCAACAAATGCCCCGCCGCCATCATAGAATGCGGATATGTGTCGAACCCGAACGACAGGTCCTTCATCAGCAAAAACGAAAACCAAAAGAAGATCGCTGAACAGATCCTGAGGTCTATAGAAGAGTATTTCTCGAAGGATGTGCAGGTGTATACCAGTGCTGTGAAGCCAACGACCGCCAAGGCAGACACCGTAGTACCCGGTATGAAAAACGAGAAAATAACACTTGTCGCTGATACCTTCAAATTCATTGGATCCCCGAGCCAGAAAAAATCGGACACCAGCAGGATACCAGACAATGTGATCTATACGATCAACGGAATAACGGTAACCCCGGAGATCGTAGGCAGCATCGAGCCCGGTAAAATCGCCTCCGTCAATGTGACCAAAAAAGATGGTAAAAACCAGATCGATCTTATCCTGAAAGACTCGAAAGATGTACCTGCAGCAGGTACTGCAAAACCCACAGGAGCGATGACCTTCATCGGCTACTCGGAGGATACAAAGGAACCTAAAGCCGTGATCGGATACCCTATTGACGCCAAGGAACCAATGACTGTGGTCGGCTATCCTATTGACCCAAAAGATCCGAAAGCCGTGATCGGATACCCTATTGACGCCAAGGAGAACGGCAATAAAGAAGTCATCGTGAAAGGATACAAAATTTCACCCCTTATCATCGTGAATGGGAAAGAAATGGCCGCAGAAGAAGCCGACAAAATATCCCCCGATCAGATTACTAAAGTGAAGGTGCTGAAGGGTGAGGCTGCCAAAGCCCTGTATGGCGACAAAGGCAAAGACGGCGCGGTGCTGATCACCACGAAAAAATAATCAGGACAGGGCCGACTTGATGAAATCAGTGACCAGGTAAGCGATGAGCTTACCTGTTTTT
>Ga0315900_10011908_pt1 | contig 10748 bp, 10 predicted proteins | sample LakEriMetagenome_FD_203521 | JGI IMG/M metagenome (GOLD analysis project Ga0315900, IMG submission 203521) | Freshwater fungal communities from buoy surface, Lake Erie, Ohio, United States - Buoy 12 MA114 | ecosystem: Environmental > Aquatic > Freshwater > Lake > Lake biofilm | place: USA: Lake...
TCGGGCGGGCCCTTCCGCCAAGCCGATCCCGCTGGGTTTCATGCCATCACCCCGGCGCAGGCCGTGGCACACCCCAACTGGGTGATGGGCCGCAAGATTTCGGTGGACTCGGCCACCATGATGAACAAGGCCCTGGAAGTGATCGAGGCGCGTTGGCTCTTCGATCTTGCACCTTCCGACATCCGGGTGGTGATCCACCCGCAAAGCATCATTCACTCGATGGTGGTGTGCAAGGACTCCTCGGTATTGGCGCAACTGGGCACGCCGGACATGCGTGTGCCCATCGCCTACGGTCTTTCCTTTCCCAGGCGCATCGAGTCTGGTGCCTCCCGGCTGGATTTCATGTCGGTTGCCTCGCTGACTTTCGAGGCGCCGGACAGCGCAAGGTTCCCGGGCCTGAAACTCGCCTACGACGTGCTGGCGGCTCCCCAGGGCTCGAGTGTCGTGCTGAACGCGGCCAACGAAGTGGCAGTGGAGGCCTTTCTTGACGGCCGTGTGGCGTTCACAGCCATCCACGACATCAACCAGGGCACTCTGAACGCCTTGGCAGGGCGCTTCCAGGCGCCGGTTTCTCTGGGTGACCTCCTGGACCTGGACGCCCGAGCCCGCTCGCAAGCAGCCGCTCTGGCCCTGCAAGGGCGGCCCGCATGACCACCATCCTGGCCTTCGTGCTCACCTTGGCCGTGCTGGTGGTCATCCACGAGTACGGTCACTACTGGGCCGCGAAGGTCTGCGGCGTCAAGGTGCTGCGGTTTTCAGTGGGATTCGGCCGGGTGTTGTGGAGCCGCCGCCTGGGAGTGGATCAGACGGAATTCGTGTTGTCGGCCATTCCCTTGGGGGGCTACGTGCGCATGCTCGACGAGCGCGAAGGCTTGGTGGACCCTTCCCAGGCCCACCGAGCCTTCAACCGCAAGCGCCTGTGGCAGCGTGCGTTTGTTGTCTCGGCGGGGCCAGCGGCCAACCTGCTGCTGGCTGCGCTGCTGTACAGCGCCGTGCAGTGGGCCGGCGTTCAAGAGCCCAAGGCCATCCTGAGCGCACCGCCGGCGGACACTGCCGCTGCGCGCGCGGGTCTGAAATCGGGTGATTGGGTCAAGGCCTGGTCTGCCAATGGCATGGACTGGCAGGATGTCCGTTCCATGGTTGATCTGCGCTGGCAGGCCATGGAGGCCATGCTGGAAGGCCGCCCGCTGCACCTGATGGTCTCCGACAGTCAAGGCCGGGGGAGCCGCGTCCTGCGGGTGGACACCCGCAGCCCGGGTGGACAGAACGTGGGCCCGCAAGCGCTGCGTGACTTGGGGCTTGGCGTGCCTTGGACGCCCGCAGTACTTGGTGAGCTGAAGGCTGGAGGCCCGGCTCAGCGCGCAGGACTGCGCCAAGGCGATGTCGTCACGTCAGTGGAGGGCAGATCGATCTTGGACGCGCAGACCCTTCGCGACATGATCCGCCAGAGCGCCGACAGGCCGATGTCCTGGACCGTCGACCGTGCGGGCTCGTCCGTTGTGGTGACCGTGGTGCCCCGCGCAGAACGTTCGGGGGGCAGCGCCTCAGGCCGTATCGATGCCTTCGTGGGGACACCTCCTCAGACGGTGCTGGTGTCCATGGGCCCGGTGGAAGGCCTGATCGAGGGGCTGAACAAGACCTGGGAAGTCTCTGCGCTGACGGTCTCGATGATCGGGCAAATGATCGTAGGTGAGGCCTCCCTCAAGAACCTCAGTGGTCCCTTGACGATCGCCGACTTCGCCGGCCAGTCGGCCGAGAAGGGCTGGACCAGTTACCTCGCGTTCCTGGCGCTGGTGAGCGTCAGTCTGGGCGTGCTGAACCTGCTGCCCTTGCCCATGCTCGACGGCGGGCACCTGATGTACTATTTTTTTGAATGGGTCACAGGCAGACCTGTTCCCGACGTATGGCTTGAGCGTTTGCACCGCGGCGGTATTGCGATACTGTTTGCCTTGATGTCGGTGGCGATCTTCAACGACGTTGCCCGACTTGTCGGTTTCCACTGAGCCTTTCCCGATGCTTCTTTCCAATTTCCTGGGCCCGCTGCGTCCTGGCGCGGCCGTGGTGGCCGCGATCTTCGCCAGTGCCTACCTGCCGTCTGCGGGCGCTGTAGAGCCCTTCAAGCTCAAGGACATCCGCATCCAGGGCCTTCAGCGGACCGACCCGGGCACCGTGTTCGCGGCGCTGCCGTTCCGGGTGGGTGACACCTACAACGACGACAAGGGGTCGGCCGCGCTGCGCGCCTTGTTCGCTACCGGGCTGTTCAAAGACGTGCGCATCGAGATCGAGGGCGACGTCGCGGTCGTGGTGATCGAGGAGCGGGCGATCATCGCCGCCGTCTCCTTCGTCGGCTTGAAGGAGTTCGACAAGGACACCTTGACCAAGTCGCTGAAGGACGCGGGCATTGGGGAAGGCCTGCCCTTCGACCGCGCCGTCGTTGACCGTGCCGAGCAGGAAATCAAGCGGCAGTACCTGTCGCGAAGCCTGTACGGCGCCGAGGTGGTCACCACCATCACCCCGCTGGAGCGCAACCGCGTCAACGTGACCTTCACGATGACCGAGGGTGATGCGGCCAAGATCAAGGAGATCCGCATCACGGGTGCCTCGGTGTTCTCGGAGTCACAGTTGCTGGCGCTGATGGACCTCACGCGCAGCGGCTGGCTCACCTGGTACACCAAGTCGGACCGCTACGCGCGCGCCAAGCTGAACGCTGACCTGGAGACGCTGCGGGCTTACTACGTCAACCGCGGCTATCTGGAGTTCGCGGTGGAGTCGACGCAGGTCACCATCTCGCCTGACAAGCAGGACATCTCCATTGCGATCTCCATCCGCGAAGGTCAGCCCTACACCGTCACAGGTGTGCGTCTGGAAGGGCAGTTCCTTGGCAAGGAAGACGAGTTCCGGTCTCTGGTGCGCATCCGCCCGGGGCAGGCCTACCGTGGCGAGGATGTCACGGCCACGACGCGCTCGTTCTCAGACCTCTTCAGCCGCTTCGGCTACGCCTTCGCCCGCGTGGAGGCCCGCCCGGAGATCGACCGTGCCACCGGACAGGTGGTGGTCGTGCTGGCTGCCGAGCCGCAGCGACGCGTGTACGTGCGCCGCATCGACGTGGCCGGCAACACGCGTACGCGCGATGAAGTCATCCGTCGAGAGTTTCGCCAACTCGAGTCGTCCTGGTACGACGGCCTGAAGATCAAGCTCTCGCGCGACCGCGTGGACCGCCTGGGTTACTTCAAAGAGGTCAACGTCGAGACCAATGAGGTGCCGGGCAGTCCTGACCAGGTGGACCTGTTGGTCACCGTGGAGGAGCGGCCCACGGGCAACCTGATGGTGGGTGCGGGCTACTCCAGTGCCGAGAAGCTCACACTGTCGGCGTCCATCAAACAGGACAACGTCTTCGGCTCCGGGCACTACCTGGCGGTGGAGGTGAACACCAGCCAATCCAACCGCACCTTGCTCTTCAGCACGGTGGATCCGTACTTCACCGTGGACGGCATCTCGCGCGGCATCGACGTCTTCTACCGCACCAGCCGGCCCTTGAACAGCCTCGGGGACCAGTACCAACTGGCCACGCCAGGCGCCACCATCCGCTTTGGCGTGCCTTTCTCGGACTTCGATACCGTGTTCTTTGGACTGGGCATCGAGCGCACCGAGATCAAGGCCACCACTTCCATCCCCAACAGCTACTACCTGTTCAGAGAGCAGTTCGGGCCCACCAGCCATGCCGTGCCGCTCACGCTGGGCTGGCAGCGTGACCAGCGCGACAGCGTGCTCACGCCCTCGGCCGGCCGCTACCAGCGGGTGAACCTGGAGTGGAGCATTGCGGGCGACGTGAAGTACCTGCGCACCAACCTGCAGTACCAGCAGTATTGGTCCCTGCCCGCCAAACTGACGTTCGGCCTGAATGCCGAGCTGGGTCTGGGCCAGGGGCTTGGCGGCAAACCCTTCCCCATCTTCAAGAACTTCTACGGTGGCGGCTTGGGCTCGGTGCGGGTGTTCGAGCAGGGCTCGCTTGGCGTGGTGGATCCGACCGGGGCTTTCATTGGCGGCGCCAAGCGCCTGAACGTGAACGGGGAGCTCTACTTCCCGGTGCCCGGTACCGGCAACGACAAGTCGCTGCGCATCTTCGCCTTTGCCGATGCCGGCAACGTCTGGCGTGAAGGCGAGCCCATCACCACCGACAGCCTGCGGGCTTCCACGGGCTTGGGCCTGAGCTGGATCTCGCCAGTAGGCCCGCTCAAGCTCAGCTGGGGTGTGCCTTTGCAGGCCACCTCGAAAGATAGAATACAGCGTTTCCAATTCCAGATCGGGACAGCCTTCTGATGAAAGTCTTCGGCAAGATCATTGGCGCCTCAGCGGCTGCCTTGTGCCTCTGGGCCCTGCCGGCCGCAGCGCAGGAACTCAAGCTTGGCTACGTCAACAGCGAGCGGGTGTTGCGTGACTCGGCGCCTGCCAAGGCCGCACAGGCCAAGTTGGAGACGGAGTTCGGTCGCCGGGAGCGTGAGCTGAACGACGTGCGTAACCGCCTCAAGGCCGCTGCCGACAAGTTCGAGAAGGATGCGCCCACGCTGGCGGAGTCTGAAAGGACCCGTCGTCAGCGCGAGTTGGTGGACCAGGAGCGTGACCTGCAGCGCAAGCAGCGTGAGTTCCAGGAAGACCTGAACCAGCGCAAGAACGAGGAGTTGGCTGCGGTGGTCGAGCGTGCCAACCGGGTCATCCGCCAGATCTTCGAGACCGAGAAGTACGACGCCATCCTGCAGGAAGTGGTGTTTGCCGGGCCTCGCGTGGACATCACCGACAAGGTGATCCGGGCGCTGAACACGCCCCCGAAGTGACGGCCTGAGCAACGTGCCCGAGGTTCGTGTTGCGGACCTGAGCGCACTGCTCGGCGGAGAGTGCATCGGCCAGGGTGACCGTGTGGTCACCCGCATCGGCAGCCTGCAAGATGCCGACGAGCACACCGTCTCCTTTCTTGCCAATCCCCGTTATGGCCAGCAGTTGGCCACCACACGCGCCGGCTGCGTCATCGTCTCCCCCCGCCACAGAGCGCAGGCGCTGAGTCTGCCGAGTGCGGTGGTCTGCGAGGACCCGTACTGGGCCTATGCCCGACTGACCCAGTGGTGGGCCAAGGCCCTGGCCGCGTCCCAGGCCACGGGTTCGGCTGGTGGCATTCATGCCTCTGCCGTCGTGGACGAATCGGCTGAAGTTCATCCCACGGCGCAGGTAGACGCTTTGGCCGTCATCGGTCCTGGAGCGCAAGTGGGCCCTGGTGCGCGTGTGGGCTCCCATGCGGTGATGGAGGCCTTCAGCTCGCTCGGTGCAGGCAGTTCGTTGGGGCCGCGCACCGTGCTGGGGCGCCGCTGCAGTGTGGGCGAGCGGTGCATTCTTCATCCTGGTGTGGTGATCGGTGCGGACGGCTTCGGTTTCGCACCTCACCAGGGCCGCTGGGAGAAGATCGAACAACTGGGCGCGGTGCGCATCGGCCACGACGTCGAGATCGGTGCCAACACCTGCGTAGACCGCGGCGCCTTGGAAGACACCGTCATCGAAGACGGCGTCAAGCTCGACAACCTGATCCAGATCGGCCACAACGTGCGCATCGGTGCCCACACGGCCATGGCCGGTTGCGTGGGCGTGGCGGGCAGCGCCCGCATTGGCGCCCACTGCACGGTGGGCGGGGGTGCCATCATCCTGGGCCATCTGGAACTGGCAGACCACGTGCACGTCTCCGCAGCGACGGTCGTCACGCGGTCCATCTCCAAGCCGGGCCAGTACAGCGGGGTGTACCCCTTCGACGAGAATGCCGCCTGGGAAAAGAACGCTGCCACTCTTCGGCAGTTGCATGGTCTGCGCGACCGCATACGGGCACTGGAAAAGGCGACATCATGAGGATGGACATTCACGGCGTGCTGAAGAAGCTGCCCCACCGCTACCCGATCCTCCTGGTCGACCGCGTGCTGGAGATCGAGAGCGGCGTGCGCATCAAGGCCCTGAAGAACGTCTCCATCAACGAACCCTACTTTCTGGGGCACTTTCCGCACCGCCCGGTCATGCCGGGGGTGTTGATGCTCGAGGCGCTGGCGCAGGCAGCTGCGCTCTTGTCCTTTGAGTCCGCAGGCAAGGAGCCCGATGACAAATCGGTGTACTACTTCGCTGGCATTGACGGTGCTCGCTTCAAGCGCCCGGTAGAACCCGGAGACCAGCTCTTGCTGGAGGTCTCTCTCACGCGCGCCAAGGCGGGCATCTACAAGTTCGCGGCCCGTGCCACCGTGGACGGCGAGTTGGCGGTGGAGGCGGAGTTGATGTGCACCATGCGCCAGGTGGCCTGAGGTTCAGATGACGCGGATCCACCCGACGGCCCTTGTCGACCCGAAGGCAGAGCTGGATGAGAGCGTCGCCGTCGGCGCCTATGCGCTGATCGGCGCGGGCGTGACCATCAGTGCAGGCACCGAGGTAGGGGCTCATTGCGTCATCGAGGGGCCCACGGTCATCGGCCGCGACAACCGCATCCATGCACACGCCGTGTTGGGTGGTGCGCCGCAGGACATGAAGTACCGCGGCGAACCCACCGCTTTGCACATCGGCGACCGCAACACCATTCGCGAGTTCTGCACCTTCAATCGCGGCACGGTGCAGGACGTTGGTATCACCCGCCTGGGTGACGACAACTGGGTCATGGCCTATGTGCATCTGGCGCACGACGTGCAGGTGGGCTCGCACACCATCCTGGCCAACAACGCCACCCTGGCTGGCCATGTGCACGTGGGGGATTGGGTGATCGTGGGCGGCCTGACGGGTATCCATCAGTTCTGCCACATCGGCGCCCACGCCATGACCGGCTTTCAGAGCCATGTCTCTCAGGACGTGCCGCCTTTCATGATGGTGTCCGGCAACCCGCTCGGGGTGCATGGCTTCAACGTCGAAGGCTTACGCAGGCGCGGGTTCTCGCGCGAGCGCATCGCCCAGGTCAAGCAGATCCACCGCCTGCTCTACCGCGATGGCCTCACCCTGGAGCAGGCCCGTCAGCGCATTGAAGCCCTTTCCACTGGCGAGGCTGAAGACCCTCTGGCACAAGCCGACGTGCGGTTGGTGCTGGACTTCCTGGCCTCGTCCACGCGGGGCATCGCGCGTTGATGTTGGCGTTGCCGTGAGCGCTCGGCCGGAAACGTTCCTTCCTCCTGCTCCACGGTCTCCACCACCGCTCGTCTCGTGACCGCCATGACGCCACCCCCTTTGCGCGTGGCCATGGTGGCTGGTGAAGCCTCTGGAGACCTGTTGGGGTCGCTGCTGCTCAAGGGCATGCAGCAGCGCTGGCCTGACATGAGCGCTGGCGGCATTGGGGGCCCGCAGATGGCCCGCATGGGCTTTGACGCCTGGTGGCCCAGTGAGCGCCTCGCGGTGCGGGGTTATGTGGAGGTGCTGCGGCACTACCGGGGCATCTCGCGCATCCGCGAAGCGCTGGCGGAGCGCCTGCTGGCAGACCCCCCTCGGGCCTTCATCGGCATCGATGCGCCGGACTTCAACCTTGGGTTGGAAGAGCGGCTCAAGCGTGCGGGCATCCCGAGCATTCACTTCGTGTGCCCCTCCATCTGGGCCTGGCGAGGTGGGCGAGCCAAGCGCATCGCGCGCAGCGCCGATCAGGTGCTGTGCCTCTTCCCCTTCGAGCCCGAACTGCTGCACGCCCACGGCGTGGCGGCCACTTACGTTGGGCACCCGCTGGCCGATGTGATTCCCATGGTGCCCGACCAGGCCGGCGCGCGCCGCGCCCTGGGCTTGCCTGAAGAGGCCACGGTGCTGGCGCTGCTGCCGGGCAGCCGTCGCTCAGAGATCCAGTACATCGCGCCGTCCTTGTTGCAAGCTGCTCGCTTGCTGCAGAGCCAACGGCCCGACCTGCGCTTTGTGCTGCCCGTGGCGCCGGGCTTGCAAGCGCTGCTGGAGCCGCTCATCCAAGCGCACGGCCCTCGCGACCTGATGCTGCTGGCGGGACGCTCGCACGAGGCGCTGGCCGCATGCGACCTGACCTTGATCGCCAGTGGCACGGCCACGCTCGAAGCGGCGCTGTTCAAGCGACCCATGGTCATCGCCTACCGCATGCACCCGCTGAGCTGGCAGCTGATGAAGCGCATGGCTTATCAGCCCTGGGTTGGGCTGCCCAACATCCTGTGCCGGGACTTTGTGGTGCCCGAGCTCATCCAGGAGGCTTGCACGCCACAGGCGCTGGCGCAGGAGGCCTTGCGTTGGCTTGATCAGCACGAGCGCCGGGCGCAACTGCAAGAGCGGTTTGCCGCACTTCATCAACAGCTGCGGTGTGACACCGCCACGAGAGCCACCGATGCCATCGCGAAAGCGATCAGTGCCTGAGCAGCTCGGCCTGGATTGGGAAACTCCTGGGCTATTGGCAGGTGTCGATGAGGCCGGGCGGGGCCCGCTGGCCGGGCCTGTGGTGGCTGCGGCGGTCATCCTGGACGAGGCTCGCCCCATTGCCGGGCTGGCGGACTCCAAGGTGCTCACGGCCCGAGCCCGGCAGCGCCTTCATGACGAGATCTGCGCCAAGGCCTTGTGCGTGGAGGTGGCCCACGCTTCTGAGCAGGAGATCGACGAGCTCAACATCCTGCAGGCCACCTTGCTGGCCATGCGCAGGGCCGTGCAGACCCTCAGGCTGACGCCCGCGCGGGTGCTGGTGGATGGCAACCGGCTGCCCAAACTGCCCATACCTGCACAGGCCATCGTCAAGGGCGATGCACTGGTGCCGGCGATCTCTGCGGCCTCCATCGTTGCCAAGGTCCGGCGCGACGCCTGGTGCCTGGAGGTGCATGAGCAATTCCCGCAGTACGGCTTTGCCACGCACAAGGGCTACCCGACCGCCGAGCATCTGGAGGCCCTGCGGCGGCATGGGCCCAGCCCGGTGCACCGCCGCAGCTTTGCGCCTGTGCGTGACGCGGTGGCTTCGAGATGAGTGGCCCGGCCCAGCGCCCGCTGATCACCTCGCGTGACAACCCGCTCGTGCAGCGCTTGCGCCGCTTGCTGGGCGATGCGTCGGCGTACCGGCGAGAAGGCGAGATCTGCATTGAGGGCGAGCACCTGTGCTCGGCCTTTCTGGCGCGGGGCCATCGCCCCCAGCTGGCGGTGCTGTCGGAGTCGGCATGGCAACAGCCGGCCCTGCGCGGCCTGGTGGCTGCAGGGCTCACGGTGCAGCTGGTGGCTGACCGCCTCTTTGAACAACTCAGCGCCTTGCCGTCGCCCGCAGGCGTGGCCTTCCTGGCGGAACTGCCTGCAGCCGCAGCGCCTGACCTGCACGCGCCCGCCGTGTTGCTGGACCGCTTGCAGGACCCCGGCAACGTGGGCAGCATCCTGCGCTCGGCCAGTGCCTTGGGCGTGAGCCAGGTCTGGACCACGCCCGGCACGGCAGCCCTGTGGGCACCCAAGGTGCTGCGCGCTGGCATGGGCGCGCACTTCGGGCTGCGCCTGTGTGAAGCGGTGGATGTCGGCGCCCTCATGGGCTCAACATCCCAAGATGATCCCAGCGGTGCAGGCCGAACGGCAGCCCCTTGGGTGGCTACGAGCTCTCACGCCACTGCCGTGCTGGGCCAGGTGACGCTGCCTGACCCCTGCGTCTGGGTCATGGGCCATGAAGGGCAGGGCGTGTCTGCCGCGTTGCTGGAGCGCTGCCACCTGACGGTGCGCATTCCTCAGCCGGGCGGCGAAGAGTCCCTGAACGTGGCGGCTGCGGCGGCCATCTGCCTGTACGAGTCCTCGCGGCAGCGCTCTTCCTGAGGCTTCGGTAAAGACCGTTCGTCGCACCCGGCGCAGAGGGTGCGTGTCGCTCGAAGGCAGGCTTCAGTAGATCAGTCGGTCAGGCCGGATGTCGCGCAAGATCGTGGTGGCAATCTCCTCGATGGACTTGTGCGTCGAGGACAGCCAGCCGATGCCCTCGCGGCGCATCATCGATTCCGCAGCCCGCACCTCCTGCCGGCAGTTCTGCAGCGAGGCGTAAGCACTGCCCGGTCGCCGTTCATGGCGCACCTGTGAGAGCCGGTCGGGGTCGATGGTCAGCCCAAAGCACTTGGCTTTGTAGGGCAGCACCGGGGCGGGCAACCGGCCACGATCGAAGTCCTCGGGGATCAGCGGGTAGTTGGCGGCCTTGATGCCGTGCTGCATGGCCAGGTACAGGCTGGTGGGCGTCTTGCCGCAGCGGCTCACGCCCACCAAGATGACATCGGCCTCGGCCAGGTTGCGGGCCGACTGCCCGTCATCATGGGCCAGCGAGAAGTTGATGGCCTCGATCCGGTCGTTGTACTCCTGGCTCTTTGCGGCGTCCGAGAAGCGGCCCACACGGTGGTTGCTCTTGACACCGAACTCGACTTCCAGGGGTTCGACAAAGGTTCTGAACATGTCCAGCACCATGCCTTTGGAGTCGGGCCGGGCGATCACCTGGCGGACCTCGTCATTGACCAGGGTGATGAAGACGATGGGCCGCTTTCCCTCGCGTTCGGCCGTCTCTTCGATCTCCTTCTGCACGTCGAGCGCCTTTTCCACGCTGTCGATGAAGGGCCGCCGCACGTGGCGTGGCGTGGCTGAGAACTGCGCCAGGATGGAGTTGCCGAAGGTCTCGGCGGTGATGCCGGTGCCGTCAGAGACGAAGAAGACGGTGCGTGTGGGCATGGCTCAATCTTGACAGTCGACGATGTCAGGATCATAGGCATTACTCCCTACAATCTGTCGGTGATTCGCGCCTTACGCACATCCCCATG
>Ga0315900_10011910_pt1 | contig 10748 bp, 7 predicted proteins | sample LakEriMetagenome_FD_203521 | JGI IMG/M metagenome (GOLD analysis project Ga0315900, IMG submission 203521) | Freshwater fungal communities from buoy surface, Lake Erie, Ohio, United States - Buoy 12 MA114 | ecosystem: Environmental > Aquatic > Freshwater > Lake > Lake biofilm | place: USA: Lake...
TAGCACGGCGGCCACGCTGTGCTCGGCAAACAGCTTGTTGAGCACGGCAGCGTCGCGCACATCACCTTGCACCCACACCGGCGCACGCCCCGCCAACTGAGCCAGGCGAGACAAAGACGCCGCCGAGCTGTTGCTCAGGTTGTCCAGCACCACCACGTGCCAGCCTGCCTGCAGCAAGGCCAGCACGGTGTGAGAGCCGATGTAGCCTGCTCCGCCGGTGACCAGTACTGTTGTCATGCGTGTGTTCCTTCACCCGTTTGGTTGAGAAGCCGACCCCGCCTCACCGCCCCACCCATGCGCCCACCAACTCCTTCATGGCGCGGGCGCTGCCGTCCAGGGCATCGGTGTTGGGCAGCCAGGTTTCTGCGGGGGCGGAGAAGCGGGTGCGGGCCTCGTGGTCAGTGGCGGCGGGGGTTACGGTCAGGCCCTGGGCCTCGAAGAGGGCGCGGGCGCGGCGCATGTGTAGGGCGGATGTGACCAGCAGCACGTGCTGCACGCCCTGGGCCCGCAGCATCTCGGCGGTGAACTGGGCGTTCTGGCGGGTGTTGCGGCTGCGCTCTTCCAGCCGCATGGCCGCGGCTGGCACGCCCAGGTCCACCATGAAGCGTTGCATGGCCTGCGCTTCAGACTCTGCGCTGTCTTGCGGGCTGTGCCCGCCGCTCAACACCACCAGGGGCGCCTTGCCGGCGTGGAACAGGCGGGCCGCGTGCCACATGCGGTCTGCGGCTTGCCCCAAGTCTGGCGGCTGGCCGGCCACCTCCGCCGGGCGGATGCCGCCCCCCAGCACCACGATGGCTTGTGCCTTCTCCAGCGCCTGCACGGGCACCGGTGGATAGGGCGCCTCCACGGCCCGGCGCAACGCGTGGCTGGCCACGGGCAAAGACCAAACCCCCAGCCACAGCCAAGCGGCGGCACCCAACGTCCATGCTGCTCTTGTCCACCTGCGGCGGCCCGCCGCACTCCAACCCAACCCGGCCGCCAGCACCATCAGGGCCAGCGCGGTGCCTAGGGGGGAGAGCAGAGCGGTGAAGACTTTGTCCATTGGGCGGCCGCGCGCAGCAGGGGCGCGCTATCGTGGCCTCAATATCGCTGCCTCAATCTGCGCAGCACGTCCAGCATGCGCAGCGCCAGCGCGGTTCGGCCATAGCGGGTGGCGGCTTGCAGGCCGGCCTGGCTCAAGCGCTCTCGCAGGGCTGCGTCGCCCTTCAATTGCAGCAGGCTTGCTGCAAGTGCCTGTGCGTTCTCAGGCTCAAAGACCAGGCCCACGCCCTCTCGTTGCACGATGCTGGCGGACTCACCCGCCACGCCATGCAAGACGGGAATGCCCATGCCCATGCACTCGAAGAGCTTGGACGGGATGACCGTTGTGAAGAGCGGCGTGCGCTGCAGGTGGATAACGGACGCGTCCAGCACCGACCAATACCGCGCCACCTCGGCCTTGGGCACCGTGTCCACAAACCGCACGGTACCGTCCAGCCCCAGCTCCGTGGCCTTGGCCTGAAGATGCGCCTTGCGGGCTCCATCTCCCAGCAGCAGCAAGCGCACGTCCTGCCCATGGGGGTGGGTGCTCAGTGCCTGCATGGCGGCCAGCAGTGTTTCGAGTGCGTGAGCCATGCCATGGGTGCCGATGTAGCCCGCCACAAAGCAGCCTTGCCACCCCAGGTGCTCCAGCAGGCCGGCATCCTTGGGCCGCGGCGAAAAGCGGCTGATGTCCACCCCGTTGGTCACCACTTCAATCTTGTCGGCCTTGATGCCCCGGCTCACCAGCGTCTGCTTGAAGGCGTGGGTCACTGAGACGATTCGCGCTGCCCGCCTGTAGAGAAACAGCTCCAGCCGCTCCAGCGCCTCAATGGCCATGCTTTGCTTCATGGCGCCCACTGCCTTGATGGACTCGGGCCACAGGTCGCGCAGTTCAAAGACGAAGGGCCGGCGCTTCACGGCCGCTACGGCCCAAGCCGCCACGGCGGTGAAGAACTGTGGTGAGGTGCCCACCACCACATCCACCCGGCGCACCCACAGGCTCGCGATGAAGGCGCTGAGCATGAAGCTCATGTAGTCCAGCACCCGGCGTGCAAAGCCCTCGTTGGCGGTGATGTACGTCCACACCCGAATGACGCGGATGCCGTCCATCTGCTCCTCTTGCCAAAGCCGGTTTTTATAGCCGTCAAACACCCGGCCCTTGGGGAAGTTGGGCGCGCAGGTGATCACGGTGACCTGCTCACCCGCGGCCACCCATTGCCGCGCATGCTCATGCGTGCGGCTGGCGGGCGCGTTCACCTCGGGCGGAAAGTTGTCGGTGAGGAAGAGGATGTGCATGTCTAGGTTGCCGCAGGCGAAGGGCCCCACGCCCACTGCGTCAAGGCGCTACCGCTGTCGCAGCTCACCGTGAGGCACCGAGTGGCCAGCACCTGCCCGAACTCCGGCGCGAAGGATGAGGGCTCGTCGGACGCTTGGCCGCGCAGCACCTGCACTCGCGCCAGGGTTGTGCCCACCTGCCGCACCAGCCACACCTGGGGCGATTCCGCTTGCAGGGTCAGCCCTGGGGCCAGGTGGTAGCGGGCCACGGCGGGCAGCGTGGTGGCGCTCACCTGGTCTTCCACCTCCAAGCCACCTGGCGTGAAGCGCCATGCGCGTGTGTGCAGCGGCTTGCCGGGCAGCCAGCGGAAGCCATCGTGGCTGGCGCGCACTTCGGTCGCGCCCGTCTGGTTGGTGCTGACTTGCACGCCCATGGGCCGGGCGCGGCGCCCCACGCGGAAGCCGCTCCACACCTCGCTGGAGTTGTGCCCGCCCACCTGCACCGTGCTGTGCGCAGCGGTGCCGCGCTCCTGCAAGCGCCGGGCACTTTGGCCGTAGCAAGAGGTGCCGCCGTTCACCACCAACAGCTGGCCGTGCACCGAGAGTTCAAAGGAGAGCGTGTCAGCATGAGCGTGCCCGGGCAGGTAGTCAGGGCCCACGGGCGCGACATCCAGCAGGGCCACTGCGCCGGCCCAAGCCATGTGCACGTAGCCGCTGCTGGCCAGATGAACCGGGCCATCTGCCGAAGGCGCGGCTGCCGTTACGCCCAGCGCTGCGGCGTACCGCTCCAGCTCGGCATTGCTGGGCGCGATGCCGTCTGCGCTGTCGTTGAAGCGGCCCAGCCGGCCGTCTGGGTGGGTCATCACCCGCAGCCAACAAAGCATTTGCCCGGCCACCGCACGCCAGCGTGCCGTCTCGGCCTCCAGCTCGGCCAGGCCTGCGGCCTGCGCGGCGTTGATGAGGTCCAGCAGGTCTTCCAGCGCCAGCGCGTGATACATCGGGCTGCGCTCAAACTGGCCACCGTCCGGCAAGACCTGCTCGGGCAACTGCTCGCGCAAGATGGCCAGGCCTGTTTTCAGCCAGCTGCTGGCCTCAGCGCCTTCAAATGCCAGGCCCGCCAGCACCAGCGCCTTGGCGTTGACGAACAAGTGGTTGCCCAGCAGGTGCCACTCCAGCCGCTGTGCCAGCCAGCGGGCCTGCACAGCCAGGCTTTGCCAGGCTTCAGGGGGCAGCGCCAGGCCGGATGCACTGGCCTTGAGCCAGTTGGCCATGCGCAGCGAGGTGGGGTAGGGCTCCCAGCCGTCGCCTGCAGCCGGTGGGTTGCCCACCAGCCAATGCTCCACCAGGGCGGCATGCCAGGCTCTTCTCTGGCCTGCGCCCAGAGCGTTCAGGTCATCGAAGTAGTGCTGGTTATAGCGCCAGAGCTTCTCTTCGCCGGGGCCTGTCCAGCCCACTTGGGCCAGCTCGCCCACCACGCCCAGAAAGCTGAAACGCTGCGGCCCCAGCAGGCTGGGCCGGCGCGCGGCGGGCAAGGCCCAGGGGCCCGGCCAAGAGCGTCGGGCTGGCGCTGGGCCCAACTGCGGCGCGGGGCGCCGCAGCCGGAAGAGCACCCGGCCGGTGACTTGGCCAGGCTTGAGGTGGCGCACGGTGCGCCACAGGGTGCCCAGAGAACTCATGGCGCTGCGGAGCGCACGGAGCCTGCCAGGGCCTCAGGCCCGCAAGCCACCGCAAAAGTCCAGCGCCCCGGCGGCACGCATCCGGCCCTGCAACGGGCCGGCCAGAAACTGCCGGTGCTTCACCAGCACGGCCAGCACATCGGCCTGCTCCAGGGCTTGCTCCACGCTCAGCAAGGTGAAGTCTGCATGGGTGTCGATGTTGGGCTCCACCGCCACCACGTTGTAGTGCTGGGCCTGCAAGGCCTGCGCCACGTGCAGCGCGGGAGACTCACGCAAGTCGTCGATATCGGGCTTGAAGGCCAGGCCCAGGCAGGCAATGGTGGGCTTGCGGCCCGTGCGTGCATTGGCGTCTGCGGCGGCCAGCTTGATCTTGTCGATCACCCAATCCGTCTTGTGGTTGTTGACCTCGCGTGCGGTGCGTATCAAGCGTGCGTTGGCCTCATCCCGGGCCACGATGAACCAAGGGTCCACCGCGATGCAGTGGCCGCCCACGCCGGCGCCGGGCTGCAGGATGTTCACCCGCGGGTGCCGGTTGGCCAGGTGGATCAGGTTCCACACGTCAATGCCTTCCTTGTCGCAGATGAGCGAGAGCTCATTGGCAAAGGCGATGTTCACGTCGCGGAAGCTGTTTTCCGTCAGCTTGCACATCTCGGCGGTCTTGGCATCGGTTTCCAGCACGGCCCCGCGCACAAAGGTGCGGTAGAAGTCCGCCACGGCCCGCGTGGCCTCGGGCGTCAGGCCCCCCACCACGCGGTCGTTGTCCACCATCTCGGTCATGATCTTGCCCGGCAGCACCCGCTCGGGGCAGTAGGCAATGTGGATGTCTGGCACCCTCGCGCCCGCCTCGCGCAGCACTTGCGCCATCTGGGCTGTGGTGCCCACGGGCGAGGTGGATTCCAGGATCACCAGGTCACCCGCCTTGAGCAGCGGCGCAATGCCGCGGGTGGCGGCCAGCACATGGTCCACGTTGGGTTGGGGGATGGGCCCGCCCTCGTGGAAGGGCGTGGGCACGCAGATCATGTAGACATCACCCGGCTGCGGCGCGGTTGAGGCCTTGAGCCGCCCGGCCGCCACGGCCGAGCGCACAAAGGCGTCCAGGTCGGGCTCCACAATGTGGATCAGCCCCTGGTTGATGGTGTCCACCGCGTGGCGGTTGATGTCGGTGCCCAGCACCGTGTAACCCTGGCTGGCCAGCAGGGCCGCCGTAGGCAGGCCGATGTAGCCCAGCCCGATGATACTTACTCGTTGATTCTTCATGTTCATCCCTGTCCTGTCTTGCGGTCTTTGGCGGCTGTGTCCATCAAGCGCTGCGCAGCACATCGGCAATGCGTTCACACGCTTTGCCGTCGCCATACGGGTTGTGGGCGCGGGCCATCTTGCGGTGGTGCTCATCGTCTTGCAGCAGCCGGGCCACGCCCGCCACGATGCGCAGCCGGTCAGCGCCCACCAGCTCAACCGTGCCGGCTTGCACCGCCTCGGGCCGCTCTGTGACCTGGCGCATCACCAGCACGGGCTTGCCCAGGCTGGGCGCTTCCTCCTGGATGCCCCCGCTGTCGGTCAGTACCAGATAGCAGTGCTTGAGCAGGTACACAAAGGGCTCGTAGTCCAAAGGCTCGATGAGGTGCACGTTGGGCAGGGCGCCCAGCAAGGCCCGCACGGGCTGCTGCACGTTGGGGTTGAGGTGCACGGGGTACACAAAGCGCACGTCTGCAAAGCGCTGGGCCAGCTCGCGCAGCGCCTCGCAAATCTGCAAAAAGCCGTCACCAAAGTTTTCTCTGCGGTGCCCGGTGATCAGCACAAACCGCTCGTGCTGCCAGGCAAAGGTCAACATGGCGCTGAGCTGTTGTGCCAGGCCTTGGGCGCGAGCGCCATCTGCCTCAATGCGCCCCAGCACCCAGTGCAAGGCGTCTATCACCGTGTTGCCGGTGACGGTGATGGCCCCATTTGGCACGCGCTCTGCTACCAGGTTTGAGCGGCTCAGCTCGGTGGGTGCAAAGTGCCAGCGTGCGACCTTGCTGGCCACCTGGCGGTTGAACTCCTCGGGGAAGGGCGCGTACACGTCGTGCGTGCGCAGGCCCGCCTCCACATGGCCCATCGGCACCCCCGCGTAGAAGCCGGCCATGGCCGTGGCCAGGGTGGTGGTGGTGTCTCCATGCACCAGCACCACGTCGGGCTTTTGCTGGTTGAACACGCCCCTCATGCCCAGCAGCACGTTGGCCGTGACGTCAAAGAGATCCTGCCCCGGCTTCATCACGTTCAAGTCGATGTGGGGCGTGATCTCAAAGATCTTCAGCACCTGGTCCAGCATCTGCCGGTGCTGGGCTGTAACGCACACCTGCACGTCAAAGCTCTCAGGCTCGGCTGCCAGCCGGTGCACCAGCGGCGCCATCTTGATCGCCTCTGGCCGGGTGCCAAATACGAGCATCACCTTCTTCATGCCAGGGCCTCAGCCAGGTTCAAGGTGACGTGGCCCACCTCCACTAGCTCTTCCAGCGGTATGGGGCTGGGGCCGCCCGTGCGCACGGCTTCACAAAAGGCTTTGGCGCACGCTGTATGGCCCTTGTCTTGTGACCACAGGTTCATGGACTTGAAGCCCGGCCAACCATAGCCCGTGAGGCGGCGGAAGTTGTCCAGCTGCAGCACCCGGCCGGCGGCAAACACCTCCAGCCTCTCCTTCGGGAAGGCCTTGCTGCCGTTGGCCAGGTACACGATGGTGCCCAGCGAGCCGCAGGCAAAGCGCAGGTTGATGGTGAAGCTGTCTTTGGTGCCGGCCTGCATGGCGAGCACTTGGTGTTGCGTGATGGGGGTGCCCGCCAGAAAGCGCAGCAGGTCAATGAAATGGCAGCCCTCGCCCACCAGGCGGCCGCCGCCCACCTCGGGGTCTTGCGTCCAGTGGTTGGCGGGGATGGCACCCGCGTTCACCGTCATCACCAGGCTCTTGGGCCCGGGCGCGCCGGCCAGCAGCGCTTGCATCTTCTGCACCTGGGGCGCAAAGCGGCGGTTAAAGCCCACCATCACCAGGCGCTGCGCTGCCTGCGCCGCAGTAGCAATGTCGTCCAGGTCTTCATGGCGCAGGGCCAGGGGCTTTTCCACAAACACGTGCTTGCCGGCGGCCAGGGCCTGCAGCACGTAGCTGGCGTGCGTGTCGTGCCGGGTGGCCACCACCACGGCGTTTGCGCCCTCGTCAGCCAGCAGGGCGGCAGTGTCTGTGGTGGCCTGCTCAAAGCCAAACTTGCGGCCCAGGTGCACGCTGGTAACGCCGCCTGAAGAGGCAATGCGCCGCAAGCCCGCGCCAGCGGACTTGAAGGCGGGCACCAGCACAGCCCCTGCGTAGTTGCCGGCGCCTATCACGCTCAGGTTCACGCGGGCTTGGCCCGCACTCGGCCGCTGCGCGCCAGCCACCGCAGGCGGCGCCAGGCTCACCGTGCGCACCTGCGCAGCTGCCTCGGCTTCAGCGCTCCCTCGCGGGTATGACAACACAACGCCCAGAGAGGGCTCGCTGCCGCCTACCACCTCGTAAGCCTTGGCGGCCTCGTCGATGGTGAAGCGGTGAGACACCAGCGGCGCCACGTTCAGCCGCCCCTCGGCCAGCATGTCCAGCACGGCTTCAAAGTTGCGCTGCTCCGTCCAGCGAACAAAGCCCACGGGATAGTCTTGCCCCTTGTCTTCGTAATTGGGGTCGTACCGGCCGGGGCCGTAGGAGCAGCTCACCTGAAAGGTCAGCTCCTTCTCAAAGAAGTCTGCGCGGGAGAGCTCCAAGCCTGTGACCCCCACCAGCACAATGCGCCCGCGCTTGCGGCACATCAGCGCGGCCTGGTGCATGGGCTCGCTGCTGCGCGTGGCCGCCGTGACGATGACGGCATCTACCCCCCGGCCGCGAGAAAAGGCCTGGGCCGCGGCCACAGGGTCTGCCCCCGTGGAGAGGTTGACCACCTCGGCCCCAAACTGCTGGGCCAAGGCCAGCTTGGAGGGGTCAAAGTCCAGCCCCAGCACGCGGCAGCCGTGGGCACGCAGCAACTGCACCGTTACCAGCCCAATCAGCCCCAGGCCGGTGACCACCACCGCCTCACCCAGCGTGGGCTGTACCAGGCGTATGCCCTGCAGCGCAATGGCCCCCAGCACCGTAAAGGCTGCAGCCCCTTCCTGCACCGCAGCGGGCACTTTGGCGCAGAGGTTCACCGGCACCGCCACCATTTCAGCGTGCTTACCGTTGCTGGCCACACGGTCTCCCACCTCAAAACCGGTGACGCCGGGGCCCACCTCCACCACCACGCCCAGGTTGCAGTAGCCCATGGGCAAGGGCTGGTCCAGCTTGTTGCGCACGGCGGCCAGCGTGGGCGCCAGGCCGTCGGTACGCACCTTGTCCAGCACCATGCGCACCTTGTCAGGCTGCTGGCGGGCCTTGTCGATCAGGCCTGCCTTGCCAAAGTCAACCAGCATGCGCTCGGTGCCGGCTGAGACCAAAGTGCTGGTGGTGCGGATCAGCAGCTGCCCGCGACCGGCACGGGGGCAGGGCACCTGGGCCACCTCGGTGCTGCCCGATTTCAGGTTTTGCAGAATCTGTTTCATCATTGTGGCGTCAATGCAGGGCGGGCTGCTCGCTTTCATCAATAAAGGCGCGGCACCACAGCTCTGTGCATATCAGCGCCAGCAGCGGGTAAGCGCCGTCCACATGGCCCTGTGCGTCAGCCTTTATGAGCTGCTGCACGCCCTGGGGGTTGAAGATGCCGCGCCGGTGCAAGGCTTGCGGTGACAGCGTGTCTTGCATCAGGGCATTCAGCGGGCCGTGCAGCCAAGCGCGGAGTGGGAGAGCAAACCCCGTCTTTGGCCGGTTCAGTATGGACGCCGGCACCATATTTCGCACCGCTTGTGAAAGCACCCACTTGCCCTGCCGCCCCCTCTGCTTCACGCGCAGCGGTAGGCTGAAGGCCAGGCGCACCAGGTCACGGTCTAACAGGGGCACGCGCACTTCCACCCCAGCCGCCATGCTCATCTTGTCGGTGTAGTTGAGGTTGTGGTCTGCCAAGAAGTGGCGGCACTCCAAGTGCAGCATGCGGTTCAAGCCGGGCACGCTGGCAGGCAGCTCGGCCAGTGCTTCCACCAGGGGGTTGGGGTGGCGGCTTTGGTGGAGCATGTCTGGGCTCAAGACCTTATCTACCCACTCGGGCTCCAGCCACTCAAACAGGCTGGCAATGCGCTGGTCTCCGCTCAAGTGCGTCTGGCCCAGGCCTTTGCGCAGCCTGCGGAAGAACAGGTTGTCGGTTGGCAAATGCCGGGCGGCAGCAGCAATGGCTGAGCGGGCCATTTGAGGCAACCGGCCATAACCGGCCAGCTCCAGCTGCAAGAGGCGATGCCGGCGGTAACCGGTAAAGATGTCGTCACCCCCTGCGCCTGAGAGCAGCACCTTGATGCCCTGTTGCCGCGCCAAGCGTGAAATGGCCAACACGTTCAGCGGCGCTGGGTCGGCCTGCGGCTCGTCCAAGTGCCAGATCATGCGTGGCAGCTCGTCTGCCATGGCGGGCGTGGCCTGCACCTCGTGCAAGTCAACGCCCAAGTGTGCGGCCACCTGCCGTGCGTATGGCAGGTCTGCCACTAGGCCCTCCCGCCGCATGCTGGCAGCATCCATGCCGATGGTGAAGCATTGAAGCCGTGACCCTGGAGCAGCACGTTGAGCAAAGGCTGCCACAGCGCTTGAATCCAACCCGCCTGAAAGAAAGGCGCCTATGGGTACGTCAGAAACCAGTTGCCGCTGTACGGCCTGGTGCAAGGCTGAACGCACCTGATCAATGGCCTCCTCGTCGCTGATGTCTTGAATGGGGCTGCAGGCTGGTGTGTCTGCCCATCGGAAGTGGCGCTCCACTTGGCCTGCCTTGACCCACATGGCGCACCCGGGCTCAAGCTTCTTCACGTCCTTGAGCATAGTGCGAGGGGCCGGTGCCCACAAGTAAGTCAAATGGTCTCGCAGGGCTGCAGCGTCCAAATCTCTGCGCAGGCCAGGGAACGACAACAGCGCCTTTATCTCGCTGGCAAAGACAATCGCTTCCCCCGTTTTGGCCCAGTAGAGGGGCTTTACGCCCATGTCGTCTCTGGCCAGCAGAAGCGCTTTACGCCGTGCGTCCCAAATGGCCACCGCAAACATCCCGTTCAACATCTGCAGCATGCGCTCCCCATGAGCGCAGTACAGGTTCAACAAGACTTCAGTGTCTGAGTGGCCTTTGAACAGATAACCCGCTGACTCAAGGTCTTGGCGCAACTCCTTGAAATTGAATATCTCGCCATTAAAAACAAGGACTACTTGGTTGTCTGGACTGACCATGGGCTGATGGCCAAGCGAGGAGGCATCAATGATTGAAAGGCGAGTTTGTGCTAGGCCAATACCATCCGATATATTATTAAATGCACCGTTATCATCCGGACCGCGATGCCTGAGGATTAATGTAGTTGAGGATAGCCAATGATAATTAGTCCTGCTGTTTTTGCGCGACGAGTAACCTGCTATTCCGCACATATTATTAGTTGATTAGAAACATGCCTCAGCAGGCCTGCCTCAGACCCGTTTTCCGGCATCGGCTTGGTTCTCGCCACATCAAAGATGAGGGTGGCGATCATCTCGCGCAGATCGAACCGATGGTTTAACCGGCAGGCAAAGGCGCCGAGGTAGGTCTGAGCGTACTTGCGGAACTTCAGCGCCTTGTAGGCGCTGGCCAGCATGGTCTTAAGGTTGCCCAGCACTGTGTTGACCCACTTGAACTCGGGCAGGTCCCGAGGCTTGAGTGT
>Ga0315900_10011913_pt1 | contig 10746 bp, 8 predicted proteins | sample LakEriMetagenome_FD_203521 | JGI IMG/M metagenome (GOLD analysis project Ga0315900, IMG submission 203521) | Freshwater fungal communities from buoy surface, Lake Erie, Ohio, United States - Buoy 12 MA114 | ecosystem: Environmental > Aquatic > Freshwater > Lake > Lake biofilm | place: USA: Lake...
AGGCGCACTGGGCCGACAGGCGCTCCCGCGTCCCGCGGAAGTCGAGCACGCGTCGCACCCCGAGCTCCCGCAGGGCCTGTGCATCCGGGTCGGTCAGCCCACCGAGGTGGTCAGACCGGAACAACAGTCCCGTGCGCAAGGGCAGAACTGGCCGGACCCGCTCTGCGAGGTCACGGAAGTTGGTGGCTGCGGCGAGGCGGGGAAGCGGGCTGAGGCGGGTGCTGGGCGTGGGGCTCGTCATGCCACCGATTGTGGCCGAGCCCCCTTTCGCCCCGATGTCCGGCAGGCGTCTTTGCCGCCTCAGCGACCGGTGCCTGACCCGGAGTCGCCCGAGCCTGCACCCCCGGGGCTGCCGCCGGAGCCCGAGCCCAGGCCCGGGGAGCCACTGCCGGAACCATAACCACCGCTGCCTGCGCCCATACGCTCCTGCTGAGTGCGGGTGGAGGCCGCGGCCTCGCTACCGGCCTGCGGCAGCTTCTGGGCGGCTGACAGGTGTTGTTGCAAAACAGGGAGGGTCTTGTCGATCCAAGCCTTGAGCTGGGGTTCCTTCACCTCCTTGCTGGCCGCTTGGAAGCGCTTGATGTCGCGCTCATGCTCCTTGATACCGATCTCCCGCACGAACTCGCGGTCGAACTCCGCGCCAGTCCGCTTGGCCAGGCGTTCGAGTTCGTTGCGCATGGCGCGCGGCGGCGCAGCCGGCAGCTCGACCCCGAGCGTGGCGGCCAGTTGGGACAGTTCGCTGTTGGCGCTGCCTTGATGCTGGGCGATCATGGCGGCATAGTCTTTCACTGCGGGATCAGTAGCCCGGGTGGTGGCCAGCTGGGCCGCCTGGAGCTCGTGCAGGCCGCTGGCCGACGCCTGCTCGATGAAGCGCCGGTCCGCGCGGGCCAGACGGGACTGATCGGGGGTGTTGCGGGTGCCGGTGCCGGGCTGGGCGGTCGGTGATCCAGAACTGCCCATCGTGCCGCCCGCAGCGCCTGGGCCTGTGGCCGCGCCTCCTTCGGACGAGGTGCCCGAACCCTGGGCCCAGGCGGGCCCTGCGGCAAGAAGGCCAGCCATCACCCACACCGACAGGCGCCGGGCCGCGGGGCGAGCGCGATGGAACTGCGTGGCAGAGGAACATGCGCCGGGGGCGGGCATCGGGTGGGGAAGGGACTTGCGTGTCATGGAGGCTCCTGTGGTTGCAAAGGCAGGGGCCACCTTAGGGGGGATCGCTGAGCCGCCACGTCAGACACGGGCGCAGCGGGACTTCGACTCCGGCTCGGCCGGCGTGTAGGCGCCGCGATACGGCGTGTCGGCGTCAGTGCACGTGGGCCAAGGAACTGACCAGGGCCACCAGGCCAATGCCGGTGCCGAGCCAGACCAGTTGCAGCAGGGTCGCGCGGGCACCCAGCCGGGTTTGCAACTGGGGAATCAGATCGGCCAGGGCCACATAGATGAAGCTGCTGCTGGCCACCGTGAGGAAATACGGCAGGAATTCGGGCAGGTGCGCCACCAGCCACCAGCCCGCCAAACCGCCCAGAGCGGTGACGGAGCCGGCCATCGAGACCTTCATCAACGCGACCCGACGGCTGCCGGTGGAGCGGGCCATCACCACCAGGTCGCCCATATGGTGCGGCACCTCATGGGCCAGCACGGAGATCGCCGCGATGATGCCCAGACGAAGATCGGCAACAAAGGCCGAGGCGATCAGGATGCCGTCCCCGAAGCAGTGAATGCTGTCGCCCGCCAGCACGCTCCAACCGCCACTGGCCCGGGTCGGTGCATGTGAATGCCCTCCGTGAAGGTCGTGGTCATGGGCGTCACGAGGGTCATTCGTGTGTTCATGGTGAACATCGTGGTCATGGTGATGCTCATGCCCGTGGTGCCACAACTCGGCCTTGTCGAGCAGGAAAAAGAACACCACGCCGCCCAGGAGCACAGGGAACAGGGCATGGGCATCAATACCGCCCTCGAACGCCTCGGGCAAGAGATGCATCAGGGCGGTGGCCAGGAGCGCGCCGGCCGCCAGGCTCAGGAGATGCTGCGCATCAACCGCCGCACCCGCGCTGCGCGAGCCTCGCACCCCCAGCCGCATGAGGAGCGCGGCGAGCCAGACACTGCCGATGCCGGCACTCAGGGTTGCGATCAGGATGGCAAGCAGGGTCATGGCCAGGGCGCGGCGGCACGCGGGTTGTCAGGTCACGCCGTAGGTCTTGAACCACGCCAGCGCACGGGTCCAGCCGTCTTCCGCCGGAGCGGCCCGGAAAGTGGGCCGGTAGTCGGCGTGGAAGGCATGGCCGGCCTCGGGATAGACCACGAACTGCGATGCCTTGGCCGCGGCCGAACCGGCGGAGAGCTGAGCTTTCATCTTATCAACCGTGTCAAGAGGGATGCCGGCATCCTGCCCGCCATACAGGCCCAACACCGGCACCTTCAGCTGCGCGGCGACATCGACCGGGTGGCGGGGGGTGCGTTCGTTGGCTGCCCCCACGAGGCGGCCATACCAGGCCACGCCGGCCTTGAGGTTGGCCTGTGCCGCCTGCAGCCAGACCATCCGGCCGCCCCAGCAAAAGCCGGTGATGCCGGCCCGGGTGGTGTCGCCGCCCTGGGTCCCAGCCCAGCGCAGGGCGCCATCAAGGTCTTCAAGCACCTGGGCGTCGGGCACCCGGGCCACCAGCTCGGACAGCAGGCGGCCGGTGTCGGTGTAGGAACTGGCATCCCCCTGGCGGGCGAACAGGTCTGGGGCGATGGCGAGGTAGCCGGCGCGGGCCAGCCGGCGCACCACGTCGGCGATGTATTCATGCACGCCCCAGATTTCATGGACCACGAGGATGACGGGCAGGCCGGTGCGACCCGCCGGCGCGGCGCGATAGGCCGGCACCTGGAAGCCGCCGACGTCAAAGCGTACGGGGCCAGCCACCAGGCCATCTGCCGGGGTGCGGACCACCGTCTGCGCAGACAGCGGTCCGGCTGCGGCCGCATAGCCCACCCCCAGTGCGGCACCGACTGCGAACTTCAGGGCGTCGCGGCGATGGGGGGAGGCGCCAGGGGCGCGCGTGCCGATACCCGGATGCAGGGCATCGAAATCCTTGGAATGGTCAGCGGACAGGGGCATGGCGGGACTCCGGCAGGGTCTGTGTGGAAGCTGGGCACTTTAGCCACGAACCATAATCCGCGTGTTTCAATCCGGAAAGGAACACTGACATGCCAACCCTGCGCGTCGAATTGATGGAAGGTCGCACCCTGGAGCAGAAGAAAGCCCTGGTGCAAGCACTCACCCAAGCGGTGGTGGATACCCTGGGCAGCAAGCCGGAGTCAGTGGACATCCTGCTGTACGACATCAAGCGGCACGACTGGGCCACCGGTGGCGTGCTCTGGTCGGACAAGTCATGACCCTGCAGCGGGCCCGCTCAGGCTGGCGGGCCGGAATGCTGCTGGCGTGGGGGGTGGCGGTGCTGCTGCCGGCCTGCAGTGCCGGCCCGGGCCATCCCCCCGCGGGGGGATGTGATGCGCAGGCTGCACGGCACCTGGTGGGCCAGCGCGGCACCGAGGCCCTCGGGGAACAGGCCCGCCAGCTCGCAGGCGCCCGGCGGGTGCGTCTGTATGGCCCCAATGACGCGATCACCCGCGACCATGACCTGCAGCGCTTGAACCTGGCACTCGATGCCCAGGGCCGGATCGCCCGCATCGTCTGCGGATGATTGCCAGGGGTGCTGGGGGAACGAAGCGGGCGACCTGCGCCGGCCGGGCCAGGGGGCCCGGTCGATTCGCTGGCCTGCCGACCTCAGTGGGCCTGCTCCCAGTTCGGACCCACCCCCACTTCGGCCAGCAGCGGCACGCGCAGCTGCGCGACCTGCGCCATCAGGCGCGGCACTTCGGTGCGTACCCAGTCCTCTTCCTGCTGCGGCAGCTCGAAGACCAGTTCGTCATGCACCTGCATGACCATGCGGGTGCGCAGGCCCTGCGCATCGAGCGCCCTCTGGACGGCGACCATGGCCAGTTTGATCAGGTCGGCCGCGGTGCCCTGCATCGGCGCGTTGATGGCTGCGCGCTCGGCGCCAGCGCGCCGGGGGCCATTGGGTGAATTGATTTCGGGCAGATACAGGCGCCGACCGAACACGGTTTCGACATAGCCCCGGCTCTTGGCCGCCAGGCGTGTCTCGTCCATGTACTGCTTCACGCCGGGATAGCGCTGGAAGTAGCGATCGATGTAGTTCTTGGCCGCGGTGTTGTCGATGCCCAGGTTCCTGGCGAGGCCGTAGCTGCTCATGCCGTAGATGAGGCCAAAGTTGATCACCTTGGCATATCGGCGCTGCTCGGACGACACCTGCTCGGGCGAGACACCGAACACCTCGGCGGCGGTGGCCCTGTGAACATCCAGGCCCTCCTGGAACGCGCGGATCAGGGCTTCGTCCTCGCTGAGGTGGGCCATGATGCGCAGCTCGATCTGACTGTAGTCGGCACTGGCGATGACGCAGCCCGGCGCAGCGATGAAGGCCTCGCGCACGCGGCGGCCTTCCGGGGTCTTGACCGGGATGTTCTGCAGGTTGGGGTCGTTGCTCGAAAGGCGGCCGGTGACGGCCACCGCCTGGGCGTAGTGGGTGTGGACCCGGCCGGTGCGCGGGTGCGCCATCTGGGCGAGCTTGTCGGTGTAGGTGCCCTTGAGTTTGGACAGGCCCCGCCATTCGAGCAGCTTGGCCGGCAGGGGATAGTCCTCCGCCAGCTTTTCGAGCACTTCCTCGTCGGTGCTGGGGGCGCCGGTGGCTGTCTTTTTGACCACGGGCAGGCCGAGCTTGCCAAAGAAGATCTCGCCGATCTGCTTGGGGCTGCCCAGGTTGAAGGGCTGGCCAGCCAGGGCATGGGCTTCCTGCTCGAGCTCGACGATGCGCTGACCGAGCTCGGCACTCTGGCGGGCCAGCTGCTGTCCGTCGATCAGGACACCCGCGCGCTCGATGCGATAGAGAATTTCGGCGGTCGCCACTTCGAGCTCATAGACGAAGCGCAGACGTTCGTCCTGTTCGAGCTGCGGCCACAGGACGCGGTGCACGTCCATCGTCTGGTCCGCATCTTCACAGGCGTATTCGGCGGCCTTGTCGATGGCCACCTGGGCAAACGGGATCTGGTGGGCGCCCTTGCCGGTGAGAGATTCATAGTCGATGCCCGAGCGACCCAGGTGCCGCTCTGCGAGGCTGGCCAGGCCGTGGGGTTTGTGCACTTCGAGCACGTAGCTTTGCAGCATGGTGTCATGCGCATATCCGGCCACCTCGATGCCGTGGTTGGCCAGCACATGGCGGTCGTACTTCACATGCTGGCCCAGTTTGGGCCGGGAGGCATCCTCGAGCCAGGGCTTCAGGCGCGCCAGCACCTCGTCGCGCGGAAGCTGTGCGGGAACATCGGGATAGGCGTGGGCCAGCGGGATGTAGGCGGCCACGCCCGGCTCGGTGCTCAGGGACAGGCCGACGATCTCGGCCCGCATCGCATCGAGGGAGGTGGTTTCGGTGTCAACCGCCACGAGGTCGGCCGACTGGATGCGCGCGAGCCAGTCGTCCAGCTGCGCCCAGGTCAGGACCGTGTCGTAGCGCAGGTTGCCGGCGCGCTGGCGGGCGGCCGCGCCTTCAGGCAGCGGTTCGCCGAACAGGCCGCCCTGCGAGCCGGAGGAATCGGCGCCGGTCGCATGGCCTGCGGCAACGGCCCCCGACGACCGGGCGCGGGCTTTGCCCTTGCCCTCCTCCGGCACCTCGTGCCCGTGCAGCGCGCGGGCCAGGCCCTTGAATCCGTAGCGCTCGTAGAAATCGTGCAGGCGATCCGGGTCCTGCCCGCCGATGGCGATGTCGTCAAAGGCCGGCAGGCCAGGAATGAAATCGCCCAGGTCGCAGTCACGCTTGATGGTGACCAGGGCACGGCCGGTGGGCAGCCAGTCCAGCGCCTTGCGCAGGTGCTCGCCGACCGCGCCCTTGACCTCGTCGGCGCGGGCGATGAGCGCATCGAGCGAGCCATATTCCTTGAGCAGTTTGACCGCGGTCTTGGGGCCGACCTTGTCGACACCAGGCACGTTGTCGACAGTGTCGCCGACCAGGGCCTGGTAGTCGATCATGAGGCGGGGCGGCACGCCGAACTCGGCCTCGACGCCGGCCAGGTCCCGCCGGCGGTCGTTCATGGTGTCGATGACCATGACCTGCTCGTCGACCAGCTGGCTCAGGTCCTTGTCACCCGAGGAAATCACGGTGGCGATGCCGCGGTCGCTCGCCATTTTGGACAGGGTGCCGATCACATCATCGGCTTCGACCCCCGGGACGGACAGCACCTTCCAACCGAGCAGGCGCACCACTTCATGGATCGGCTCGATCTGGGCCCGCAGGTCATCGGGCATGGGCGAGCGCTGCGCCTTGTACTGGGGATAGAGATCGTCGCGGAAGGTCTTGCCCGGGGCGTCGAAGACGCAGACCGCATAGTCGGTCCGCACGTCCTTGCGCAGCTTTTGCAGCATGTTGATCATGCCCCGGATCGCTCCGGTGGCCGGGCTGGACGGGTCGCCAGGCACCGCCCGCAGGTCGGGCATGGCATGGAAGGCACGATACAGGTAGCTGGAGCCGTCGACCAGCAGCAGGGTCTGGCGGATGGCGGGCGTGGCATGGGCCGCGTCGGTAGCCTGGGGCTCGGTCATGTCCGGCTCGTTCATGTCCGGGATTGTGCCTGCTGGGTGGGAGGGGGCGGCGCGGGGCCGCCCCGGATGGGCCTCCTACAATGGCGGCCGCAGCCGGGCCTTCGGGGCGCGGCCTTGCCCAACGCCCTACCTCACCATGGCCGTCTTCACCGAAGTTTCCAACGATGCTGCGAGCGCCCTTCTGGACGATCTGCGCCTGGGGACGCTGCATGCGATGCGGGGCATCCAGGGCGGCATCGAGAACACCAACTATTTCGTCGACAGCGACCGTGAAGGACAGGTGAGCCACTGGGTGCTGACGCTGTTCGAACGCCTGTCGGCCGACCAGCTGCCGTTCTACCTGTACCTGATGAAGCACCTGGCGCAGCGTGGCATTCCGGTGCCCGATCCTCAGGGCAACGCCAGTGGCGACATCCTGCACACCGTGTGCGGCAAGCCGGCGGCCCTCGTCAATCGGCTTGAAGGGCGCAGCGAACTGGCGCCGTCAGCCGCGCACTGCGCCGCGGTGGGCGAGATGCTGGCCCGGATGCACCTGGCCGGCCGCGACTACGGCCGCCACCAGCCGAACCTGCGGGGGCTGGCCTGGTGGAATGACACCGCGCCAGTGGTGATGCCTTTTCTCGAGCCCGCGCAAGCCGCCTTGCTGCAGTCGGAACTGGCCTATCAGAACCATGTCGCGGCCTCACCCGCGTATGCCGCCCTGCCCCGCGGGCCAGTGCATGCTGACTTGTTCCGCGACAACGTGATGTTTGCCGAGTCGGAGGGGGGGCCGGGGAGCCCGGTGCGACTGACCGGCTTTTTCGATTTCTATTTCGCCGGGGTGGATACCTGGCTCTTCGACCTGGCGGTGTGCCTCAACGACTGGTGCATCGACCTGGGCACCGGCGCGCATCAGGCCGATCGGGCCCAGGCCTTGCTGACCGCCTACCAGACGATCCGCCCGCTGACCGATGCCGAACGCCGGCTGCTGCCGGCCCTGCTGAGGGCCGGTGCGCTGCGCTTCTGGATTTCCCGCTTGTGGGACTTCCACCTGCCGCGGGAAGCGAGCCTGCTCAAGCCCCACGACCCCACGCATTTCGAGCGGGTGCTGCGCGAGCGGGTGTCCCGGCCGGTGATGGCCTGAAATGACCGCGCAGACGCCACGCGGGCCGGATCCGCGTTAAATTGCCCCGATGAAGCTGAACATCGTTGCGCCGCGCACCGGATGGACCTGGGTCCGCGCCGGGCTGCGCACTTTCCTGCGCCAGCCGCTGGCACTGTCCGGCCTGTTTTTCATGTACATGGCCGCCGTCCTGGTGCTGGCCCAGGTGCCCGTGGCCGGTGCGGTGCTGGCCGGCATGCTGGTGCCTGCGGCCACCCTGGGCCTCATGGCCGCGAGTGCCGAGGCCGATCGGGGTCGTTTTCCGATGCCTTCGATCCTGTTCAGCGCCTTCCGCGCCGGCCGCCAGCGGCTGCGGGCGATGCTGGTGCTCGGCGGCCTCTATGCTGTCGGCTCGATCGCGGCGACGGCGCTGGCCACGCTCCTGGTGGGCGCGCCGGCCACGCCACCCGCGGGCGCCGACGGCGACCTGGCCCAGGCAGACCCGGCGATAGTGCTGGCGCTGGCCTTCCACCTGCCGCTGTTCCTGATGTTCTGGCATGCACCCGCCCTGGTGCACTGGCACGGGGTCTCGCCAGCCAAGAGCCTGTTTTTCAGCGTGGTGGCGGTCCTGCGCAACCTGGGTGCGCACCTGCTGTATGCCGTGGGCTGGATCGGGATCTTCCTGGCCACAGGCGCGGTGTTGAGCCTGGTGATCGGCGTGATCGGCAGCCCGGGGCTGGCTCAGGCGATCATGTTGCCGACCGCGCTGCTGCTCGCCTCAATGTTCTCAAGCTCGGTGTACTTCACCTTTCGGGACAGCTTCCAGGCCGACACCGAGGCACCAGCCGACGCCGACGTCAGTTCACCGGCGTGAGCTTGGCCACCGACAGGGCCAGCCACTTCACGCCGTGACGGCCGAATTTCACCTGGGCGCGGGCATCGTCACCGGCACCCTCAATCGCCAGCACCGTGCCCTCGCCAAACTTGTTGTGGAACACCTGCAAGCCCGCGCGCAGGCCGTGTGCCGGCGCGGCCTTTTGCGCGGGCACGGGCGGCGAGGCGAAATGCCCGGGCGCGAGGTCTCGGGGGTAGCCCTGCGAGGCCTGGGACCCATGCGACCTGCCAGCGCCCCACCCTCCCCCACGCCCCCATCCGGCGCTGCCCGCCAGGCCTGAGGACGCAAAGCCAGCCTGCCGCGGCGTCAACCACTTCAGGGCGTGCTCGGGCAGTTCGTCAAAGAAGCGGCTGCGAATGTTGTAGCGGGTCTGGCCATGCAGCAGCCGGGTTTGCGCGTGCGTGAGGAACAGGCGCTGGCGGGCCCGGGTGATGGCCACGTACATGAGGCGGCGCTCCTCCTCGAGGCCCTCGTGATCGGCCATGGACCGCTCGCTCGGAAACAGGCCCTCCTCCAGCCCTGACACGAACACGCAGTCGAACTCCAGGCCCTTGGCGGCATGCACCGTCATGAGCTGCACCGCATCCTGTCCGGCCTGGGCCTGGTTGTCGCCCGCCTCCAGCGCGGCATGCGTGAGAAACGCGGCCAGGGGCGAGAGGGTTTCGCCGGTTTCGAGATCAGGGCCTGCGGGGGCGGCCTCAAGGGGCCTATCCAGCGTCGGCGCCGACGGGTCGAGCCCCTGGCTGGCGGGCGACTGCGACAGCGCACCCGGCGCGAGTTCGTCAAGCGGCAGGGCCACCGCATCCCGGCCGAAACCCTCCTGCATCACGAAGCTCTCGGCCGCACTGGCCAGTTCCTCCAGGTTCTCGATGCGGTCGGCGCCTTCGCGCTCGGTGCGGTAGTGGTCCACCAGGCCTGAGTGCTGCAGCACGAGCTCGATGATCTCGCGCAGGGACAGCCCCTGGGTCTGCTCGCGCATGACATCGACCTTGGCGACGAAGGCGCCGAGGTTGGCTGCCGCCTTGCCAGTGGTGGCACTGACCGCGTCGTGCAAGGAACAACCGGCGGCGCGGGCCGCGTCCTGCAGCTGCTCGAGGCTACGGGCGCCGATGCCACGCGGCGGGAAGTTCACCACCCGAAGGAAGGAGGTGTCGTCATGCGGGTTCTCCAGCAGGCGCAGGTAGGCCAGCGCATGTTTGATCTCGGCGCGCTCGAAGAATCGCAGGCCGCCGTACACGCGATAGGGAATGCCGGCGTTGAACAGCGCGGTTTCAATCACCCGGCTTTGCGCATTGCTGCGATACAGCACGGCGATCTCCTGCCGGGCCAGGCCTTCGTTGCGTTCGAGCTGGCGGGCTTCCTCGACGATCCACTGGGCCTCGGCCAGGTCGGACGGGGCTTCGTACACCCGCACCGGCTCGCCGGGCCCCTGCTCGGTGCGCAGGTTTTTGCCCAGGCGTCCTTTGTTGTGGGCGATGAGCGCATTGGCGGAATCCAGGATGTGGCTGTAGCTGCGGTAGTTCTGCTCCAGCTTGATCTGGTGCCGCACATTGAACTCACGCACGAAGTCGGCCATGTTGCCCACGCGCGCGCCGCGGAAGGCATAGATGCTCTGGTCGTCATCGCCGACCGCGAACACGGCATTGCCCTGGCCGGAGAACACCTTGAGCCAGGCGTACTGCAGGCGGTTGGTGTCCTGGAATTCGTCGACCAGAATATGGCGGAAGCGCCGCTGGTAGTGCTCCCGCACCACGGCGTTATCCCGCATCAGCTCATAGCTTCGCAGCATCAACTCGCCGAAGTCGACCACGCCTTCGCGCTGGCACTGGTCTTCATAGAGCTGGTAGATCTCGACCTTGCGGCGGCTGTCGCCATCGCGCACCTCGACATCGCCCGGACGCAGCCCTTCCTCCTTGCAGCCGGCGATGAACCACTGCATCTCCTTGGGCGCAAAACGCTCTTCGTCGATCCCGTGCTGCTTGATGAGGCGCTTGACTGCCGAGAGCTGGTCCTGGGTGTCGAGGATCTGGAAGGTCGCGGGCAGGTGCGCCAGCTGGTGATGGGCCCGCAGGAAGCGGTTGCACAGGCCGTGAAAGGTGCCGATCCACATGCCGCGCACATTGA
>Ga0315900_10011914_pt1 | contig 10745 bp, 5 predicted proteins | sample LakEriMetagenome_FD_203521 | JGI IMG/M metagenome (GOLD analysis project Ga0315900, IMG submission 203521) | Freshwater fungal communities from buoy surface, Lake Erie, Ohio, United States - Buoy 12 MA114 | ecosystem: Environmental > Aquatic > Freshwater > Lake > Lake biofilm | place: USA: Lake...
GCTTCACTTGTTGCGGTTTGATCAATTTGTTTTAATCTATTTTCAAGTTCCAAACTAAATGTTTCATTATCAAAGTCTTTTTTTCTTTGAGCGGCGTCCGCTTCAATCTTTGCTTTATCGGCTTGATATTGTCTTTCAATTTCTAACCTTGCTTCGGCCTTTTGTTTATCACTCGCCTTACTATCTTGTAACGCCTTCAATGCGTCTTTCTTTCTATTTTCCGCCTCTTTTAATGATCTTTGTTCTTCATTCTTAATTCTTGAAGTTTCACCATCTCTAATTGTTTTCAACAATTCTTCATCCGCTTTCTTTTGTTCTTCTTTGAGTTTGTCTTGTCTTTGTTTTTCTAATAATTCAAACTTCTTAGTTGTTTGTTGTTTTAGTTCTAATTTCTTCTTATCAGTAACTTCTAATCCTTCTATTTCTTTTAATTGGGCGTCTCTTTGAATTTCAAGAGTTACTCTTGCTCTCTCATTCTCATCACTAATTTCAAGTAAAGTATTTTCGTCTCTAACAGTTTTTAATCTTTTCTGATAGTCATCCTCAATTTGTTTTTCTTTTTCTTTTTTTGCTTTAAGTCTATCAGCGGCCTCTTTGTTTTTTCTATCTTGTTCTTCTTTTTCTTTTGTGGCAGCATCTGCGGCGGCTTGTGCTCTATCCGCATCCGCTTTACCAATTTCTCTATTTCTCTTTGCACCAAAATCAGCAATTAACTTGTTTAATTCATCTAATGTTTTAATCTCACCATTCTTATACGCCTCTCTTAACTCTTGTACTTTTGCTTGATAATCCAAGTCAGCTTTCATCTTACGTTGAGTATACTCATCGTATTTGTCACCATTGGCTTCAAAATCTCTTTGTAATCTTGCTAAGTTATTTTTTGCGTCATCCGCCGCCTTCTTATCTGCAAGTTTCTTATTATATTCATCAAGATTACCTGTAACGAATGCGAGTGCTTTTGATAGACCATCCATTGCGGCGACCAAACCATTTGCAATAATATCAACAACAGGTTTTATTCCATCCATCAATGTCTCGAACAATGTTCCAAATCTACCAAGGGCGTCTTGTATTGGTTTTGATGTTGCTAATAATTTTACAAACGCGGCCACCAATAATCCAACAAGGATTGCTATGGCTCCAATACCTGTCGCCGCCAACGCCTTACCGACATTTAATAAACCACCTTTAACACCATCGAGTGTCGGCATTAAAGATTTAAATCCTTTTGATAAATCAGATATTTTAAAATTCTTAATACTATCACCAAAGTCAGAGAAACCTTTTTTGATTCCATCAACTGTTGGTAATGTTCCTTTAAAATCTCTTTGTAATGTACTTAAAGCGGATTTAAGATTCTTCAATCCATCATCCAATCCTTTGAACGCACTTGCCGCTTGACCAATAGGACCTGGTATTGCGGATAAGGCGTCATCCAATTTCTTTGTACCGAATTGTAGATCTTCTTGTTTGTCCGATAACTGTTGTATTCTTGATGTTAAATAATCATATTGTTCCGCGTTATCGGCGGTTCTTTCACCAAGAGCAATTAATTGTATTCTCGCTTCCTTAATTTGTTTTGCGTAACTCTCGGTCTTCTTTCCACTCTCCTCAGTTTTCTTTCCTTGGTTTTGAATTGCGTCACCTGTCTCTTTAACTTCTTCTTTTGTTTGACCAAATACTTTTTCAAGTTGTTCAATGTCACCTCTTAGTTTATCAAACTTTTCACCATTCTCTTCAGTTCTTTCACCAAGTTTGGTAAGTTCTTCTCTCATTCCAACCAAGTTATCATTTAATAATTCAACTTGTTTTCCTGTAAGAACTATATCTTGTCCTTGTATGTTAACCTTGAGTGTAATTTCTTTTTGAGCCATATCTTATATATATGTATATATTTTTTTATTAACAACAATTGGATCCATCTACACAAACATAAACTGTTGTAGGTCCTCCATATGTGTGATCATCAAAACAACCAGAAACAGAACTTGGACAATCCACAACACTTACTGATATACCACAAGTAAATGATGTGTAAAAATTCACAATATCTGAAACTGTTAAACCTGTTATGGTATAATAATAAGTACAAGTTGAACTATCGATATTACCAATTGTTACAGTTGAACCACCATTAATATCATATTGTAAAATTGCGGCACTATTAATATACCTTGCGTTTACATACAATTCACCCGAACCAGGTGTTGGTGTAGGTGTAGGCGTTGGTGTTGCGGTTGGAGTCGGTGTTGGAGTATCTGTTGGAGTTGGTGTAGGAGTTGGGGTTGGTGTAGGAGTAGGACCTGTTGGTGTTGGTGTCGGAGTTGGTGTTGCGGTTGGAGTAGGTGTAGGTGTTGCCGTAGGTGTAGGAGTAGGAGTTGGAATTGAACCAATCACAATACTATCACATATTGGAACCACACATCTATGTCCAATCATTCTAAATTCCAAATACATTGTTCCTGTACCAAATGACACTACACCTAAATCTGATGGTGTAAATGTCACACTTGTTGTTCCTGAATAGGATGTATTACCTGTTGTTCCTGTTGAAACATTACCAATACATCTCCAAGGTTTCAAATATAATTGAGATGGATCATTTGTATGTACAGATATTAATTGTAAATTACCTGCGTTATCAACCCATTTTTCCGCTCCATTTGAAGACCAAGTATAACTAAATTGAATTGTTATTCCTGTACTCGATATAGTTGTTGCGGATACATTTGTTACTGTACCTGAAACACAATTATCATTTATATCGTGTACCAAATTATCTAAATCATATTCTGATACCTCATTGTTTGGGTATACAAAATTTTGATTTATAATTTCTCTAATATATTTCCTACTCATATTTTATAAATATTAACAATTGTTGATAGTTCCATTTGAACTTAACCTAACAATATAATTTGATGTTGTTCCATTATATGAGGTAAATTGACCACCAACATATATTTTTGAATCTAAAAATGCAACTTCCATTTGTGTGTTATTTGATGCAAATCCTGTTCCTGAACTAAATCCTGAGAATAGTGTTCCGTTTGTGTTAATTTTCACAATACCATTTGCTGTAGTTCCACTATATTGAGTAAAGTTTCCATTAATAATAATTCCACCATCCGATGTTTGATTTATGTCTTCAACCTGATTATTAACATTTGAAGATGGGAAAGACGTATCTTGAGTACCATCACTATTTAATCTTACCAAAGTTGTACTCATAATTCCACCAACCAAATACTTTCCGTCAGATAATGGTAATACACTTTCAACTACGTTGTTAATTCCAATGTATGGTGTAAAAGATGTATCCAATGTTCCATCTGAATTTAACCTCACTATTCTTCTTCTACTTGTTCCATTGTAACTTGTAAATCCACCTGCAATGATATATTGACCATTTGATTGTTCTTTTATAAATCTTGTAAATGCATTAAATCCTGTTCCATATGTGAAACCTGTATCTATTGAACCATCAGTATTTAATCTTATTATACCATTTGCGGATGTTCCTTGATAACTTGTAAAAGAACCACCACAAAGAATTTTACCACCACTATCAATAAATAATGCGTCAACACTACCTCCTGAAAATCCTGTACCTATGTTAAATGTATTATCTAATGAACCATCTGAGTTTAATCTAATTAATCGATTTCGAGTTAGACCTGAATAGTTTGTAAAATCACCACCAACATATAATTCATCATTACTATCAATTAAAATTACAGTTGGGTTTTGATTAAAACCACCAGCTAAATATGTTGTATCCTGATTACCATTTGTTTTTATTTTAACAACTTGTGAACCAGTTGATACTCCTTTATAAGTTCCAAAGTTTCCACAAGTATATACACTTCCATCACTACCAACTTCAATATCAGTAACTTGTCCATTGAAACCTGTTCCCATATTGAAACAAGTAATATCACTAATATTTAATCTATATTCAAAATTATAATCTTGTGGAATTGTTGTTGCGGTAAAAGTAACACCTGTTGTAATTTCAGTACTTGATATTAATGTATCTCTAATACCTTTATCACCACCTTGATCATCAGTTGTATAATCTCTTCTATAAACATCAACACTCATATTCTCATTTGTTGTTACATTAACAACATCACCTGATATGATGAATGTAGAATATAAGTTATTTACATCTGTATAATGTTTGTATCTGTCAACATTATTAACTTTTACATTATAGAAGTTACCACCTTTTCCGTCTGTAACTTCATCGAAATTTATGATTAAAGAACCTTTCATATTTTATATAAATATAAGTTTATGGTCCACAAGGTGAACCACAATCAGTTATTGTAAAGTTTGCTAAGTCAGCAAATGGGAATCCATAAGTAACAGTGGAACAATCAGCACAGTATGGAATATCTTGACTACCAAGTGATGACACAAAGTAGTATTGTGTTCCACCACTTGTACTGAATTTGATCCAACCTGTGTCAGTTACATTTATTGTTATTCCCGAATTGTATGGTGTTGGTGGAGGTGTCGGTCCTGAGTGATATGTTGATGATCCTGTTATAATTCCTTGAGATGTTGAGATTGAATTGAAATCCGTACAATCTAAAGCGAGATTGAATATTTGTTTTGTTGCTCCTGAATTATAGATTGCGTATGCGGGATAATTGAATTGATTCAAATCTCCACTTCCTGAATAGGCGATATAGGACCATAAACTATCAAAGGTTCTTCCACTACCTCCTGTATTATAATCTGTTTCATTTACTTCATATATAAAATAAGGAACATATGTATAAGTTTGAGCCGGTCTTGGATCTCTTATAGATGAAGTGAATCCACTTACACCACCACCCAAACAACCAACATAATAATCATATAACACAGACCAACCAAATGAACTACCACTAAGTGATGGGTTAGTCATATCTGTTTCAAACTTATATATATCATCAGGTCTATCACAATAAAAATATTTGAAATATCTTTTTGGATATTCTGAAACCTCATTGTTGAATTGAATTAATTCAACTTTTGTTAACTCAGGAGATGTAAGATTATAATTATCAATTTTGTTCCAAGTAAAATATTGTTCTTGAATTTTGATAATATCTTTTGGTTGTAAGTTTAATATATCCGATAAACCAATATTTACATAACCTGATAAAAATCTTGTATTCTTGTCATATATATTGTCTATTCTATTTTGATAAAATAACTGATATATATCATTTTGAGTATATGCGGAAAATGTGGATACTCCAACATCTGTTGGTAATTCAGAATTAAATAAATTACAAATACTATCGTTATTTATTTTATTTTCATCAGAATTACCTATTGGCATTGTGTGACTTATTACAGGTACATAATCTCTTTTTGTTATTGTAGTTCCACTACTATTTGTAATAAAGAATCCGTTTGTTGAAACTCCTGTTGTTGCAAATACCTCACTTCTTTTATCCAAGAAAGTATTATAGTTTCCAAGATAATAAAATAACTTTGGTTTGGTTTTAACACCTTTATATTGAGGAGTTACATTTGTACTATCACCTGATGATTTTTCAGCACTCGTAAACGAATAATTGATACCCAATGGTAAACTAATATTTCCATTTGGTGCGGTATCAGGAGTATCCCATTTACGAATTAATTCAGGTGAAAATATTGTATCAACCCTTTTAGTTTGTGATTTAAACTCAGTTGGATTATAGACCTTATTCTCCCCATATAGACGATTATTTTGATCTTTGAATATCTTATTACCAACATCACCATCCTCCTGATCTGTGAGGATTAATTCACTCTCAACAAAGTTTAATGCGGGTTGTACCTCGAATCCTTTATCCCAACTTAACTTATTTGTCCAATCATATATATCACCTGAACCAATGTAGTATGAGAACGGTTCAATTATAATTTGATTTGGTACATCAGGATCAGGAATAAATACTAAATTGAATTTCTTAGCAATTGACGATAATAAATCTATTTGTTTTATATTTGTATCAATAACCAAGTTGAAATCAACATTATCGTTTTCTCCATAAAAGATTGTTGTGTTTGGTGGAGATGGTGGATAAGCGAGAGTTGAATAACTTTGTCCAACATTTGATGCGGAAAAGTTAAGTCCTTCATTTGTTATTGATTCAGATACATATGGACAACCAGATCCACAATCTACATATTTTATAGAATCATAATTATAACTTGTACCTGTTGATCCTTTTGGTATTGTAAAATACTCAGTTGAATATTGAACAGGACCAGTACAAGGTATTGTAAGAAAATCGAAAGCTACATTTATTTGATCTGTACAGAAACAAGGGATACCTGTTCCTTTCTTAACCACATAAATTGTCATTGTTGTATTCAACTCATCATATATTGGATTTGGTGGGTAAAAATAACAATCAAAATTCTGTGTATTAATTTGTGTCTCAACAACTAATATCTCAACACCATCTATTGGAAGGTATTGAGGTTGTGGAGTTTTATATGAAAACTTGGTTGCGTCTGAACTAAAATATCCATATAGATATAATAGACGATACCAAGGTGTATTAAAAAAGTCTGATTTAATTGTATAACCATAAGTCTTGAACATTAATCTAATCAAAGCATCAATATTCAATGCTGGTTTTAATTGGTTGTCATATAAACCATCTTGAGGTGAATTGATTCTATATCTCTTAACACCTGCCGCGTAAGCCGCCGCATTACTTGCGTAAGAACCAACAATTGTACTTGTATATAATCTTGTTGATTGATCTGTTATTCCTGATACGTTTACAGTATTACCTGAATATTCATACCCATTATGTACGATTGGATAAAAATAATTTGGTGGATCATCTTGTGAAAAAAAACTATATTCCCAAGATGTAACTGTTCCTAATGTGAACGTATGATTGAATGGAAAATCTGAATCATTAAAATCCAAATCTTTTAATAGGTTATTTCCTATTTGACCAAATAAATCACCTACTGTAGAATATAATGTAACAGAATATTCAATTTTACTATCCTGTACTTTAACTGAATTTAATTTCAGATAACCTGTAAAATAAGATTGTTCGTCAATTAGAACCTGACAATTAACTCTTTTTGTTGGATCAAAATATAAAGTTTGTTGATCAACATTATAAAAGTTTTCAAAGAATCTATTATTCTTTTTTGAACCAGGTAAAGAAAGACCAATAGAATAATCAGAATTACGTTTTGAGATGTCTTGAATCTCCGCAAATGATTTATTTATTTTAATTGGAATATCACCATATAAATCTAAATCTTCATTCAAATAAACAGGATCAGATTGTGGTACAAAATATAAACTACTTATTGAACTACCACTTCCATTTAAATTAACATATATATAATCCAATGGATTAACCTGATAATTACCTGTTGTTAATCCTGTACCATTTCCTAATAATAACTGATTTGGTAGACCATAGTTATAATATATAAAACTTTCATCAATTCCATTTCCTGTTAATGTATAATATACAACACCACCATCATTTACAACATTAAAATATGAATAACCACTTGTGGTTGTTGTACCTGTATATGGATTTGTTGTTGTACCTGAACCAAATAAACTTATATTTAATGTTGATCCTGTATTAAGTACACCACTTGATACAGTTATATTTGGATTTATCTTGTTGGTCTGTACACGTAATATTGTTTGTTCTGACATATATTAGAAACCTTTATTGACAAAGTATCCATCGGCGTACTTCATCGTAATTCTATACTTATTTAATTTTTTATGTTTTTTTGTTATGGTTTCTACTTCTGTTGAAAGAACTTGTACAGGTCTCATATCTTTATATACTTTATCCTGTCTATCCAAAGGTGATATATAATCATCCTTAATTTCATATACTTGTGGAGATAAGAAGAGTTCTTGTAACCAAGCACCATATTGAACATTTATAAAATCACTTTCAATAACAAATTCTCTATCCACATCTGTTGAGAAAGTCTTAACTGTTCTACCAAAGTTTCTATCCGATCCTTGTACACTTGGTGAATAATATCTGTTATCAAAAGTTTGTCTCTTAATCTTTTTTGTGTCTTGTCTGTATTTGGTAAATGTGAAATAATCAAATCCTCCACGAGAATTTAAAAATACAATCCTTGTATTACCAGGTCCACAGTTATCATATAGATAAAAATAGAATGCTTCTGATACAGGACCCACAGGACCGGTTGTTTGTCTATTTGTTCTATTTGTTGGATATGAATAAAATAGTTGAACTCGATAATAAGCAACATCGTCCCAATTTACTGTTGAGAATATATTTGTTATATCCTTAGGTCCACAAGGTAATTGCCATATTGCTAAGTTGTCCGTATAACCTGTTGGTGATTGATATGAGGTACCACTAAAATTAATTTCTTGATGAAAATAATCTATTTGATTATTATTCACATCATAAAATTCAAATACCGCGTAATCCGCTTCAATAACTTGTCTATCTCCTGTTTGTCCATTAAAAAAGAATAATGTATAGTTTTCTGTTTCTTGGATGGTTTGTATTCTTGGTGCTTCTGTCAAAAATCTTGATGTTTCTGACATCTCAGGAGTTGTTGGATAATCCAATAAGAATTGAGCAATGGGAGATAATCTTCTATTTGCGTCAATTGCGTTTACAACATTACTTGAACCTACAACAGAACCAAGTTCTTGATCATTATTTGGAAACCAATATCTGTCCTTCATTTCAAAAGATCCACCAAATAAATCAAAGTATTCACCTGTATTGGTAAATCCTGACGCGGTAAATCCTGTTGAAACTGAACAAACAGATATATCTGTATAATGGTTATAATTGTTTGTTGGTGAACCTGAATATTCTGTTACACTTGTGATACCTGAAATATATCTATATCCATATTTCATATTCACTTGTACCTTATTTGGATAAGGATTATTCAAGTTTATTGTTTGATTGGTTTCATACCAATTATTCAACCAATAATATTCTGAATGTTGAGCATCAATAAAATTATTAAAATAGTCGTAAGGTCTTACATTGAATTTATATGTATAAGTAGAACCTGATTGAGATATGTTATAAGGAACAACACTCATTCTTCCTACCTTACTTGCGTTTGCGTATAAATCAACATCCAATTCCATTGAAGTCTCATAAGTACTTCCTGTTAGAACAACTTCATAAGTTGCTCCTCTTTGATAAGCAAAGTCTGTTGATCTTCTAAGTTGAGAAGAGTTATTCAAACCATTTGCGTATAATTGTGGGTATCCGAATGCCATAATTTTATATTCCTTCTAATTTATTTAATAAGTCTTCTACTACCATATTACCAAGAGCCTCATCCAATTCTTTATTTTCAAACATAAGTTCAACTGCGTAATCTAACCAACCAAATGGTTTTGCTGGTATCCCAAACTCTTGAATATTCTTACTGATACCGAACGCAACACTTTTTTTATCCTTTTCCGCATCTTGTTCAGGAACAATATTCTTTTTATTCATCCAATCAATTAAGATCTTAACAGGTATTTTTTTCTTTCCTTGTCTTTCTCTTTTCTTGTTAATACCTATTGCGAAACTTAATTGTCTTTGTTCAAGTGATATATTAGGTTGTATGTTTCTATAGTTCATCCAATCTAATATTGGACCAATAGGTACATACTTACCAGGTTGTCTACCACTGTTAACAAATTTACCATAAGGTTCCATAAAAATAAAGATTCCTTCATTAGTTGGTACCGCCTCTATACTATTGTATAGACTTCTACTTGCTATTTTGTTTGATGTTCCTTTCTTGTTTGGTAAACCATACTCGTAACCATCATACTCCAAAGCTTGTTTGAATATACCTTCTAATATTTCTGAAACCTTAGTTAAATCCATATCAATTTAATTAAAATACATATACGTTTAATAATAACACGTTTGAACCATCATATGTTACCATATCAACAATTCTATATCCACTTGTTACACTTATTGTATTACTTCCAATTAATGAACTATCCAAATATGTGTTTGAGAATATATATTGTGTAGAACCTCCTGCTGAATTTAATTTTATTGTACTTCTTTGACCAGGTTTTAAATTTGATGCGTTTAACCAGTTATTACCATTCTGACCTGTTGCTTGGAAGAACACCGCGTTTCCAAAATCAAGTGAACCTGTATTTGATGAGAATGTAATAGTTTCAATATTACCTTGTAATGAACCGGTTACGGTTGCTGAACCACTAATCAACATTGAACCTGTTACAGTTGTATTTGATTTAATTCTTAATGGATCAGAATCATATTTGGTAATTAATCCTTCAACATTTGCCGCTGATATTCCAAAGTAATTGTCAATTGTTCCACCTGTAGGCCCTACAACTGTACCAATGTTACCAATCAATACGTTATTAGATCCTGATATAATTCCGTTTTGACCACGAGTTACAAAAACGTTATTTGATCCACTTCTTAAACTATTTGTTCCTGATTGTAAGAATAAGTTATTAGAACCACTTCTAAAATTATTCATATTACCACCCAATGAATAAACGTTTGTACTATCAGAAGTAATACCGAATTGAGTATTGGTTTGGTCCATATTGGATTGACCTACAAAGAAACCTACTTGTCTATCTTGATTATAGAATAACGCGGCTTGGTTATTGTAAGTTGCCAATCTTATTGATCCACTTTCATTATACATTCTCATTGAACCTGAATGTATGGTCAAGTTGTTTTCAGAATTGTTTA
>Ga0315900_10011915_pt1 | contig 10744 bp, 20 predicted proteins | sample LakEriMetagenome_FD_203521 | JGI IMG/M metagenome (GOLD analysis project Ga0315900, IMG submission 203521) | Freshwater fungal communities from buoy surface, Lake Erie, Ohio, United States - Buoy 12 MA114 | ecosystem: Environmental > Aquatic > Freshwater > Lake > Lake biofilm | place: USA: Lake...
ACTCTTTCGGCCCGGATTTCTGTCTCATCTTCACTCCTCGTATCAGTTACGATGAGCCAGAAATCCTCCTCAAGCAATTTAGCCGATCTGTCTCACAGTCGCTGACGGGGAACACTTGGCGACGGCCTCCAGCGCGACCATCTCGGCCGTGGTGCCCTGCGTGATGGCGCGCAGCGTCGACATGGACTGGCTGAAGCCCGCGATGAGCTGGATGCCCTGCGACAGGCCCGCGCCGACACCGATGGCGGCGCCGAGGGCGAGCATCGAGGTGGCGGTCTGCTTGATGGATGAGTTCAGCCGGGTGGCGGCGCCGTCCATTCGATTGAAGTCTGAGACGACCGAGCGACTAGTCCGCCCTGCCCGCTGCTCGACCTCGCGCATCGACCTGTTGAAGGGGCTGTTATCCCCGCGAATCTCAATCTGAACGCCGCCTACCGTGGTGACCATTGCCAATTCTCCTGCCGCTGCATCGGGCACGAAGAATATAGCTCATATCGATACGTATCGGAACGGCTAATGCTATCCCGGGGCACTATTTCAAATAGTGCGCCTACGGAGCATCAGTCGATGAATCCGAATGTGGTGATGGCCGCCTTCTTTCCGGTCACCTCGACCTCGGCGATGTAGGTGCTGCGCACCTCGGTCCCGAAAGCATTGGGCGCATCCACCCAGGACCTGAGGACAACGACGCACTTGGCGCCCGCGCGAGTGAGCACCTTCTCGGTCGGCGTAAATGGGAAGTCCGCCTTCTTCGGCGAGCGAAGCTGTTCCTTCACATGCTGCTTCACGAAGTTGTGGGCGAGCTGCTGTTCGAAGGTGCCGCAGTCAGCGACCGCAGGCGTGGCAAGAGCAAGAGATGCGACTGCGGCGACGATGGTGCGTTTCATTGGCGTGGCCTCCGGGTGACAACTTCGCAACGCAGAGTTTCACCCTTCGCGCGCCTGTGCAATAGTCTGCGGCGTTGGTGGTGAAGGGAGATCGGACCATGGGCCTCAAGTCATTCCTGAGCGCAGCCGCTGCGCTCGCATTGTGCCTGTCGGCGGCTGCCGATGAAAAGCCCGGTACCCTCTCCGGTGTGGCCAGCGTCATCGACGGCGACACCATCGAGATCCACGGCGAGCAGGTCAGGCTGAACGGCTTCGATACGCCCGAGTCTGGTGCCCGCTGCGCTGCGGTGAATGTCTACCAGGCCGCAGGCTTTGGACTCGCGGATTTCATCGGCACCCAGACGGTCGAGTGCGCCCTCTCTGGCAAGGATCGGTATGGCCGGCACATTGGCACCTGCAGCGTCGGTGGCGCCGAGCTGGGCGAGCATATGGTCTCGACGGGTTGGGGCCGGGACTGGCCGCGCTACAGCAAGCGGGCCTATGCCGACGAGGAGAAGACGGCGCGGGAGGCGAAGGCTGGCATCTGGGGGCTTGAGTGCCCGGCTGATCTCTGGGGGACACGGAACTATGACTGATCAAGCCTGGCGCTCAGCACCCCTTCCAATCCCTTCGCAATAGCCTGCCCTAGAGCAACAGCGCCAAAAAACTTAACAAGTACTAGTGCCGCCCGTAGCGGGTGGGCAAAAGCTGGAGGAGTGCATGCGATTGAAGTTGAATACTTGGCAGCGAGCCTTGCTGTTAGTTGCTGCGGGGGGAATCTTATGGGTAACGTTTTACCAGTTCATAGAATACGGTTTGGAAGTTTTTGAATGGCTGCTGCCAGTGATAGTCGCTGTTGCACTGGCGTTTGTTGCTGTCTCACGAAGTGGGCGAGATCGAGAACCGAAAGAGCGAATTAGCTTCGGCGCGGTCGAAGTGGTCTCGGGAATGGCTCTATGCAACGATCGTATATTTCGCCTGATCCCCACGCCCCGAATTGCACAAGATCAAAGCAGTGGATGTGACCCCCAAAAGTTGGGGGAGAGCCTTCTGTTGGTACGAGCGACGATTTATTCCTATGTCATCGCAGTGATAGCCGCGCAGCGAGCTGATCCCGGCTTCCATAACAGCGCTGCGTTGGACCCAACGACAAATGCGTTCTTTGATCTTGCTAAGAAAGCTTGGCTTCGGAGGTTTGGAAAGAACGTAACCGATTTTCCTGACGCGCAGGCCAAGACCGATTTCTCTAGAGAGTACCTTCGCGCTACGGAGCTCTATGGTTCTGTGGCCAGCCGGATAGCGAATACTAGTCCTGCGCCGTTCGAACCTCTTTACCGCTACATCGAAATGAGGCCTGAAGCGAGCGCTCAAGAACTGGAAGAAAAATACGGTCCGACAACCCGGGGGCTGGTCAGGGATTTGGAGCTCAGATTCAAGCAAGCCAGATAATGTCAGTTGGAGTATTTGGCAGGCGGACGGTTTGTCCGCCGACTTTGAGCTCGTCCGTGCAAGGCTTATTGGCTGCTTGGTAGGCCAAATGATGTTGACCCTGCCAAAAGCCCCGCCAACCGAGATCAAGACTGACCGAGATATGCCAAGATCGAGAAGATCGCCGCGATTGCTGATCCGATTGCTGCGACCCATGTCCCGACGCTATTGAACAGGTTGAGGGACATAGTTTCACGGTGCGCCTTTGCTTCGCGGGACTGCTCTTGGAGCCCCAGCCAATATCGGGCGATCTTTTGCCGACGGTCGTTCCACAGACCGCGCGCTAGGTGCTCGCGGACCTGCACCTCTCCCATCTCTTCGCACGTCGCCATGATGGTCGCCAACTCAGGGTCGTTAGGGCGCTCGACCGGCGTAGTTTCGAGCCTCGACTTCATGGCGCGCAATACCGCTGTTCCTGGAGGCTGCTCTGGTTCACTTCGCCATCGGCAAAGCCATCATAGTACCCGGCGACGTAGGGATCGGAGTTCACGCCAAAAACGTGAGACCCCCTTACCCCTGCACAGAAACCTACATCGTACCCTGACGTGTAATCCTTGGCACACTCGGCGTGCTTTCGCTTCTTGCCGCCGATATTGTTGCGCGGGTGCTTGCCGCAAATGTCTTCGCATCCCCCGCTGCATTCCACCGCAGGAACTATGATCGCACCGCACCCCGATACTGGGCCGATTGCCGCGACGAGCAAAAGCGACGCCGATGCCAAGCTTGCAGCCGAAGCCCTGATCACTTCAAATTCCTCTCCAGATACGCCAGCACCTGAGCCTTCGTGATCTTCGATCCTGCGAGCGCCTCAAGGCCCGCAACGAGTAGCTCCTTCTGCGAGAGGTGAGGGTTCGCCGCCTTCACCTTCTCAAGCAGCGCGACCTCCTCCCCTGTGAACTGGGCGCTGATCTGCCTGCCCCCCTCTTCCTTCTTCGCTTCGCGCTGCCGCGCCTTCTGCTCTGCGTTCGCCATGGGGCCTCCTGTTCTGGCCAAACCCTTACCGGATTCTTGTCTGTAGTCCACCCCTATTGACCGGGGACTACAAGGGGACTATATTACATGTAGTCCCAGAGGAGACCCAGGACCATGACGACCACACAGACCAAAGCCCGCGAAGCGATCGGAACCTTCCTCACCGCCTACCGGGCCCGGAAAAAAGCCAAAGCCTACTTCGGCCGCCGCTGCTTCCGGAAATGAAAACAGGGGGAGGCCGCAAAGCCTCCCCCGCCTTCACAGGACCCAATCTGATGACCTTCAACCTCACTGCCCACCTCGCCCGCCAGCGGATCAATATCGGGACCCTCGCGGTCAAGATCGCCGCCCGCGAAATCCTTCAGTGCCCGGACGAGCAGAAAAGATGGCGCGCGATGCACGTCCTCCGAAAGCTCCAGGCACTCGCCCGATGAAACTGCCCGCCCCGCTCAGGTCATGCTGGCGGGGTTAGGGCGTTGAGAGACGCCCTCTCAGTTGTTTCACACCGCAGGAGATACCCCATGGCCAAGACCCCCAAGTCCGAGCGCGTCCGCGCCCTCAATGCCAAGATGGTTCGCATCGCAAGTGCAGTCATCCGCGTTGATCGCAAGATCGAAGAGTACATGGACCGCAAGGCAACGGAGATTGAGGGGTTCGCCGACCAGCTCTCTATCATTGTCGAGCCTGAGCCGGAGAGCCCCGCAGCCAACTAACTGCCCAGCTAGGCCGCATCCCTCAAAGGGGTGCGGCTCATGGTGCGCAGTCGCACTGAACCTAACAACGGAGACCCCTATGAAGGTTCGCACCATCGCAGGATGGACGGTCATCCTGGCAGCCTCCGGGCTCGCCGCAATGTCCGGAAACCTCGCTTACCACGGCTTTGAAAGCATGATCCCGATCCCCTTCGCGGGATGGATTGGTCCATTCATAGCCGCCTCCCTGATTGGCCTCGGCATCGCTGTCGAGTGCGAGATCAAGGACCGCCACTGGATTGCAGCCGCAGCCCTCGGCACCCTGCTTGCCGGCGCCGCATGGCTCGACAAGCATTCCGGTCACCTCGCCCTCAAGGCGCAGGTAGAAGCCGCCGCGCAAGTGGATGCTGACCGGAAGCAGGCATACGACACCGCGTTCGCCGCGATGACGGATGCCAAAGCCGCCATCACCCGGCTCGAATCCGAGTTGGCCGTGATGACCGGCCCCGACACGAAAGCCGCCCAGCAGATGCTCGGCGTGATCGTGGACGGCAAACGCGGCCCGGATACGGTCGCCCGGATGCAGGCCCGCGAGGCGAGCATCCGCAAGGAACTGGAACGCGAGCGCGGCATCCTTGATGACGCCCGCCCCGTGGTCGCCGCCGGAGCCCCGGTCTCGACACTCCCGTTCACGCTGTCAGACGCGGAGATCTATGCCACGCTGATAACAGCCCTCGCCGTGATCCTCGCCTTCGCCGGCTCATGGATCGCGCATCCCCGCGAAGACCTCGAAAAGGTCGAGGCGGCGATGGACGCTCTGGAACAGAACGTTGTGAACTTCGAGCGGTATCTCGACGCCGCCTGACCCTATACCCTCGCCCTTCGGGGCGGGGGTTTTCTTTGACCCTCAGCATAAGGACTAAGGACCATGACCAACCAAACCGCCCCCACCTGCGAAGCCCTGCGCCTCTTCAACGCCTATGAGCAGTCAATCCTCGACTATGACGGGGCTGGCAATGCCAGCGGCGACGAAGAAGTCGCCAGATCCTACATCGAGGGGGTCTGTGCCGGCGTCATCTTGCGCGACTTCGAGCGGGACGCCTTCGACCGCATCGCACTGAACGAGCGGGCACTGAGCTTTGCCAAGTGTAGTTCCTTCGAGGGCGCGCTCGCCCTGTTCGTTGTGGCGTCCCGTATCTCGAAGGAAGCCGTCGACCGCAATCTCCTGCCCTTGTCCCTTGAGGAAATGGGCACCGGCGAGCAGGCGCTGAACACAACGGCCTATGAGGACTACCTTCGCCGCGCCAAGCGAATGCAGATCGAAGCAATCCGATACCTCCTCGGCAATGGGCACGAGGAACTCGGGGCGCAGATGCTCACCGTCCTCGAAATTCCCCGAAAGGCCGTGGAGCGCACTCAGATCAACTCACTGGCAGAGTTCATCCAGGCCGTAGAAGTGGCTGAAGCAAGCTGAAGACCTTCAGGCCTCGGCCCCGATGACGGGCCGGGGCTTCTTCACTGGAAAGGACAAACGAGCATGAACCCCGAAGACCCACTGTCAGAAGAGCCCATGTCACCAACCGCGCTGCAGGACTCGAGCGCGCCGCTCGTCCGCATGATCCGCGCGGCGCACACCGCCGGCGTGGACCTGAAACTCGACGCCAAAGCGGCCGGCGATATTGCAGATTGCATCGAGACGTTCGCTCGCCTGGCGGATCAAGGACGAGAAGGCGTGCTTAAGCTCGGCGCACAGCTTCGACAGACGCAAGCCGAGCTCGAGTACTTTGAGCACGGCTATCAATGGGCGAAGGCGCTGATCATTCAGAGCCAGAAGCCGAAGTAGAGCGGGCGGGCTCGGCAGCTTGAGGGCGCAAGACTCTTCGGTAGCGCCCGAAGCTAGCCGTGGTAGAGTGTTAATCATGCTGATCGGGGCCGCTTTTGTTGCCATGCTGTTGATCGCGCTCGCCGGGCGCGCGTGGATGATTTGGGATCGGTTCGATGGAGGTGAAGGGCATGATTAGGCTGAGGGGATGGATCAAACTCGTGGTCGTTTTGACTGGCTTCGGCATGCTGGCTGCTTGTGATGACCGCCCCAACAGCTGGACCGCTTTCGTCTACCGCGACCTTAGCGCCATGGAGGCTTCCGACACTCTGACTGGTTTCAAATCGTTTTCGGCATGTCAGGAAGCGGCCATCGCGACTTTGCGCTCATACCCTGATCCCAATGCCGGCAGCTATGAATGCGGCTTCAAGTGCGAATGGAATCCGGCGTACCAGGCACATGTGTGCAAGGAAACGAGGCGATAGTCCGAAGGCTATGGCGCCTGCAAAAGTGCAAGCAGCGCCGACCGGATCGCCCTCTCATCGCCCCCAGTGCTCAGCGGTGATACCTTGTCCCACTTCTTGAGGATGGCCTTCAGCTGAGGCAGCGAGGCAAGGCGCTGGATACCTAGCACCAGCTCGGCTCTGTCCTTCTCGCCCAGCGAGCGAGCCTGAGCGAGCCCCAACCTGGTGGGCTCGAAGGGTCTGCGCTGGCCTTCCATGAGAGCGACGAGGTCGCCTGCCAGATCAGCATGGGCGATGCTGGCGGGAACGGCCCGCTTCGGGTCCCACAGCTTCGACACCTTCTTGAGCTCTGCCATGGCGAGGGCCTCAGCGAACCCCGCCGCAATCGCTTTCCGCGTGCTCTCAGGCGCGGCCTTGGCCGCGTCGAGAGACAGGCCAACAACCATCTGAGCGATTGCCTTGTTCAAGGTCTTTTCGAGGGCGCGGTGTGCCGCACCGTTAAGCTTGAGGGGCTGGCTGTTCAGCGCACGGAGCAGTTCAAAACGGTCAAGCATGGGCTTCCGGTACCTCCTGAAGTTTCTGGGCAATCTTGCGGAGCTGCTGCGTGGCATCTGCTCCATAGAACCCTTCGAGTGTTTTCACAGTGTCCGGCGACTCGCGGAACATGGCGATCCGCTGGACAATCCTTTGCGCCTGCGGAAGGCCGACCAACTCGGTGTGGCCAAAGCCGGGCAGGCCCTTCCGCTCGGTGAGGAAGTGATCCTGATACCGTGCCTTGATGACATCAACCTGCTTGTTCGCCTCGGCATAGTTCCCGCCGAGCCGCGAGATCACGAAGCGCCAAGGCGGCACGGTTTGCGTGCGCTCCAGCTCCTCGAAGTAGGCCTTCATCCTGTCCATGCCCCAGACCGAAAGGCGCTCGGGGACGATGGGGCAGAGCACAACATCCGAGGCCAGAATAGCCTCCTCGGAAGCCATGGTCTTGCCCGGCGGGTTGTCGACGATGATCACGTCAAACTCGGTCTGCAGGTGATCGAACAGCGCCCGCATCGCCTCGCGATACTGGGCTTCACTGCCTGCCCTGAGGGCGGCGAACTCGGCATCCCACATCTCGGGCGAGTTCGGGACAATTGCCATATCGACGCTGCCCCTGCCGTTCAGGCTGTGGCGGGCGTGCGAGAGAAACTTCTCGGCAGGGCGCTTCAGGCCGGCGAGCGCGCTGCGCAGGTAGCCGGGCAGAACGTTATCGGCCTCCAGGCGATCGGCATACTCGTCGACCGAGAGCAGGATCTCCGTTGCGCTCGACTGGGGGTCGAGGTCGAGGATGACGGTGTTCTTCTTGTGCTCGAAGACAAAGGTCTCGGCGAGCGCGATGGCGAGGGTTGTCTTGCCGACGCCGCCCTTCCTGTTCGCGATGGTGATCATCATGGACATTTCAGCCTCCCGACAGCTTGAGCAGCCGTCCCCTGTTTTGCTCATCGAACCGATCATCGATGTAGCTGTCGACCAACTCCGGCTCCGGCGACTGGCGCCGGGGGTCAACCTCAATTTCGAAGCCTTTGAGCAGGGGGCGCTCGCCCTTCCCGACGCTGAGGTCGAAGGTGAGCAGCCCTATGCCATGCTGGGCGCATGAATCCCGGATCGCCGACTGGACGCTCGCGTTGAGGACCGAGCGCGGGCACACAAGAAACGCATAGTGCGCGAACCGGGTATGGGCGAGCGCCTCATGGACGGCGACCACAGTGCTCCCGGCGAGGTTCTTCAGTTCGAAGGCGATAAGGTCGAGATGGCGAACCGGGTCATACTTGCGCCGCCGGATCGTCGCGATGGTGAAGTCCGGTCTCGACCAGGTTCCGGTTCCGGCCCTACCGCCGCGCGCCGTCCGCTGCCAAACGGTGAACTCACGATCGAGGCTTAGCCTCCCGAAGGCCGCCTCCGATGAGAGGTAGGCCTCGAAGTGCGGTTCGAGTTCAAGCTCGCGGAAATCGGGCTCCGAGCGCCGGACATCCTGCCCCGTGACGGTGATCAGCCGGCGGGCCTGCAGCTCGGTCAGCGCCTCGCGGTACTGGGTCTCGTCGATGCGGTTTCCGAAGCGGCGCATGGTCTGCACTTCGAGTTCGCCGAGCTTGCGGACGTTGCCGTCCGACAAAACTTCGAGAACGATGCGCTCCAGCTCTTCCACGCCCTGCCCCTGTGCCCACTACTTCTTCTAAAGGTTGAGAGATCGGATGCAATGGCGGCGTGTTCAGGCCCACCGCGAAGCCGTAGTCCGTCCATACACGGTGCCTCTCGTACCTTTTTGATGCCGTCGATTCGCGGCGTGAAAAGGAGGCGAAAGCCATGTTGAAATGCCCCAACCCAGTTTGCCGAGCGGTCATTGAGCATGTTGACCGTATTAAGGTGCCAGTGACGCCGACAGCTGAAGGGCTACCGGCCGGAGAGGCGGAGTTCTTCTCATGTCCTGCATGCAGCGCTCCACTATCGGGAGGCGTTGTAAAGGACCCGAGGCGAAGCGGGGCTGGCGAGCCAAAGGTGATCCGCCACCAACCAAATGTTATCGGCCGTCGCTACCCGCCAGGATGATCCTTCACCCACTGCTTCAGCCTCGCCGCCCGCTCAGCCTCATGCGCCGGTGAGCGGGCGCCGAGCGTCAGCTCGGGCCATACGATCTCAACGCCCGCGCCGCGGTGCCCGCAGGCGGAGCACTTCGCCGCGGCCTCCAGGTCAGGGACTGTCCGGCCGGCCACGGTCGCAGGGTCGAGCCATGCCCTACGCCGGCAAGGGCGGTGAGCGCATGTCAGGATGATGCCCAGGATCTCGCCTGCTTTGAGAGCCGGAGGGGCTTCTGGCGGGGTCGCTTGTCGCGGCATCTTCTGAGGCCTCGCATTCACTACAGATCGCGGGAGTTTCATGGCGGAGAGGGAGGGATTCGAACCCTCGATACCCTTGCGAGTATACCGGTTTTCGAGACCGGCGCGATCGACCACTCCGCCACCTCTCCGCGCCGGGGTCTTAGAAGGGCGGTGAACTATCCCGGACCGGGCCGGAGCGCAAGCGTCCTGCGGGAAAATCCGCCCTCCTCAGCGCAGCGCCCGCAGCGCCAGTTCCGCCAGAGCCTGCAGCTGGGCCGCGCCTGCCCCGCTGCGCGCCGCAACGCGGATGCCGGAAATGCTGGCCACGAGAAACGCCGCCGCCTCGCGAGCATCGAGCACGCCGGCTACATCTCCCTCCTCTTGCGCCTCGCGCACCCGCGCCGCCAGCGCCGTCAGGAGCGGCCGCTCGGCCGCCACCAAAATCGCCGTCAGCTCCGGCTTGCTGCGCCCGAATTCGCTCGCCGCGCCTAGGCTGAGACACCCCTCGCCCGCCTTCGCCCTCACGCGCGCCAGCAGGATTTCCAGCCCGTCGACCGCCCGCGGCCCGGTGCTGAGTGCCGCCCGATGCGCCTCGGTCTCCCGCGCGCCATAGCGGGCGAGCGCAGCCTGGTAGAGCTGCCACTTGTCGCCAAACGTGTCGTAAAGGCTCTGCCGCCCAATCTGCATGGCCTGCGTCAGGTCGCCGGTAGAGGTGCCCGCGAAGCCCTGCTCACGAAACACGCCGATGGCGGCGTCGAGCGCGGCCTCCCTGTCAAATTCCTTCGGCCTCGCCATCGCCCGGGGATAAGCGTTCTGGACTGATCGGTCAATAACTGAGGATTTTCTGCCTTCCAGGCGCTCCTGCGGCCCCGCCGGAATCGCCCGGAATCCCAGCAGCCATGGGCGATTTCGGCAGGCCGGGCACCCTGAACTCCGGATTTGACATCGCCGCCGCTTTGGTGTTTACCCCCCGCTTCTGTCGCGGCGCCCGCAAGGCGCAGCGGCTTTCCCGTTTACAGACGTTACATCCCGGAAGGTTCCGCCCATGTTCGCGGTCATCAAGACAGGTGGCAAGCAGTACAAAGTGTCCGAAGGCGACACGCTTGTTATCGAAAAACTCAGCGCCGCTGCCGGCGACACGGTCACCTTTGACCAGGTGCTGATGATCGGCGAAGGCGCCGGTGTTACGGTCGGCGCGCCCATCGTGGCCGGTGCCACCGTTACGGCCGAAGTGGCCGGCGAAGTGCGCGGCCCCAAGCTGATCACCCGCAAGAAGCGCCAGCGCCAGACCTACCGCCGCACCATCGGCCACCGTCAGGACCTGATGGAAGTAACGATCAAGGCCATCAGCGCAGACGGCGCTGCCCCGGCCAAGAAAGCCACGCGCAAGAAAGCTGCCCCGAAGGCTGACGCCGCCGAAGGCACTACAGAAGCTTAACCCCATCCGGGGATAATCCCCGTCACACGGACACCAAGAGGAGCGGACCATGGCTCACAAGAAATCAGGCGGCTCATCGCGCAACGGCCGCGACTCGAACCCCAAATATCTCGGCGTGAAGAAATACGGCGGCGAGGAAGTCGTCCCCGG